>Ga0247839_1008573_pt1 | contig 10669 bp, 11 predicted proteins | sample LaCruzMarch2015__6_FD_192405 | JGI IMG/M metagenome (GOLD analysis project Ga0247839, IMG submission 192405) | Freshwater microbial communities from meromictic Lake La Cruz, Castile-La Mancha, Spain - LaCruzMarch2015_16m | ecosystem: Environmental > Aquatic > Freshwater > Lake | place: Spain...
CGGCATGCCTCCGCGAGACACTCCTTGCCAAAGGCTACGAGGCTTCGGCAACAGATGCTCATGTGCGGGAGGTTCCAGGGATGGGGCTCGAGTGGATTGCTGATGGTGGCTGCTGGCGCCTGGGGCGGGCGGCCTGGGCCACAGAGGAATCCGGCTTTGAAGGAACCGTTCTCTCATTGGATCGAAAGCCCCTGGCAGCATTTGCTTTCCGCGAAGAAATCCGACAGGGAGCAGGGGACCAGATCAAGCGGCTGGTACAGGCCGGCTATGAAATCTTTTTGGTGAGCGGGGACGAACCCGGACGGGTCCGGACGATGGCTGCAAAGCTCGGTCTGCCGGAATCGAGGGGTCTTGGCGGACTGACCCCCGACGACAAGGCATCCCTTGTCAGTTCGCGCTGGGCAGACTCTGCCCTCATCTTTGGCGACGGAGCCAATGACAGCCTCGCATTCGACGCGGCCCTTTGTCGCGGCACGCCCTCGGTGGACACCGGCCTGCTCGAGAACAAAGCGGATTTTTATCTTCTGGGACGCAGCCTCGCTGGGATCGGCGAACTCTTCTCGCTTGGCAGACGCCATCGGCTGGCGACGCGAATGGTTTTCTCTTTCGCAATCACCTACAATGCTCTCGCGGTCTCGGCCGCACTCCTGGGATGGATGAACCCGCTGGTCGCAGCGGTCATCATGCCACTGAGCTCCCTGGCTTCGATCGCCCTCGTTTTCCTTGCTCTCCGACCGGTTGTCGCAACAGCCACTCATCACGATTCATCCAACCTCAAATCCATATGAACCCAGACACCACCGACCTGCAATCCCCGGCGGAATCCGCCAGCGCAGAATCCAAACTCTTCCTTGTGACGTCGCTCGTCTTCCTTGTGCTCGCATGCCTCATGCTTGCAGGACGGCCCGGCTTTCTCCTCACGCCGGTGCTCACCGGCCACGGCTTTTCCTGGCTGCTTCTGATGCTTTATGGTTGCGGGTTGAGCGGGATCTTCGGTCTTGTCTATCGTGCATTTCCGAAGATTTTCGACGTCCCGCTCCTCAGCGCGAAGTTCGTTTATCTCCACTATGGCTTCCACATCGCCGGCACGCTTATGGCAATCGCTTCGGTTCTATGGGCCGATGCACAGCGGGCCCAGATGGCCACCACATTCCTTGCCGCCGGAGCTCTGATCTTTGTCATCAACCTGGGCGGGGCATTCCGGAACCCATCCCGGCCTGATGTCGGGCGCGCTTATCTGGCTGCCTCGATGGTATGGTTGGTGATCATGGCCTTCCTGGGGCTGCCCTTCGCTCCAGAAGCCCCCCTGCCCTCTCTTCGGGGCACAGACTGGAGTGCCGCATGGCTGGTTTTCTGTTTTGCCGGCGTCGTGCTGAACACTTTGATGGGTCTCAGCCTGCGCGTCGCCCCCAAATCCCTCAACATTCCCGAGGCGCGGAGTGGCACCTCATGGTATGCCCTCATCTTCAGCAATGCGGGTCTTGCGTGGATGTTTCCGGCTATTGCGTTCCGATCGATGGGATTTCTGATCCTCTGCTCCTCGCTGTATTTGGTCGGCACTCTCCTTTATCTTGCCGCTTTCCTCTCGCAAATTCAGAGCCGTCCGAAAACATCCCTTCCCTGGGATGCAAAAATTCTTGTCACCTCGTTCTGGACAGTCCCGGTGCTTGCCTGCCTTCTTCTTGTGGCCGCAAAGGCCCGGATGATCCCCGCCGTGGCGCCGGTGGAAGGGGCTCTTCCCCCGCCCGAGCCAACAGGCCCCCTGCCCGTGGACTTTCTTCCAGTCGATGGAGCCCTCCTCCTGACGACCATCCTTGCTGTCATGGCCCCCAGCGTGGTTGCTCTCGCGTTTCAATTCATCCGAATGGACAAACCAGCCACATCCGATCCAGCATCCCGTGAACGCCTCCCCGAACTCATTCTGCTTGCAGCCTATTTCAACTATGCGACCGGAGTGTTGCTAGTAATCCCCGGAGCATGGGCGGGCATCGACCGGATTGTGTCGCTCGGAACGATTTTCCTGCTGGTTGGGACACTCGGATTCCTTGGCAACTTCTTCTACAGCCAGTCAGCCAAGCGCCAAAAAAATCCGGGAATCTGCCCGCCGGAAACCGTTCCGACGGCCTGAACCCAAGCCGGCGGGATACCCTTCACGTGGTTGCGGAATGGAGGCCGGGGCACGGTCTGTGTTCTCCCTCTTTTTGCGAAGCAAACTTTTCTAATCCGGCGGCGATGGCGGCTGTTTCTCACCGGGTGCCCTTGCCCACAAGCCCTCCCTTGGCACCGGCTACGCCGGATTAGGAGTAAAGGACGTCTTTGCCGGGCTCCATTTCGTGGTCGAGGGCCAACCGTTCGACAACGTTTGGCTTGATTACCTCCTCTACGAACTTGAGGTGCACCGGGTCATCGCGGTAAGCGCGAAGTTTGTCCATGGATTCGATCTCCACCACCAGAAAAAACGGCCACTCGGTGTCAGGCTCAATTTTTTTTCCGCAGCGCACGCTCAGCACCCCGGGAATCTTGAGCAGCTGGATGCGTGTCTCACGCATCATCCACTCGACCTTCTCCTCGTCGGTCTCCGGCTTGAGTTTAAACAGAACGAGGTGGTGGATCATAAACCGGGTTGAAAAAGGGCTCCCTACTTGGAGCCCCACTCGAGGGCTCCCTTCTTGATCGCATACACATAGCCGAAGAGGAGGATCAGAATGAAACTCAGCATACTCCAAAAAATCATGGGACCGAATTCCGCGACAAAGGGTCGGTAAACCACCGCCCATGGATACATGAAGACGATCTCGATATCGAAAAGAATGAAGAGCATGGCCACGAGGTAAAACTTCACGCTGAATCGAGGCTGCGGGCCGGCCTCCGGCAACATCCCGCATTCGTAGGCGAGATCCTTCGAAGCGTTACGGGTGCCAGCTCGTCCCAGCACGAGATTCGCAAGGAGCGCGACTGTTGCGAATCCGACTGCAACAAGTATGTGCAGGAGTACCGGAACGTAAGTTTCTGTCATCCCGGCTTTAATATCTGCTGGCGACAAACCGCGCAACTGCGAAGACGGAGCTCAGCGCTTTTTCCCGTTCCTGCGAGGTCGAAACTGTGGAGTTAGGAAGGGTTTGTCGACTTTGTAAGCGGCAACCAATCGATAACCCGCTTGATCTGGCGGTCCCAGTAGTCCCAGGTATGCCCGGGGCCGTCATGTTCCTCGTAGAGAAAAGGCAGGTTGATCTTCTTCGCATGAGCGGCGAAAAGCCGGTTCCCGGCCAGGAGGTGATCCTCCGTGCCGCAACAGGAGTAGAGTGCGGGGATCTTGGTGCCGGAGCGGAGGAGCTGTTTCGAGAGGAAAAATAAATCCGAAGGCCCTCCCGCAATTTTATCAGCCGGACCAAACGCGGCGGTCATGACCTTCCGGAACCGTGCGTCCCGGCCTCCGGCGATGCCGGCCACATCCAATGCACCGGACAGGCTCGCCGCAGCGGCAAAGCGTGAGGGTTGCGACAGGGCAAGCAGGAAGGAGCCATAACCGCCCATCGAAAGACCTGCGACAAAATTGTCCCGCCGCGCATTCGAGAGAGGAAAGAACGATTGGGCGATGGATGGGAGTTCCTCCCTTAGGAACGTGCCGTAGGCAGGTCCGGAAACCATGTTCTGATACCAACTCAGATTCGCCGCCGGCATGACCACGGCCAGTCCGGCTTCCGAGGCATAGCGCTCGATTGAGGTGCGCCTGGCCCAGATGGAGTGGTCATCCGACATGCCATGAAGCAACCAAAGCACAGGGTGCTTTTTCGCCAGCACCGCACCTTTCATTCCGATCTGTCCGCTGGTGGCCTGGGGAAGGACAACATTCATCGAACACGACAGCCCCAGCGCCTCGGAAAAAAAGCGACATTCCAAAAAAGCCATAGGATTCCTTTATAGGTGGAATTCGTTGAGCTGAGTCAAGTCTTGCTTCCCTCCTGATATTTGCTCCGGATTGTCCTTCCGGCAAAAGTCAGCCAGCATTGCATCAAGTTGTTGAGGGCTGAACATCTGCTTGATCTTTGCAATTTCCCCGGTTGCAAGTTGATCGCACCGTTCGTTGCCGTTGTGGCCCGCGTGGCCTTTCAGCCAGAGCCACTTGATCCGATGCTTCGACGCGCAAGCGTCGAGCGCCCGCCAGAGGTCGTCGTTTTTTACCGGCTTTTTTGACTTCGTTTTCCAACCGTTGCGTTTCCATCCGGACAACCAGCCCGACACGCCATTCTTTACATACTGGGAATCGGTGTGGAACTCGACATCGCAGGGTTCTTTCAATGCACTCAAGGCTTCTATTGCAGCTTGAAGTTCCATCCGGTTGTTCGTTGTCGCGGGAACTCCACCACTCAATTCCCGTCTGTGCTTGCCACACTCCAGAATCGCAGCCCAGCCACCGGGGCCCGGGTTTCCATGACATCCACCATCGGAGTGGATGACCACCTTCTTCCTCCCGTCCGTTCGCCGGTCTTCCGGCGGATCCGCATCAGGCCCTTTGGGAGGGAGTGCCGGTTGCAAAGCAGGGCAGCTCAGGATCTGGCGTAAACCTCTCCGCCATTGTCCACGAATTCACGGGATTTCTGTTCCAGGCCGGCCTGGATCGCCTGATCTTCGGATACGCCCTGTTCCGCAGCAAACCTCCGGACGTCCTCGGAGATGCGCATGCTGCAGAAATGAGGGCCGCACATCGAGCAGAAGTGTGCCGATTTCGCACCTTCCTGGGGGAGCGTCTCGTCATGGAAAGCGCGTGCCGTGACCGGATCCAGGGCGAGGTTGAATTGGTCCTCCCACCGGAATTCGAAGCGGGCCTTGCTGATCGCGTTGTCGCGGTATTGTGCGCCCGGGTGTCCCTTGGCGAGGTCGGCGGCGTGGGCCGCGAGCTTGTAGGTGATGACGCCGGCTTTGACGTCCTCCCTGTCCGGCAGGCCGAGGTGTTCTTTGGGGGTTACATAGCAGAGCATCGCACAGCCGTACCAGCCGATCATCGCGGCTCCGATACCGCTGGTGATGTGATCGTAGCCCGGAGCGATGTCGGTTGTGAGCGGGCCGAGGGTATAGAAGGGCGCTTCGTGACACCACTCGAGCTGCTTGGCCATATTTTCCTCGATCATATGCATCGGGACGTGGCCGGGGCCCTCGTTCATCACCTGCACTCCCTTCGCCCATGCACGTTGGGTTAGTTCCCCTTGAACTTCGAGTTCGGCGAACTGAGCCTTGTCGTTGGCATCGGCAATCGAGCCCGGACGGAGTCCATCCCCGATCGAGAACGAAACATCGTACGCAGCCATGATGTCGCAGATATCGTCCCAGTGGGTGTAAAGGAAGTTCTCCTTGTGATGGGTGAGGCACCATTTGGCCATGATGCTGCCGCCGCGGCTGACAATGCCCGTCATGCGGGAGGCCGTCATAGGAACGAAACGCAAGAGGACACCTGCGTGAATTGTGAAATAATCCACGCCTTGTTCCGCCTGTTCGATGAGGGTGTCGCGGAAAAGCTCCCACGTGAGATCCTCGGCTTTGCCATTGACCTTCTCGAGCGCCTGATAAATCGGCACCGTTCCGATGGGAACCGGGCTGTTGCGCAGGATCCACTCGCGGGTGGCGTGGATATTCTTCCCCGTGGAGAGGTCCATCACGGTGTCGGCCCCCCACTTCGTCGCCCACCGCATTTTCTCGACTTCCTCCTCGATACTGCTCGCCACGGCGCTGTTGCCGATGTTTGCGTTGATCTTCACCAGAAAGTTCCTGCCGATGATCATCGGCTCGAGTTCGGGGTGGTTGATATTCGCCGGGATTATGGCCCGGCCGGCAGCGACCTCCGAGCGCACAAACTCGGGGGTGATCTCTGCGGGAATGCGCTGGGGAAAACGGCGGAATACAGAAGGGGTGTAGTCGAATTGTTGATTGTTAATTGTTGATTGTTGTGAAGAGCCGGCGTGTTGTTTGTCGGAATCATCACGGACGATGTCGTTCGAAAGATCGGAAATGCGTGCGCGGCGCATGTTTTCACGGATTGCGATGAATTCCATTTCGGGAGTGATCACGCCCTTCCGGGCATAGTGGAGTTGGGTGACCGGATGCCCGCTGGCCGCACGGAGCGGGCGGCGCGAGGCGCTCTGAGGGGCATGGAGAGCAGATAGCCCTCCCCTGCGTTCGGAGGACTGCTGCGCATGACTCGCGCTCAGGTAGCCATTGTCCTGCGGTGCGATGTCACGTCCAACATACTCTTCGACATCCCCGCGGGAGAGAATCCATTCCCGCCTCAGCGCGGGCAGCCCTTCCTCCACGTTGCCATGGAAAGCAGGATCCCCCCAAGGACCCGACGTGTCGTATACCCGCACCGGCTCGTTGGCCTCAAGAGCCCCGGAAAAGGCTTTGGTCGGTGAGAGAGCAATCTCCCGCATCGGCACCCGCAACGAAGGATGGAGGGATCCTCCCACATAAATGCGGGTGGAATTCGGAAGAGGCTGGTTGTTGGCAGATTCAGTCATGGAATTTCAGTGTTTGAAGGGCTTTCGAACGAAGGACTGAAATAGAAATCCCGCAAGCGGGGAATCCGGTTGCTGAAACTTTCGACTGAAAATTGGAATCTCATTTCGCTCCCTACGCCGGCATCACCCGTTTCAGGTTCAAAGGGTCTTCCGGCTTTCCGGAACTCTCAGCCCTCCGAGGGCTCCCCTGCAGAATTCAACATGCGCGATCCCCGGGGCGACGTCAACCCTGTCCGGGCAGCCCAATCCCCGGCAAAGGATTGAGGAGGGGCGAAAACTGCTGGATCTTGCAGCTTTTGCCATCGTCAATAGATTGATGCCTGAAAATTTATGGGTGAGACCGATCTGATATCGATTTTGAACAAGCCCGGAGTCGCGCCGTGGCGGGCCACTCTTGCGAGGCGGGTCGAATCGCACGCCGTTCAGACCGCGATCATCGCAGTGATCCTGCTGAACGCGGCGATCCTCGCTATGGAGACCGATGCGGGCCTTATGGCTTCCCATGGCTGGTGGCTGAAACTTGCCGACAAGGCATGTCTTGTGGTTTTCCTCATTGAAATCGGCTGCAAACTCGCTGTTTACCGTCTCGGTTTCTGGCGAAGCGGCTGGAATGTTTTTGATTTTTTGGTGGTTGGAGTGGCCTTGGTGCCCGGTGCCGGGCCTTGGGCCGTGCTTCGATCTCTCCGGGTGCTCCGGGTGCTGCGCCTCCTCACTGTGGTTCCCTCCCTCCGCAAGGTTGTTGCCGCTTTCATCCACTCGATTCCAGGGCTGGGCGGCGTGGCTCTGGTCATGATCATTTTCCTGTTCACGACGGCAGTTCTGGCCACGAATCTTTTCGGGAAGCAGTATCCTGAATGGTTCGGCTCCCTGGGTGCCAGCCTGTTTTCACTGTTCCAGATTCTGACATTGGAGGGATGGGCGGACATGGTACGTGCGATCATGGAGACCCATCCGTGGGCGCCGCTCTTCTTCATTCCATTCATCATGCTGGCAACGTTCACAATTCTCAATCTCTTCATCGGCATCATCGTCTCCACAATGCAGGAGCTCAGCACCCTGCCGGAGCCCGGAATGCCACGCAGCGAAATGGCCGAAACGCTCTCACGCATCGAGGCGGACATCATCTCCCTGCGAACCCAAATCCAGGCCGATCAGGTCCTTCGAAAGCCATGACACTCGAACTCCAAGCCAGGAGCATCGTGATGCGGCTGCGCGAAGCCGGGCATGTCGCATACTACGCAGGGGGGAGTGTCCGCGACATGTTGCTCGGAAAAATTCCCCATGACATCGACATCGCAACGGACGCGCGGCCGGAGCGCGTACAGGAACTTTTTTCACGCACGATTCCTGTTGGCGCGCACTTCGGGGTGGTGATCGTTCTCGTGGAGGGACAGGCATTCGAGGTGGCGACCTTCCGGGCAGATGGTGCCTATATAGACGGTCGGCGGCCGGAGGGGGTTGTCTTTACCACTGCGGAGGAAGATGCCCGCCGCCGCGACTTTACGGTCAACGGTCTTTTTTATGATCCGATCGGGGAACGGGTGATTGACTGCGTGGGGGGCAGGGCAGATTTGGACACCCGTCTTCTCCGCGCCATCGGCGAGGCCTCTGAGCGCTTCCGCGAGGATCGACTGAGGGTCCTGAGGGGGGTGCGTCTTGCCGCTTCTCTGGACTTCCAAATCGAGCCCGTTACATGGCAAGCGCTCCGGGCAGCGGTCCCCTCGATTCACGCTGTGAGTGCAGAACGGATTCGTGAGGAACTCGTGAAAGTTTTTCTGTCTCCCCACCGCGTCCGCGGGTTTGATCTGCTTGCCGAAAGCGGTCTCATGCATGAGGTGCTGCCCGAGGTCGCGCGTCTCGAGGGATGCGAACAACCACCGGAATTCCATCCGGAAGGCGACGTGTTTGTTCATACACGAAAAATGCTCGGTTTGCTGGAGCCCACAGTCAGCGTGCCACTGGTGTTCAGCGTGCTTCTGCATGATATCGGGAAGCCTCCGTGCATGACCCGAGACGACACGGGCAGGATCCGCTTCAACGGACATGAGAGTGTGGGCGCACGCATGGCCGAGCAACTCATGCGGCGTTTGAAGTTTTCCAACCACGACATCGCCGCCACGGTCGAAATGGTCAAAAACCACATGGCTTTCAAAGATGCCCCCAATATGCGCACCTCAAAGTTGCGCCGGTTCATGGCGAGGGAAACCTTTCCGGAGGAACTCGAACTCCACCGGGTGGATTGCCTCGGCAGCCACGGAGGCCTGGATATCTACGGGTTCCTCAAGGTTCGCCGCGAGGAGTTCGCCAACGAGCCGCTCATCCCTCCCCGCCTCGTGACAGGCAGCGACCTGATTGCCCGGGGGTGGAAACCGGGCCCCTCCTTCCGCAGAGCACTGGACTCCATCCAGAACAAACAACTCGAGGGCACCTTAAGAACCCGGGAGGAAGCGCTCGCGTGGCTGGACAAGGAGATATCTGAAACCCGTTGAGAAATGCCACAAGGCACTTTTGGGGACAGGATTAACGGGATTTACAGGATAATTGAACCACACCCTGCGGGAGCGGTTTCCGTTTTACTCTAAATCCGACAGGCTGCTAGCGCCTTTTCTGTAAACTCGCGAGCAACCGCTCCGTCTCGCGATCCTGAACACGCTTTTTTAAATCCGCCCGTTTGTCCGTGGCGGCCTTGCCCTTGCCGAGACCGATCTCGACTTTCACGCGTCCGGATTTCCAATACATGCGAAGCGGAACCAGCGTCTTGCCGGCGATCTCAACTTCCCCGGTGAGGCGGTCGATTTCATGGCGGTGGAGAAGCAGCCTGCGGCGACGCTTGGGTTCGTGCTGTTCATGGCTGGCCCGCACGTAAGGCTGGATGTCACTGTCGTAGAGAAACATTTCATGCCCCTCCACCCGCGCGAACGAACCTTGAAGCTGAACGAGTCCCGCCCGGATCGATTTGACCTCGGTTCCCCGGAGTTCGACGCCGGCCTCGATCTTCTCGAGGATGTGAAAATCCCGGAATGCTTTCCGGTTACTGACGATCTCGGCGGTCATCGCGCAGGCCCCGCCATCTCGGGCGAATTACTTGGCTTTTTCGACTTCCGCCTCGATGCGGGTAAATTGCAACTTGCCTTGGGCGATCTCCGCCAATGCGATATCCATCAGTCCCATCCGGGCGTCCACTGCAACGAGCGGCCGGTTGCTCATGCTGAGCTGGCGCACGCGCTTTGAGACCATATTGATCAAAATTTGGGCGTCGGGAATCATTTTGGAGGCTTCGGTAAAGAGGTGGCTTTTCATCGGGAACCGGCCTTAAACGGCGGGAAAAAGAGGAACCCTGAATTTGGCAGCTCTTGAACGGATGTCAACCGCTTATCGAGATTTTTTTCTGAAGGATTGTCGGGGGTGCTCCCCGCCACCGGAGATCTTCCGCCAAATCCGAGATATCTGTTTTCGAAAGCAGCGCGGGATCAACGGTCGTGCGGATTTGGAGGGGCACACCGGATGCGAGGACCAGGTCGAGCGACCGCGATACCCGGGCGGCAGACCCCCGGATGCCCGAAATGAGATCGCAGCGATCGTCAAGCGGAGCCTTCACATCGAGGCCGACCCAATCGACGAGTCCCAGCACACGCGCCAATCTGTGAGGGTAGATCCCCGCAGTATGGAGCCCAACACGATAACCCAAAGCCCGCACGTCGCGCATTGCGCGGGAGAGGCCCGCCTGCGCGGTCGGTTCCCCCCCGCTGAAAACAACTCCCTCAAGGAAGCCCTGGCGCGACGTCAGAAAATCCATCACATCCAGCCAGGGCAGCGGTTTCTCGCAACGGAACGGACGCAGGTGCGCGTTGTGACAGTAGGGACACCTCCACGGACAGCCCTGCAAAAAAACAACCGCCGCAAGAAATCCGGGAAAGTCGATCGTGGTGAATGGCTCGAGCCCCCCCACGAGCAAAGGGGAAGCGCGAACCGGCGCAGAGGCATCAGTGGACATCGGTTCCAGATCGGACAGCAGCCAGGCAAATGCAGGCCTCACGCCTGCAACGGACGCAAAGCGCCGGCCAGGCTTTCCAAGGAGGAAAAGGCGGAGAAGGTTCCGAAATATTAAAATCAGCCCGCATCAGTCCCTTCGCATCCTTCCCCAAGGAATCTGATGGATT
>Ga0247839_1008586_pt1 | contig 10650 bp, 8 predicted proteins | sample LaCruzMarch2015__6_FD_192405 | JGI IMG/M metagenome (GOLD analysis project Ga0247839, IMG submission 192405) | Freshwater microbial communities from meromictic Lake La Cruz, Castile-La Mancha, Spain - LaCruzMarch2015_16m | ecosystem: Environmental > Aquatic > Freshwater > Lake | place: Spain...
TCTCGTCCGGGCGAATCTCCCCGGCGCGCGCCAGCACCTGGGGCACACTGTGGTCGGCGGTCTGGAAGCACAGGCGACCGCCGCGAAAGTGATAGAGCCGACTGTCGCCGACATGGGCCCAGAGCGCGCGTTCACCGTCGCTGCAAAGCACCACCAGGGTCGTGCGCATCCGCTCCAGCCGGGGGTCGCTGGCCTGCTGCTCCTGAATGGCCTGGTGGGCGCCCGTGATCGCCTGGCTCAGGTCCGCGCCGGTCGGCAGCGACGCCCCGGTCAGTGCACCAAGCATGTGATCCACCGCGATGCGCGCGGCCACCGCCCCGCCCGCATGGCCGCCCAACCCATCCGCGAGCACCCAGCAGCCGTCGCGCCAGGCGCAGACGTCCTGGTTGTCGGCACGCCCGCCGGCGCTGCTCAAGGTCGCGGTGTGCAAGGTCAAGGCGCTCATGTCAGCAGGACTTCGAAAGCCACCGCGGGCGTGGCCAGGTGAAAACGGTCGCCGGGATTCAGGGTCACGCACTGGCCCGCGGGCACGGGGGCGCCATTGACGAAGGTGCCCTGGGTAGACCAGCAATCTTCTAAGGTGAAGGCCCGGCGGGACACATCGTAGCCAACCAGGGCGTGGCGTTTGCTGACCTGAACAAAGGTCGGCGGAATCACCAGTTGCGCCAGGGCCGGATCGCGGCCGATGGCGATGCCGTCACCGGCGATGGGCAGGGTCGCGCCGGCGTAGGGTCCGGCGATGCCGCGCAGACTCGGCGTGCGGCGCGCGGCGGCGGGCGTCGCCGACGCGGTTGGCCGGGGGCTCAGCCCACCCAAGGCGCGGGTCACCCGCTCGCGCACCGCCGCCCGACCGCGCCGGGAAGCGGCCAGGATCACCCCGGCCATCGACAGGGCCAGGAGCCCCGTGAGCAGCGCCGCCACCAGGGGTTCACGGTGCCACAATGAACCGAGCGCGCCCACCCGGTCAGGCTCCACCTGGAACGGAATCCCGAGGCGCTCCAGGAACGGCAGGACCTCGTCACTCGCCACCGCCCAACCGATGCCCTCGCCAAGCGGCACCCGCCCCTCGGAGCGCGCGCCGGCCGCATCGCGCGTCTCGACTACCGTCAGCGCCTTTTGCGTATTGACCCCGATCACCCGGCCGAAGGCATCGTACAGCGGTCCGCCCGAGTTGCCGGGGTTGATGGCCGCATCGGTCTGGATCAGCCGGGGCAACTCCGGGGCGGCCGGCCGCGGGTAGATGCGGCTCACCACACCGCTGGTCACGCTGGGGTCGGCCATATCGGCGCCGCTGGAATCATCCGCCGCGCCAGGGAAGCCGTAGGCAACCACCCGGTCGAGCTTGCGCACACTGGCGATCGGGGCAAAGTGCACGGCCGGGCGACCCAGGCCCCGGTCGGTCTTGAGCACGGCCAGGTCGCGGTGTTCATCATGGGACAACACCCGCGCCGGGATCAGGTGCTCCCGGTCGGCCGCCAACAGCACGGCCGCGGCGCCGCCCTCCGCGGTACAGGCCACCACGTGCCAATTGGTGACGACATGGCTGCCGTTGCCCACCACGAAGCCCGACCCGGTGCCGAGCCGATCGCCCGCGGCCGCCATGCAGAGCACGCGCACGGTGGCCGCGTCCATCCGCTCGCTGACGGCATCGTCGGCCGCCGCGGCAACGAACAGGAGCGCACCGAGCAGGCTGAAGAGGCCGCATGCGCCGTGACGCAGCCGGCGGGAGGCGCCGCCGCGGGAGTGGTCCAAGTCGATCGCCATGCGGGCACCGATCCGGGTTGCAGGTTGAACGAGAATACTCCAGTCGTTCCACATTTGAGATGAAAGTCCCCCGTGGGAGCGGCGTCCCGCCGCGATGGGGCCTGGCGCGTAACCCGACCGTTCGGGGTGACCGCGGCATCCATCGCGGCGGGACGCCGCTCCCACGGGGTCGCTGCGCGACTTTCACGGCAAATCTAATGACCGTCGATCAAATCGAAGAAGCGGCCGCGCGGAAATCGATGGGCCTACTCGGTTCCCTTACCGAAGAGCTTGTCATAACGCCGGTTGTCGCCCGGCTTGACCTCGTAACACTCATCGACCAGATGCGGGGTGCCGGCGGCGATCAGCTCGCTGACGGTGACGAACCGGTAGCCGCGCTTGCGGATGGCGGGGATCAGCGTCGTGAGCGCCTCGGCGGTGTGTCGGCCGCGGCCGTTGCCGTGGGCGATGACGATGGCCCCCGGCTTGAGGCTCGTCAGGACAGCCTTGACGATCTGCGCCGCGGACTGGCCGGCCGCCGGGTCGCCGGTGACGATGCTCCATTGCACCGGATAGAGACCGGCGGCGGACACCGCATCGAGTGCGGCGGCGCTGCAGGTCCCATAGGGAAAGCGCAAGGTCCGCGGCACAATAGGGATGCTGTCGTGCGCTTCGGCGGCGAACGGCTGGGCGCAGGGACGCCCGAGCAGGTCCTCGCGCAGCAATTCATATTCGGCCTGGGTCCACTGAATCTGCTCCTCCAGTTCCCGGCCCCCGAGCACGCGCAGATTGCCGTGGGTCCAGGCGTGGTTGCCGAGTTCGAACAGGGGGTCCGCCATCAATTGCCGGGTGCGCTCGGGATGCGAGCGCATCCATTTGCCCCCGGCGTAAAAAGTCGCCTTGACCTGCTCGGCGCGCAGGAAATCCACCAGTTCGCCATCGTAGCCGGTGACCTCGTCGGCCTGTTCGCACAGGTCGAAGGTCAGGGCGACCAGCGGCTCGCCGTTGAAGGGTGCGACCGAGCGCAATGACCGGGCGAACGCAGGGCCCAGCGCGCCATCCGGATGCTTCGGGATCAGCCGCTCCGGCGGATGGTGATCAGCGGGCCGCTGTTGCCGGATCTTACGCTCGCCGGGGCGACCCTTGAGCTGCTCCGGCGTCCAGCAGGCGCCGAGGAGAGCCGCCGAACCCGGTCCGGAGACGGGCTCAGCGACAAAAGCGCTGTCCCCCACGCCGGGCGGCAGCGGATCGGCCGGCGGCGCGGCCGGGGCCTCGACCGGGAGCATGGGCGCGGCCGGCTGGATGGTCAGGTCCAAGGACCGACCCGCGCGCGGGGGCGGGGCCTCGATGAGCGGAGGTCCCAGCGCCGCGGGCATGGGCGCGATGGGCTCAGCCGCGACGCTCGGAACATCCGCCGCCGGAACGCTCCCCCACCCGAGGGCCAGGACCAAGATCAGCGTCCGCGTCAATGTGCTTGCCATGCTGATTGTCTCTCTCCTCATTGACGCTTCATGCCGCCAAAACGCTCGATACGCCAGACCCCGTCGCGCAGCACCAGGGGCACCAGATCACGATAGCGCTCGCTTTCACGGTCTCTGGTTCGAGTCCGCGGGTGATTGTAGCTTGGTCCGGTCGCCGCCGGATGCTCGCGGGGCGGCGGAGGCAGTTCCAAATTGCGGCGGCATCGCGCGACCCCTGGTGGATGCGGCGCGGGCGACCGCCGTGCCAGGTCCCTGACACCAAAGGGCGCGCCTTATCCACCCACAGCGGAGCCGGTTTTGTAGTTTTGTAGGGTGGATAAGCGCAGCGCATCCACCATCAGCCTCGCGGCCGACACGCTGTTGGTGGCGGCCACCCAAGACGAGACCATGTCCCAAATTGCAGACCCGTCCGGCCACAGCAGCCGCTGCCAACCTCAGCCCCTGGAGTCCAAGGCTTCAGCCTTGGAGGAGGACGCCAACGCTGAAGCCTGGGACTCGATGTATCCTGTCTTCAACCGCTGCCGCAAATACCCGCCTGGAGAAATCGTCATGAGCCCATCATTGCTCGAACTGCCCATCGACAAGCGAATCCAGTTGGTAGAAGACCTGTGGGACAGCATCGCCGCGGACCAGAACGCCCTGCCCCTGACGGGCGAGCAGCGGGCTGAACTCGACCGCCGGATCGACGCCTACGCGCTGGATCGCAACCCCGGGCGACCCGCTGACGAGGTGATCGCCGACATCAGACGGCGGCTGTGACCGCCGACGTCCGGAGGCCGAGCGCGACGTCGGCAGGATCAGCAAGTCGCTGTGCTCGCGGTGATGCACGCCAAGCGCCACCCGCGACGCTGGATGGGTAGACTCTAGCGCGACAGCCGCTGCCGGGCTGAAGCCCTGGCGGTGGCGGCGCGTACCGCGGATTATAGCGTTCCGACCTGATATCCGGACAGACCCTTGCTGTAGGGGCGGGTTTGAAACCCGCCCCTACGTCCGGTTATCACGTCCGATTGCTATATCACCAGGATTCGCGAAAGTCGCACAGCGACCCTGTGGGAGCGGCGTCCCGCCGCGACGGGGCCGGCCGCAGCGCCGCAGCGTTCGAGGTCACCGCGGCACCGCATCGCGGCGGGACGCCCACGGGGGGCATTCATCGTCCGGAGCGCAGCGTAACCCGACGGGACTAAATCAGTTTGTCATAGGCCCCGTGGAGGCCGATCCAAAACCACACAAGTGATTCAAAGGGGCGTGCAGCGTCCGGCTTGGAAATCGTCGTCAGCCCGCTTTGCGGCAGCATCAAACCTGCCAGCTAAACTATCTGCCTCGATCTGTTTATCCCATTGATCAGAAAGATACGCTTCGAACCACTGGGCAAATTGCTCAAGCGCATTCGGCGCAAGCCGGGTCACTGCGTCTTCGATTTGATCGACGGTCATTAGACTTTACCTCAGTCTCTCGCTCGTCCACCCTTGCCCACCCGGCGGCACGCCCGACAGCCGCTTGGCGTGAATAGGACCCGTTCCCGTCGCCCCGCAAGCGGGGCCAAGACGGGGGCCGGGGTGGACCGGTGGCATCACGCCACCGTCCGGTCTCATCATGACCGGTCCTGGACGCTTCCCCGCTCGCCCGGTGCGTCCGTGGACGCCCCGGCTCCGGCCTGGGAGCGTACTGGCCACGCGGAAACCGAGGTTGTTGTTCCGGTTGCCGGTGTCGTTCCTGTTGCGGTTGGCCGAGCGGAGGTTCCTGGGGTTGTTGTTCCAAGACCCGCCGCGGAGCACGCGCCGCCCACTGGGGACCGGTCAGGCCCCCGCGCGGGGTCGAAGACCCCGCCGCGAAAGATGGCATGGCGCAGCCGCCAGGTATCGGCAAAGTTGGCATGGGCAATCCAGGCCGATACCCGCTGCTGCACCTCAGACCAGGCCACGGTACCCGCTCGCCAGCGGTCGCGCAACCCGCGCAGGCGATTGCGGAAGCGGCGCACACTGGCCTCCGGGAGACGGCGGTGCCCGCCGGGATGCAGTTCATAGCCTAAAAAGGTCGCGGGCTGCGCGCCGGCAATGATGAAGGTCTTGCGCGGGTGCAGCCGCAACCGCCGCCCCACCAGGAAGGTGGCGATGCGTTCCCGCCACTGCGTCAACACCGCCGGGTCGTCATGGAAGAGCGCGAAGTCATCGACGTAACGCACATAGCCCGGAGCGCGCAGGACCTCTTTCACGAAATGGTCGAATCGGTCCAAATAGACGTTGGCGAAAAACTGACTGGTCAGGTTACCGATGGGCAGGCCGCGCCGCCGGGTGAGCGGCGTCAGCAGGTCGTCCCCAGGGAACAACAGGTCCACCGGTTCCTGCGGGTTGGACGCATCAATGATGGTGTCGATCAACCACAGGGTGTCCGGGCAGGCGATACGCCGGCGCAGATCGGCCTTCAGGATCGCGTGATCAATGGAGGGAAAATAACGGTAGATATCGGCCCGCAGCACCTGTGCATGGCGGTCGCGGTAGTGCTCGTACCGCCGCACCGCCCGGTGCGTGCCCTTGCCGATCCGGTTGGCGTAGCTGTCGTGGATGAAGCCGCGCTCGAAGATCGGCTCGATCACGGAGCAGAGCGCCTGCTGCACCACCCGATCGCGGAAGGGGGCGGCGGAGATCTGTCGCCGCTTGGGGTCGCGGATCTCAAAGGTGGTATAGCGGCCGGGGCGATAGGTCCGCTCCCGCAGCGCGCGCCACAGGGCGATCACCTCGGTTTCCTGACGCGCCAGAAAGGCGGCGGTGCTCGGGGCGCGCCGTTTGCCGCGGGCGGCGCACTCGGTGGCCGCGCACAGGGCCGGGAAGCTCGCGATCCCGGCGAACAGGTCCTTATGGCGGCGCGGCATTGTCGGTCGGCGGCGGCGTGTCAGTCCGGCCCTTCATCCAGCCGCCCACCAGGCGCCCGGTATCATCGATGGCACGGGCGGCGTACTCGTAGCGCCTGGCGTCGAGATAACGCAGGTCGTGGGCGAGACGCAGCAGATGCCGCAGCTTGGTCAGGCCCAGGTTCGCCTGTTGCAAATAAAGGCGCCGCTCGCGGGTATAGGTCGCCTCGATCAGACGCTCCAGCACGTCCAGCGCGGTGCCCTCGATCCGGTCGCCCAGCAGGAAACGCTGGGCGCGCGGGAATTTCTCCAGGGTGGGGATGAGCCAGGTCAGGAAACGCTGGTGTGCCTCCAGGGCGGGGCCGAGATGGCGGACGCTATCAGACATTATGTGTACAAAAAAATCGCGACCAGGGGGCTATGCCCCCTGGACCCCCAAGAGCCCCCTGCCCCTCGATCCCCGTGAATTCTCCAAGAGGTAAAGGGGTAAAGAATCAAGGGGTAAGCGTCCTGGCCACGCGGAAACCGAGGTTGAAGTCCCGGACGCCGGCGACGTACCAGTCGCGGCTGGCCGAGCGGAGGAAACTGGGGTCGTTGTACCAAGACCCGCCGCGGAGCACGCGCCGCCCACTTTCACCGCAAGAAACACGCCATTCTGATCCGTCCTTCGGTGCACCGGCGTAGCTGTCATGATAACAGTCCTGCACCCATTCCCAGGCATTGCCGTGCATATCGTACAGACCCCAGCGGTTGGCGGGGTAGCTGCCCACGGGCTGAGTCTTTTCCAGATAGACCCCGGTCTTGGCGCCGCAGTCGGCATAGTCGTAGTTGCCGTTATAGTTGGCCTGCATGGTCGTGATGCAGTTGCCGGTACTGAAGGGCGTGGTGGTCCCGGCACGCGCCGCATATTCCCATTCCGCCTCGGTGGGCAGGCGCCAGGTCTGGCCGGTCTTGCCGCTGAGCCAGGTCACATACTGCTGGGCGTCGTCCCAGGAGACGTTGATGACCGGGCGCCGCCCGCGCCCCCAACCCTGGTCGGCGGGTTCCTGGGTGCAGCCGCCGGCGGTCACACAGGCGTCCCATTGCGCGAAAGTGACCTCGGTCTGGCCCAGCTCGAAGGCCGCCACCTGGACGCGATGGGCGGGTTTCTCATCGTCGGAGCATTCTTTCTCCCCCGGCTGGCAGCCCATGGAGAAGCTGCCGGCGGGGATGGCGACCATGGTCGGGAGGTCCGCCTGCTGACGCCGCGCCTCTTGTGCGGCACGCTCTTGGGCCAGGCGGGCAGCCTCCGCCGCGCGTGCTGCCGTTGCCGCCTGCTCAGCGCGGGCGGCCTCCGCAAAACGGGTCGCCGCCGCCTGGACCGCCGCGGCCAAGTCGTCGAGGCGTTGCTCGGCCGCTGACCGATGTCCGCAGCCGTCGGCGGCACAGGCGCTCAGATACGCACGGTAGGCGGCGTCGGTATCGGCGGTGCGCGCGGTATCGAAGGCGCGGGTGTCGGCGTCCTGGTGTGAACGCCGTTCCTGATCCTGGTACCCGAGAGAAGCAAGCCCCAGGATTACCGCCATGAGACCACTCCCGAGCAGAACCGGTCCCCACCAGCGCGGTCGCGCGGGGGCGGCGGGCGCCGGTTGCGGTGGGCACGGGGGTTCGGGTGGCGTTGGACGCGGCGGCGCCGTCATCCCGTCCTGCCCCTGCAACCCCCGCTGCAAGCTCGCCATATCCTGGATGCGGTCCTTGGCCTTGACCGCCAGCGCCTGCATCAGCGCGGCCTCGGCGGCGGCGGGCAGCGCGAGGCCGAGCCGGGCGGGCGCGAGGAGCTCGTCCTGCTCCATGCGGTCCGGCGATTCCGGCGGCGGCTCGCCGGCGATGGCGCGGTAGAGGGTGGCGGCGAGCGCGTAGACATCGGTCCAGGGGCCTTGGCGACCACCCTTGTGGCACTGCTCCCAGGGGGCGTAGCCGGGCTTGAAGATCATCGACAAGGACTGGCTCTGGTCGCGCAGCGCCTGGCGGGCGGCGCCGAAGTCGAGCAGCTTCACCTGACCGGCGGTGGTGATGTAGATGTTGTCCGGGGCGATGTCGCGGTGCAGCAGGTCCACCTGGTGCACCGCGCGCAGGGCGTCCATCACCGGCATCAGGAGTGTCAGGGCGTCGGCGAAGGGGATGCGCCCGCCGCGGCGCTCCAGATAGGTCTTGAAGGTGATGCCCGGCACATATTCCATGACCATGTAGCCGGTGCCGTGGGCGCGGAAGAAGCCCTTGACGCCGACAATGCCGGGGTGCTGGTCGAAGCGCGCAAGCACCCGCGCCTCGTTGAGGAAGCCGGTGAGGCCGTGGTCGAACTGTTCGCGCGCCTCACCCGGGCGCACGCTGACGGTGGCCCGGTCGCCATCGCGGCCGGCCAGGTGCAGCGGCAGGTATTCCTTGAGGGCGAGCTTGAGTTCCAGGTTCTCGTCCCAGGCGAGATAGGTGATGCCGAAGCCGCCATGGCCCAGCACGCGACCGATGCGATAGGCGCCCTGGAGCCAAGTGCCCAAGGGCAGGCCGGGGGCCTGGTTGTCCAGGCCCGCTTGCCAGCCGCAGTGGCGGCAGGGTTGGCCCTCGTCGGGCGCGAAGCAGTTGGGGCAGCGTGCGTCGGGGCTTGGCTCCATCTCGCCGTTTCTCTCTCGGTTCAGGTCCGTGGGTCATTGTACCTGCGGCGGGCGGTGGTGGTGGACTGCGCTGCGCTGGTCCACCCTACGGGGCTAACGTCCGCCCGCATACAGCCGGTTGATCAGGTTGGTGAGGGTGTAATGACCGGCCCGGTTCAGCGCGGATTCCTCCCGCGCCTGAACCAGGTTCATCAGCAGCACCAGGATGGCGCTCTCGACCAGGGCCACCAGGGTGGTGTAGAAGGCGATGCCCAGCGCCTTGGCGATCTCGCCCAGGGGCTGCTCGTCGGCGGCGGGGTCGATCAGGTTCATGGCGAGCGAGATGCCGATGACGGTGCCGATGAAACCGATGGTGGGGATGACCCACACCAGATAGCGCAGCATGGCGTAACGCAGATCGAGCCGGTGGTCGATCAGTTCCAGGCTGCTGTTCATGACGCTCACCGTCTGATCGACCGAGCGACTGGCGCGGAACTGCAGGATGCACAGATCGATCAGGCTCGGCAGGAAGCCGTGCTCCGCGTCGTAACGGTCGGCGACCCGCGCGCGGATGGCGGGCAGGTCGTGCTCCTGAAGGATGACGCGGTAGTCCTCCGGCAGCAGGCCCTCGCGGTTCATCGCCTGCTCGCGCTCAGCGATGCGCCAGCGGCAGTAGACCTCGCCCAGGCCGACGAAGAACAGCAGATGCATCAGGTTCTGCACCGTGAACGGATAGACGAAGGGCGAGTTCGGCGCCAGGATGGCGTTGTGGTCCAGGATGACGACCGCGGCGGGACTGCCGGCGGGCAGCATCCGGCTGAGCAGGCCGATGAACAGCACCCCTGCGAGAAGCGACAGGCCCAGGATCACGAGGCGGTTCGGCTGGCCCCACAGCCGGTTCATCGGCCGCACTCCGGGCAGGGCGCGTCGACGGTTTTGACGGCCCCGCAGTCGCAGCGCTCCAGGTGGCGTCCCTGCACCGGCGGCGGCCCCTCCTGGACGGGGGCGGGCGGTTCGGGCATCCGCGGGTATTTGAGCCGCGCCGCCTCCAGGATCTCGCGCACCGTCAGCGTCACCTCGCCCAGCCGCACCCGGTCCATGGGCGAGACCAGTTGCTGGTGGATGCGCTGCTCGCTGCCTCCCGGCAGCAGTCGAAAGGTGCCGTTGCGGCTCTTGCAGTCCGTGAGCAGGAGTTTGCCGGCAGGCAGAAAGGTCAGTTCCGCATGACGGCCGCTCACGGTCTCGTGCGCCAGCGCGATATCGCACTCGCGGTCACGACCGATCAGCAGTTTGGTCGGGGATGCGCCCATCGGGGGTTCCTCCTGGATGGCGTTGACAGACCGGAATCCAATGCCGCGAGGGCCGTGGTCTTCGTTCCGGCCGGCGCTGGGGCGTCGCGCACTGATCGAGGCTTCAGCCGGACGAGGGCCGCGCAAACGCGAGGTCGACCGGCTAACGGCCAGGGAAGGAACCTCAGCCACCCCGGAAGATGTAAGTCCGCCGTGGGAGCGGCCTCCGGCCGCGACGCGTGGCCGCGGTCACCCGCAACCCGGCGGCAGTTTGCGAAGCCCCATCGCGGCGGGACGCCGCTCCCACAGGGTCGCTACGCGACTTTCACGGCAAAGCCTCGACCTCCAGTCGTCTTGCGGCCGCAACCATGACCAAGGCCCGCCCGTTGATGACCAGGCTCGGCTAAATGGTGTACCCTCTGCGGCCTTCTGGCAACCACGTTTCGGAGGAATTTGAATGGCAGGCAACGGTAGCGCCCCGGTGCTCGGGATCATCGGCGGCAGCGGTGTCTATGACATCGAAGGGCTGACCAACCAACGCTGGGAGCGCATCGACTCGCCCTTCGGCGCACCCTCCGACGCATTGCTGTGCGGCGAACTGCACGGGCAACCCATGGTGTTTCTGCCGCGCCATGGCCGCGGACACCGGATTCCGCCGTCCG
>Ga0247839_1008588_pt1 | contig 10649 bp, 9 predicted proteins | sample LaCruzMarch2015__6_FD_192405 | JGI IMG/M metagenome (GOLD analysis project Ga0247839, IMG submission 192405) | Freshwater microbial communities from meromictic Lake La Cruz, Castile-La Mancha, Spain - LaCruzMarch2015_16m | ecosystem: Environmental > Aquatic > Freshwater > Lake | place: Spain...
TCACGCTCGTTCGCACCTTGACGATCAATCAAACCGATAACACCACCTTTGCCGGTTCCATCGTCGGTGTGAATGGCGGGGCGAGGATCGTGCTGAACAAGTCGGGCACGGGGGATCTCGGCCTTTCCGGGAATCTTACGCTGGCGCGGCAAACCACGGTTTCCTCGGGGTCCCTTTACATCAATGGGAACACCACAAACTTTTCCAATGACCAGGCGGTCAACGGGACGGCGATTTCCGTGGCGGGCGGTACGCTGGGCGGCAACGGAACCATTTCCGTGACCGATGGAGATAACGTTGTCCTTTCTGCCACAGGCAGGCTCGCGGCAGGGGTCGCGGGGGCCGCAGGACGGACCACGTATGCCTTCAGCTCTTCGACGGCTTTGCTGGACGTGTCCGCCGCCACCGCAAGTGCCAATACGGGATGGCTTAGGTTCGAACTGGGCGGCGTAACGACCGCAGGAGTCACGTACGACCAGATTTTGCTTAGCTCTGGCACGCTTGCGGTCGGCACTGGGCTAAACTTTGCCGATTTTAACTTCACCGCCCTTAGTGGATTTGGTTTGGGGACGTATGTCCTTTTCGATACGGGCCAAGCGATTACGGGATCCCTGGGAACGGCGACGGGAATGATCAACGGGTACGACGCGGAGTTGAAATTCGCGGACGCCGGAACAAATCTGGTCCTCGAAGTGGTTCCCGAACCGCAGGTATGGATCCTCGTGGCAGCGGGGCTGACGTTCTTCGTCATCTTCTGCCGGCGTAGGGTTTCGTAGGGTTGGGTGCCGCGCAGCGCCGCAGCGGCGCGGCGGTCTTCGTATTGCATCGGGAGTTCCTTCTCTGGCTTTGTACCGCTGTGAGGTTCGTCGCATTTTTATGCGCGGATCGGCATGTTTGGGCCAAAGGCCCAACATTCCTTAGCCCAGCCCGTCAGGGCCGGGTTGAGTTCGAACCCCGCTTCGGGCTGAAGGGACTGGATGGAGGTGGGTTTGGTTTGGAGCCGGATCGCGAACATTCAGCCCGCAGCGGCGCGGCGGTCTTCGTATTGCATGGGGAGTTCCTCTCTGGCTTTGTACCGCTGTGAGGTTCTTCGCATTTTTATGCGCGGATCGGCATGTTTGGGCCAAAGGCCCAACATTCCTTAGCCCAGCCCGTCAGGGCTGGGTTTTTGACAGGGCCGGAGGCTGCGGGCTGAAAGTCCGCGATCGGGCGACGCCAACGAATGGGCTACTTTCTTACGAAAATATTAGCCATGAAACGCAGGTCTTTGAAATTCGTTTCGCTCGGTGACAGCATGGAGAGCTCCGGATTCTCTCTGGTCATGCGCTGACGGCAAACGTTGGCACCCCAGGGATAAAACGGCGTCGGACGTTCGCCGCCGATCGGCTTGGCGTCCACTTGGAGTTCGACCGTCCAGCGGTCGGGATATTTCTTAACCGCTACCTTGGAAACTTTATAGAATTCCGGAAGATCCTCCAGCTTGGTTGTAATGCAGGAGTCGAGCACCGCGCCTGCGGAATTCACAACAATGAATGGTCGGATGCCCTGCGCCGTCTCCAGGTTAATCTGAACAAAATCGTCGGAGAAGATCCCGGGAGAATCCGGTGATTTGCAGCTCTCCCGGAGGGAATCCATTTTGGGCTCCTTGCATTCGACCCCAATCACCAGAGCGGTGTTGTCATTTAGCCAACGGAACGAGACAGAGGTCGCAGCTTCCTTGGAGGGATTTCCCGTCTTGAGATCCTTCAGCGGGAGGAAGGTGTGTTCAATGGCTCGCCAGAATGGCTTGTCTAGGTCCCCGTCGATCTGCGGTTGATCATTGGTGGCCTTGATCTGAAGGCTCGGACCCTTGCGCTTTAGTTTTTCGAACACCAGTTTGAGCGGGGCCATCTCCGCCGCGATGGCATCGATCCGCTGCCCGTACACTGTGTCGCCTGCCTTCGCTTTGGCGCGCGTCAGGATTTCAAAGTAACGATCCACGTCCACCGGTTTGAGGAAGCCTCCCGCCGCCGTGATTTGCCGGGCTTCGGGTCGGCTCCAGACGGATTCTCCAAATTCATGGAACTCCTTCATCTCGGCTTTTGCCGGACCGTAGAAGAGTTCGTAGTACTCGTCCATCAACGCCTTCACGTCCAGGTTCCTGTCCCAACAGAGTTTGTTGTGGAGATAGAGCATGAGGTGGGAGATCCACGGGCGGGCAAGGTTCGGCTTGTTGTCTTTTGCGTCCGCAAGAGGAACGGACCATCCGACCTCGGCAAGGAAACCGTCGGAATGGTCGTAAAGGCCCTTGAAATTCTCCTGCATCACCGTCGGAAACAGGATCGGGACCGGCGGGAAATTGTAGTTAGGCGCATGCTGCAGGTAGTACTCCCAAACAAGCAACTGGTCCTTGTTGCTCATTTTGGCCATCCATTCCTTGCGGTCCTGCAATTCGGTGTTGGGGAGCACCCAGGATGCGCTTGTTTGACAGAACGCCATCGTCACGTTCGACGGCACCTGTTCCAACGTGGAAGGGATGCGACGCGTGCCGCTGTAGGCGAAGATGGTAAACTTCTTTTCCGGCAGCTTCTCCATGAGTCGTTTGCGGACATCCATGGAGAAGTCCCAATTGTAATCGCTAAACCGACCGCTGGGCCCGCGGTCGGCTATCTTGTCCCAACCCGCTGCCGTATCTGCGTCATCCAAAGCCGACCAACCATCGGGCTGACCGATGGACACATAGTCGATCCCGGGAAATTCCTTATCCACCAACTCGAGATACGTGGTGGTGTCCGACCTTAGCCGTTCATTATTCAGTCTGGGTACGCTGTACTCGGTTTTCCCTCCCACTTTCCCATAGTACTCCTGCGGTTGTTCGTTTGGATACAGTTTCGTCGGACCGCTTACGCTGTGATAGACTGGGGCGAAGTAGGCACTTCCGACGCGCATGGATTTGTACCATAAAAATTCATCACGGGAGTTGCCCACCTTACAGTCGGCGAAAAGTCGCACCGGAAACTCCGGCTCTTTTTTTGTGTTCTGATCTTTGACGCTAATGGTTTGCAGCTTTGGGGTGACGATCCCAATATCCGCCATCGGGACATACCACCTCATCCCGAATTGCTCGAGCAAGTCGTAGGCCGCGTAAAGGGTCCCGTTTGCGTCCCATGCGTGAAACCCGAATTCATCACTAAAGTCCCGGTAGTCGATCATGGGAGGAAACCGCCATTTGTGTCCGATCAACATCTCCCATACCTGCTGCCGTTCGCTCCGGGGGACGTCCTTGAACTTTTGAAATGAGGTGGCGAAATGGTAGGCCTCGTGACCGGCGAGGATTACATGGTTCTCGCCTGCCACGATTTTGTATCCATCGTACCGCACGTCATCCAGCGTAAAGCCCAGCTTCTTCGTGGCATCGCTCTCGCCGACATATACGTGATTCTTCACGCCTGGTGAGGCCTGGCTAACAATTGGAAGTGTGGCACCTGACATCGCTTCCAGATGGCGCTGGAGCTCTGCGGCTGCGGTCTTCACGCTTGGCGAAGCCTCGGGCGACAGGATGATTTCCGCGGCAGGCTTGCCGTCCGCGACTAGCGTGACATCCGCACGAAGGGAAAGACATGAAGCGATCAGGAGTGCGATGACCGCTAGTGGGTTGATTCGGTTTAGTAGCATATTGGGTTTTCGAACGAGCGAGGAACGGGACGACGCACCGCGATGGAAACATGAACTGGCCTGGTTCTTCGTGGGGATCTCCTTACCCCTTTCAACCCTGCTCTGGCCAGCTAACGAATCGTCAGCAGTTCGGAAATGTTCCCGCGATCGATTTTCTCGCGGAGCTCCTCCGGGAGGTTAAGGATGTCGTAGAAAGCATCGTAGAATTCCATCATGTTCTCCCCGTCGAAGTGACCGGGCGAGCAACTCGATCCGTCTGCACCGTAACAGAGCTTCGAGACCGCTCCGACATCGAGTTTGCCATTCGGAGCGAAAAGATCGCGCCAGAGGTTCATGGACCTTAGGAGAGCGGATCCGCCGGAGAAATCGGCGTAAATGTTTTTGTTGCTCCGCATGACCCGGAATGCCTCATCCCACCAGGGGTTTCCAAAGTGCGACATGAGGATCTTCAGGTCGGGGAACGCCCGGTTGATGCGGTCCAGTTGCGCCGGGCGCATGTTGTCGATATCGATCCAAAACGGTCGCTCCAGAAATCCGCCCGGGTCGTAGACGTGGTGGTTCAAGTCGCCGGTGTGGAAAACTGCCAGACCGCCGCAATCGCGCACAGCCTTGTAAAGCGGGTGGTAGACATCCGCACCGTAAGGATGCCGGGAAGCGATGAATTTGATTCCGGAGGCTCCGCGCTCCATGAACGAGACGATCTCGGCGGGCGAGGAGTCATCCATGTGGATTTGCGGGCAGTGGGCGACGAAGTCTCCAAAGATCCCCTTCAATTCAAAGGTCACTTCGGGTGGATCAAGGAGGACCACCTTCTCAATGCCTCGTTCCTGATGTTTTCGAATGTGCTCGGAGGGCTGGATGGCGGTGTTTCTCCACGCGGACATCACGGGGCCCTCTCTCAAACCGGTCAGAGGATTCAGTTCGGCGTGCATGCCGTGTGTGTGAGCGTCGATTCGCATGGTGATCTAGAAAGCTAACTTTACCTCGAGGAGAATCTCGCAACGAAATCTGGGGTCAAACATCATCGGGAGGTAAGTTCGTATGACCAGTTGGATTCGTTTCGCCGTAGCGGTTAATGGTTCGTCCTCCGCGGCTTTGCGCCAAAGAGGAAATGGCTCCGCGAAGTTCTGAGTGGGGAGGAAAGGCTTGTTTGAAGGGGCGTTTGCGACACGAAGGCTTGCCCCGAAGGCGTTTGAAGGGAAGTTTCCCAAGGCTCTGTCCGAAGCGCGCCGTTCCCGGGCCGAAGGCCCGGCATTCCTTAGCCGAGCTCGTAAGGGCTGGGTTTGTTGCAGTGGCGGAAGCGGCGGGCTAAAAGTCCGCGACAGGGCAAGAGCAGGGCCGCGGGCGACGCCCTCACTCATCCCGTCCCTTCAGGCCGGCGTCCCCTTTGGTTTCCCACCCAGCCCTTGACGGGCTGGGCTAACGAATGGCACACCGGTGGTGCGCAGAATGCCGGTCGCCGCAAGAACCGCAACACTCAGCACCAGCAAAGGCCTCAACTCTGAAGCTCCTCATCCTGCTGCTTTTACCCACTTCAAACAGCGAAGACGCGAGAAAATGGATGGACGTGCTCAACGGTCCGACCCGCCAGAGCGTTGGCTATTCCTTAAGTAGCTTATCGAGCGCGGGCTTCATGGCGTCCATCCACCGCTTGTATCCCGGCGCCGCCACATGGAGTTTGTCGGGCATGACGTCGCTTCGGATCGTTCCATCCGGCTCGACCAGTCGATCCCCGACATCAAGGTAAAAAATGCGCTTTTCGTCCGCCAGGGAGGCAAGCTTGGTGTTCGTGAGGCGGATCGTCTCGTTGGTTTCTCCCGCGATCGACTCGCCGCGGGGGAGGATCCCGAGGAGGATGATCTTGGCCGCCGGGGCCTTCTTCTGAATGGCCTTGAGGAGGTAATCCATGCCTTGGGCGATCTCGTCGGGAGTCAGCCTCGCGGAAATGTTATTGGTGCCAACAAGGAGTACGATCGCCTTGGGATGGATCTTATCCAGAACGCCGTTCTCCACGCGCCAACGAACATTCTGAAACCAGTCGCCGCCGATCCCGAGGTTCGCCGGACGAAACGACCCGAATGCTTCCTGCAAATCTTCCGCGGGCCAGCGTGCGGTGATGGAGTCGCCGATGAAAATCAACTCCGAATTGTTAGCCAGCAGTGCTTCGCATTGCGCCTGATGTTTCGCGGCGTAGGCGGGATCGATTGTCCCGTCCGCAGCCTGCTGAGGATTTGCCCCGTTGATCGCCGGGCTAAGGATGTTGATCGGTTCGGCGGGCTTCTGTCCGTTCGGGACATCCTCAATGATAAAGAAGAGTCTACCGCCCGCCTTGGCAGCGCCTACCCCGGGGCCGACGGCGACCCGGATGGTATCGCCTTTCTTCAGGCGGCCCAGATTCGCCTGAAAAACTCCGGCGAAGCGGTCCTGTTTGAAAAGCCATTGGGACTTCAGCATCTCGTTTACATAGATTTTCACCGCAGTCCCCTCCGGGAAACTTCTGTTGCGAAGGTTGCCGTGATTAACCCAAACGTCGCCGCTCGAATCCTCGGGGAGCGTGTAGGAGGCGATGTAAAAGCGCGCGATGCCCGCGCTGTCCGTCATTGCGGAGATGTCGAAATAGCGGTTGTCGCGAGAGATGTTATGGCTCGGGGCATCGCTTCTCAATTGTCCGCTTTCGCTTAATGCGCCATACGCCGAGGACGCCTCCACGAAGCTCAATGGCGAGTACCCTCTGGAGTCCCCTATCTCTCCCTTGGCATTCCAGGCAAAATCCCAGCCGGGCGGCGGAGTTCGTTCTGCGGCCGCAACGCCGTAAAGCGCGAGAGTTTTCCCCTCAGAATCAGCCTGCACCCCGGTCGCGTTCAGGACAAACCAAGCGATGACAACCTTGGAAGCTATCCCGAGCGCGCCTTCGTGTCTTCGCTTGAGCATGCTATTCATATTATCCAGGTAAAAAAAGCGCGAGAGGTAGCGACGCGGCGGCGAAAATCGTGCTGAGCACGATCGCTCTGCAGGCGAGCGATTCGTCTCCGCCCATCTGTCGCACCATAATGAACGACGTCGCGGCGGTAGGGCACGCTGCGAGGACAAGCGCGATTTTCAAGTTATCGCCCCGGATGCCGAAGAGTGGGGAGAGCAGATAGACGATCAGGGGAAACCCCAGGTTCTTGAGCATGGCCACCGTTAGGATCCCGCCGATCCGGTGTCCCAGCTTCGCGTGCGCGAGGGATCCACCGATGCACAGGAGCGCGATGGGCACCGCCGCTCCGCCGAGGGACTCGAGCGTGCGATCGAGGTAAACCGGCAACCGGGTTCCGGTGACGACCAGGGGAACCCCTGCCATCACGCCAATGAGCAGGGGGTTCGTGAAAATCGAGCGGAGGGCGGTTCGCAGCGGATTCGCTTCTCCCTGCCCGATTCCCAAAATGACAACCGCGAGCACGTTGTAAAATGCGGTCAGCAAGGCCATGACGATCACGGCGGTTGAAAAGGTCTCCTGTTTACCCGGCATTCCCTCGAAGGCGTAGGCGAGCACGGGGATTCCGATATACGCAAGATTTCCGCGGAACGACGACTGTGAAAGAGTTCCGCGTGAAGCCTCCGGCAGGCGCAACAGCATGGCGCTGATCCATCCCGCCGCCGCGATGCTGAGCGTTGCGGCCACCAGCAACGCGAGAAGAGCAAATGTCGCGGGTCCGGGTTTGTCCGCATGCGTGACCGAGCGGAACAGCAGCACCGGAAGCGCCACCCAAAACACGAGTCGGTTCAAATCGCCCATGAAATCCCGCCCAAGAAACCGCACATGCGCCAGAACGAACCCAATCAGCACCAGGAGCAGAATGGGGGCGAGGATCTGGACCACATCAAACATGAGCGAGCATCCATCCTGCGGGAAAAGGCGTCAATCCCACCGAAACTGGTCTGTGAAGGTAACCAGTTGTGACGGTGTGACCGCATCGGGCGGCGCTCCGTGGCAGGCGTTCGAGGAAGATTTCGGCCGCGGCCGCGGCGGCGGTTCAGCGGCTCCAGCGGCTCGTGGTTGGAATTTCCCGAAAATCCCCTTGCCTTCCTTCCTGTTCCGCCTAGTGTGGAGGTTTTTCCGCAGTCCAAGCGGATCCGTTTGACGGGTCCGTCGGTGGAATCCGGCAGTTTTAAAGATTTTCAAGTCAGCTAGCGTTTCATTACTTTTAGAGCACTCCCGTTATGGCGAAAGAGATTACAGGCATCATTAAATTGCAGATCCCGGCAGGGCAGGCGAACCCCGCGCCGCCGATTGGGCCTGCGCTCGGTCAGCAGGGCGTGAACATCATGGCGTTCTGCAAGGATTTCAACGCCGCGACGCAGAAGCAGGCGGGCGACATCCTTCCGACCGTCATTACTGTTTATAAAGACAAGTCGTTCACCTTCATCACGAAGAACCCCCCAGCCGCGATCCTTCTGAAAAAGGCCGCCGGCATCGCGGCGGGGTCCAAGGAGCCGAACAAAACGAAGGTCGCCAAGCTCACGAAGAAGCAGATTCAGGACATCGTGAAGATCAAGATCGCGGACATGAATGCGGGTTCCGAAGAAGCCGCGTTCCGCACCATCTCCGGCACCGCCCGGCAAATGGGGATCGAAGTCGAGGCGTAAAGTCGAGGCGTAAAGTCGAGGCGTAAAGTCGAGGCGTAAAGTCGAGGCGTAAAGTCGAGGCGTAAAGTCGAGGCCCGCTACAGTTCGTTTTGTTTCAGTTCTTTTCGTTTTTCAGTCAACATTAGCAACTAACCATCCACCGACCGCAGGAGAGCCACCCGGTTCGCCCGTACTGCAACCCTATGAAAGCCGCCCACAGCAAACGTTACCGTGCCGCGATCGAGAAAATCGATCGTCTCAAGCGCTACCCCCTCGCAGAAGCCGTTCAATTGATGAAGGCCCTGCCCGCCCCGAAGTTCGACGGGACGCTCACTCTTTCCTTCCGTTTGGGAGTCGACCCCAAGCAGTCCGACCAGATGGTTCGCGGGACGTGTCCGCTGCCTCACGGAACGGGTAAGTCCGTCCGTGTATTGGTTTTCGCGACTGGCAGTGCCGCCGCCGCAGCCCGCGAGGCGGGTGCGGAGTTCGTCGGGTTTGAGGATCTGGTGAAGAAGTGCCAGGAAGGGTTCTCGGATTTTGATGTGGCGGTCGCGACCCCGGCCGCGATGGCGGAAGTGCGAAAGCTTGGGAAAGTGCTTGGACCCCGTGGTTTGATGCCAAACCCGAAAACGGGAACCGTCACGGATGATGTCGCCAAGGCGATCCGCGAAGTGAAGGCGGGCCGTGTGGAGTTCAAGCTCGACAAGAACGGCAATCTTGCTGCGCCGGTGGGCAAGTTTTCCTTTCCGGATGAGGCGTTGGTGGAAAACAGCCAAATGCTGATTCAGGCTGTTTCCAAAGCGCGTCCTTCTTCCGCGAAGGGCACGTTTGTTGAGAATATCACGCTGAGCGCATCGATGCTCCCAGGGATCCGCGTGGATGCCGCGGGCCTGCTGAAGTAACGTATCCCGAAGTTTCCATAGGAGTTCCATAGGAGAAAGTCATGCGACCTGAGAAAGCGACCATTATTGAAGATCTGCGGACGAAGCTGAATGCCTCGCCGTTTTTGATCATCACGGAGTACACCGGCCTGAAGGTGCAGCAGTTCAGCGAACTGCGGAAGCGCCTCGCCGAGACCGGCGCCGAGTGCCGCGTGGTGAAAAACACCATGCTGCGCATTGCAGCAAAGGAAGTAGGCATGCCCGACCTCGTCGATGTCCTCGCCGGTCAAACGGCGATCGTGATCGGCGAAAAGGATGTCTGCGGTGCAGCCAAGATCCTGAAAGCGTTTGCGGCAGAGTTCGAGAAACCCGTTGTGAAATCCGGGGTGCTCGACAATGCCATGCTGACGCCCGACCAGATCAAAATTCTGGCGGATCTGCCCCCGCTCGACAGCCTCCGTGCACAACTGCTCGGACTGCTCCAGTCGCCCGCGACCAGCCTGGTTCGCGTGCTCAACGAGCCAGGTTCCAGCCTGGCCCGCGTCCTCAAAGCGAAGGTCGATGCAGCCGGCGGCGCGCCCGAAACCGAGGCCGCAGCTGAACCAGAAGTCGCAACCGAAGCAGACGTCGCCCCGGCAGCGGAAGCGGCGCCTGCCGCAGAAGCTTCAGCTGAACCTGTCGCCGAGTCGGCCCCTGAAGCACCGGCAGCGTAGTTTCGAAAACCACCCAATCTCACCAATCCATTTCCGCTTAGCGACAGAAGCCGCGCTGGGAGGAGTAACCAAACAACGGCTCTACGTCGGTCCGGCGGCTGCCGGGCTCAAATGCTCTGAGGCTTCGGGGCGCGACGAGACCAAAAATAAGAAAACACATCATGGCAGATACATCCGTACTCGTTGAAGAACTCAGCAAGCTCACGGTTCTGGAAGTTTCGGAACTCGTGAAGGCGCTGGAAGAAAAATGGGGAGTCAGCGCGGCTGCTCCCGTCGCCGTCGCAGCAGCAGGCCCCGGAGCGGGCGCTGCCGCACCGGTCGTCGAGGAGAAAACCACCTTCGACGTCATCCTGAAGGAAATCGGCGCAAACAAGATCGCCGTCATCAAGGAAGTGCGCGCTGCAGTGTCCGGTCTCGGACTCGCAGAAGCGAAGGCCCTTGTCGAAAGCGCTCCCAAGGCGATCAAGGAAGGCGTGACGAAGGAAGAGGCCGAAGAGATCAAGAAAAAGGTCGAGGCGTCCGGCGCCAAGGTCGAAATCAAGTAGTCTCAATCGCGGCTTCCGCTTCATCGCGGAACTCGTTCCAAATTCAAAGTCGCCGCAGGGAAATCTCCCTGCGGCGATTTTTTTGGAAGAGGGTCTTCACCATGAAGAGCACGAAGCGCATGAAGGCTGGGGAAGACGAGGGGTTGAGAAGTCAATGGCGTGGTCTCAGCCATTCGGTGAACGAGACCAAGTGCGGTCAGATCTTGTCACCCCTTTCCTTCATGCCCTTCATGCTCTTCATGGTAAAA
>Ga0247839_1008598_pt1 | contig 10634 bp, 9 predicted proteins | sample LaCruzMarch2015__6_FD_192405 | JGI IMG/M metagenome (GOLD analysis project Ga0247839, IMG submission 192405) | Freshwater microbial communities from meromictic Lake La Cruz, Castile-La Mancha, Spain - LaCruzMarch2015_16m | ecosystem: Environmental > Aquatic > Freshwater > Lake | place: Spain...
TCATTAAGTGAAGATGATGACGAGTCTATCGACTTTTTTAAGAAGTTAGCTGAAGAAGAGTAATTAGCCCGGAACTGACGGAGTACCGTGGCGGACGTTTAGTTCGAGCGGTCCTCTGTCAGCCAATGGTGATGGAATTGGTTGATTTACTTTAGGGGTAGGTTTAGCTGAAAAATTAGCTCCATTATCGATGTTGTTAATAGTAGTACCACCATCAGCAACTTTATTTTCCCTAGCTGCGTCCACACCCATAGACAATTGACCAATCATACTTGCATATGAATTCCAGGCAGCTTCTATGGAGGCTTGACCGGCTTGAACCATTGACTGGTAAGCTTTAGACTTATCATCCTTACTTGCTTCTACTACCCCAACATACTGAGTTACTTTATTATCTGCTATAACTACTGGGGGAGGAACTACTGTCGGTGATCCCTCAGCCACGTAACCTTTTACCTCACTAGTTGCTGCAACAGTTGTCGCGGAGCCTTGTTGAGGAACTGGAGAAGGTGTTTGTGGCGCCGTTATTTCCTTTTCATATTGTTTAGCAAGCTCAATTCTTTGAGTTCTAGAACGCTTATCAGCTGATCCAGTTGCTTTATTAACAACGTCTATACTTCTTAGATCTTCCGGCTTTACTCCTTTGTACGCTAGATAGAACGCTGGAACAATCTTTGCAGCAACAGATGGTTCATTAGCAAGGTCAGGATTATTAACTAAATCTATACCGATAATACTGCCAACTTTTTGGTATGCATCTTTACCAGTAAGTTGAATAAAGCCCCGACCCCTATACTTGTAACCATCACCTGGAGAAGTATTACCGAGATCAGCCCTGTTACCATAAAGGACCTCTCCTACAGCTTGCTCTCCTTTGGCTACTACTGCTTCAGCATCCTTAATGGTTTTAAACCTTGGCCGATTTCCTAGCTTGTTACCTTCCCCAAATAATTCAAATAGTCTTTTAGCACTGTATCCGCTGAGATTTTCCGAGCGCGGTCTAAAACCACTTTCTCTATCAATCTGTGCAAATATGTTAGCCTGTGCTTTAGGATCAGTAATACCTACAGCATCTAATTCTTTTAAAATTAAATCTTTTTGTCTATACGACGCAACGTTTCTTGCAACAGTTCTTGCCCCTCCTGCAATAGAAGAAACCACCTGTGATCCAACACCTAGTGCTCTTTCCGTTATTGAAGGTTGAGAAGTAGAACCGGCAGGGCTGGGAGCAGTCATTCTCTCATATGCGTCTGAAACAGCTGCAGTTCCTTTTTGTATTGTTTCTTTTACATTTACACCTGAAAAATCTGCTATTGCTTTATTAATATCTTCTAGCTTAGCTTGAACATTTTCATCCTTTAAAGCTTGAGCACCAAATACCGCAGCACCCACTCCTCCCGCAAGTACGGCTATCTTACTAAATGCTGACATATTAAAAAACTTTCTACCCATTCTAAATGGTAGTTTAACCAATGCAGCAATTAATCTTACAACCCCTGATAACGCAGCAGCTGCCGTTCCAAGTAATTTTATTCCAAAATAAGCTGCTAATGCACCTCCTGCAACCTTAAGCCCGGTATTAAGCTCATCTAAGTTAGGAAGCATCTTTCTTATCTCATCAAATAATGTAGTGAAGACCGCCTTAATTTGATCTTGTCTATCTTTTGGAAGCATTTTATAAATCATGCCAGCAATAGCAGCGCCAATTAAAGGATTTTTAATAAGCGATTTTAAAATGCCACCGACATCTTCATCTGCACCTGCTGATGGAGCTCTTTCTCTAACAAAAGTGCGAGCTTCTGCTACTGGTTTGCGCTCCATAATAGTTTCTTTTTCTTTATACTGCTCAAAAGAAACGTCTCTTACTTGTCTGATATCAGCTAAATTATCAACTGTTGTATCAAGCGTTTTATCTAATTTTATTAAATTTTCAGATAATACTTTAGATGCTATATTAAGTTGCTTAACACTATTAAGCATAGAATCAAACATCGTAACGAGCACTTTACTGCTTTCCATTTGAGGAGCAGCAGCAGCCGTGATGAGAGGGCTCACATCTTTTATTACGCTATTTTTTATTTGTTCTATTTCTTGTTGGTCTGCCATGTTTAATTCCAAATAGGTTCTTCTTCAGGTGCGTAAATGTTTTTAGTATTATTAATGTTTATAATATTAAGCTTGCTTACTACATCTAATGCCTCCTTAAGAAGCATTCTTTCTCCAGATGCTTTTAATATCTCACCACCAGTATCTATACTTCTTATTTCTGGTATTGCTTTTAATCCTTTTTCTACTTCCATTGCAAACATTCTGGATGTAAACTCTACCTCGCGCTGGGCTTTTAATTTTTCAGCTTCTGACTTAGTTACCTTTACATCATTTACACCCGAAGCATCTACAGCTTGTTTTACAGTTTGTGCCGCTACCGCTTCTGCTTCAGGTAGAGATGCTGAAACTTGTGGCTTTTTTTCTACTACTAGAACAGGCTCGCTTACTGCTTGTGGGGGAGGAGCCGTTACGGATATTTGAACATTCAATGGTGCTACTTCTTGTGAAGGCTGTACACTGATAGGTGCCGCGCTACTTTGAATAACCGGTACTGTTGTAGTAGCAGGAGAGGGGAGAGATTCTTTTGATGCTTCAGGAGGTGCAGACGGTGTAGGGGCTACGGTGGGAGCAGGAGCAAGCCCACCACTAGGTGTTTGAGCTCTAACGGCAGATTTAGCAGTTGGATCTCCTTTTAACTCTCTTATTTTTTCTCTAGCACTCTCTAAATTAAAAATTCCAAACGTTACATTTTGAATAATTTGATCTGTAACTATTTCAGGAACATCTACCGGCTTTCCAGTCTCTTCAGCTTCTCTTATAGCACCTGCAGTATCATAAGCAACCTCTGCTGCACCTGCTACAGCACCAATAATAGGTACAGTTTTTAATAATTTTTTAGCGGTTGATCCAGCAGCGCCAGCAGCCTTTTTAAGTTTAGATTTAGACTCTTCTTTCTTTTGTTCCGGCTGTTTTTCTTTTTCCTTTTTCTTATCACCGCGGTCAGGTAATTCTACTTCTATTTCTTTCTCAGTAGTAGGAATATTAGAGGATTCTTGTGCTACGTCTCCTACTGCTTTACCTGCAGCAGCGCCAGCTGCCCCAGCTACTATTTTTCCTTTGCCAGTCTTTTTTGCATTTGCCTTTTCTTTTTCGAAAGCCGCTCTGTCTTTTTTTAAGCGAGCTCGTTCAAGCTCTAACTGATCTGCCGTATCTTGAATAAGACCAACAGCTGACGCTGTTACTAATGCCAAATTAACTATTTGATATAGTGCGTTAAATATATTAGCAATCTTGGCCCTACTCCAAAATAAAGCGAGAGTGCCCGTTATTAATCCTATAGCTACTTTAAATTTCTTTATAGTATCTTCACTACCAACAAACCCTCTAATTATTTCATCTAGAACAGCTAATACAGTTTCTCTTATTTGAGGTATTAACATCAATCCAACAATTCCAGCTATCTTTGCAAAATCAATCGCACCTCTTTTTTGAGTTTGAGCGTCTATTACTGGCCCACCGATGCTTGTCATTGCAGCTGTTGGTTTTGACTCCATAATAAATTCACGCTCTTTGAACCGCTCTATTCTTTTTTCAGCTGCTTTTCTTCTTTCTACCTCTGCAAGATCTTCCAAGTCTAAAGAAACTAACTCACCATCTATTCCGCTAATTGCTTTAGATGACGCAATTAAATTATTTTTAGTATTCTCGTTTGTGAGAATAATTTGATCAACATAAAAAGACAGCGACGCAAACATTTCATCTTTTGCGTCGCTTATTGCTTGATTTCTTAATACTATATCAGCCACGTTGCTGTAATCTCTCTTTTTCTTTTTCTAGATAGTCTTTTAATAAATCAACATAAATATCTCTCTCAAAAGGAATCATGCTTTCTATTTCATCTATTGACCACTTGTGGTGCTGAGCCAAACTAAAATTTAAAACGTAATAATTTGGCAGCGTGTTATGACTCAGCCCAACGTAAAAAAATCTGTTAAATTATTCAGTACAATATTTTTTTCTTTTCCAAGGCTGTTCGTATACTTTACTTCATAATGCAGCCGGGGCATTGTTGCAAAAAAATCTTGAACTTTCTTAAATGTCTTAACATCAAGCTGCTGTATAAAATCATCTAATTCATCTGCACTGTATTCACTTATATCGTATACTGTTTCGCTGTCGTAAATCTTTTCAATACAGCCTTTAAGGATTTGAAAAAACAAGTCTGTCTCACCATCAACCGATTCGATATTATTGGCAACATTAGTTTTTGGATACTTCATTACCATTCCAAGTTGCTCATTTATTTCTATTTTATTAGTGTGATCAGTTTCTTTTTTTACTTCTATTTCATCAAGATTAATTTCAACTGTGTATCGTTTATCATCTTCTAAATCTCTGTAAGTTACTTCAATAACGTTATTAATTGATTTTGCTCTGATCTTAATAAAGATATACTCCATATCGAAAGTGCAGAGCTCATCTACGCTTACGTCTTCAGATAAAATACAATTGGAAATAACTTGTTTGATTGCACCGATAATCTCTTTAGGATCTTCGCTTGACTGCGCCATTAGTAAAAGTTTTTCTTCTTTTACTAAAAACGGTCTATACTTTATTTCCTTATCTGTCGATGGCAATTTCAAAGTAAAGATCGGGTATCCAATCTTTGGTAATGATTTAACATTTTTATTCATTTTAACTCCTATGAGAATATTCCAGACAACCCACCTATAGCTTTTTTGGCATTACCAATTACATTAATTACATCAGCAACTCCAGTTGGCTTTCTAATTGTACTAATCGTTTGAATAGCTGAACCTACCTTTAATATTTTTTGAAGAAGAGACAAACCTCCAGATGACGCACCATCAAGTAATCCTGTAAGGTCAATTTCTTCCAGGCTCCAGTTATAGTATGTAAATGTAACAGGGATTCGCATAATACTATCATTATCTGCCCAGGATAAAGCTACATCTCCTAAAAAGATAGGATATGCTTCGTGAAGATTAACGACAATAACTTTTTTATTTGCTTCATCTAATACTGTAATCCGAATTTCAGTAGCGTATTGATTTTTAAATTCGACTTCAAATGGTTTTAGACCGTTGAACCCCACACCAAAAGAGGAGTATGGCATACGATCTGATTTTACTATCCCGTTCATCCAGCTATAAAAAAATTGATGTATCTGTCCTGTACCATCACCTAAGAAAGTAAACGTTTGATCTGTAAAGACGGGGGCATATGGTTTACGTTCAATTGGACCATACCCATATCTTCTAATTTCAGAAGTGGCTAATGACATACCAGGAATGTTTGTTGCCTCTGTTAGAAATGGAATAACCCTTGCTATCTCGGTAGCTGCGCCCGCCATCATTGGAGGGGGATTTATTTCTACGTAAAATTTATTAGTTCTTAAAAGTCCGTTTTTGCCTGCTATTGTTGATCTAAATTTGTTAAGATCGGTTAGCGAGTCAGGTGATTCAACAAAGCCTAAAAACTTTTCTATTGCTTTCACAAGGCCTGGCGGCAAAAATGGTTTAAGTGTATCTTTGATTGCATTGACTGCGCCCAGACCATCTCTAGCAATTCCAGCGCCTTTGGCAATAAATTTGCCTATGTTTAAGCCCATATTGTTCCTAACCGTTAATTATTTTTTGTGAATCTGAATATACCTTAGCAGCATCAGCTTTAGCAAATCTTTGAAGCGGTAAAAAGAGAGCTATATCCCACTGCTTTGGATCAATTAAAATAAAGTCAGTCCTCACATGTTTATTTAGATAGTGCTTTACACATGGTTTAAAATACCTAAATTTTGAAGCTCTACTTAAAACATCGTACGAGAGTTTAAGAACTGTAGAACTATCATATTTTTTATTGCTAGTGAGAGAGTAAAGTGCATCCATTAATCTCGCTCTCATTACCAGAGGTAAGTAATGAACATTTAACCCGTAAAAGCCGCCAGGAGCTCCCGCAAAAGGAAAGATTAAGGGAAAGCGGTCGTAGTAAGGTAAGCTTGATTTTAATTTTGGATCGTAGCCAAACAAGTACATACTTCCCATTGATATACCTTCAACCGATTGAGTTTCTAGTTGACCTATAAGTCGGCTAGGTGATGCACTTCTAGCTCCTACTTTTTGTGCTTCTGAGCGAAACCAATTTCTTGCATCAACCGTTCTTGAAGGTACTATTCCTCTTGTTGCACTATCACTTAGTATTTTGTCGAATACGTTTGCCATTGTTTATACCTAAATCTTTTTCTGTTAATATTTGAAATTTCCACTCTCTTTGCTTACAGTACTGCTCTGCAGCAACCCATTTTGCACTATTAACTCCCCAAGTCTGCACTTCTCTTAGATATCTTCGTGTCGGCTTAGAGCCTTTAATAATCGGCTTTGGCTCTTTTACTTGAATGTACGGCTTGACCTCTATTATAACAGACTCGATGAGATTATCGACTGTTTTTCTACGAACAAAAAAATCTGGAAAATATCGATGTATTCTATTATCTATAGGGGAACGGTACGGAATAGCAATTTCTTCACTAGACCATTCAAGCACGTCTTGATGTGCATCTAAATAAGACATAAGACGAAGTTCGTACGAGCTCCTATAAATAATATTAGTCGGATCTCCTCTGTACTTATTTGGATTTCTTGGCTTAAACAATCCCTTATAACTCATAAAAGTATTTATGGCAGAATTCGACAGACACACCTATTTCTCAGAAGATCAGGACGTTGGCGGGCAGTGGACTGGAGCCCCTGGAGACGATGATCCATTTGGTGCACCTCCTCCTGACCCTACCGGATATGTAGACGCAGACTCCCAAGAAGGAGGATTCTATGGGGGTGGTGGAAACGTTGGCATCAGCAGCGGTGACGCTGACTCACAAGATGGCGGATTTTATGGATCAGTAGATGACGGCGGTATAGAGTCAGCAGCATCATCTATTTTTCCGGAAGAAGCCAGAGGCAGCTCTACCGGCATGGCATCTGTAATGCAGTACCCAGACGAAGTAACTTCTCTCAATCAATTTATTTCTTTCTATTTTCAAGAAATTGTAAGACCAGGACCTTTAACTCCTAGAAGAAGTAAACCATCAGCTTTAATTGTTTTACCTATTCCAACCAATTTAGTAGAGCAGTTTGGTATGCAGTATAATGAAAAAAAATACGGATCGGCTTTAGGAGTTTTAGAGAAAGCAGGAGCATTTGACGCCGCTACTATTAGCCAAATTGCAGCAGGGGGCCAAGAAGGTATTGACAAGACCCGTGAAGTTACTAAAAGCGTAGTTGATGCTGCTAAAAGTAATGTGAGTCTAACAGCAGCCATTCAGCTAGGAATCAGAAACATTGTTGGAGATGGTATTATTTTATCAGCTGTTGAAAGAGCATCAGGCGCTATTCTTAATCCTTATCAAGCATTACAATTTGACGGCATACAGTTAAGAGCTCATACGTTTAGCTATAAATTTTCTCCAAAGTCAGAAAGTGAAGCCGCATCTTTAAAAGAAATAATTAATGAGTTTAAAATTAGAATGCACCCAGAAAAAGACGGCTTACTATTAACTTACCCAGATGTGTGCCAAATAGGTTTTGCACCTGATAGCTCAATGCCTTACAAATTTGAGCAATCATTCTTAGAGTCAATGACAGTTAATTACGCTCCATCCAATACTCCTGCGTTTTTTAAAGGTGGTCAATACCCAGCAGAAATAGAAATCACACTTAATTTTAGAGAGCGTGTACCTGTTACGAAAGAATTTTTTCAGGATGCTTTTGCTTCTTACGCAGGGGGCGGCGGTATGTCCTCGCTCACTGAAGGATCCATTGGCGGGTTTGGTTCAATTAGTGAAGGAGGAGGATTGTTCAGTGGAGATGTTGACGCTCAAGATGGAGGATTCTACGGAGGCGGCGGCAACGTTGGATTTAGTAGTGGTGATGCAGACTCTCAAGACGGTGGGTTCTACGGTGAACAGCAGCAAGAGGGATACTTTACCAATGGTGACGATGTAGACGCACAAACTGGAGGATTTTATGGTGATGATGTTATTTACCCAGAGAGTATATAATGTATAACCTACTTTCAAGATACCCAATTGTAAATTATGGCGAGAGCCTTGCTCAAAATATTACTACTAGAATAAAATTTAAAGAGCTTGCCAAATCTAAAAAAATTGTTTATTACCCCTACGTAATAAAAGAAGGTGAAAGACCAGAGCAGATAGCTCAATTTTATTATGATGATCCTAGATATGTTTGGCTAGTGTTTTTAAGTAACGATATCTATGACCCATACTATGATTGGTTCATGCAGGACAATGTTTTTAAAGAATTTATTCTTAAAAAATATGGATCAATAGATGCTGCAAACAAGAAAATAGTATACTGGAGAAATAACTGGGTTAATGATGAATCAATAATTTCACTATCACAATATACCAGCCTTCATTCTGCTGGTAAAAAATACTGGGCTCCCATACTAGGATATAATAATCAAGTTACTAGTTATAGAAGAAAAGAAATAAGTGAGATACGAGAAACAAACACCACGCAGGAGCTGGCTGTTAGTAATGCCAGTATTTTTTCTGTAGAAAATATTATAAAACAATCTAACACAACAACCCAGATCGCACAAGCAACAGTCAAGCATGTAAACACAACCGATAATAAAATTATTATTCAGCACGTTGGAGGCGCTTTTACTCCAAGTCAGGGTGCAAATGGTAACGTTATTATAGACACAACAACAGTAAATACATCAGTTTCTTCTGTGTCTACTATAGTGACTTCTATAGCTAATTCAGTTGCAATTTACTGGGAGCCAGTATCAGCGTTTAAAAACGAAACATTGCTTAATGAGTCAAAAAAGTTCATTAAATTAGTAGATAAAAACTTTGTTACGCAAATAGAAAAAGACCTCGACACACTTCTATGACCGAACGATACGAACTAGGTGATGTAGAACTTATTGACTTTAAACTTGAAGCAGCTACAAGGACTGTTGATCTCAGAGGACAGGCTATTTCTGTTTCTATATTTGAGGATGTATACCAACCAACTTTATATTGTGAAATAATAGTTGTAGACGCTATTAACCTTACAAAACTATTAAAACTCAAAGGTGAAGAAACAATTTCAATTTCCTTTTTTACTAAAGGAAACTCAAAGATTACAACTTATGATTTTGTAATTTATGGTATTCAAGGTGTATCCATTCCTAACAATAATAAACTTTCAACTTATACAATTAGATGTACGTCAATCGAGCATTACACTAATAATATTGTTAACGTTGAAAGGTATTTTAAAGATAGCTGCTCGTCACTAGTAAGTAGTATATGCAGGAATTATTTAAACACTTCTAAAAACATAGAAATAGAGTCTACCAAAGGCATATTTCCAGTAGCAATGCCAAGCTCTAGTCCGTTTAAAGCTGTAGATTATATAAGACAGAAATCAGTTTCAGCATCTTTTCCTACCGGAGGATTTTTTGTTTTCTTTGAAAATCAAGACGGGTTTCATTTTAGGTCTATAGAAGGTCTTTTTAGAGACGGAGTATCTAAAATAGGAAACAAAATATTTACTTACGCAACAAACACTCAAACAGACATACCTAGAGAAAGAAAAGCGTGGAGAAATCTTACTCGCTACGAGCACTTGCAAAAAGTAGATACAGTATCAAAGTTGGTTGCTGGTACGTTCAGTAACAACGTTAAAACATGGGATATATTTACAAAAGATGTAGTAGATGTTCCGTATTTTTTTAGTTCGCAAGGCGATCAAATTATACAAAATGGAGGTACCTCTACTGCGTCTAGTCCTAACTCTGATTCGTTTGTAAATCAAATGACAGACGGCCCTAGCGTAAAATATTTTATGCCAATTGATACTGATAGATTCACTGATTTTATTCCTGATTATAGAGGGTCACAGAGTGCTTTTGAAGCACTGTTTCAACAAAATATAGTTAGATGTATGGCTAGAGGGGATAACTTGTTAAAAGCAGGCGATGTCGTCACGCTTAATATTCCTGATGCAGCAGGCTTTACAGATAATATTCAATATGATAAAGTTTACACTGGTAATTATCTTATAACAAGACTTAGACATATAATACATATTAATAAAGATAATATTAAACACGACGTTTCCTTTGATTGTAACATGGTGGGGTTAAATTTATGAGTACATTAGGATTAGGCGCAGAAGGATTTAGATGGTTTATTGGTAAAGTAGAAGATCGAGATAGCGATCCGTCTATGTTAGGACGGATTAAAGTTAGGATGTACAACATACATCCAGAATCTAAAGCACTTATAGCAACAGAAGAGCTACCCTGGGCCACTATTCTAGGGTCTCCTAATAGTGCAGGGCATATAAAAATAGGCCGCTCTCCTACCGGTATAATGAATGATTCTATTGTGATAGGATTCTATCTGGATGGCAACGACGGCAATCAGCCTGTAATTTTAGGTACTATTGCTTCCATCCAGCAAGGAGAAAACGACATACCTCCTGAAGCAAGAGAGATTAATGAGGTTGTAGAGAAAAAAGAATTTGACCCTATTAACTTACCGTTTC
>Ga0247839_1008600_pt1 | contig 10632 bp, 7 predicted proteins | sample LaCruzMarch2015__6_FD_192405 | JGI IMG/M metagenome (GOLD analysis project Ga0247839, IMG submission 192405) | Freshwater microbial communities from meromictic Lake La Cruz, Castile-La Mancha, Spain - LaCruzMarch2015_16m | ecosystem: Environmental > Aquatic > Freshwater > Lake | place: Spain...
TTTGTTAATTTTTTTTTTTTTTTTTTTTTTTGAAATTAGTTTTCTACTGAAATGTTTACATGGAATCAAATTCAATGAATTTGTTTGACTTGCAGAATGCCAGCAGTGTGTTCTCTGGAAACTTTGCAGAGAATCCGCGATGACTGATGATCATATTGATAGAAAATGTTTTTGTGTTTACATTTGGTATGATTTTAGCAAAAATGTTTAGAGTCAGTTAATATAATCCTCATCATCAGATGAGATCCAATTGTACTCGTCATTTCCAGCATTATATACCATGTGCCTATCATTGTACTCATTAATTTCATTTTCAATATGATCGAAATATGTCTTTACCGTTTCCAAAGCGTTGACACGAGTTTCATAGAACTCGTACTCGTCAGAGTCTTCGTCACATTTATTCATTTCCTCCATACAATGATCAATATATTCCTCCACTGCCTCGATACACTTGTAGTAATTTCCTTGCTCAAATGCTGTATCACTATACTCATCATTAACAACCCCACTGGTATCCATACCAAGTACCTGGAAACGAAGAATGTACCGTATTTCCATCTCGTCATAACCATTGAATTCTTCCTCGGTCCTCTGGAAGTAGTACTCGGGACCCCTTGTCTTCTTGGTTGTCTTCTTCTTGGTTGCCTTTACAGGCGTCCGCACAGGAGTGTAACTGGATGCCCGAGTTGGTGTCTCAACATCTGTTCTCCACTCAACCATCTCTGGTTCCTTCTTTGTCTCAAAGGGTTTGAGAGTCAAAGGCTTTGCCGACATAGTTGTTTTCTTCTTTTGTTCCGTCTTGTGAATGAGATCCTGAAGATGGTCCCTCGCCTCAGCAAGGGCGAGGATACGCGCGTACATATCATTCATGTAGTTTCCACAGTCGAAGCGGTCACTGGGAGACTTCAGCTTGGTCATCTTCATTTTAGAATCTTCATAAAACCCCTTTGCCTCTTCGCGATATGCGATGATCTTCTTCAGGGCAGTTTTCTTTTGGCAACCCTGAGAAAACCTCTCAATGTATTCGGCAGCACGGGTGGAAATCATATTTGTTTGTCCTTGCAGGTAGAACTGGTGGTTGTTTTTGTTTGGTGTTCTTTGCTTTGATTTCAATGTCTTTTATGTTCCTCTGATATCCAGGGTCGAACGATTTTTAATGTCATTTTAGATAACATGTCATTTGACCACGGTGTCATATCGACAAAAAGAGCATATGATACAAATTTTACAGTATACGATACTATCATCTATCATCAGACATGACATCGCTCACTGTGTTTCCCACCGACTGGAGGAGCGGTGATGAGGGCGAACAGTTTCGCATCAATTTGTTTGGAAAGACGCCCGACGGAAAGACAGCCTGCATTCGTATCCGGTTCACACCAGTGTTCTTGCTCGAGATGCCTGCGACATGGAGTCCTTCCAGGCAGAAGCTCTTCATCACGGAGACCGCCATCAAATATGGTGCCATAAAAGATATGTGCCTTCCCGTGAAGAAGAAGTCGATGTGGGGATTTGATGGTGGTGTGATGCGGAACATGGCGCAGTTTGCTTTTCCGACTCTTGAAAAGATGAGGAAGGCAAAGTACGGACTGAAGCGGGATTATCAGATTTACGAATCAAATGTCGACCCCATCGTCCGCCTCTTCCATATCAGGAAGATCAACCCAGCTGGCTGGGTCCAAATTAAGCAGTCTTATCCGGTCATGACTCGCATTTCGCGGTCGGACATTGAGGTAGACTGCAACTTTACAACTGTGTGCGGCAGTGAGCTAACAACTCCTCCACCGCTTGTGATTGCCAGTTGGGATATTGAGACATACTCGAAGGAGCGCAAGTTTCCTCTGTCTTCCAACCCAACCGACTACGTCACGCAGATCGCAACATCATTCCAGCGATATGGTGAGGAAGAACCGTATCGCAGGGTTGTTGTGTGTTTCAAGGACACTGGCAAGGTTGATGGTGTGGAAATCGTGAGTTGTTCCGAGGAGCAGGATATGATAAATGCTTGGATGACCATTGTGTCTGAGGAAAAGACAGATGTTCTCATTGGATACAACGTGTTCCAGTATGATTGGAAGTATGTGTCTGGCAGGGCGCAGATGCTGGTGGATGACGCTTCTGCAGATGATACAGTGTTTGTAGATACTCTTGGTCGTCTGCTTGAGGGTGGGGGTGCTGTTGTAGAGCGTGAGCTTGCCAGCAACGCATTCGGCCAGAACTTCTTTTACTATCTTGACACTCCCGGCGTCATTCAGCTGGATCTTCTCCAGTGGATGCGGAAGAACCGAAACTTGGAGAGTTATTCTCTGAACAATGTGTCCAAGCTGTATCTTGGTGATCAGAAGGATGACCTTCCTGCCATGAAGATCTTTGAGAAGTTCGAGGGCGGGCCCGACGATCGCGCAGTGATTGCCAAGTATGCTGCTCAGGATACTCTGCTTCCTCTGAAGCTTTTGTCCAAGCTTGCCATCTTTGAGGACATCACGGAGATGGCGAACGCGGTGAAGGTTCCAGTTGACTGGATTGGGTTCCGCGGGCAGCAGGTGCGCGCTTTCAGTTGTTTGTTTGGCAAGGCTCGTGAGATGAACTACGCAATTCCCGATGACAAGGCATGGGCTGCTGAAGGTAAGTTTGAGGGTGCTACTGTGTTGGAACCAAAGAAGGGAGCCTACTTCACGCCAATTGCAGCTTTAGATTTTGCGTCACTTTACCCGAGTATCATTCGTGCTCACAACATGTCTCCGGAGACTCTGGTGATGGATGCTCGTTACAAGAACTTGCCTGGTGTTGAATACTACGAGATTGGCACCGGTATTGGCACTTTTCGGTATTCTCAGCAAAGCCAGGGTGTTGTGCCAGCGCTTCTTGATGACCTGGCAAAGTTCAGGAAGAATGCCAAGAAGCTCATGGCGGCAGCGCACAAGGAGGGTGATGATTTCAAGGAGGCTCTGTATGATGCAAGTCAGCGTTCATACAAGGTTGTCATGAACTCGGTGTACGGTTTCCTTGGAGCAAGTAAGGGATTCTTGCCATGTGTTCCAATTGCGGCATCAGTCACGGCAACTGGTCGCAACATGATTGATGTGGCATCTCGTAGGGCAATTGAGCTTCTCCCTGGTTCGGAAGTCATATACGGCGATACTGATAGTATCATGGTAAAGATGAAGCTTCCGGAGGGGAAGAACCAAGAAGACATCAATGACCACTTTGAGGTTGCAAAGTGGTTGGCAGGTGAGATTACAAAGGAGTATCGGGCGCCCAACGATTTGGAGTTTGAGAAGATCTATTACCCTTACATTTTGTACTCAAAAAAGAGGTATGCAGCAATCAAGTATGAAGATCCTGAAGAAAAGGGTAAGGTTGATGTGAAGGGTCTTGCTCTTGTTCGGCGTGATTTCTCGCCTATTACACGAGAGATTCTCAAGGAATCTCTTGATACGATTTTGTTCGCAAAGGACACGCCAACGGCAGTAAAGGATACTCGCGAGAAGATCCGCAAGGTTCTTGATAACGAGTATCCTATGGAAAAGTTTGTGATGTCTAAGACTCTCAAGACCGGTTACAAGAATGAGATGCAACCGCATCTGATCGTTGCTAACAAGATCTTTGACCGCACAGGTTTTCCCGTCCCTTCTGGTGCTCGCGTTCCCTTTGTCTATGTTGAGGACAAGGACAACATTGATGCCAAGCAGTCGATGCGAGCAGAAGACCCCAAGTATGCGATGGATAATGGTCTCATTGTAGACAGGTTATTTTACATCAATCATCAACTACTCAAACCACTAACATCTCTGTTTGAGCCTCTTGTGGACCACCCAGAAAAGGAACTCTTTGGGCACGTGGATGTTGTAGGAAAGATTGAAGCTCTGACTACACGCCACAAGGCAGAACTCAAGGACACCAAACGTGTCAAGAAGAACAAGGCAAACAATCAAATTGAGATAACTTCATTTTTCAAACCCAAGACTCTGAAGCTTTGAATGTCAATAAAAATATCATTATAATGTAAATATGTCATCTTCTCCAGACGACGGAATTAGAAATGGGTATCAAAAGTTAGTCAATGTCCAGGGGTCTGGAGGACAGCAGCGTGTGGCAGTATACATACCAGACACAAGAAGGAAACGAAGTCCCGAGGCAGAAGCACGAGCTCTTGCACGGGCGGAGATAAAAGAGGCGTACAAGGCTGCAGCTCTCGAGGAGGAAATAAAGGCCATAAAGAAGCAGCGAAACAAACTTGTAGATAACCTCGCAAAGGTGGGCAAGACACCGTCTGTATTATCTGGCACACCAACGTCTTATGTGTCGCCTACTTCGGTATTGTCATCTGAGAAGGCAGATGCGCTCATTGGAACAACTCCTGTTGTTGGCCCAGAGACAAAGTCTGGAACAAAGGCATTCAACAATCGCATTGATTACACAGCACCTATTGGCCCAGAGACAAAGTCTGGATCAAAGGCATTCAACAATCGCATTAATTACACGGCACCTATTGGCCCAGAGACAAAGTCTGGAACAAAGGCATTCAACAACCGTATAGATTACTCTGCCCCAATCGGACCCACACAAGGACCTGGTCTTGGTATGTCTTTCAACCGGAACCGGGATTACAGCGCCCCCATCGGCCCGTTGCCAAGTCAGAGTATGGGAGGGTTTCAAGACAGACCATTCAATGACAGGATGAATTACTCTGCCCCAATAGGCCCTACTCAGGGCCCCGGAATGGGCATGTCTTTCAACAGGAATCGGGATTACAGCGCCCCCATCGGCCCGTTGCCAAGTCAGAGTATGGGAGGGTTTCAGAACAGACCATTCAATGACAGGATGAATTACTCTGCCCCAATAGGCCCTACTCAGGGCCCCGGAATGGGCATGTCTTTCAACAGGAATCGGGATTACAGCGCTCCGATTGGCCCTATGCCAAGTCAGAGTATGGGAGGGTTTCAGAACAGACCATTTAACAATAGGATGAACTACTCCTCCCCCGCCGGTCCTGCTACTCGTCCTGCTAGAATGTCTCAGCAACCAGAGGATTATAACAATGGCAACATCCAAGGACCCGTGACTCGTTCTGGCACCCGGCCATCTCGGATGTCTCAACAAAATGAGTATAACAACGGTAACATCCAGGGTCCTGCTACTCATTCTGGTACCCGACCATCTCGGATGTCTCAACAAAATGAGTATAACAACGGTAACAACCAGGGTCCTGCTACTCATTCTGGTACCCGACCATCTCGAATGTCTCAACAAATTGACAATTATGACAATGAAAATGTCGAGGGTCCTGTGACCCAATCTGGCACGCGTCCTTCTCGGATTGCCCAGGGCCCTGTCACAAGGTCTGGGACACTTCCGGAAGTTGGAAAGGGGCGGCTCTGGGAGCGTGCTCTTGGCCAGCCATACAAACCTGGGATGAACATAATTTTTGTTGTGAAAGCCCTCCGCGAAAAGAAGCAAAGAAGTCCTACCAAGGCGAAGAGTTTTGACGCAGCTATAGCAGATGCCAAATCAGACCCCAGACTGTCTATCACCGCTCTTAACCTAAAACCAGAACAGCTCCTACCTGGGAAAACTTTGCAAGAGGTAGAGGCTTTGTACAAGAGGAAGAAGGCAAAGGCAATCGCAGCAGGAAAGATGCAGTTTGTGACTGCGCTTGACAGAGCAATAGATATCCGCCGCAAACAATTTGGCGCTACACCTCAAATGTCTTCACAAAAGTCTTCGCAAAAACCCTCTGGCTTTACTCCAACTGGAAAGACTCCTCTTCCTTCTACGCCGGAGAGAAACGCAGAGTTTTTGCTCCCTGGTAAGACAGAGGAGGCCGTCAAAAAGATTTACTCCAATAGGAAAGCCGCTGCTCTGAAGAAGGGCGACAAGGCGCTTGCTGACCGTTTGGACCGCGCTCTCCCTGTGAGACTCCAGCGCATCAAGTCCCAGGGTGCCAATGTGATGAAAGTTCCACCGGAGCGTCTTCTTCCAGGAACAACTCTCGAGGGAGTGGAGAAGACATACAAGGAAAGACGCGCAATGGCTCAACAAAAGAAACGTGCTGCTCTTGTCGCGGCACTTGACCGCGCCATCATTGTCCGCAGGAAACAACTCGGCGGCAAGTCGCCATCACCATCTATGGTGAGGTCACCGACTGGCAAGACTCCTTCTCCTTCTACGCCAGAGAGAAATGCTGAAGTTTTGCTCCCAGCCAAGACAGAGGAGGCCGTCAAGAAGGTTCATGCCGAGAGGAAAGCCGCTGCTTTAAAGAAGGGCGACAAGGCGCTCGCTGACCGGCTGAACCGCGCTCTTCCTGTGAGACTCCAGCGCATTAAGTCTCAGGGTGCCAATGTGATGAAAGTCCCGCCGGAGAGACTACTCCCAGGGTCCACCCTTGCTGATGTCGAGAAGACATACAAAGAAAGACGCGCTGTGGCTCAGCAAAAGAAGCGCGCTGCCCTTGTCACGGCCCTGGATCGCGCCATCATTGTCCGCAGGAAACAGTTTGGTGGAAAGTCACCGTCGCCGAGTGCCAAGACTGACAGGTCGCCATCTCCTGTGCCAACAAAGACTGGTAAAAAGTTCCAGAGTGTGAGAGACGTTCCGCCAGAGATGTTGCTCCCAGGAAAGTCTCTCGAAAACGTTGACAGGACTTACAAGCAAAAGAGAAGCGCAGCAGTTGCAAAGAAACGTGCGGACTATGTTCAGGCGCTTAACAAAGCCATCATTGTCCGCAAGAAACAACTAGGCGGTAAGTCACCACCCCCTTCACCAACAAAGGCCAGAAAGAAGTTCCAGAGTGTGAGAGACGTTCCGCCAGAGATGTTGCTTCCTGGAAAGACTCTTGAAAACGTTGATAAGGCTTACAAGCAAAAGAGAAACGCTGCAGTTGCAAAGAAACGTGCGGACTATGTTCAGGCGCTTAACAAAGCCATCATTGTCCGCAAGAAACAACTAGGCGGTAAGTCACCACCCCCTTCACCAACAAAGACCGGGAAGAAGTTCCAGAGTGTGAGAGACGTTCCGCCAGAGATGTTGCTTCCCGGCAAGACTCTCGAAAACGTTGACAGGGAATACAAGAAACGCAAGAGCGCAGCAGTTGCCAAGAAGCGTGTAGAGCTTTCTCAGGCTCTCAACAAGGCCTACGCAATTCGCAAAACTCAAGTTTCTTCTAAGGCACTTTCTTCTAAGATAGAGGAGGATAAGAAGAAACGCGAAGTTGAAATTGCGAGACAAAAGAAAATTGAGCTCGAGAAGAAGAAAAGTATCGATGCCAGAATTATTCAGACTCAGAGAAAGTTACAGAGCGTAGGTTCTAGTGCCAAGAAAGCGATGGCAAATGTCGAAAAGTTCCAAAAAGAAATTGCAGTTGCAACTCGGAGAAGAGACACCGCAAAGATTGCCAAATTCAGCAGGGCGGCAGAAAAACGCAAACAAAATCTTGGCAGAGCTCGTACAGCTCAGCAACAACTCGCTTCCAATTTGAGCCAGCTGGAAAGAATGAAAGCAAATCCCTCGGCTCTAACATCATCTGTTAAGACTTTGTCGCCACTAAAATCATCCAAGACGCCCTTGCCAAAAATGCCCTCATCTTCTATTAAAACCCCTAGTCCTAAGATGCCCTCTCCAAAAATGCCCTCACAAAAAATAGATGAGCAAAAACGCAGACAAATGGAACAGAAACGCAAATTTGAGGCGCAGAAAAAACAGCAGATTGATCAGCAACGGAAGATGGCGGAACAAAAGCGTAAAATCCAGCAGCAACAAAAGATGAGGAAACCTGTTCCTCGTATGAGTAAACGCCGGCGTTGATCACAATTTTTCACGAGTCCATTTGAAACCATAAGCGGATGGTTGTTTCCCGCGAGCACACGAACGTATAGAAGATCCATCGATCTTATTCAGACTATGAGCAGCTTCTCCGCTCGAACCAAATGCATTCACATACGTGCCATCAAGATTGTATTGATACACTTTCTTGGCTGTGGTATTCTTCTCGCCATACTTTGCTTCGCTCATTTTTTTCTTGGATTCTTTTGTGTGGGTCTTACCTGTTTGCGCTTCCCCTAGTTTTTTCCTGTGTTCGTCGCTCAGAATTCTACCTGTTTGTGCTTCGCTCATTTTTTTCTTGGTTTCTTTCGTATGGGTTTTACCTGTTTGTGCTTCCATTAGTTTTTTCTTGGTTTCTTCCGTGTGGGTTTTACCTGTTTGCGCTTCCCCTAGTTTTTTCCTGTGTTCGTCGCTCAGAATTCTACCTGTTTGTGCTTCGCTCATTTTTTTCTTGGTTTCTTCCGTGTGAGTCGTCCCGGTTTTTGCTTCTCTGATTTTCTGTTTTGTTTCTTCGCTTGGCTTGCCAGAGGCACCTCCGCCTTCCTTGAGATTATACCCACCAGGAGACAGAGTCCCGAGGACTTCCACCATAAGTTCCTCGTGTTTGTTCAGGTCCTCATCCGGGACCTCGTACCAGTCTTTTTTCACTTTTTCCCATCCGTATTTTTGGATGGCATTATATACTGCCACGCAACCGCTACTAGCATATTGATGCTCCTTCAAGCGCTCTTCTATGTCACGAATTGTTTGGCCGATGTAACTCTTTTCTGATGGAAAAGTGAGCATATAAATGAAACCCATTGGTTAATTACAAAAAATTTTTCATTATATTTCTACAAGTGTCGATATACTACTGGAAGGCAGGGGCAATGACAAATTTCAGTGCACCCATACTCCCCACGGAGTATTTAAGAACAAGAGGAAAACCAGACTTCAGATATAACTCCACCACTGGAGAAAGACAAGATGCCTTGGCAAAGCTGATGAGATACTTGAGAGAGAATTTGTTAGAGTAATCGGCTTCTTCCATCGTGGTGATTTTTCCGGTGTCAGAATCGCCCAGAACGGTACGCTGAGAGGCAAAATCTGTCGTGGATAGATAATCAGAGCAGAAACTGACAACTCCACTCTTCTTTTCGATCCACAGGAAATCTGTGAGCTCAGACATATCCCTGCACAGTCTCTGGAAATAGTTAGATGGGATACTAATGATTGTATCGAACTCAAGATCGCTGATCTCGATATAAGCAGAATCGATCTCGATGAGTTTCATTTCGAATTTGGTGAGGGAGTTTTTCTCAAAGTTCTGGATTGTGATTTCCAAAACGTGAGGATTCTCTTCCAGGTAACGGAAGAGGATGCTATCATGACTCCCAGCAGAGCGGAGAAGCTTGAACATGTTTGCCACGTTGATCCCAATCTCGTACGACTTTTGGCAATCATACTCCTCGAATGACTCGGCATTCAGTTTCATGTGGACCAGGGACACCTTGGAGCCGTCCATTGCGCTGATTTTGACACCAGTGGAGTCAAAGGTAATAGACACATCGTGTAGAATTTCCTTGAGGGTGTCAAAAAGAGACTTGACGACACTGCCCTGGACTGTGCGGATGTGGAAAAGGGGCTTGCTCTCGGTAGAAGACATTTTCTGAAGTGTATGATTCAGAAAATGTTTAAGTTATTTGATGTGTCGATATATTATTTGTTAAAGTTATACAATTGTTCACATAGTTTGACCCCGTTATCCTTGATGATTCTATAAATATGTACGGACTCGAAACTCTTCATTGCGTACAAAATTGTTGTGAATACTATCCATGAAATAATGAACAACCAGTCTTTGTTGATGTTGGTGCCATCGATGCTCCCGCCCTTGGCATAAATCGCATACGCAAGAACTGTGAGCAGGAACCCCCAGAGGACGCATCTCTTCCAGTTACCAGCAGCTTCATCAAAACTTATCAGTTTTTTCAGTTTGTTCTTAATGGTCAGAGCGGTATCGCCCTTGATGTATTCTGTGTCTTTTACATATACCGAGTTATAGTCACTGCATGCCTGGACAGAAGTATCCCAACAGGACTCGCAACCAAGGTCTTCACGTTCATACTTGAATGCCGCATACAACACTGTGACAGAAATGACTATGACCAGGGTTGTATCTAGTTTCATTTTTTATATATACATATAATATTATAATGAATTCTTATCTACTCACATTCTTCTGGGCAGTAACTCTGTATCTAGTCGGATTGTCCGTCGTACACTTCATACGGGTGTTAAAAGCAAGAAATCCAGAGGACAAAATGGATTTGGTAAAGGCAATTGTGTATGTTTCCAGCGCCGTGACACTCGGCGTTTTGCTTGTGTACAGGCCATTTGATACTTCTGTAGTGACCAAGATTCTAAAGTACCGCCCTCAGGTACATGCTGATACTTCCACTGCTGCAACTCTCATAACAACAACATTATCTGGTGTATCGGTATAGTGTCATTTGACCCTGGTAATAAAAGAGTATAAATCTAAGAGTATAAACATTTTAAGCACACTGTTTTCTAACAAAGTGCTTGCAATGACGCGTCTCCACGAAGCTATTGATGAAGCTGCCGAGTATGCCTTGAGATCTGACGGTCCTTTTAAGCATTCTTGTTTCATAATGTCCGGGAAGAAGATTATCGCACGCGGAAACAATCATGTCCGCCAACAGATTGGCACAAGTAGTGTGCATGCAGAGATTGATGCCATTTGGCGGATAAACAACACAGATCTATATGACAACCTGAAGGCGATTATCATACGGTCATCTC
>Ga0247839_1008601_pt1 | contig 10630 bp, 8 predicted proteins | sample LaCruzMarch2015__6_FD_192405 | JGI IMG/M metagenome (GOLD analysis project Ga0247839, IMG submission 192405) | Freshwater microbial communities from meromictic Lake La Cruz, Castile-La Mancha, Spain - LaCruzMarch2015_16m | ecosystem: Environmental > Aquatic > Freshwater > Lake | place: Spain...
TTATCGTTCTTTCTAAAAATTGATACCCCCACAGAGATACCTGAAAATATTGTAAATCTTTGGGAGTATTCGCTTGTATGTAAAAACTCATACAACATAACACACTGATCAATGTTTTATAATTCATAAAACCCCTATTAATTATTCTGCGCCCAATTATAGGCTAGTCTCATAAAAACCCATAGAAAATAAAATTTCGCGTAGCTTGTACATCGGTAGTCCTTTGATCGCAGAAAAAGAACCTCTAAATTCTTTAGTAAACTGCTCACAAATACCACCAACCTTAATAGCACCACTCACTTTTAAAAAAGAGATACTATCTAAATAAAAATCTATAAATTCATTGGGGATATCAATCACGATCCAAGCCTCATCGTACCCAGCATGTTGCTCTATGATTTTCCATTCCCCTGCAAGCCAAATTCTTTTTTGCACACAAAATCCAGTGCCAATAGTTGCACCATCACGAGACAACATAATCATGCGCCGCGCATCCTCACGGTCTTTTGGTTTTCCAAATATTTCATGTTTCCCAGCACCACCCTTGAGAGTCAAAGTATCAGCAGTGACAACAAAGACAATTTCACCTTCGCAAGTACCCTTAGGCACCAGCACATGATTCATCTTTAAAACCGCTAAATCAATAACGATCTGCTCTAAAGGCCGACTTAAATCTGCTTTTGATTCATCGGCGCTATGCGCAATTAAGGTAAACGGAATACCTGCCGCAGCAAGTAACTCTTTACGAGCAGCTGACTCGGATGCAAGATACAATGTGTAAATCATGTAACCCTCAAAATAAAATCGTAACTCTTTTTAATAATGCGATATACGCACAGATAATATTATGACTTAAACGACAAAAAACCCCAATTAATTTTACTTAACTGGGGTTAATTTGGTTGGAGCGGGAGGATTCGAACCTCCGCATGCCTGCACCAAAAACAGGTGCCTTACCACTTGGCCACGCTCCAATAATCTTTTTTTTATACTACTGCTTCTTCAGCTGATTTTTTGTATTCAAGCACAATAGCATCTTCAACCATTTTGCGTGTATCTGAGTTCAAAGGGTGAACTATATCACGGAATCCGTCTTTTCTGCGGCGTGATGGCATAGATACAAACAATCCGTTGTCGCCTTCAATAATTTTCAAATCTCGAATGATAAAACAATCGTCAAACACCATAGTTGCATATGCTTTCAATCTACCGCTCTCTTGCACGGGATAGACTTTTACTTCTGTGATTTTCATCTATCAGGTCCTTATGTTAATGCGTCTTAAACCCTATCATGCTACTAAAATGAGTGTGCCCTTTTTTATGTCAACCTCCTGCTTTAGTCGGTGCTTAATTACTACACCACATAAATGTAGCTTCCAAAACAGATTTTGTCAAATCAAATTCGAAGAATTCCTGCTCTCAGTCTGGCTGATCGGGCAGAACGATTACGCTGCAATTCTTCAGGGCTAGCCATACATGCACCTTTTGTAGCCATTTCAAAGCGGGGAGAAATTGATGGGTTTTTTGAGCTTTTATCCTTAAAAAACTGCTTTACAATGCGGTCTTCAAGCGAATGGAAGCTAATACAAACTAAACGACCACCATTATTTAACACGTTAGGAGCATGACGCAAAAAACAGGTAATATTTTCCAACTCTTCATTCACAAAAATTCTGAGTGCTTGAAAAACTTTTGTTGCGGGATGAATTTTATGATACGAACCAGGAGTCATATCCATGATCAAATCCGCGAGTTCTTTAGTCGTTTCAAATTTTTTCTTTTTACGCTGCTCTACAATAGCACGAGCTATCTTACGACCACGGCTTTCTTGGCCATAATCATAAAAAATTTGCGCCAAATGATCTTCGGTAAAACGATTTACAACGCCATGAGCGGTGTGATAGAACATACCAGGTGAAAATCGCATATCGAGTAAGCTATCTTGATAAACTGAAAAACCAGGAGTGTTCCTGATTTGCATTTGAGATGTACCAAAGTCAGCCAAAATACCATCTACTTTTTTGATTTTTGCTTTAACCAAATGTTCTTGTATTTTTGCAAAATTTCCGTAAAGCGACATAAAGCGCCCTGGAAACTCTTGCTCAAGCTCAGCTCCTGTTGTAGCCAAAACCGACTTATCCCAATCCATCCCGATGATTTTACATTCCGGTTGTCGTGTCAAAATAGCTCGAGTATGACCACCACCACCAAGGGTAACATCAAGATACACCTCGCCCGGCTTTGGATCTAAATACTGGATAACTTCTTCAAGAAGGACGGGTATATGTCCTTGTGACTCTTTCATAGATGAAATACTTTCTTAAGCTTGCAACTTTTTAATTAATTCTGCAAATCTCATAGATCGAGATGCTTTAAATAGCATAACATTTTGCGGATTTAATACCATAGGCCGTAATGTTTCATATGCATCTTCTGCTTTTGCAAAAATCTGGCATTTGATACCGTATGGCAATGTTTTTTTAATCATCTCAACTTCATGACCAACCAGGATTATCTGCGTTAATTTATCAACTTTACGCAAGAAACGACCAATTTGACGATGCCAAAAAGCACTTTCCTCGCCCAGTTCAAGCATATCACCCAGTACGATAATCTTATCTTGATCTGTCATAAAATGATCAAAAGCAACAAGTGACGCTTTCATACTTTCTGGATTTGCATTGTATGCATCATTGATTAGTGTTGCACCCGACGAGTGAGTGATCATCTGGAAACGACCTTCTGCCACAATCGGTTGTTCCACTCCTTTAATTAAAAGTTCGTCAGACACTCCAACCATATGACCAATCGTCATAGCAGCTAAAGCATTCATCACGCGTGCTTCGTTGCAAGTTGGAAGTACAACTGAATATCTTTTGTTGTAAATTTTAACAATAAAACTGATCGTATTACGAGAACAAACTATTTTGCGAGCTTGTATTTGATTAATCGTTTTTTTTCCAAAACGAATGACCGGATGCTGGTAAGAAACCTTTGAAAGTTCTGGTTGATCACCATTGATAATGCCAATATCTTTTTCCGTAAAATATGAAAATATTTCACGTTTCTCGCGAGCAATTGTTGCAACATCACCCAAACCCAACATATGACCATGTCCAATTTGGGTTATGATTGCATAAGTTGGTCGAACCAATTCTGCAAGTTGTTTCATGCTGCCGATATCAGAAATACCAAGTTCAAACACTGCAACCTTATGTGTTGGTCTCATCTTTAAAATATTAAGAGCCGCACCAATCATCGTATTTTGGTTGCCCGATGAAACAACGGCACTTAAATCTGCAACTTTTAAAATATTTCTGACCATTTCTTTGGTCGTTGTTTTACCAACACTACCGGTAACACCAATAACTGGATAGGAAAATTGTGCGCGCCATGCACGAGCTAAATCGATGAGAGCTTTGTATGTATCGGGAACAAAGAGTACCGATTTTCCTGCAAGTTCTTTTGAGTGTTTTTGCAGTAGTTCATCTTTACGAGATGCGGCAAGAATAAATCCTGATGCTCCGCGCTCCAGTGCTTGCCCTACGAAATTATGCCCATCTACTTTTTGTCCTGACAATGCAATAAAAATTTCACCTGGTTGTATCGCCCTTGAGTCAACGTTAAATAACGCATCAGTTAAAAAAGATTGATTCAACATGTCTACATTTTTCAATGTGTTTACTATAAAATCAGAATCTACGTGCATCAATATCTCCGCTATGCCAGGATCTTGTGACATTTAATTTATTTGGTTACTTGCAACATGTCGACTTTTTCTTCTTTTGTCAAGACAAGAAGCACTGAATCGACAATCCCAGGATTTAGTCTTTTACTACTCGTCTCATTTTACCACCATCACTCGACATAATCAAACCACGAGCTTGCAATGTTTCAATAATTCGAGCCGAACGATTAAAGCCTATGCGAAATCTACGTTGAATCATAGAGATAGAAACTTCGTCACAATCAGCAAGCATATCAACCACCTGCGCAAACAACTCTTGATCATTGTCGAGTAACTGATCATCTTGCTCTTGTGTAAAGAAATCGGAAATATCTAAAAACTGTGGTGCTTGTTGTGTTTCAATGTGCCCAACTAAATAGGCAATCTCTTTGTCCGATACATAGGCACCATGCACACGACGAATGTGAGGATCTTTGGCATCAATAAACAACATATCTCCCTTACCAAGCAATCGCTCTGCTCCTGCTTCATCAAGGATGGTCCGCGAATCAACCTTTGATGTTACTTTAAATGAAATTCTATTCGGAAAATTGACTTTGATCAGTCCGGTAATAACATCCACCGAAGGTCGCTGCGTTGCAACGATCATATGAATACCAGCTGCGCGTGACATTTGCGCTATACGAGCAATCAGTCCTTCAATGTCTTTACCTGTTGTCATCATTAAATCAGCTAGTTCATCAATCATAACCACGATAAATGGCATATGCTCAATGTCAGATCGTTGTTGCTCCAGTTTATGATGCTCAAATATATTTTTGACACCCAAATCAGCCATCTGCTCATACCGTTGTTCCATCGTCATGACAAGCCATTTAAATATAGGTAATGCTTTACGCGGATCGGTCACCACAGGAAACAGTAAATGTGCGACATGTTCGTACGCAGTGAACTCTATCTGTTTTGGATCAACGATGATTAATTTTAACTCTGCAGGTTTTTTAGCGCACAGCAGTGATACTAACATGCAGTTGAGCGCTACTGATTTACCAGATCCAGTGGACCCAGCAATAAGCACGTGGGGCATACTTGCTAAATCAACCACCACATGCGCTCCCGATGTGTCTTCACCCAAAATGAGCGGGAGTGATCCTTTAAATTTAGTCCATGCAACACTGTGGAAAATATCTGACAAAAGCACTGCTTTACGCACCTTGTTTGATACTTCAAAACCAACAACATCTTTACCAGGGATTGGTGCAATAATTCGAATGCTCAGTGCTTGAAGCGCCATAGCAAGATCATCTTCTAAACCTAAAATTTTACTCAATTTAATGCGTACATCCGGTTTGTATTCAAACAGTGTAATCACAGGACCAGGATGTACACGAACAACTTTTCCTTTAACACCAAAGAGTGCTAATTTTTCTTCCAAAATAGCTGCTTGCTCTGCAAGTTCATGGTTATCGGCATCTGAAGGTTGACGATAATTATTTTGAGACAACATTTTTTCAATGTCAGGCAAACTGTACTGTTTTTTTACAACTTTTTTCTCAACTTCTGTTTGATGTGCTGGCTGCATCATAACTGCCGGTTGCGCCGCATCATCAACCGGTGACAGCTCGCTGACAGAAACTGTTTCTGCTGCTATCTCATGCGGACTGCGCAAAGATTGCAAGAGCATTTCAACTTCTCGATCCACCGTCGCATCTTCTCGTTCAAACTCAACAATAGAAGATGACGATTGATGCACCACCGAACCACGCACAATGTGATAGATTTTTACCATTAATTTCCAACCCATGACAGCTACCCATGCAACGACCGATGCAAGCGCTCGTACTGCGCGAGCAGGCATATTATCCACCTGGATGACATATGACCAGAACCATGACATACCACGCATGAGATAATGTGTCACTTTTAAATGTGCAAAACGAAGCATTAAAATAGAAGAAATGAGCATCAACGTATACAGCACGATGCCTTTCGTTATCGGATCGAATGATCGTAGCACCCATAAACCATAACTACCAATGACACCACCACAAGCGCTGTAATGGCTGTATCCAATTTGATGATAACTAAAAAGCATACAAGCAATTACAAAACCAAATGCAACTCCAACAATACGATCGAGTTGCTCACTGGCATTTTGCCACTTAGTTACAAAGCACAAACCATACAATAACAAAACGGGCACTGCGTAAGCCATCGATCCAAAGAAGTAAACCATCACCGCAGCTACCGTTGCACCAAAATAACCCAAACTGTTTTGACACGAACCATACCGAGCATGGTACAACCATGAGGTATCGTTAAATCGAAATGATTTTAAAGCAACAGCTATGACTGAAGCAACCATCACTAAACTTACAGGAGGAACTAGCAATCGCGCCCAGTGACGCAGATATGCAAGATATTTTTCTTTCATACAACAACCTTTTATAGCAACAGCGTTATCATAATCGGCAGTATCATGTACCATGCAAAATACCATAACCGATTATGCTGAATTAAATATCCGACGAAACATAATAGTTTATAACTTACAAAACTCATACCCACAATACCAAACAACATCCAAAAATGAAAGAATTGCACAAGAAGCATCGGATCTGCCAGTACGGTAATCATTCCTTTGCAAAATGCTGCACACACCAGAGGTAGTTGAATCAAAAATGAAAGGGCAAAACTATTTTGACCACTATATCCCAAATATCGACCAACAAAAAAGGTCGTTGCAAATCGAGATATTCCTGGCAGCAATGCAACTCCTTGAAAAAAACCAAGTATGGCACCATCACACAAACTCCAACTGATTTTTTTATCACCACGCAAAAATTTTGATCCGTATAACATCAACGCAGTGCACAGAAATCCAACCGGTAAAAAAGAACGCATGTTCGTCGCTTGAGCAATGTTGCTATACCACCAAGCAAATGTTACCAAATCAGCTGCGAGAATAAAAATAATAGGTTGCACCATGAGCCGATAGGTAGAAAGTGCTGATAACAACGATATTTTAAATGGTTTGTGCACCACCATCAGCCACCATGCGGAAAAAAAATAACAGAGCATAATCACTAGCGCTGGTCCGTGCAGCAAAAAATCCACAATCCAACTATCCGGCAGCAAATGATGATAACCAAAATGCGATGCTATTTTTTCTGCTAAAAGCACATGCCCTGAACTACTAATGGGCAAACTTTCGATTATAATTTGAACGACCATCCACACAAATATCATCATTTTTTTACCCTTCTAAAATTCTAGCAATTATTTTTTAACCCCAGCGCAGAGGTCACATACAGTATACAAACAACACGGAAAATCTTTTACCGATCTGATAAAAACACGTAAAATCATGCAATCATTTGAATTAAGATACCAGTTCCTGTTATGAACATATTGATCAAATCATTTAATTAACATAAAAAATATTTTTAACATAGTTGCTTTATGGTTAAATTTGTTCTAGTTTGCATGTGATGTAGTAAATTTTTTCCTAAAAAAAGGAGACTTCAGAAATCAAAAAATACTGATTTGAAGAATAAAAATTAAGCGAATATTAATTTATTTCAACCAGCTTCCTAATTGATATGGTTATGTTAAAATAGATTGTCTTAAAAAGGAGACTCCATGAACAAAAATCCCTTATACTTAAGCTTATTACTTTTAACTTCTGCTTTTGCAGCGGTTGCTGACAGCGCATCATGCGCATCAGAGTGTAGCCCATGCTCACAAAGTAAAAACTTCTGGTTACCTCGTGCTTTCTCATCATACTCATCAAGACTCTTGATCCAAGAGAAATCACTTCTTCAAGTTGAATCAGAACGTGAAGAGTGGAACGGAACATTCTCTGTAGATACTGAGTACATGAGCAACTTTGGTCAAAAATGTGGCACATGTAAAAATCTAGGCTCTATGCCTTTCTGGTCAGGTACTAACACTTTAACTATCGGTAGAAACGATGGTAAAGCAAACTTAGACGCATACCAACTTGGTATGAAAAACATTGCGGTTGATAGCGACGGAATCGGCGGAGTAATCCAATTGAATCCAAGAATTCAACATGTTGGCGCAGACTTCCTTCTTTACTTCACACAACGTAAAAACGAACGTGGATTCTATTTCAAAATCGACGCTCCAGTTGGTGCTATGATCATCAATCCTCGCCTAACAGAACTTGTTGTAGCTGAAACAGATGAATCATTAACATCAACAGCAGCAACTGCTGCTGGTACTGCAACTGCAGGCGAAATTACGTATGATTTTAATGCGTATCCATCACCTGCTAACCGTCCAACGTCAGTCACACAAGCTTTTGCTGGTGATTTACCAACTGATGAGTTAATCGGTTATCATGCAAGCACTCTCAGCTTACTTAAAGGAAAAATCGCTGGTGGATGTTGTAAACAAACAGCAATTCGCTTAAGCGACCTTTCAGCAACCGTTGGATACAACGTATATGGCACAGAAAAAAGCCTTGTTGGTATTGGATTTAAAGCAACATGCCCAACAGGTAATACCCCAACAGCTGAATATATGCTCGAGCCAATCTTTGGCCGTGCTGGTGCATGGGGTGTTGGTGGCGAAGTGATGGCGCATCACAAAGCATGGGCAAATGAAGAAAAAGCTCGCTATGTAGACCTATGGTTACAAGGTGAAGTTTTACATCTAATGCCAGGCAGAAAACCAAACATGCGTTCATTTGATTTGAAAAATAACGGTGCTGGTTCTAAATATTTACTCGTTCAACACTATTCAACATCATACAGTGGTTCAGCTCCTATTACAGAAGCAACAACTCCTGGTAGCTTACAACCAGCTATTAACCTAACAACACTTCCTGTGATTTCAAAAATCTCAATTGAAGGCTCAGTAGCACTTATGGCTGATTTCCACTGTCATGATTGGAACTTCGGTATCGGTGGTGAGTTCTGGGGTCGCTCTCGTGAATGTTTATCAATCGACAATTGTTCACCGCTTGTTATCGCAACAGCAGGAAAAATCAATGAATATGCTGTAGTTGGTCGCCAATTAAGTGCATATAACATACAAGGACAAGGATCACTTCCTACCTACTATGTAGAACCTGCTGCAAAAATCAATGAATCACAAGCTCCTGTAACTCTTATTAGCAACATAGGAGTCGTAGCCGCAGCAACAACACTTCCAACAGGTATTGCGCTTGGAACTAACTCAGACAACCGTATTCCAGCAGACTTGACAGAAGCACTTGATATCGCTGGTGCAGCTGCTGCAAAAGCATACACAGGCAAAATCTTTGGACAACTTGGTTATACATTCTCTGAGCATCGTTATAGCCCATCTGTTTCAGTAGTTGGTGGTGCTGAGTTTACCAACAACAATAACAACGCTGTTCAACTTTGGAGCGTAGCGCTTCAAGGTGCATTGAATTTCTAACAAATAGATTAAAAACGATTAAAGGAATTATATGAATATAAAAAGAAATACGTTATTGCTGACAGTTGTAGCAACAACATTATTCTCAGGCATATCTGCTGAAAATGATAATAATGCAACCATGAGAAGTCACTATGCTTCTAAAAATGATCTCGCTACATCTCTAGATCAAGTAACCGGAACAGGATTCAATCCACAAACAATGAGCAATGCCACACTTGCTACTACCAGCGCAGCTTTAGCTACTCTTGTTTATAGCGTAACAGTTGGTAACGTAACTCTCGGTTCGCTTGTGAATAGCACAGCCGTTGGTAACGTAACACTCGGATCACTAATTAACAGTTCAACTGTTGGTAACGTGACACTCGGTTCGCTTGTGAATAGCACAGCCGTTGGTAACGTAACACTCGGATCACTAATTAACAGTTCAACTGTTGGTAACGTGACACTCGGTTCGCTTGTGAATAGCACAGCCGTTGGTAACGTAACACTCGGTTCACTTGTGAATAGCTCAGCCGTTGGTAACGTGACACTCGGATCACTAATTAACAGTTCAACTGTTGGTAACGTGACTCTTGGTTCACTTGTTAACAGTTCAACTATTGGTAACTTGACACTCGGTTCGCTAACTAATGACGCAGATTATGGTAACTTGACACTCGGTTCACTTGTTAACAGTTCAACTATTGGTAACTTGACACTCGGTTCGCTAACTAATGACGCAGATTATGGTAACTTGACACTCGGTTCACTTGTTAACAGTTCAACTATTGGCAACTTGACACTCGGATCACTTATCACAGCAATGCAAAAATATACAACAGTTGTAGCTAACTCAGCTAATCATGGAGAGACTAGCCGATGGAATACACCTGACCCAGAAGGCGTTGTAACTATAACAGGAGAAGGTGGCACAATCACGTTCACAAATACTGGTGTTTATCTTGTATCTGGACAATTTACTATCACAATAAATGGAAATAACAATTCAGTTGCTTTAGCTGCAGAAGGAAATAGTACTAAAATTCCAAATTCACCAGCATTACTGGTTTCTAATGGTCCATTAACTGGGGTTACTGAGGGAACAATGAATATAAGCTTCACACAAATTATTACAGCTACTGAAGGTCAAACATTATTAATCACTCCAACCCTTACTAATTGTACTATTAATGCTGAGAGCTTTAAAATGAACATCATAAGAATTTCATAAGTACAAAAAATCTCTGATTTTTTTCAGACATTAGAAAGGCTACTATGTAACAATAGTAGCCTTTCTAATAATTACTCTTATCTAATCCGATTATCATTTAAAAAGGAACTTGATGAAGAATATATCTCTTACAACACTCATGCTAACTACCTTCTGCTTTGTCAACACACAAACTAGGTTCTGTGAACCAAATTATCTGAGCCATATCAGTGTTCCTACAAAATAAAGAAATGATAGATAACTATTTGCGCATTTATCATAACGCGTAGCGATTCTTCTGAAATGCTTTATTTTTCCAA
>Ga0247839_1008603_pt1 | contig 10629 bp, 7 predicted proteins | sample LaCruzMarch2015__6_FD_192405 | JGI IMG/M metagenome (GOLD analysis project Ga0247839, IMG submission 192405) | Freshwater microbial communities from meromictic Lake La Cruz, Castile-La Mancha, Spain - LaCruzMarch2015_16m | ecosystem: Environmental > Aquatic > Freshwater > Lake | place: Spain...
TTTCAGTCTGGCCTCGCGGCTTCCACCTTGGGTTTCGCTACGCTTCTTGTCACTCGCTGCGGTTACCTCCTTTCAGGTAACAAGTACATGCCCATGTCGGGCACACTAGGGTCCGCTGTGCGGACCAACCGCTTCGCGGGCAGCGCGGTAGCGCGGTAGGTTGGGGTGAGGAACGAACCCCAACGATCGGCGGCCGGGATGTTGGGGTTCGTTCCTGACACTGGTGGCGAATTCACCGGTCCCCTCAGGCAGGCTGATGGCGCGTTGGATAGCGCTTTCTGGCTCCCACGCTCCTGCGTGGGAGCACGTGCGGTCGCTCCGCGTCCGGCGCCAAGACCGGACGCGGAGCGCCCGCCCGGCATTCCCACGCGGAGCGTGGGAACGAGGAGCCGCGCCGTCGGCGCTTCACTTAATGGCATTGACGCTGGAGCGTGGGAGCCAGAGTAAAGAACGTATCTCACGCCAAGGCGCCAAGCACGCCAAGCACGCCAAGAAGAGCGCAATCCTGTGGTGACCCCCGTCACCCCGCGAGCGCCTCCGGTTTCGATAGCGCCTTGAAGAACCTTGGCGCCTTGGCGTGAGACACTCCGGATCTGAGCCAAGCCGGTGCGGCGGATACGCCCGTTTGAGCGCAATTCGTGGCTGAGTGTTGATTGGAACCGCCGGCAGGTTCGGGGAAAATATTTCGGACGGGGGGTTCCTTCGTACTCTGGCTCCCACGCTCCAGCGTGGGAGCAGGTGCGGGCGCTCTGCGTCCAGTGCGCAGACCGGACGCGGAGCGCCCGCACGACACTCCCACGCTGGAGCGTGGGAGCGAGCGAACGAACCCCAACGATCGGCGGCCGGGATGTTGGGGTTCGTTCCTCACCCCAACCTACGGGCTCACCGCACCGTCCGGATTCGCGCCGGCCGGGAGCCGGCGCCACCAGGGGCTAGAAATCCAACCGGCTGATTTCCGCCTGGGTCGCGCTATCCTTGATCAGAACCTGTGCCCCACCCGCCGCCGGCACGCCGAGCACGGCCACTTCCGGGCTGCCGTTGCCGTTCTGGTCGGGCAACACCGCCAGGTCCAGCGGGGCGAGCTGATCGAACCAGAGGTTACGCACCAGCGCACCGGTGACGGCATCACGCAGTTCGGTCTTGAGCTGACCGGCGGCATCGCGGCTCAACACCGCCAGTTCGGCTACGCCATTGGCATTGAGGTCGGGCAGCGCGGCGACCTGGCGCGGCGTGAAGTTCGGGTTGTAGTAAACGAACCCGAGTTGGTCGCCGGTGCCCGTATCCGCGGTCTTGACCAGGACGGCCGATCCGCTGCGTCCCAGCACCGCCACTTCCGGCGTCCCGTTGCCGTTGGCATCCGGCAGTTCGGCCAGGTTCAGCGGGGTCGTCCACTTCGGCGACCACAGGACCTTCACCAGGGCCGCGCTGCCGCTGTCGCGCAGTTCGACTCGCGGCTGACCGGCGGCATCGACCCCAAGCACGGCGAGTTCCGCGGCCCCGTTGCTGTTGGCGTCGGCGACCGCGGCGAAATCCACGGGTTGAAAGGCCTTGGCGAAGAACACCTGCCCCAGCCGGGCGCCGGTGGCGGCGTCCTTGATCTCGGCGGCAATTGCGCCGTTACCGGCCTTGATGCCGAGCACCGCCAGTTCCGCCGCGCCGTTGCCGTTGCGATCAGGCAACACCGCCAGTCGCTGGGGCGCGAAGACGGGGTTGAAGGCGACCGCGCTCAATCGCTCGCCCGTGCGGGTGTCGCGCAGTTCGACCTGCACGTTGTTGTTCGCGACATGGCGGCCCAGCAACGCCAACTCCGGAGCGCCGTTGCTATTCTGGTCGGGGACCACGGCGAGGTCGAGCGGTGTATAGCCTTGATCAAAGGCGAAGGTCTGGATCAGGGTGCCGGTTGTGACCTGCTTGATCCGGGCGGTCACCGTCCCCGCCACGGCATCATCGAACAAGACCGCGAGGTGCTGGGAACCATCACCCGTCAGATCGCCGAGGGCGGCGAGCCAGGGCAAGGCTACCACGGGTCCGGTCGGCACGTCCGCGATCTTGATGACAAAGCCATCTTCGGGTCCGCTCAAATCAGGCTGAAAGGCATGGCTGATCGGGAAGTCGGTTGAGCTGGTTGTTCCAGTCAGGTAGGCATTCCCAGCGCCGTCCACGGCGATGCCGGATCCATAGTCGTGGCTACCCCCGCCAAAGTAGGTGGCGTAGATTAATGTGGAGCCATCGCCACTGAGCTTGGCGATAAAGGCGTCGAAGTTCCATCCGCGGCCGTGGTTAGGCTGCAGGGCTTGGTGTGTTGGAAAATCGGGGGAGTAGGTAGATCCCGAGACATAGGCATTCCCGGCACCGTCCACGGCGATGCCGGCGCCATAATCGTCTTCGCGACCGCCGAGGCAGGTGGCGGAGACGCGTGTCGCCCCATCGGCACTGAGCTTGGTGACAAAGGCGTCGTTGTTTCTGCCGCAGTCAGACTGCAAGGGATCGCCTGTCGGGAAGTTGGGGGAGTCGGTAGTCCCGGTCACGTAGAGATTCCCAGCGCCGTCCACGGCGATGCTACCGCCCTGGTCCTGCTGGCTGCCGCCGAGGAAGGTCGAGTAGACCAGCGTGGCACCATCTGCACTGAGCTTGGCGACAAAGGCATCCTCAAGTCCGCCGAAGCCGGGCTGTAGGGCATGGCGGGTCGGGAAGTCGCTGGAGTCGGCGGTACCCGACAGGTAGGCATTCCCAGCGCCGTCTACGGTGATGTCAGAACCATAGTCGTTACTGCCACCGCCGAGATAGGTCGAGTAGATCAGCGTGGCGCCATTGGCACTGAGCTTGGCGACATAGGCGTCGCACTGTCCGCCACCAAAGTCGGGCTGCGGGGCTTGGCGGGTAGGGAAGTCGGTGGATTCTGTAGTTCCCGTCAGGTAGGCATTCCCGGCGCCGTCCACGGCGATGTTACCGCCGCGGTCGACCCCGCCGCCGCCGAGGTAGGTGGCGTAGACCAGCGAGGCGCCATCGACACTCAGTTTGGCGACAAAGGCATCGAACTGTCCACCACCGAAGTCGGGCTGCAGGGCCTGACGGGTTGGGAAGTCGGTAGACCAGGTAGAACCCGTCACATGGGCATTCCCGGCGCCGTCGACGGCGATGTCAGAGCCATAATCGAAGCTGCCGCCGCCGAGGTAGGTGGCGTAGACCAGCGAGGCGCCATCGGCACTGAGCTTGGCGACAAAGGCATCAAGGTCTCCGCCGAAGTCAGGCTGCAATGCCTGGTGTGTGGGGAAGTCGGTGGACCAGGTCGTTCCCGTCAGGTAGGCATTCCCGGCGCCGTCCACGGCGATACCTCCGCTTTCATCAAGGCTGCGGCCGCCGAGATAGGTGGAATACACCAACACGGGATCGATCACCAGCGCCCTTTCAGCGTCATAGTCGCCAATAGCAAGACTCACCTGCCGGTTATCCGCCAGCACATAACGGGTCGGGATCGGCGTGCGCTTCCCATTGGTCTCCTGATAGACCCGCGGGGTCTGCTGGATGACCTGCTGCGCACCCAGTGTCAGCACCAGATTGCCGGTGTCATCAAGCCGCATCTGATCCGCCCCCGCAAAGGCGAGCCGGATGACCGTGGGGTCCGCTCCCGGAGCCAGCACCAGGTCATACTCCAGTTGCCCCTGAGTGCCGTAATAGACCAGATCGACGCCGGGATAGACGCCCTCGTAGCGGACCTTGGCATAGGTGGACAACCCGGTGCGCCAGGCCGCGGGGTCTTTGCCGCGCAGGTAGTTGACCTTGCCCGGCAGGGCCGCCTCGCCGTGGATGACCGGCTCGGGATTGGCGCCGACCAGGCTCAGGCGCAGCACCGCCGGGGGCGTCACCACGGCGGTCGGTTCCGAAGCGGCGGCCGGCGTCGGCGCGGACACCGCCTCCGGCCGGGCGCCGGGCCGGGGCCGCGGCGCCGGGTTCGGTTGACTGGTGTGCAGTGACAGCACCGCCTCACCGGGCGTCAGGAACAGGCTGTAGCCGGGGCCGCGGGCGAGGAACTTCACCGCGGCATCAGCCTGGCCGCCGTTGGCCTCGAAGGTGTAGGGCAACTTGCCGTAGTCGGCCTGAATCCGCGCCTGGGCCGGGGCGGCTGGGGCGGTCGCCGCACTGGCCGGCGGTGCAGCCGGTTGGATCAGTGGGACCGCGAGGCCGGTCACACCCGCCCCACCGGCAGGCGGCATGGGATCGGGTGCGGCGGCGGCCAGCAGGCCGCTGCCGAGCGCCAGCAGGGCGGGAATCAGGCGTAGTCGGGGCGGGATCTTGAACATACCGAGGCTCCTTGGGTGAGATGGGTGTACCTGAATCCGGCAATTGCTCGCATGAAGACACGAGGGACACAAACGGCTGCCGGGCGTTGTCCCGGCGGCTTTGGTCATGAACATCGCAACATCAGGTTTTTGCGAGGTCGGCGGTCCGCAAAGCGGACCCTACGGCGCTTGGTGTTTCGTATGCCTTAGGCGATTTCCGGGAAAGGGTCTATCGATGTGGAGGGGCGACTGAAGTCACCCCGACAGTCGCCTCTACAAGGTGTCACCGATGGCTGCCGACGCGGGGCATTTACAGAGATAACCGTGATGCGCTTCACAGTTTTCGCAACTGCACTGTAGCGCCCCGAACGCCGCGAGGAAAACCTCCGTTAGTCACTCGCCAACGACCGTTCGGCGGAAATAGCCAACCGGTTGTCCGCCGGAACCCGACAGGATGACAGTCAGCCGATCCTCGCGCGGATCAGGCCCGCTCGACCGGAAAGGCCAGCACGGCATCGATGTGCCGGACATTCAGCACCGCCATCAACAGCCGGTCGAGGCCCACGGCGACTCCGGAGGTCTCCGGCATCCCCGCGTCCAGGGCGGCGAGGAAGGCCGTGTCGAGCGGCGGAACAGCGCGGCCCTGGCGGCGGCGCGTTTCAAGGTCCGACTGCAACCGCGCACGTTGCGCCGCGGCATCGGTCAACTCCTGGAAGCCGTTCGCCAACTCCACTCCTTCGAGATAGAGTTCGAAGCGCTCCGCCACCTCCACGTCATCCTGCCGCAGCCGGGCCAGCGCCGCCTGGCTGGGCGGATAGTCACACAGGAAGGTCAGACGACCGCGGCCCAACTGCCCTTGCAGACACTGAGTCAGCAGCAGGTCCAGCCAGCCGTCCCGGTCGAGGTCCAGGGATACGGCATCGGGAATGCCCAGCGTCGCGGCCCTGGCACGCAGGTCATCACATCCGGCCGTCCAGGGATCGATCCCCAACCGCTCGCGAAACAACCCACGATAGGTCACCCGCTCGGTCGGTAAATCCGGGCGCCCGAGCACGACCCGGACCACCGCGGTCACCTCGTCCATCAGGCGCCGATAGTCCCAGCCCGGCCGGTACCACTCCAGCAGGCTGAACTCGGGATGGTGGAGCCGGCCCCGTTCGCCGTCACGAAACACTTTGCAGATCTGATAGATAGGTCCCAGGCCGGCGGCCACCAGCCGCTTCATGGGAAACTCGGGGGACGTGTGCAGATAGAGTGGCTGGCCCGCGGCGTCGCTGCCCCAGTGCCAGCGCGTGACCAGGCTGTCCAAGGCCGGGTCGGACCCGGCACACCGGGAGGCGATCGGTGTCTCGACTTCCAGGACGCCGGCGCGGGCGAAAAAGTCGCGCACCGCGGCGAGCATGGCGGCACGCGCCAGCAGGGCCCTTGGCGACGCGCTGGGTCGCCAGTCCGAGTTCACTCCTTGGCGCGCGAGACGTATTCGCCGATGCGGGTGTCGACGCGGATCAGTTCCCCACTCTGAACGAACAGCGGCACCCGCACCACGGCACCGGTTTCCAGGGTGGCGGGCTTGCCGCCGCCGCCGGACGTGTCCCCCTTGAGCCCGGGGTCGGTCTCGATAATCTTGAGCACCACAAAGTTCGGCGGCTCCACGGCCAGCGGCAGGCCGTTCCACAGGGTCACATTGCAGATATCGTTATCTTTGATCCACTTGGCCGTATCACCCACGATGGTGGCATCGGCGGTCATCTGCTCGAAACTGGCCGGGTCCATGAAGTGCCACTGCTCGCCGTCGTTGTACAGATACTGCATGTCGGTATCATGCACATCGGCCGCCTCGACGGTGTCGCCCGACTTGAAGGTCTTTTCCACGGTGCGCCCGGTTTTGAGGTTGCGCACGCGCACGCGGCTGAACGCCTGACCTTTGCCGGGTTTGACGAACTCGTTCTCGACGATGTTGTACGGATCCCCGTCCAGCATGATCTTGAGTCCGCTCTTGAATTCACTGGTGCTGTAGCTCGCCATGTCGTACCCGGTGCCTATGTGTTTGAAGCTCTAAATGAAGCTGGAATTGACGCTGAACGCCAAACCGCCAATGGTAACGCGAAGCATCGCGCAATGTCATAGCCAGGACTGGCGGACTGAGCTCGCCCAGGCCTTCACGCGGGTACCCGACCTGCTCGCGTTCCTCCACCTGCGGGCCGATCAGATCGCCGACCTCGACCCGGATCCCGGCCCGTTCCGGCTGCTGGTGCCGCGCGGTTTCGCGGCCTTGATGACGCCGGGCGATCCCCAGGATCCGCTGCTGCGGCAGGTGCTGCCGCGGCGCGACGAACGCCTCGACTGCCCCGGTTTCAGCCGGGACCCGGTCGGCGACGGGCCGGCGGTCTGCGTCCCCGGACTCCTGCGCAAATACGCGGGGCGCGCCCTGCTGATCGCCCACGGCGCTTGTGCCGTCCATTGCCGATACTGTTTTCGTCGCCACTTTCCCTATGCGGAGTTGGGCCCCCACCGTGCCCGGATCGCGGCGGCGATCGACCAGATCCAAACCGACCACAGCCTGTCGGAAGTCATTCTGAGCGGGGGTGATCCCTTGCTGCTGAGTGACGACGCCCTAGCGGCGCTGCTCGCCCGACTCGCCGCGATCCCGCACCTGCGGCGGCTGCGCCTGCATACCCGGCTGCCGACGGTGCTGCCCGCGCGGGTCACCGAGGCCTTGTGTGCCCTCCTGACCGGGCTGCGCCTCACGCCGGTGCTGGTGGTTCACGTCAACCATGCCGCCGAACTCGGCGCCGGAGCACGGGCGGCCTTGCGCAGACTGCATGCGGGCGGTATCACGCTGCTGAATCAGAGCGTCTTACTGCGCGGGGTCAACGACACCGCGGACGCGCTCGGCGCGCTGAGCGAACGACTCTTCGACTGCGCTGTCTTGCCTTATTATCTACACCAATTGGACTTGGTGCAGGGGGCCGCCCATTTTGAGGTGACCGACCGCGACGCCGGCGCCCTGATGGAAAGTCTCAGAGCCCGACTGCCGGGTTATCTGGTGCCCCGTCTGGTCCGCGAGGTCGCGGGCGCACCCTGCAAAGTCCCGGTTGCATTCCGCGGTTCCCTAACCGACCCCGTACGCCGATAATCGCCACGCAGACCCTATCGCCGGACCTTAGTAGAGAAGCATGCCCGCGCAAGCCCAACCCGTCATCCTGCTGGTCATGACCTCCCAGCCCAACGAGGCGGAACGCCTGATCACGTCCCTGCGCAACGGCGGACTGCCCGTGCGCGGGATGTACACCGCCACCGCGGACCGGATCGATGAACTGGTCGAGCGCCGGGCTTGCGATCTGATCATCTGTTGCAGCTATGACCCCAGCGTGGATCTCGATGCCGTGCTGACCCGCCACCGCGAGTTGGCGGCCGATGTCCCATTGATCGTCGTGGCCGACCACCATGGCGATCAAGAATCCGTGATCAAGGCCTTGCGCGCCGGGGCGCGCGACGTCACCGACCGCGAGGACGCTGAACACCTGCAACTCGTGGTGGGCCGCGAATTGGCCGATCTGCGCGCGCGCCGCCAGGTCAGACACCTGACCCACCAACTCCAGCAATGCGAGTCGCGCGCCCGTGAATTGGTCGAAACCACCGGCGAAGCAGTCGCCTTCATCCAGGACGGGATGCATGTGCATGCCAACCCCGCCTATCTGAGCCTGTTTCGCTTCCCCACGGTCGACGACCTCCAGTCCGCCGCGTTCCTGGACCTGATCGCGACCGACCAGCGCGCGGCGGTGCGCGACTTCCTGCGCACGCGCACCACCCCCGAGGCCCAGGGTTTGGCCGAAATCCCGACCATTTTCGTGCGGGCCGACGCCGGCAACTTCCGCGGAATCCTGTTCGCCGCGCCCGCCGAGCGCGACGGCGAGCCCTGTTTGCGTCTGATCGTCCGCACCGCCGACCGCTCGACCGATCCCGCCGCGGACAGCGCCGACCAACTGCACGAGATCACGGGAACCGCCACCCTGATCGCGGCCATCGCGACGGCCCTCGGGAACGAGGGTCGGCCAGCGACACCCTTCACACTCTTCTATATCCGCCTGCGCGGTGCCGCCGACCTGCTCCGCACCCTCGGCCTGACCCAGGGACAGGCAGTGATCGACTCAGTCGCCACGCCGCTTGCCCTGGTGTGTGGTGAACTCGGCGTGCTGGCGCGGGTCAGCGACGACGGTTACGGACTCCTGGTCCCGGAGCTTGACGAAACCGCCGCGCACACCCTGGCTGAACGCATCCGTGCCGAGGTGCGTCTACCCGAGGCCCAAACCGCCAACACCCGCATCGAGGCCGATTGCGACGTGGGCTATGTGGTCGTCTCCGGACCCTCCGCCGACCCCACGGAGGTGCTTGACGATGCCTATCGCGCCTGCCTTGGCGGCACCGTGCTGATCACCCGTGCGGGGATGCAGGAACCCACATCCCTGGCCGCCCGCGACAAACAACCAACGATCGAGGGCGAAGATCCCTTGACCAGCAAGATCGAGTCCGCCCTGGACAACGATCGCTTCATCCTGGTCTATCAGCCGATCGTCAGTCTGATGGGCGACAACCAGGAAAACTACACTGTCCTGGTGCGCCTGATCGATGAATCCGGGGACCTGCTCGAGGCCAAAGACTTCATCGTCCCCGCGATTCGCAGCGGATTGATCGAGCGGATCGACAAATGGGCCATCCGCAACGCCGTCAAGACCATGCACGAACACCGTCAGGCCGGCCGGAATTTCAATTTTTTCATCAATCTGGCGGAAGACACGTTCCGCGATCCGGGCGCCGTCATCTGGATCTGCGATTGCCTGCAGGAATTCGACGTCCGCGGGAACTGGCTGACGTTCGTCATTCAGGAGGAACTGGTGGACGGTAACCTGGGGAGTCTGAGTCGACTCGTCGAAAGCCTTAAGAAAATCAAATGCCGGATCGCGATCAATCGCTTCGGCGGCACCGACCACCCGCAGATGCTGCTGCAGGGACTCCCCCTGGATTTCATTTTGTTGCGTCCTGAGTTCACCCAGGATCTCGCCGACGACAAGGACAAACAACAACGCCTGCTGGCCTTGGCGAATCTGGCACGCGAATTCAACGTGAAAAGTGTGGTGACCGGAGTCGAGGACGCCCGCGCACTCACCATCCTCTGGACCGCGGGGGTGGATTATGTTCAGGGTAATTTCCTGCAACGCCCCTCGACCAACCTGGAGATGGCGACTTGAGAAAGCGCCGTTTTCCATCGGCGCGCCGAACCGCCACCGGGCGCCCGGCCTGCCGCACCGCCCCAGTTCCGCGACCGGATGCAGAACCGGATTGACCCGACTAAAACGACAGGACATTGGCCGAGTCGCTGCAAACACGTGTATTCTATCTACCTGACAACGAGCGATGCGAGTCGGCCCCTACCGATCCGACCCAGTCGGGTACGCGATCGACCCCCTGTTCGGCGATGACGCCAAGCATTTTCTACGAGGCGAGCGACATGGCAAACGAGAAGATCGTGACCAAGAAGACTGCGGCCAAGCCGGCCGCACCCACTCCGCAGACACCCGCGGCCACTCCGGTGGCCAAGAAGTCGGTCGCGAAGAAAACTGCCGCGACCGCGGCGACGCCGTCCGCGCCAGCCCCGGCACCCGCGCTGACCAAGGCCGCGGCGGCGGCCGCCGCCGCCAAGTCCGCGGCCGCCGCGGCACCCGCGAAAGCCGCAACGCAGCCGGCCGCCGCGTCATCCAAGACAGCGCCGAAAAAACCCGCCAAGCGGGCCGAGCCGACCGCGGGCAAACCCCAACCACCGCTGGAAGATAAGCCGGTCAGTCTTCAGCACTTAGCCAACGTCACGCCGGAACAACGGCTCGACATGATCCGTGAAGCCGCGTATTACCGGTCTGAGAAACGCAATTTCGCGGAAGGCTACGACGCGCAGGATTGGGCCGATGCGGAACGCGAGATCGATGAGTTAACGGCGAAGGCCAAAGAGATCTTCGGGAGTCGATAAGTAACGCGTCAAGAACACGTTCAACACAGTCGTTGTCGTTGTCGTTGTCGTAATCGGAGCAGCGCCGGCAATTGGCTTGCGAGAGAATCCGACGCGCGGCGATAACCTCGATTACGATAACGACAACGATGCTATAGCCTTCGTACCGGATATCCGGACAGACACGCATGTAGGGGCGGGTTTTAAACCCGCCCCTAGCCGCCTGTCGGACTTTCGGCGATTTCCGAATAAGACGCTATCAAGAATCAAGCTCCGTAGGAGCCCGCTTGCGGGCGACGTGACCTGCCGGAATCGCGTCATTGTGCCCCCACCCGTCGCCCGCAAGCG
>Ga0247839_1008605_pt1 | contig 10625 bp, 12 predicted proteins | sample LaCruzMarch2015__6_FD_192405 | JGI IMG/M metagenome (GOLD analysis project Ga0247839, IMG submission 192405) | Freshwater microbial communities from meromictic Lake La Cruz, Castile-La Mancha, Spain - LaCruzMarch2015_16m | ecosystem: Environmental > Aquatic > Freshwater > Lake | place: Spain...
CGCATCCCCCAAACGATAAAGGACTTGTTCCCCGTCGAACCCAATCCTTTTCCACCCGTGGCGATGGATCAGTTTTTCAACAGCCACCGACAACCGTCGCCCCACCACGAATCGGCACCCCGGCGCGCGTTCTCGGGCTTGGGACGACAAGAGAGCGGACACGAACAAAAACATTCCCTGGGAACCGATCACCCCGTAATACCCGTCGGAATGGAACCCCGTTAGGTAGTAAAGATCCGATGCCCCAGAAAAAAAATAGGCGTCCAACCGACGCTTCTCTAAGACCGCCACCAACCGATCCCGACGCTCCTCAAAAATTTTATCGTTGAGAACGTCCCCCCCCCTCACAACCCCACCTCGGCTAAAGAATCCAAAACCATTTTTTTATCCACGTTCCCCACCGCACGAGATCGGCCCCATCGGTCCGGCACCACAAAACGAAACACCCCGTTCACGGTTTTCTTGTCCCGACGCATGGCGGCCAAAATTTTAGCCCTGGGCAAGGGATCCAACGCCCGGGTGGGAAGCCCCCATCGGGCCACCAGTTGTTGAACCCGGGCGACACACCCCTCGGGAACAAGGTTTAAACCAACGGCCAACCGCGTCGCCGCGCACAACCCGACACCCACGGCTTCACCGTGGGTGTAACAACGATACCCCGTCACCGTTTCTAGGGCGTGGCCAAAAGTGTGACCCAAATTTAACAATTCCCGTACCCCCAAAGTTTCTCGTTCGTCCCGGGAAACAACGCGAACCTTGATGGCCACCGAACGGGCCACAAGATCTTCTTGAAGGGAACGATCTTTTTTGAGATTCGACAAACGAAGGACTTCCAACTTGGCCAAAAGGCGAGGATCCCCGATCAATCCGTATTTAATCACTTCGGCCATGCCGGTCCGCCATTGGCGATCCGGCAACGTGCCCAAGGTGGCCAAATCCATCCAAACCAAGAGAGGTTGATGAAAGGCCCCCACCAAATTTTTCCCATCGGGCAAATCCACACCGGTTTTCCCCCCGATGGAAGAATCCACCATGGCCAAGAGGGTCGTGGGGCATTGAACCAAAGGAATTCCCCGCAAATAGGTGGCCGCCACGTAACCGGCCGTGTCCCCCACCACCCCCCCGCCCAAAGCGATCAGGACGGATTTCCGATCCACGCCGGCCTTAACGGCCCGGCCGTAAAGAAATTTTACCGTTTCAAGGGTTTTGTGTTTCTCGCCGTTGGGCATGAGGGCTTCAGCCACCTGAAATCCCGCCGACGTTAACCCCTGACGTAAGCGAGATCCGTAGCGACGAAACACCGGGGGCGTGCTCACCACAAAAACCCGTCGCCCCGGAACGAAAAGGGACAAGGCTTTTCCTAAACCGTCCAAAGGGACATGAACGAAAATCTTGGATTTTCGATCACGCGACAAGGGCAAAGAGAACTGTTTCACTTAGGATTTTGGAACAACGCCAACACTCGATCCGCCACTTCTTCCACAGAAACATCGTCCGTGGCCACGGTCCCGTGGCAACGGGCGTAAGGGGCCTTCCGCTCTTTGAGCAAAGCCTTCACACGATCCAACGGTTTTCCTTCGGCCAACAAGGGCCGAGACGTGTTTTCTTGCTGAACACGACGAACGATGTTTTCCGGTGTGGCTGTTAGCAAAAACACCCGACCGTTTTGTTCCAATTTCTCCATATTGACTTTGTCCAGGGGAACGCCCCCGCCCGTGGAGATCACCGCGCGGTCCAGCAACGCCACCAACCCCACCATTTTACTTTCTAAATCACGAAACACCCATTCCCCGGCCTTTGAAAAAATCGTGGCCACGCGGTAGCCCGTTTGGTTTTCGATCATCACGTCCGTGTCGAAATAATCCCATCCCAAGCGTTGGGCAAGGACCTTGCCAACAGACGATTTTCCTGTCGCCATAAAACCCGTCAAGACAATGTTCATACGTTAGTAGTTTTTCAGGTGTTCGTTGTAACGGGTGAGATGATCTTGCATCTCGCGGAGAGAATCGGAACCAAATTTTTCCTGCAACGCTTGAACCAAGGTGATGGCCGTCACGGCCTCACCGATCACCGCCGCGCTGGCCACGGGACACACGTCCGAACGAACGATCTCCGCCGTCATCTCGGCTTTGGTTAAAATGTTGACGGACCGCAAAGGTTTTCGAAGGGACGCCAACGGTTTGACCGCGGCTCGAATCGAAAGGGGCTCCCCGTTGGTCATACCCCCTTCCAGTCCTCCGGCGTTGTTGGTGTCCCGATAAAACCCGCGACCGTCTTTGTAATGAATTTCGTCGTGCAATTCAGACCCTCTCCGGGCCGCGAGGGCGAAACCGTGACCGATTTCAACCCCCTTGTGGGCCTGAATGGAAAGGATGGCTTGGGCCAAACGCCCATCCAACTTTGTGTCCCATTGGGTGTGATTGCCCAACCCCACGGGGCACCCCACGGCCACCACGTGGTAAACACCGCCTAAGGTGTCCCCATCGGCCTTGGCCTGGTCAATGGCTTCCATCATTTTTTCTTCGGCTTTTTTGTCCGGACAGCGAACCGGGGATTTTTCGGCCTTTTCAAAAAGATCCGCCGGGGACCCGTGTGGGGGATCGGCCTTCACCAAACCAATTTCTTCCACCCAAGAATAAACACGAATTCCCACCTCAGCCAACAACCGCTTGCACAAGGCCCCCACGGCCGTGCGGGCGGCGGTTTCTCGGGCCGACGCCCTTTCCAGAATGTCCCGGGTGTCCCGACGATCAAATTTGAGGACCCCCACCAAATCCGCGTGCCCCGGGCGAGGTCGAAGCAGACGAAACTTATCCGATTGGTCTTCGGCCGACACCGACATGATTTTTTCCCAGTTTTCCCAATCCCGATTTTCCACGCGAAACGTGATGGGGGACCCAATGGTTTCTCCCCACCGAACTCCCGACAAGATTTTGGCTTGATCTTTTTCAATGTATTGCAACCGCTCCCCACGACCGTAGCTGTACTGGCGACGAGCCAGTTCTTCGTTAATTTGCTCTTCGGTCACAGGAACCCCCGCGGGAAATCCTTCCACCACCGCGGTCAAACAAGGCCCGTGAGACTCTCCCGCCGTCATATAGCGAATCACAATAACCCCCTTCCTTTCATCTGTGAAATTTTTTCGGAGGACGACATCCTCTGAGTGGTTATAAAATTTTATCCCCGCCCCACCGCGTCTCGCATAATCCGGCGAAGTCCCGCCGGATTATAGTTTACCTTTTTTTTCAACAAAGGCCCGAACCAAATCTCAAAAGCCAAAGCCCCCTGATTCACCAACATTCCCAACCCGTCAACGGCCGGGGCCCCCACGGCTCGAGCCGCTTGAATCAGAGCGGTGGGGCGATGGTAAATCATATCGTAAACGGCTAAATCCCGTCGCAAACACCCCACAGGAACCGGGGACGGGTCTCCTTCCATTAACCCCAAAGACGTGGCGTTCACCACCAGATCCGCTCGGAGTAAATCGTCCAAAAGATTTTCAGAAAGACCAAGACCTTCGTGGTCTGAAAAAGTTGAAATCAATGTTTGTGCTCGCGAAACGTGCCGATTAAAAACGAGAACCGATCGAGGGGGTTTGGGGGAAGAGACGAAAGCCCAAACAGCCGCCCGAGCCGCTCCACCGGCCCCCACGACCACCACGCGAGCGTCAGACCAAGGAAGACGGTTGTCTTGAAGATCTTGAGCAAAACCAAGGGCATCGGTGTTGTTCCCCACCCATCCCTCGGAGGAAACCGTTACCACGTTGGCCGCTCCACAGCGACGCACCGATTCCGAAACGGACAGCAAAGACGATAAGATTTTCTCTTTGTAAGGGATTGTGACATTAAACCCCCGGAGGCCATGGCTCTCCACACCGGAAAACCACGAATCGGGAGGCAGGGGCAACGCCCTGTAAACAGCGGGGATGTCGTAAGCCGTCAGAGCCGCCGTGTGCATGGACGGCGAAAGCGTGTGATCGAGTGGCCAGCCCACCACTCCGTAACGGGCCAGAGGCTCCGGAGTGTCTTTAAAAAAATCAAGATCGGCGATCATTTTAAAAAGATCCTATGGGAAAACTCGGGTTATGGCTGAACCGAAAGATTTAAAAAACCCGAATACATCAATAAAACCCCCACTAAAAAAAAGAGTAAACCCCACCGGCGACGGTGGTGCAACAAATGGGCGTCGTTAAAAAAAATCCGTCGAACCCATTCGTTCCATCGAATCACCCACCCCGGTCTGTACAGATAGCCAACCCCGACCGTAAACAAAACAAGTCCCACAAACAGTTTAATCAATCCTTCCATTTCGTAACCTCCCCCATAAAAAAAACGGGCCCGGGCGGAGTCGAACCGCCGACCGCCTGCTTAGAAGGCAGGTGCTCTATCCAACTGAGCTACGGGCCCAAAACAGACGCATTTTATCACTTCCAAGGAACTTAAGTTAAAAACATTAAACCCGAATTTTGCATTAGACGCGAGGACCGAGGCGAATGTTTTCTCGAAATGTTTCATTCTTTCTGGGCTTTTAAAACCGCTTCCAAAGCCCGAAGGACCATGTTCGCAATGGTGTCCGTGGACAGGGTGTCGGTGTTTAAAACCATATCGTAGAGAAGAGGGTCGTTGATGTCTCGTTGGAAATAACTTTTGATCAACCGTGCACGCGCTTTTTCTTTTTCAACCATGTAGTTGGCGGCAAATTTTTCCGAGCGCTTAGTCAAAGTGACCAACCGTCGAACACGACTCTCCTCACTGGCCACCAAACGAAGATGAAGCCCCCCTGGCAAATGACGCGTCAAACAAGCCCCCGCTCGGCCGACAATGATCACACGCCCTTGAGAAGCCAACCCACGCACCACTTTAAACAAATAGCCGACGATTTCCGATTGCGGGGACAGTCCCCCGATCCAAGAACACATTAAATCCTGAAACTCCGTTGAGAAATCTTCATTCACAAGACCGTGAGGGGACACCTTCAACAAAGGATTTTCAGCCACCACGTCAGCCAACCGCTGGTTGAAAAGAGCCCACCCTCCAAAAACGGGGCGGGATTTAGGAAGAAGGGTTTTCTCTAAAATGGATTGAGCGATGCTGTGTCCTCCAGCCCCGGCTTGGCGGGAAATAGTGATAAAGGGCTGGACCCCATCCTCCTTCCGGGATCGATCGGAAATAGCCCGAGCCACTCCTTCTAAAAACCGCGTCATCCCTTCCGTCGTTAGGTTCATGGGAACCTCGCTTTACTAAAATGTTGTTTCACGGTCGTTTATCCTTATATTATGATACCAAAACCTCATTTAAGCAACAAAAAATTCCATAGGAATTCCCAAAAACGGGAATTTCTGTTTTTTCGAAATGGGGAAGATCCTGTTAACGGACAGGCTCTCCAGTCTCTTCGTTCTAACATCTTTGACGTTTTGTCAAAGATGTTAGAACGAAGAGGTTAAAATATTTTCCTACGAAAATTATAGAATACGGAAATCCTCTTGAAAAAATCCCCAGCTGTGAGAGAAAACACCCCTTTGGTGGGGACGACGGATCGGTCGTCTCGAGCAAAGACACCCGGCCTCCCCTCCTTGGGAGAAACGGAGGGTGGGTATTCGTTGATTGTCCCGGGTGTGGCCACCGTGGCGTTCGATCGAGACGGGCGGGCCCGAAGTCTTTATGAGAATGGGTTTTATTACGCTCGTGGGATGGACGGACGGTGCGTTGAAAAAAAATGGATCAACGACCGACGACACGCTCGAGAATTGTCCCCGGACGAGAACACCCGATTAAGAACAAGGCTTTCTAATATTATAGAATCGGTCCAACCCTTCGTTAAAAACAAAGGGTTGGACCTCTTGCAAGATTTTGTCTCGAACCGATGGGAAACCGACGGAGAAAGGTTCAAATCCCTTTGGCCTTCCATTGGGATTCTTCCCCCCGATCAATATTTGGCCCTCGTCCTGAGCGTGACCGATGGGTGTTCTTGGAATCAATGTTCTTTTTGCCGTTTTTACAAAGACCGCCCCTTTCGTGTTCGTTCTTTAGCGGAAGTTCTTCAACACACCGACGAAGCCATCGCTTTTTGGGGAGAAGGACTCCAAAGCCGATGTTCTGTCTTTCTCGGGGAAGCCAACGCTTTCCAAACAAAACCCCCGTGGCTGATTTCCTTGGTGGAAACGTTGAAGAAAAAACTTCCTCGTTTGGCCACGCCCCAGTCGGACGGTGTGGGGGGCGTTTACGCCTTTGCCGAAGCGGTGAGCCTGATCCATTGGAGCGTGCCGGAGTTAAAAGCCTTGGGTCAGGCCGGTTTCCGTCGAGCCTACGTGGGGGTTGAAACCGGCGATGACGCTCTTCGACGCACATTAAGAAAACCGGGCACAGCCACCTTGGTTCTCAAGGGGTTGACGAAATTGAAAGAAGCCGGTATCAACCTAGGGCTGATGATTCTTTTGGGACCCGGGGGCCGATCCCAAAACAGTGCCCACGTTCGTGCCACCGTGGAACTGCTAAAAAAATCCCCTTTGGGCCCCGGAGATTTCTTGTATTTTTCTCCCCTTCGGGACACAAACTCAAAAGATTTTTCTGAAGAAGACCGCGTCCGTCAGCGGGAACAAATGGAATCGGCTCTCCCCTCCCGAGGTGAACGCCGAGCCCTCTACGACATCAACGATTTTTTGTATTAACCCGGACGAGCCGGACAAGTGAAGGAGAAGCTTCTAACGGGGTGAATGTTTTCTTGAAATATTTTATGGTTTCTCCGATCGAACGACTCGTCCGAGTTGTCTTGACCGTTCTCTCGGATCGTCTCTTGTATCCTTGAAAACTGTTTTTTCTAAATGCGGAAGATCCTATTAACCTAAAAACGGAAGTTGAACTCTCAAAAAAATCCCCCCGTACCCCCCTTTCTTCGTAAAGGGGGGAAAAGCGAGTGTCCCGACGGTGTTCCCCCCTTTGACAAAGGGGGGCAGGGGGGATTTGCTGGAAGACTTTTCTGTTTCTTCGATGATGGTTTTTTATTAACCCATTGGGTGAATCCTTTTCGCCATCTAATGAGTCATAAAATGAAATTTTATCAACGGTTTTTCGTTGTTTCGATTGGAGTTTAACTTACGTTTTTAGGATTAACGGATCTGATCTTTTGGGCTAAAGACTTGTCGTTGACGCCGTTAAAAAAACCACTTACAAGGAACTCTTATGAATCTCTTCGCCACAATTATTGATCCGGAATCGGTTGCCCACGCTGTTTTTATTTTGGCCACGGTGTCGGCCTTGGGTTTGTTCATCGGCCACTACAAAATAAAGGGCGTCAGTCTCGGCATCGCGGGGGTGTTGTTTTCGGGTTTACTGTTTGGGCATTTTGGAATCACCCTCAACGACCATGTACTCGAATTTGTTCGAGAATTTGGATTGATTTTGTTTGTTTACGCTATTGGGTTGCAGGTGGGGCCGGGCTTTTTTTCCTCCTTAAAAAAAGCGGGCTTGCCCTTAAACATCATGGCCGTTTCCATTGTTCTGTTGGGTGTGGGCGTGGCCATGACGGCCCATTTTTTCGGGGGGCTTTCGGTCCCCACCGTGGTGGGGCTTCTGTCGGGTGCCACCACCAACACCCCCAGCTTGGGAGCCGCCCAACAGGCCCTTCGGGACGTGGTGGGGGTTGAATCGGGGCTGGTGAAACTCCCGGGCTTGGGCTACGCGGTGGCCTATCCCTTTGGCGTGATGGGCATTATTTTGGTGATGTTGTTGGTGAAAATTATTTTTCGTGTTCAGCCTGAAAAAGAGCTGGAGGAATTTACCCAAACGGAAAAACAAAATTCCCCCACACTCCATGAAATCACCCTGGAAGTGACAAACCCCAACCTCACGGGCGTTCCCATCGGGAAAATTCCTGGGGCGCCCCTAACGGCCCTCGTCATTTCCCGGGTGATGCACAACGGACGTGTCCGCGTGGCCACGCCGGAATTCGTTCTCTCGTTGGGGGATGTCCTTTTGGCCGTGGGCACTCAAGAAAAATGCGAAGAACTCCGCATCATCGTTGGAAAAGTGTCTGGTCATGATTTGAAACGAAAAGACAGTGGTCTCGTGATCAGTCGGGCCATCGCCACCCACAAGGACGTCTTAGGCCGAACCATCAAAGACTTGGATTTCACTCACCGTTACGGGGTCACCGTCACACGAGTGACCCGGATGGGGTTGGAATTTTCCGCCGCCACGGATTTTCCCCTTCAGTTGGGGGACACAATTTTGCTGATTGGGGAACCCGAAGGACTTCTAAAAGCCACTCAAGAATTGGGCAACTCCGCGAAGAAATTAGACGACCCGCACCTGATCGCCATGCTCGTGGGAATTGCTCTGGGCGTCACCGTGGGCGTTGTTCCCTTGACGATTCCCGGCCTGCCCGCCCCCGTGCGATTGGGTTTAGCGGGAGGCCCCTTGATCGTGGCCATCTTGTTGGCCCGCTTAGGGCGATGCGGCTCCTTGGTGTTTTCTATGCCCACCTCGGCCAACGCCATGATTCGTGAAATGGGGATCTCGCTCTTTTTGGCCTGCGTGGGGGTTCGATCCGGGGGGCAATTTATGGAAACGCTCACGTCCGGCAACGGTGTGCCGTGGCTGTTGTGGGGGGCCGCCATCACCCTGATTCCTTTACTCATCGTCGGCTTCGCCGGACGCTTGATTTACAAAACCAATTACACCGCCCTCTGCGGCGTTTTGGCCGGGGCCATGACCGATCCCCCCGCCTTGGCCTTTGCCAACAGCGCCGTGGGCTCTGAGGCTCCCGGTTTGGCCTACGCCACCGTTTACCCGATCACCATGCTTCTGCGCGTCCTCTCCACCCAAGCGATTGTTCTTTTCCTTCTCTAGAAATTCCATCGGTGTTGGGGGATTTCTAATCCTAAAAACGGAAGTTGAAACCAATTTTCTTTAGATTCGTCATACCGGCGAAGGCCGGTATCCAGAAGATTTTTTTGTTTCTTCGACGGAAATTTAACGAACTGGATACCGGCCTTCGCCGGTATGACGAGACTGAAAGACTTTTTTAAGAGTCACCCATTGGGTGACTCTTTTTCATTGACCAATCAAGACTAAAACGTAATCTTATCAATGCTTTGCCTTGTTTTCATAAGAGTCCAACTTCCGTTTTTAGGCTAATCCAAATCTTTTCAAATTGGTAGAATAGGGATATGAACACACGGCTCTCATCAAAACAGGAAGAGATGATTCTAAAATTGCTTTCCCCATTAAACCCAGACTTGGTTTACCTGTTTGGAAGTGCCGCCCGTGACCAGCTCACACCCACCAGCGATGTGGACATCGCCACGTTGTCCCGCACCCCTCTTCCCCCAGAACCGGCCTTTCTCCTTTCCCAAGAAATCGCCAAAACGTTGGGTCGAGAAGTGGATCTGATTTCGTTAAACACCAGTTCGGACGTGTTGCGTATGCAAGTGATAAAAACAGGTCGTCCTCTCTACGCCCGATCTCGTCATATTTTGTCGCTGTTTGAAATGTACGCTTTCAGCGACTACGTACGAACCAACGAAGAACGTGCCCCCATTTTGAAACGCATTCAAGCGGAAGGAACGGTTTATGGATCGTGATGTTTTTTTAAATAAGAAAGCGTCCATCGAACGATGCGTGGCTCGAATACGTTAAGAAAAGGCCCAGCCAGACGCCTTTCAAAACATAACTCGGCAGGATTCCATCGTGTTGAACATCCAACGGGCCTGTGAAACCACCATTGATTTGGCCATGCACGCTATTTCTTTTCACAAAATGGGATTGCCACAAAGTTCCCGGGACGCTTTTGTTCTTTTGGAAAAGGCCGGTGTTCTTTCGACGGATTTGGGGACGCGGATGCAAAGAATGGTGGGCTTTCGAAACATCGCCGTTCACGAATACCAAACGATCAACCTCGCCGTCCTCCAATCGCTGGTCACCACCCGGTTGGACGATTTCCGAGAATTCCTTGACGCCTTAGAAACGAAATGGCCCCTCGTCTCGTAGGGGAGGAGCGACCGGCTGTCTCAAAAATCTCAAAACAAAAAAATTCACCCAATGGGTGAATTTAAAAAAGCCTTTCATGTTCGTCATCCCGGCGAAGGCCGGGATCCAGTCTGTGAAATTTCCGTTGAAGAAATAAAAAAATCTTCTGGATTCCGGCCTTCGCCGGAACGACGAGTCTAAAAAAACGAGAGTTCAACTTCCGTTTTTAGGATTGTTCTTTTTCTGATGCGGTAAAGATTTACTGAAAACCCAGCCAACGCCCTCCCTGAAATACGACGAGAGCGGCCGTGTAAGCCAGCCCGTTCATGTAGAAAAACTGAACAACGGGAATCTTCCATCCCCCCGTTTCCCGCCGGACCACCGCGGTCGTGGCCATGCACTGCATCGCTAAGGCGAAAAAGACAAGCAACGACAACGCCGACAAGGGGGTTAAATCTTGGCGAAGGGCGTCTTGCAAGGCCACGCTGTTTTGATCGGACTCAATACTGTAAATGGTTGAAAGAGAACTCACAATTACTTCCCGAGCGGCTTGGGATCCGATCAACCCAACGCCTATTTTCCAGTTGAACCCCAAAGGTTTGATCAAGGGCTCGATCATCACACCCAGTTGCCCCGCGTAACTTTCTTTGACGGGTTCCG
>Ga0247839_1008610_pt1 | contig 10618 bp, 10 predicted proteins | sample LaCruzMarch2015__6_FD_192405 | JGI IMG/M metagenome (GOLD analysis project Ga0247839, IMG submission 192405) | Freshwater microbial communities from meromictic Lake La Cruz, Castile-La Mancha, Spain - LaCruzMarch2015_16m | ecosystem: Environmental > Aquatic > Freshwater > Lake | place: Spain...
TAAATCCACAATAGTCAACTAAAAATGCCGAAGGCACTATGAAGCTTGGATTTCCTGGAGCACCAAATGTGGTACTCCAAATAGATTGATTTAAATTAGGATTCAACTTATGGAAAAAAAGCATCCCTCCTGGAACAGAATACAAAGGACTTCCAGCATTGCTTTGAATGGGATAATTTCCTTGTGATTGGCCAAGAACAATTACATCTCCATTATTATCTACTTGAACAAAATATGCTTGATCATAGCTTGAGGTGCCTAAAAAACTACCCGCGACAATATTCCCTGAAATGGTATTTGCTCTCATAATAAAACCATCAGCATTACCCGCATTTGTAGATTGCAATCCACTTATTCCTGAAATAGTTGAGCTATTCGAACCACCACAAATGTAAATCTCATTTGCAGCACTTAATTGCATTCCATAACCTGCATCATCAGAACTTCCTCCTACATAAGAACAACACATCATGTTTGTTAGCTGCGGATTTAATTTGAAAATACATCCATCTTGAGTTCCTCCTCCGAAAGAAGATTGCCAGGCATTTACAGTATTCAGATCATTAGATTGGGTGGTTCCAATTACAAACACATCACCAGCCTGGTCAACAATAACTTCACCTCTATGAACGTCTCCGTAGTTTTTGTTTAGTGTTGTCGAAAAATTGAATCCATCATTCCCACTTCCACCTAAAAAAGTAGAACCTAGCAGTTGTGTGCCATCTGGAGAGAATTTTGCAAGGAATAGGTCAGCACCATCAGGGTAGTTAGAAAGATATGGATTCATTGGACTACCATTGCCCCATAATCCGAAGGAAGGGCCTCCATTAAAAGAGTCATCGTAAGCTCCTAACGTAATTGGTAATCCGGATGAACCTGTTACTCCAGTAACTAATAGGTTTCCCCATTGGTCAACTACCATAGAATAAGGCAATTCACCTTGATTCCCACCGTAATATGTACTGTAAATTCTTGTAGAACCAGAAGAATTATATTTTGTTATACTCACATCAGAGTTTCCTCCAAAATTACTTTGGTATGCACCAATAGTTGTTGGATAACCGGTTTCAAAATTTATACCTCCAGCAAAACCATTTCCTAGGGTGTCGTATGTGGCCGTAGCGCCCCAATTATCTCCTGTGCTTCCAGAATAGGTAGAAAAAATAATCTGAGGGTCAATAGTTATCGGATAATTTTTGTCGTATGCGCCTAATTCATAACTCAATACATTTTTTTTAAGTCGGTAATTACAAGGAATAATTACCCTTTTAGAGTTAATTTCCTGATAGGCAAATGGAGAGAGTTCCTCAATTTCTCCAACTGAGGTGATAATTGTTAAAATGTTATTTTTCAGTTTTATATGATCTTGCCCATTATATAGTAGTTTTATTATAGACGGATCGGCACCTTTATCAATAACAATATCATATTTCAAAAAACCCTCATTTGTATAATATTTTAGGTTGATGTCAGGCCACACACCTTCATAGGTTATAGAATTATAAGAGTGAACTCTTGATTTCCATCGGTTGGAGTCATCACCAATGTAATAATTTGAATAATCTGAAGATTGGGCATTAGAGGAAATTTTGCAATTGGATGATGAATTGATAAATTTCACCTCAAAAGCATGTTGTTTAAGTGGTTTTTTTAATGCTCCGCAGTTGGTAAGTTTATCGTGCAAACAATGAAGGATTTCTTTTTTTGTTGCTTGATCCCATGTTTCGGTTAGAATTCCATCTTTCTCAAAGTAAATTTTACCCCAACGTAATTTTAATTTGTAATAATAATCTTGAGCCCATTGCCCTTTGTTTTCCTCAAATGGGAAAATAGCCTCATTTTGACCATCAAGCTTTACATTGATGTGTGAAAAAAGCACAACTAGAATAACTAAATTGATGGTTTTAGAGAAACGCAAAGCCTTAGATAGTAATAATTTAACTATGGTTGTAAAAATAGCAATTAAAACTACAACTTTCTCGATATAGTTAAAAACAATTCAAATTTCAATTAATTGAAAGTGTTTTTCGAGAATTATTGGTGGAGAATACCGGATTCGAACCGGTCACCTCTTGCCTGCCAGTCAAGAGCGAACCAATAAACAAGCAAATAACAAAGAGTTAAAAACAATAATACAAGCCCATTAAAATAAAGCATTACAGAAATATTTATTTATATTTATTATTTGTTTGTTTATAGTTGTTGTGTTACATTTGTGTTACAAATGTGTTACAACCTATGAAAACAGCAAAAGCGCAAGCAAGTATTTATTTGGACGAATTAAGAGTTAAGAAAAACGGCAAATGTTCAGTTAAAATTCGCGTTACTTATAACAGAAAACGTTCTTACTTTCCTACTGGTATCGATTTAACGCCTGAAGATTTTCAACAAGTAATGCACGGGCAAAGGCGAACCACAGACCAGCGCGAAGCTCACTTAAAACTTAACCAGTTATTCGTCAAAGCGGAAACACTTATTGAAAAATTACCCGTGTTTACCTTCAGCGCATTTGAAGAAAATTATTTGGAGCAGCGAAATACACTTAATAGCGTTTCATTTGCATTTGAAAAAAACATTGAGCGGTTGAGGTCTGAAAATAAATTAGGAACAGCCGATTGTTACGAATATGCGAATAAAAGTATTTCTGAATTTAGAAAAGATTTAACCTTTGCCGAAATTACCCCCGACTTACTTAGAAAATATGAAAGTAAAATGCTGAAGGGCGGCAAAAGCCCCTCAACTATTAGCATTTATTTGCGCTGCCTTCGCGCAATATATAATCTTCAAAACATTGATAAAAGTTTGTACCCTTTTGGCGAACAGAAAAGCAAGTATTCAATGCCTATCAGCCGAAACATAAAAAAAGCGCTTACAGTTGAGGAAATCGCTAAAATCAACCACTATCAAGCTTTAGCTGGGAGTACTAAAGAAATGGCAAAGGATTACTGGCTTTTCCTTTACTTATGCTATGGAATGAATGTAAAAGATTTTTGCTTGCTGAAATGGAGCAATATAGACGGGCAAATGTTATATTACAAAAGAGCTAAAACACAGCGAAGCAGAAAAGAAAGCAAATTGATTTCGGTTGCATTAAAGCCCGAAACGATGGAAATTATCAAAAAATGGGGGCAATCTTCTATTTCAAAAGATGCTTACATATTTCCGCACCTTAAGCCAAAAATGAGCGCTGAGGTTGAGCGCGCTACATACAAGCAATTGACTAAAACAATCAATGTATATATGAAGCGAATTTGCACTGAATTAGGATTGAACAGAGAAGTAACAACCTACTTTGCGCGCCACAGTTTCGCAACCGTGTTGAAGCGTGCAGGGGCTTCAACTGAACTTATAAGTGAATTAATGGACCATAGTACTGTTGCTGTTACAGAAAACTATTTGGATACCTTCCCAAAGGAATACATTCAAAAACAAACCGAAGTACTTACAGCAGGGTTTAGGAAAGCAATTTAAACCCATTTGCAGCCACAAAGCAGCCGATAAAATTTAATATCAGACGCAAATCAGACGTAAAACAAAATTTTAATTCATGGAAACAGCACTAAAAAAATTAATTGATTACTCTCAAACAGCAACACCTCAGAAGGATTTAGAACAAATGTTTTTACCTACTTGGAAAGTGATTTTGCAAACGATAAGGAGCAGCGCGAAAGCGTTGTTTTGACCTATCAATTTATAAATGATTTAATAAAAGAAATGAAATGATGCAAGATATGGTTGAAAGGACAAGAATTGCTGGGTTTGCTTCAAGAATGACACAATTCCCTGAAATTTTAGATACATTGAAATATAAAATATTTGGAGAAGAGGCCACTTCAATTTATTTAGATTATAGAAATAAAATAGTAGAAAATTTAAATGAAGATATTAAAGATGACCCAGCTGGATATGGAGTTGTTGTGACCTTTGATGAATATGAAATAGATATAGATGGAAAAACTAAGAAAGTTTCTTGGGTTGTAAAGCAAGAAATTGACCATGAAATATTGGATAAATTTTTCAACCGACTTTATGAAAAAGAGCAGAAAACACTAAAGAAAAAAAAGCTAATATTCTTTTATGAACAGGAAAAAGAATATTTTGAAGAACTATTACAAATAACCAAATTTCGAATAAGAGACTATTACGTTTTAGTTAAAGATATTTTGCTTTTTCTAAATAAAAAAATCAGTCAAATTGAAACCATACCACCTCAGCAAGTAGAAATAAAATCAGAACCACCTCAGCATTCAGAAATAAAATCAGAACAGGAAACTATTGAAAAGAAAGGGGAACAACAAACTGCTGACAAAGAAGAGCCCGAAATTGTTGAAATTAAACCTGTTTTTAAACCTGAAGCCGTGCAAATTGTATTTGATATTATCAAAGATTTTTTCACCCCCGAACAGCAAATCGATTTAAAAAATGTAATTGAAACGGGTTGTATAGCTAATGAAAAATTGATATTCAAAGGAAATGGAAACAGGCTTACAGATACATTTAAAAAACTAATTGAATACGATATTATTACAGGTTGCCAAAAGCAAGATTTAATTCAATGGACAGTTGCTAATTTTAAATTCACTAAAGGAGACAAAGCGAGCCCATTTATTGAAGATACAGTTGAAAAAATTATTTCCCGAAATTTTTACCCTTGTAAAAGCCCATTAATTAAAATAGAAAACGGGCAAATACAGAAAGTTGAACAACCCCGAACCAAAAATTATAATAAATAGTAAAAACTTTATGCTGTTACAATACCTGAATTAAAACAGCATTGTAACCGACCTGAACACCCCTGTACCATTGCACTATCAAATATAAAAATGATAAGCAATGGAAAATTTAACAGAAGGGTTAACCCTTGAATCATTACCGAAAGCTTTTACACACCTTACTAATGAAGTAAGAGAAATAAAAAGGCTGTTACTTCAAAAGAGTAACGAACAACCGCCTGAAACAGACAGTTGGTTTGACCTCAACGAACTTTGTATTTACCACCCTGACAAACCAAGCAAACCAACAGTTTATGGATGGGTTAACGCTGGAACTATTCCAGTACATAAAGGCGGCAAAAAGCTGAGGTTTTTAAAATCGGAAATTGACAGTTGGTTGAAACAAGGGCGCAAGAAGTCAAACGCCGAAATCGAACAAGAAGCAGAAGCGTATTTATCGAATAAAAAGAAAGGGTTGAGCCATGCGTAAACATAACTACAACCCTAAAAATAATGGTACTACGAACAGCACCAAAGATAAAGAAATTACACTAATTCCTGAGCCTTTCCTCCCTGGTTTTTTCTTAATTGGTGTATGGATGGGAGAAGTTGAATTAGCTGCATTTGTCGCACCAATTGAAGTTTGGAAGGACAGAAAGGAAATGACTGAGATTGTCAATGTGATTTTAGCTAACACTATTCAAAAAAGAGTGAAATGAATGAGATAAAGCCACAATGGGACGACCTCATCGATCCGGCAACAATTACAAATCATTTAGAGGAACTGAAAAGTAAAAGCGAAATAGCAACCCCACACGCTAAAATATTGCACCAACTTATAGAGCAGTTTGAGCCATTGGATTTTGAAACATTAGCATTTCCACAGGCCGAAAAAATGAGGCAAAAGCTAAATGAATTAGAGCAAAACAAAGAAAGCTGGGGCGACCAAAATACACCTCAGCAACTTGAAAGAAAAGCTATTCAAAAGCAGTTGGATAAATTAAAACTAAATACTAAACACTTATTAGTATTATCGATTGAAAACGCTGTAAAATTTGCAGAAAATAATCGTTGGGGCTTATGCAAAAACCATGATTTCATTTACCTATACAATGGTACGTTTTGGGCTGAAATCGACAAAGAAACATTTCAAAAATTTTTGGGCGAAGCAGCCGAAAAAATGGGCGTTGCTGTATTTTCTGCAAGGTTTTATCAATTTAGGGAGCAGCTATTCAAACAATTTCTTTCAACTGCATATTTACCCACGCCCGAAAGCGATAAAAATACCGTATTGATTAACTTACAAAACGGGACTTTTGAAATAAGCCCACAAGGCACGAAACTAAGACCGTTTAACCCTTCAGACTTCATTACTTACCAACTACCATTTAAACACGCCCCACAGGCCAAAGCGCCGATATTTGAAGCGTACTTAAATAAAGTGTTGCCCGACAAAGAACGTCAAAGAGTATTAGCAGAATACTTGGGCTTCATATTCATAAAACATGGGAGCAATGCTTTAAAAGAAGAAAAAGCATTAATACTATACGGGACTGGAGCAAATGGAAAGAGCGTATTTTTTGAAGTAGTTACTGCGATGTTCGGACGTGAAAATGTGAGTAATTATTCATTGCAAAGTTTGACAGAAGAAAAAGGATTTTACCGGGCGAAGATTAGCAATAAATTAGTGAATTACGCAAGTGAAATAAGCGGCAAACTGGAAGCGAGTTTATTCAAAAATATGGTTTCGGGCGAACCCGTTGAAGCTTGTTTAAAATATGGGCAACCATTTACAATGACTGATTACGCAAAATTTATTTTCAACTGCAATGAATTACCCAAAGACGTTGAACATACAAACGCCTATTTCAGACGGTTTTTAATTATTCCTTTTGATGTTACCATACCACCACACGAACAGGATAAAAACCTACATACAAAGATTATTGAAAAGGAACTTTCAGGCGTATTCAATTGGGTATTGCAAGGGCTTAACAGGTTACTGGAGCAAAAGAAGTTTTCAGATTGTGAAGCAGCCCAACAAGCCGTTGAACAATACAAAATTGAAAGTAACAGCGTACAGATGTTTTTGAATGAAAACGAATACAAAGGCAGTTTAACCAATTACAAGTTAATAAAAGACCTGTACCCGGAATATAGAGCCTTTTGTATTGATGACGGAATGACACCTTTTAAAAAGACCAATTTCATAAAACAGTTACGGGCTTTGAGTTTGGTTGTAGATAGGGTTTCACAAAACCAATTAGCGGTATTTATTGAAACACCGGGACTAAGTTTTTAATAAAATAAAAAGGTTTTTTCAATGAGTAACTTTAATAACTTTAGTAACTATCACAAATACAGTTTAGAAAAAGGCAGCAAGAAGCACCTTTGCCCGAATTGTGGTAAAAAGTCCCTGAAGCGATACATTGATATCGTTTCAGGCGACCAATTACCCGAACAGTACGGACGTTGCGACCGTGAAAGTAATTGTTCGTACCACCTCAACCCGTATTTGGACGGGTACGCAAAAGCAATACAGGAACAGGAAAAGGGCAACCGTTCGGAATTACCGAACAACTGGAAGCCACAGCGAAAAAAGACAATACCACAGCCCACACCTGAACCCATACTTTTTGACTTTGATACATTCAAACAAACATTACAGCCCGAACGCTATGAAAAGAACACGTTTATACAGAACCTATTTTACAGGGTACAATTTCCCTTTGAAGTTGATGAGGTTACAAAGGTTATTCAGTTGTACCGACTGGGGACGATTGCAAATGGTTATCGAGCAAACGCAACTACTTTTCCTTTTGTTGATAAAAAAAACAATGTAAGAGCCATTCAAGTAAAGCAATTTGATAAGCAGAACCATACCAAAGGAACAGACTTTTTACATTCAATTATTGAAAAGGATTGCACCCGGAATAATGAGCCATTGCCCGAATGGTTGAAAGCATACATAAAGCAGGATAAGCGAATTTCCTGCTTATTTGGGGAACACCTTTTAAGTAAGCACCCAAATGCAGAAGTGTATTTATTTGAAGCCCCAAAAACAGCTATTTATAGTACATTGTATTTCGGACACCCTGAAAAATCGAACATTATTTGTATGGCAGTCTACAACAAAAGCAGTTTTTCATTTGATAAGTTGAAAGTATTGCAGGGACGATTTGTGTATGTATTTCCAGACCTCTCAAAAAATGGGGACACCTTCAGGGAATGGGAGGCGAAAGCTAAAGAATATGAAATACAATTACCCGGAACACGTTTTATATTTTCGGACTTACTGGAGCAGTTAGCACCGGAAAGAGATAAAAGCGAAGGTAACGACATCGCAGATTTTTTAATAAAACTTGACTGGAGGAAATTTAGAAAAAACCCACCTCAGCCCGAACTTGAAAAAGTTACTGAAGTTACTAAAGTTACCCACCAACAAAACATTTTAATTTCACACGTTGCCCCATTGCCAAAAGTTGAGGTATTCAAAACTGAACGAATTGAACAGCCCCATAACTGGAGCAATGAAATAGCAGAACTTGAAAACTACTTCGCAAGCATAACACTACCAAAACACCCCATAAAATTGAACAGCTACAGCACAATTACCAATTGTTCAAAGTTTATTGAAGCCCATTTGATTGAATTGAAAACTCATTCAGGGAATTATAGATTTTCTGCTTACCTCAGTCGATTGCAGGAATTGAAACAGCACATTGAAAACAACAATAAAAAACAATATTGATATGCCATTCAAAAAAGGAATTTCAGGAAATAAACTTGGGCGCAACAAGGGCGTTCCTAACAAAATAACAAACGATGTAAGGGAATCAATTCAAAGTTTTATAGAATTGAATTTTGCCGATGTTCAAAAAATATTTGAATCATTAGAGCCTAAAGACCAATTAAAATTTATGATTGACTTACTCCCTTTTGTAATACCTAAAAAGCAAAACAATCAAATTGATGTTTCACTCTCAGAAAATAAAGAGGGCACTATTATAAAATGGGGAAATTCGGAAATATCTGTTTAGTTATGTTTGAAGGTTTCGAATGGGAATTATATTCACAGTAAAATTTAGAGCAGTTGAACCCTTAGCAGTTGGATAGTACTGCAACAGTAATAAAACAATTTTCGCGAATTGTTAGAATTTGTAAGGTGTATTAAATTAATAAATAATATTGCACCAAAAAAGATGAAAAATTTTTACTTATTAGCTTTTAGCAGTTTGATTTTATTCTGCAATAGTTGCGCTCCAAATTTAACAAACTACAATTTCGAAAGAATTTCATTTGAAAAGGTTATAAATTTAAAAACTCCTTTAGAAATTGATGAACGTTTTGCTTTAACAGAGTTGTTTTTACTTCAAAATGGGTATCCGGAAAAACAATACTATTCAAATGAAAAATTTGGAGTTATTATAGCAATAGGAGAATTCTATTATCTACCAACAGGAGATATAAACTCATACTCAACGGCTGCAAGTGGTGAGGTTAAATTTAAAGTTGAGATTTATCTCAAAAACCAAAAAATTAAGATTAGACTATCTAATTTTAAGCATTCGAAGTTTAATGAAATTTATGTTGCACCAATCCCACCAAGAAAATTTATAACGCCCAAAGCAGCAAACGAATTTTATTGGACTGACTTAAAAAAATTTATTGAAATTGAAGTAAGTAAATATTTCAATGAAATAGAAAAATCTTTGAATGATAGAATTGAAACAAAAAAAGACTGGTAAATTCATTCACAGTATTTTCATAGTAAAAAACACTAAGGTACTTCTACGACTTCACAAAAGCCTTAGAGTAGATGCAAAGCTTCAAAAAAAGACTTCGCTACACTCATTTGAGAGTTGTTAACCTTTTGTTGACCTTTATTGACCTTTGTTAATTTGTTAACTAGCAAAGAATAGATAAAAAATCCATTATTCAAATTTTAGTAATATTCACTATGAATATTTAACTATAATTGCTTAAAAATAGAAATATGCAAACCATAGAGCAAGTACAAGCCGCAATAAATAAGCTAGGTGTTAAAATAGTTAATAGCCAAAAATCATACAAAGAACTTCATAAACATTTAAAAGAAACTGAGGTAATTTTGGCCGTTTGCGATACTCCAATTTCTTTGGCGATTGTAACAAATGAAAGATTTCTCCGACTAACAACTTCTGCTTTTAGCCCAACAGACGTGGCAGAAGTCTATTTGAAAACCATTACTAACATACAAGTTGATGCAGGTTTTTTAGCTACAAAATTATTTATTATTTCGGCTGGAGGTAAAATAGATTTAGTTGTATCAAACAAAGAAATCGCAAACAAACTTAAAAATGAATTAAATGAAGCTATTTCAAAAGCAAATGCACCTGTAGCCGCGTCCCCACAAATTGACATTTATACTCAATTAGAAAAGTTAGCACAATTAAAGGAAAAGGGCATTCTAACTGAGGCAGAATTTACAGAGCAAAAACAAAAGTTACTTTCTCAATCTTGATAAAATTTACCTATTTCGTACCTACTCAAAATTAAAGTAATGATATCTATTTTATTATCAATACATTACAAATTGACTTCAGTTTATTAAGGATAAATTGAAGAAAAAATAATTAAATAACGGAGTGCTTATTTTCCTTGGAAATCAACATCAAACCAAAAAAAGTAAGCACTCCATTCATTATTAATAGTTCAAATCCAATTTGATAACCATTAAATAATTCTTTAGAATACCTGCTCAATAACCAGCAAATAATTGGGGAAACAATACAAATAATTGGAACTAATTTATTAATTACCTGTTTTTTGGTGTAAATTCCAAAGGCGAAAAGTCCCAATAATGGCCCGTAGGTGTAGCCCGCCGCTACGAAAATTCCGCTTATTACAGATTGGTCATTAATTAT
>Ga0247839_1008613_pt1 | contig 10615 bp, 8 predicted proteins | sample LaCruzMarch2015__6_FD_192405 | JGI IMG/M metagenome (GOLD analysis project Ga0247839, IMG submission 192405) | Freshwater microbial communities from meromictic Lake La Cruz, Castile-La Mancha, Spain - LaCruzMarch2015_16m | ecosystem: Environmental > Aquatic > Freshwater > Lake | place: Spain...
CCTTCGGTGCCCTGGACAGCGCCGAGATCGCCCCGGACTGGCAGCGCCTGCTCGCCCGCCTGGGCGCCGCCGGCCATCCGCTGCTGCTCGTGCCGGTATGCCCGCTGCGTCAGACCGCGCTGTCGGCCGCGCCACTCGACCCCGCCATCGACAGCGCCGACAGCGACTCGGCCGACCGGGCGCTCGGCACCCTGCTCGCCGCCCTGTCCCAGACCTGGCTCCCGACCCCGGCGCGCCTGCGCGCACTGCGCCGGGCCGTCCCCGGTGCCAGCCTGCACACGGAACTGCGTGTCTACAACGCGCCGGACATCGCCCGCGACGCCTTCCATCTGTGGCTCGCCCCGGACCAACTACCGTTCTGGCTGGATCGCTTCGCCGACCTGCCGGAGACCGCCAGCGCCCCGCTGCGGCGGGCCATCGACACCTGGCGCCGCGGCCTCGATACCGGCGCCCAGGCCATCGAGCGCCTGCAGGCGAGCCTGCTCGACCCCGGTCCGCCGGGGCTCTACCCGGGCCTCGCGGAGCAGGCCGCCGCGGTCGCCGCCGGGCTCGACCGGCCGAGTACGATGGAGCGCGCCCAGTTCGCCGCCATGTTGCCGGTGCTGGCGCGGCTCGACGCCGCGCGTGCCCCGAGTTGGCGGCCGGTGCTGCGCGATGCGGACCGGCTGGCCCGGGCGATCGGCCTGGGCGCCGTCGCCGACCCGGACTCGACCGAACGCGACGCCCCGACCCACACCTTGATCCAGCGCGGTGCCGATCTGCTGGTCCGCCCCGGCGACGGCGGTATCCTCGCCATCGGTCCCCGTGCCTTCAGCCCCGAGACGGGTCTCCTGGTCGATGGCGCGCCGCTCGCCGGACAGCATGGGCTCACGGTCATCGACCGCGGCCACCGCTGGCGACTCGCGGCCCTCACCCGGCCGCGCTGGGCCGAGCGCTGCTGGAGCGACGGGCGGGACCTGTTCGCGGCGCATGCGGACAACGCCATCTTCCGCTGGCAACCGGCGGCGCCGGGGCGGCCCGAGGGCATTTGGCGGCCGGAGCGCAACCCCTGGCCCTGGGCGGCGGAGATCGGCGCCGACCGCTTTGGGCTCTGGGCGCTGCTTCGGGTGGGTGACGTGCAGTATCGGCTGCGCTGGATCCCTCCCGGGCGCTTCATGATGGGGTCGCCCGAGGACGAACCGGAGCGCTTCGATAACGAGCGGCTGCACGAGGTAGAGCTGACTCGGGGGTTCTGGCTCGGCGAAATCGCGGTGTCGCAGGCGTTCTGGCGAGCGGCGATCGGGACAAATCCAAGCCGATTCGAGGGCGACGACCTGCCGGTGGAGCAGGTAAGTTGGAGCGACTGCGAGCGCTTCGTTGCCAGGCTGGCCGAGATGGCCCCGGGCCTTGGGCCTAAGCTCCCAACTGAGGCGCAGTGGGAATATGCCTGCCGGGCTGACACGCGCACCGCGTTCAGCTTTGGTGACCTCCTCGACATAGGGCTGGCTAACTACAACGGCGGTTATCCGTACAACAAGGGTACGAAGGGCGAGTTTCGTCAGCGCACGCTACCTGTTCGCAGCTTCGATCCCAACGCCTGGGGCCTGTACCAAATGCACGGCAATGTCCGGGAGTGGTGCGCAGACTGGTTAGGGGACTATCCTGCCGGGCGGGTCTCGGACCCCACGGGGCCGGCGAAGGGTAGCTACCGCGTCCTGCGCGGCGGCTCGTGGGACTCCTTCGGGCGCCGCCTGCGCTCCGCGTATCGCCCCCACTACTCGCCGGGCAGCCGTTACTCCGGCTTCGGCCTGCGTCTTGCCGGAGGTTTCGATCCCCAGGCAAGTCGGTCAGGTCAAGACGGAGCCAACGCCATGACGGCCGACGTGCGGGAGCGGAGCGACCGACCGGTCGGCGGTCAAGGCGTCGCCGCGGTCGCGGCGCCCCCATCGCAACATCCAGAGTCACACCCCGATTAAGCCATCCAGCGGAACCAACCCATGCGCTACCAGTTCTTCACCGTGCCCTGCTTCGACCCCCAGGCCGACAGCGAGCGTCTCAACGCCTTCTTGGCCGCCCATCGGATACTGTCGGTGGACCACGAGCTGATCGCGGACGGCGCCAACAGCTTTTGGGCCTTCTGCATCTGCCTGGCGGAGTCCGGCACCGCAGCGGACATACCCGAGGCCGAGCCGGAGACCGCGTAGGTTGGGTTACCGTGAAAGTCCCGCGGGGACCCGGTGGGAGCGGCTTCAGCCGCGACGCGACCGCGCAAGCACCCAGGGCCTCGTCGCGGCTAACGGCCATGACGGCTCGTCCGTCACCCCGGAACATGAAAATTCTTTGTGGGAGCGGCCTATGGTTGCAATGCGGCGCCGTGGCTAACTCCGCTGTCGCGTTCCCGGCGCGGCCCGTCGCGGCTGAAGCCGCTCCCACAGCGTCGCTGCGCGACTGTCACGGTAAGCGGCCTTGATCATCGTCCCGGCCGCCTCCCGGACGGAGTCCAAGGCTTCAGCCTTGGATGGGCAGGACCAAGGCTGAAGCCTTGGACTCCAGAAGATGGCCGTTGGTCGGAACGATGATCAAGCGGCACCGTCGGGTTACGGCGCGCAGGAAGCCCTTGTTGTTTTAGCCAAAGGTCGTGCGGTGCATGCCTAACCCGACCTACATCCTCGCGAGGTGACCATGCTGCTTGACCCAAGCCCCCCGCTGTTTCCGGCCGATTGGGCGATCACCTGGGGCGAGGACGCCTATGGCCTGTGGCAGGCGTGTACCATCACCGGCGTGCGGCAGGTCATGCGCTGGTGTCCGCCGGGGTGCTTTCTCATGGGCTCACCAGTCGAAGAACCCGAGCGGCTCGGGAGTGAAACCCGGCACGAGGTGACCCTGACGCGGGGCTTCTGGCTCGCGGAGTCCGCCTGCACCCAGGCCCTGTGGCTGGCCGTGACCGGCAAGAACCCCGCCCGCTTCCAGGAGGACCCCGAGCACCCGGTGGAGCAGGTGTCCTGGCTCGACTGCCTGGACTTCATTGCAGCGGCCAACCGGCTGCGCGACGACAGCCTGGTCCTGCGGCTACCCACCGAGGCCGAGTGGGAATATGCCTGCCGGGCCGACACGCGGACCCCCTTCAGCTTCGGCGATGCGCTCGACACCGGGCGGGCCAACTACCACGGCGACTATCCGTATAAGAGCGGTCTAAATGGCGAGTATCGCCAACGGACGCTGCCGGTGCGGAGCTTTGCGCCGAATCCTTGGGGTCTCTATCAGATGCACGGTAACGTCTGGGAATGGTGCGCGGACTGGCACGGCGACTATCCGGTCGGGCCGATCTCGGACCCCATTGGGCCGGCTGACGGCCGCTTCCGTGTCCTACGCGGCGGCGGGTGGTATGGCCGCGGGCGCCGCCTGCGCTCCGCGTATCGCGACCGCTCCCTTCCGGGCGCCCGCCGCGCCGGCCTCGGCCTGCGTCTTGCCGCAGGTTGACCCTTCTGGTGACACCGCTCCGGCAGTGTCACCCCTGTGTTGGCCGCTGTACCGCTTGCGACGGCCCCGGGGCGCACAGCGCCGAACACATGCGTGACACCGCTTGAGCGGTGTCACGAGGCGCGCCCGCCCCCGATTCCACGCCCCCCGCGCCGGTGCTATCGTGAGCCCCGGCCGCCCGCCGCCCGCCGCCCGCCGCGGCCCGAACGGGAGGCCTCCTGCCCATGTCCACCGTCATCGCCCCACCCGCCGCCGACAACCCGGTGCAGCGCATCCTGCTCGAAGCTCTCTCCTGGCAGCGCTTCGAGCAGTTGTCCGCCTGCTTCGAGGACAACCGCGCGGTCCGCCTGACTTATCTGGATGGGCGCCTGGAGATCCTGTCGCCGAGCGGGCCAGCGCACGCAACGCTCAAGAGGACCATCGGCTATCTGCTCGATGCCTATTTGACCGTGAAAGGGATTCGCTTTTACGGCCGCGGCGGCTTCACCCTGAAGCAGCCCGGGCGGGCCGCCGGGGAGCCGGACGAGTCTTACTGCATCGGCTCCGACAAGCCCCTGCCGGACCTGGTCATCGAGGTCGTCGTCACCCACGAGGCGCTGAGCAAGCTCCCGCTGTATCAGGGGTTGGAAATCCCGGAGGTCTGGCTCTGGTGCAACGGCGATCTGGAGATTTATGTACTCGATCCGGACGGCTATCGCCGCGACACCCGCAGCCGACTGCTGCCGGACCTTGACCTGGCCCTGCTCGCCGCCCATGCGCGGATGCCGGACCAATACGATGCGGTGCAGGCGTTTCGGCGGGCGATCGGCCTTGACCATAACCCCGGCCAAGCCGCACCGGCGAGCGCACACGCTTGAGCCCACTCGGACGATGGGAGCGCCGCACCCCAGTGCGGCGCGGCCTCGCGAGCGACCGCGGCGTTGCGTTCTGCGGATAGGCCGCGCCGCACTGGGGTGCGGCGCTCCCGGTGGCCGGAATTTTATGATCAAGACCCGCGCGATCTTACAATGAAGACGGGTTCAGGTCGTAATCCCGGCCACCTGGCCGGCAGCGAGGCCGCTGGTCCGCGCAGCGGACCCTACGGATCGCGGTCTATGAAATCAGCGCCGCCGCCGTCATGGGCCAGGGGTCGCCCGCGCTGCCCGACCGCCCCCCATGACCGCGGACAGCAGCAGGACGCTCAGCACGATGAGACCGGTACCGACCATGGCCGAGAGGATATAGCCGAAGTATTCGTTGTGCATGAACGCCGGTGCATAGTCTGGTATGGGGGCCGTCCAGAACGCGGACAGCCGCTCCATCCCCTGCGGGACGGACTCCGGCGGCACGACGTTTCCCGAGGCCTGGGCAATCTGCTCGCGCACGGCCGTATCCTTGAGGTCATCCACACCCCATTCGCCCCAGGCAATCCCCGCGGCCAGCAAACCCAGGGGGCTCGCAATCAAGAGTGCCGCCAGCCCCGCCCACAGGGCGCGGGTGGGACGCCAACCGACCGGGGGCGTCGTCGCCGCCCCGCCGCCGGACTTGGCGAGGCCCGGCCCCGACAGGGACAGCAGTCGCGGGTCGACCTTCTGCACATAGGCCACGACCCCGCCGGAGATCACTGCCTCCGCGAGACCCGCAAAGGACAGGTGTCCGATCATCATGGCCGGAATGGCGATCGCCAGCGCATAGGGTGCATAGAGTGGCGCACCCGCGGCATCGTGAAAGAAGATCGGTTGGATACCGAACTGCACGGCGGCCAGCAGCGCCGCCACGTTGATCGCGACATAGCCGGCGGTCGCCGCCGCCACGACACGCCGTGGCGAAGTCAAGGGCGTATCGCCGGAAATCAATCGATAGACCCAGTAGGCGACCCAGGGGCCGGCGATCGCCATATTGACGCAGTTCGCCCCGAAGGTGGTGATCCCGCCATCGCCGAAGAAGAGCGCCTGGATGAACAGGGCAATCGAGATGGCGAGCATCGCCGCCCAGGGACCGAGCAGGATCGGCGCCACCGCAAGCCCGACCGCGTGCCCGGTGGTACCGCCGGGCAACGGCAGATTGAACATCATGATGACGAATGAGAACGCCGAGACCACCGCCACCGTAGGGACGAGGCGGGTCTGCAGTTGGGCCTTGACCTTGCGCAGCGCGACGAACCAGAACGGTGCGGCCACCGCATAGGCGGCGGCGCAGGTCAAGGGACTCAGGTAACCATCGGGAATGTGCATGGTGCGGTGCTCCTCAAGTCAGAAATATGTTGTTGCGCGGTCAAGGTACGCGGCCGGACGGCAGCAGCGTCGGGCGCCGGGGGTCAAAATTCCGCCACCGCCCGCAGCCCGAAGACCCAGCCGTCCACGTCGTCGCCCTCGCGGTACCTGTCCTTCATATACTGGACATCCGCGCTGAGGGCCAGGTAATCGTTGAAGGCGAAGCGGTAATAGGCCTCGAAGACATTGGTGCGGGCAAGTACCTGAGCGGCCTCCGCCGGCGCTTCGACCGTGCCGTCGATCACCTGCGGATCGATTGGCTCGACGATCGCGCCCGCGACCGCGGGACTCCAATTGGGTCCCTCCAGATAGGCAAAGGCGATGCCGATGTTGTCCGCCGCCCGGCCCCACGCGGTCCCCTTGAAGTTGAAGCCGCCGGAGTATTCGCTCTGGAGGTCGATCAAGGCATCGTCGCTTTGCCAGCCCATGCGCAAAAAGACGCCGACCACGGGGCCGAACGCCTGGTCGAACGACAGCACCCAACCGGCCCTCTTTTCGCGTTGTTCGCCCTCGGGGTCCAGGAAGGCCCGCGAGGTGCCGGAATACATGATCCGGTAGTTGCCCTCGCCCAGGGCGGTCGTCAAGCGATAGTCGGCCTCGGCGGCATAGTAGTTGTAGTTGTTGCCGTCGTCGTTCTCGCCCACGTTCATGCCGATGCCGCTGAAGGTCCAGTCCCGGAACTTCCACACCAGGACGCCGCCGCCATCGTAGGCGGGCAGAAAGGCGGTGCGGGAATTGACGAACGCCTCGTTCATGAACTGGGTATATTCGTTGTTGGCGTAGGCGTTCTCGTTGACATAGAAGGCCGGGTCGATGATGCCGCCGGTGATCTGGATGGTGTTATCCGCGGCGATCTTGAAGGTGTGGGCGTACCAGGCCTCCAGGAGATAGCTGCGGTCGCGCCCGTTGATGTCCTTCACGCCGTCCTCCAGGTCCGCCGCCCAGGACGCGAGGACGAAGGGGGAGTCTTGGTCGAGTCCGTTGCCGGCCGCGAATCCGAACTTGACGAAGAACTGGTCCTGCTCGGTCGGGTTGTAGAACAGCTCCGGCTGGAAGGCCATGGCGCCCCGGCAGAGGTTCTGCGCGTCCGCGAGGCCTGCGACCTGTTGGCACTGGAAGGCCCCCGCCAGGAGTCCCCCGATGGTGAGCTTGTCGTTGACGTCGTACGCGCGGGCGCCGCCGGTCGCGGTCACGGCGAGCGCCAGGGCCATGAGGGATGCCGGGTGTCGGCGGGCTGAGTTGGAGTCGTACATGTGCGTGGAGTCGTCGTCCGGTGCCTGAAGGGTTGTCGGCACCGACCGCCCTCGCGGGGGCGAGCCGAAGCGCCGAGGGTGAAGATAACACGAAAGAAGAATTGGTGTTACCCCTTGCGGCTTCCGCAAGGGGCCGGGGCGCGCGGCCGGGCCGGGGGCTTGACCCCAATGCCATTAAGTCAAGCGCCGACGGTGCGGCCTCTCGTTCCCACGCTCCGCGTGGGAATGCCGGGCGGGCGCTCCGCGTCCGGTCTCGGCGCTGGACGCGGAGCGCCCGCACTTACTCCCACGCAGGAGCGTGGGAGCCAGAATGGCTTAACTTAATGGCATTGGGCTTGACCCTGGGTCCGCGGCTGTCGCGGCCCCGGCAGTCGATGCCCCTTAGACCGTGATCAGGCCCGGGTCCCCGCGCCCGGCGCCGACGAACCGCACGCGGCCCTTGGGTCAGGCTGGGGCAGGCAGGTCGACGCAGTAGCGCAGCAACGGGCGTTCGGCATAGGGGCGAATGACCGTGACCAGGGACCAGGTGACCAGCGGCTCGAACATCACAATGACGAGATAGGAGGAGGCGAAGAGCGCCCAATCAGCGAGCGGCGTCGACTCACCCTGGAGGAGCCAGAAGCCGACCATCAGTGTGACCCCGGCGTAATAGACCCCATCCAACTTGAGGATGGTTGCGATAGTGAGCCGACTGAAACGCTGGCCCAGCGTGTAATGCACCGCCATCAACGGAATCACGAGGGACAGGGTATTCACACCCAGGTTGATCAGATCGGCTGGCTCAAACAACAGCCCCTGCAACAGCAGACCCAGACCGAAGCCAAACAGGGTGGGGATGAAGCCGAGGATGAGATACATCGGCATTGCGCCCACGAAGTGCAGTTCCGACGGGCCGACCGGCATGTGGAACGACTGCATGAAGATCGAGAAAAACAGCGCGGCGAGCAGGGTCCGCAGGATCAGCGTCGGCTGCTTGATCAAGGACGGCAGGTAGGCGGAGAGCACGCCAACGGCGGCCAGGTTGGCGACGGCGACCTTAGCGGCCGGCAGAAAGCCGGGTTCGATATGCATAGCGACAGACCTCGTAGAGTAGGCAACACGAGGCGTAAGTCAGGGGTGGCCGATGCGCCTACCGGCGCGCCCGACAACGGGCTCGCCAGCGACGAAAGCCGCGGCTAACAGGGTGGCCGACACCGCGTCGGCGGTGTGCGGAGGGCCCCATAGGCTCAAGCCCCACCCCGGGGCTCACACCAGTTCACGCCTTGGGCCGGTCTTCTGGCTCGCCCTCATCCGGGGTGACGCCGCCTTCCCGCGCGTGCAGCGCAGTGGCATGTGGCGATCCCGTCAGGCTTACAGCAGCGGGGGCTGCGCCGGAGTGTGCGGTCGCGCAAGCGCGCCCGCGGTCACCGGACTTCCCGTTTCACCCCGCGGCACGGTCGCACCGCGGGACACCCAAAGCAGGCTAAAAAGGATACGCCAGGAAGGCAGGGGCGACAAGCGACACGAGGAATCCGTTCTCGGCCGCCGTCGCTAGCCGTCCCCGCCGGCGGCGGCGTGGGATCTTATGAGACTCGCTTCTCACTTGTGAGACATGATACTCTATTCTCAGTTGTGGTCAACGGGGGCACGGGCATGAGCTACTCCACGCGGCAGCGCGAGGCGATCCTGAACACCCTGCGGCGGGCGGACCGCCCCCTGACGCCGCAGGAAATTCGGGCGGGGGCGAACCAGGACAGCGCGGGGATCGGGTTGGCGACGGTGTACCGCGCCCTGAAGACCTTCATGGCGCGCAATGAGGTCCTGCAGGTGGAGATCCCGGGCAACCCGCCGTGCTACGAACCGGCCGACCGCGGGCATCACCACCATGCCGTGTGTGAACAGTGTCGGCAGGTCTTCGACCTGCCCGGTTGCGTGCAGGGACTCGAGGCCCTGGTTCCTCACAATTTCCGCGTCCAGCGGCACGACATCACGCTGTACGGGGTCTGCGGGGATTGCGGCACGGCGGCGGGATGAGCGCGTCGATGAGTGATGTCTCGCCAAGCGTCGGCGCAGGGCTTGTGTCACCGGAGTCGCAGATACCGATGCAGACCCAAAGTCACAACACAACAACGCCGGGAGCGACCGCCGATGACCGCCACTAAGACCCCCGTCACCATCCTGACCGGCTTTCTCGGGTCGGGAAAGACTACGTTGCTGAACCGCATCCTGTCCGAGCCGCACGGCCGGCGTATCGCCGTCATCGAGAACGAGTACGGCGAGATCGGCATCGACCAGGGTCTGGTTATCGCTGCCGACGAGGAGATTTTCGAGATGTCCAACGGCTGTATCTGCTGCACGGTACGCGGCGACCTGATCCGCATCCTCGGCAGTCTCGCCAAGCGGCGCGAGCGCTTCGACTATGTGCTGGTGGAGACCACCGGCCTGGCCGATCCGGGGCCAGTTGCACAGACCTTCTTCATGGACGAGGACGTCCGGGCTCACTATGTCCTTGACGGCATCGTGACCCTGGTCGACGCACTGCATATCGCCCAGCAGCTCGGGCACAGCCGCGAGAGCGCCGAGCAGATCGCCTTCGCCGATGTCCTGGTGCTGAACAAGACCGACCTAGTGCACAGCGACCGCCTGCTGGCGCTCGAGGCGCGACTGCGCGGCATGAACGCCATGGCCAGAATTCATCGCGCCGAGCACGCGGAGTTGCCGATCGAGCGGGTGCTCGATCTTGCGGCCTTCGACCTCGATCGCGCCCTGGAGCGCAAGCCGAGCTTCCTGGAGCCCGAGTACCCCTTCGAGTGGACCGGAGTCTTTAACCTGACCCCCGGGCGCTGGACCCTGTCCCTCACCACCGGACCGGACCCCAGCCTGGCACTCGTGGGGCTTCCGCTCGCGGACACCAGCGAGCCTGGGCTGCGTGCCGGCGCCGAGCGGTGCCTGCGCCTCTTTGCCGAGCCTGCCCGCGACCTTGCCCCCGGCGATCCGTTGCGCCTGGAGCGGCACCAACGTCTGCCGGTCCCGACCGAGGGCGGCGCGCGTTTCGCGCTGGACATCGGCGCACCGGGCTATTACGCCATCTACAGCCAGCACTTGGCGGAAGAGTTTGAACTCGCGGTGTGCGACGAACAGGACCAACCCCTCGCTCCCGAGTGCGAGCATCTGTGGGTCGCTCAGCACGATCACGACGACCAGGTGACCTCGGTCGGCATCGAGCTGGCCGGCGACCTGGATGCCGAGCGACTCAACCGTTGGCTGTCGCAACTGCTGCGTGAGCAAGGACCGGACATCTATCGCATGAAGGGCTTTATCAGTCTCGCCGACGCGCCCGAGCGCTTCGTCTTCCAGGGCGTGCACATGCTCTTCGACGGACGTCCACACACGCCTTGGGGCGACGAACCGCGCTACAGCCAGTTGGTCTTCATCGGTCGCAACCTCGACCGGGCCGCGTTGGAGACGGGACTGCGCGCATGTCTGACCTGAAACTGCTGCCGCGCGCCATCGGCGTCCTGGAGCCTCCCTGGCGGGGCCGTCTCGGCGAGTATCCCCGCGCGTTGGTCTGGAGCCCGGCCGGTGACCGGCTGCTGACAGGCGATGCGGCCGGCACCCTGACCTGCTTCGAGAGCCGCACGGGCGCCGTTGCCTGGAGCGTTCAGGCCCACG
>Ga0247839_1008615_pt1 | contig 10615 bp, 5 predicted proteins | sample LaCruzMarch2015__6_FD_192405 | JGI IMG/M metagenome (GOLD analysis project Ga0247839, IMG submission 192405) | Freshwater microbial communities from meromictic Lake La Cruz, Castile-La Mancha, Spain - LaCruzMarch2015_16m | ecosystem: Environmental > Aquatic > Freshwater > Lake | place: Spain...
ACTGTTTCTAGCCATAGCTATGATAACCAGTATAAGTGCTAATGCTCAATATTGTTCATCCATATCCTCAACAACTGCAGATGAAGAAATATATGGTGTAACAATGAATGGCATTACAAATGCATATAACTGTTTTACTGCTGCTCCTGGACCTGGTTCCATTTTGAACAGATACTCAAATTTCACAACATTAGGAAACACTTGGACTTTTGCTCCTGGAGCAACTGTTAACTTTAATATTCAAGAAGACGAATGTGATGGAGCTGCTTATTATGCATTTGGTACTGCCATTTGGATAGATTACAACCATAACAATTCATTTGCTGATGCAGGTGAAAAAGTTTTCGTTGAAAATTCTACATTAATTGGACCAAGAAATGTTGTAAATTCTTTTGTAATTCCTTTAACAGCTATGACTGGCCAAACAAGAATGAGAATTACTGTAGCTGAAGGATATTCAGGAACTGGACTTACAGAATGTTTAGCTTATAATTATGGAGAAACCGAAGATTATCATATTTTTATTGGTTCTGCAGGTCCTCCTCAACCACCAATAGCAAATTTTTATACACAAGACACAGTTTGGATAAACAGTCCTTATACTTTAATAAACACATCTAGTTTCCAAAGCCGTGTGTTCTGGGATTTACCAGGCGAAAATCCTTTGCAAACTGGATACTTCCGCCAAGGTGGTTTTATTGATACTGCAAAATATTATAACAACTTAACATATACTTTTACTTCACCAGGTTTAAAATTAGTAAAATTATTAGCAGTAAATGATGCAAAACGTGATTCATTGCGCGATTCTATTTATAAATACATTTATGTAGATACCCCAACTCAGGCTCCTCGTGCCGAATTTATTACTTTTAAACGAATAATGGGTATTACCGAAGAAGCACCATTTATTGATTTGTCTACCAATGGTCCAACTCAATGGGATTGGACAATTGATCCTCCTTGTATTAGTTGTATAACTGATCCAGCAAATGGAATTGCTAATTATTTTGTTACGGGGTCTGGTCAACTTGGATACAATGTTGCAAGTCCACGATTAGCTGCATTTGACCCAGGTCAATTTAAAGTTTGTTTGCGAGTTTGGAACTTACGAGGCACCGATTCTATTTGTAAAAATCAATATATTAAAGTTGTAGAAGGAAATTATATGTGTTCTGGTTCGGGCGGATTTTCTAGTGTAAATGAAGAAGGTTTTGTATACGGAATTAGCGGACCTTACCAAACTTATGCACGTAGTAGCTGGCCTAGTAACTGCCCAGGATTTACCATTGCTCCTTGTGCCGATTCAATTACATTATTTGTAGAAAGAATAAAAATGTGGCCAACTGATAGTATTGTGTTTTATAATGGACCAAGTGCAACTTCACCAAGAATTGGTGCTGTTGGTGCTAGCTCATCTGGACAAATTCCTTTAACAGCAGCACAAGCTATAATTAAGGCTGGAAGTTCAGTTACTTTAAAATACAAACCAGGAACTGGTGCTTTACCATCAAATTACGATTCAGCTTCGTTTATTATCAGATGGTTTGCTAAACCAGCAAGTTATCTTAAACCAGTTTCTAGAATTGAAATAGCTGACACAGTTTATTCAAACCAATTGGTTACTTATAAAAATAAATCTACAGGTACTTTAATGAAATACAGCTGGGATACAGATGGAAATGGAATTTATGATTCAACAACTGCAAGCCCAACACGTACTTTCTTAATTACAGTTCCTACTTTAAAAAATATTTGTTTGGTAACTTATAACTGTGTTGGAACAGATACATCGTGCAAGCAAGTAGCATTTTTACCAGTAAATCGTCCGCCAATTGCTCGTTTTACTGCTGATAAATTCTTAGGATTTAACACTGATACATTTAATATGATAGATCAAACTGCTAACGGTGTAGCTGGTTGGAGATGGACATTTATTCCTGGTTCTGTTCAATACTTAAATGGAACTACACAAAATAGTCAAAATCCTCAAGTACGTTTAACTAGCCCAGTTCCTTATACTGTTCGTTTAACCACAACCAATGCTTTTGGAGTAGATTCAATTACAAAAACTGCATTTATTAACGTAAGTGCTTATCAAACTCCTGGTACTGGAACAACTTTCTCTACTATTGCTGATGCAACAATGGGAATAAGAAGAGTAAAATTTGCTGGAATTGATAGTACATTTGGAGTTGCTACAGCACCTTCTTATCAATACATTAGTACTTCTACTCAAATTGCTACTTTATACCGAGGAGGAAAATATGTAATTCAATTAGATAGACCAAAAGATGGCTCACCTTTGGATTATAAAGTTTGGGTTGATAGAAATTTCAATGCTAACTTTGAAACCAATGAATTAATTTTAAACAAATTGAACAATGGTGATATACAGTTAACAGATACAGTTATTATTTCACCTACACAAGCTTATGGAAATACAAGAATGAGAGTTGGTTTAGATTTAGCAAATTCTACTCAATTTAATTCAGTATATTCAGTAATTGGAATGTTCAAAGATTTCAATGTTTCAATAAATAGAGACGAAGCTAAACCATCAATTCAATTAAATGGTGCTTCAATAGTTAGAACTGAAATTAACAAACTGTTTGTTGATCCAGGTGTAACTGCTATTGATAATATAGAAGGAAATATTAGTTCAAGAGTTCAGAAAATTTCTTCAATTGACACAACAAATATTGGTGTTTATAATGTTAAATATTTTGTAACCGATTATTCAGGAAACACATCTGATACATTATACAGAACAGTGATTGTAGAATTGAACAGCACTGGACCTTCTATTACTTTAGTTGGTGGAAACACTTATAGAACAAACGTAAAAGAAACTTTCAATGACCCAGGAGTAATAGCATTAGACAATAATGGAAATAATATTACCTCTAACGTAATAAAAACTACCAACGTAAATTTAAATGTAATTGGTACTTATTCTGCTAGATACTCAATTACTGATGCATTTAATTTCACAAGATTTGTTGATAGAACTATATTAGTTCAAGATACAACTAGACCAGTATTAACTCCAAAACAAAGTCCATATTTACACCAAGTAAATACTTCATTTGATGCAACTCAAATAATTACTTGGAGTGATAATTACAATACAAAAGCACAAATGAGTCCTACTTATTCTACTTCTGTAAATTCAAATAATATTGGAACTTATTATGTAGTATATAACTTAAAAGATGAATCGAATAACAATGCAAATCAATTAATTCTTCAAGTAAAAGTTACTGATTTAATTATTCCTTCAATTAACGTTGCAAACAATCCATTATATGTAGAAGTAAATGAAACTTTTAGTGAAAATGATGTAACAGTAAGTGATAATTTCTGGCCTAATTCAGCACTTTTCAGAAACCAAACAGGAAATGTAAGAATTGATTCGTTAGGAACTTATTATATTACTTATTATGTAACTGATGGTTCAGGTAACGTAAATTCATTTGTTAGAACTGTTATTGTTAGAGATTCAAAAGCTCCAGTAATTACTTTAGTTGGAAGTCAAACAATTAATTTACCTCGTTGGTCAACTTTTGTTGATCCAGGTGTTCAAATATTTGATAACTACAATTCTGATGCTCAAATTCGTAAAAACTTAACAGTTACAAGTAACTTACCACTTAATGCTAATAGCGAGTTTTTTGGAGATGTAGAAGGATTATTTACTGTTCAATATAAAGTAAGAGATATTTCGAATAACATTTCGGAAGTTGTTACTAGAACAGTAAATGTAATTGCAAATACTACTTCAATTGAAGATGCAATCAATGCCAATAACATATTAGCTATTTATCCAAATCCAAACAACGGAATGGTTAAAGTAAAAATGTATGAACCAACTTCAAGCGATGTTACAGTTAAAATTTATAACTCAATTGGTGGTTTAGCAAAAACTATTACTATTAAGAATAATGATTTAACCGAAAAACAAATTGATTTATCATCATTTGCTAGTGGTGTTTATTTAGTTCAAATAGAAGCTGCCGACAAAGTTTATACTCATAAAATAAGCGTTGTTAAATAACTAAATTTTTAATTTCGAAAAAAAAGATGCTTTCTTCATTGAAAGCATCTTTTTTTTTTTATTTTTGAAATAATGAAAGCAGTTATTGATTTAGGAACAAATACATTTAATTTATTAATTGCAGATATAAAAAATAATCAGTTAAATGTTGCTGTAAATTTAGAGTTTCCTGTAAAAATTGGTAAGGGAAGTTTAATTGACAATATCATTTCTGAACCTGCTATGTTACGTGCTATAACCGCACTTTCGCAGTTTAAAAGTTATATTGATAGATTTGAAATAATTGAAATAAAAGCATTAGCTACTTCAGCTATTAGAAATGCAAAAAATGGCAAACACTTAATTATTAAAGTGAAAGAATTATTTGACATTGATATTTCAATTATTAGTGGAGAAACAGAAGCATCGCTAATTTATTTAGGGGCAAGTAATTCGTTTAAATTACCAAACGATGAAGTTTTAGTAATGGATATTGGTGGTGGTAGCGTGGAATTTATTATTGGTAGAAATGAAAAAATAATTTGGAAACAAAGTTTTGACATTGGAGCTGTAAGGCTTTTCGAAATGTTTAAACCAAGCAGTCCATTGATTGAAAGTGATATTTTAAATATTAGAAGTTATATTTTAAATGAACTACAACCTCTTAAAAAAGTGCTTTTAAATTATCCATTGAGGACTTTAATTGGTTCTGCTGGAACGTTTGAAACATTAGTTGATGTTGTTATTAAAGATTTAAAAGTAATTCCAATTGCTATGAGTAAAAATGCCTTTGAAATTTCGATACATGAATTTGAAGCTTTTTCTGAAATGATGATTACTTCAACTTTAGAACAAAGATTGAAACTGAAAGGAATGTTAGATTTTAGGGCTGAATATATTCCAATTGCAGCTATTTTAATTAGTTTAATTTTGGAAATGGGTGAAATTAGAAAATTGGTTTGTTCAAACTTTTCAATGAAAGAAGGTGCGCTGTTTAGCAATTAATTGATTACTTAAAGCTGATAACTGATTGGTATAAAAAGGAAACTGATTGGCATTAAACACCAACTTACGAAGCCATTACCCTAAAAATTATTGACGATATTAACTTGTATATTGAACAGAAGTAGTTCGAAATGCAAAGTGACAAAAATGCGAAATTAGATTTTATGGAGTATGTGCTTGGCGGCTTTGTTTAAATTAAATAAGGAAAACCAACTTCATATTTTCACTCAATAGTATAACTTTGTAATCTATCAATCTTTCAATTATCTAATCTTACAATTTTAAATTTATAAATCTTTAAATAAACCCATGAAAAACTCAATCATTATAGCATTTACAAGTATTGTTTTTTTTGCCTGTGGCAATGGCAACGAACCTAAAAAAGCAATCATAGACAATAACAGAATTAGTGTGGCGGTAGATGAAAGTTTACGTCCTGTTATTGAAGCCGAGGAAATGGTATTTGAATCTATCAACGATAAAAAACAAATAGATTTTATTTACACCAATCCAGACGAAGCCATGCGACTATTGCTTGCCGATAGTTGTAAATTAGCCATTGTTCCTCGTAAGGCCAATGCAGCCGAACAAGTTGCAATTGACAAAGAACAATACAAGTTTTCGCAAATAAAAATTGCTATTGATGCTTTGGCTTTTATAGTAAATAATGAAAATACCGATACTGTTTTTACTGTTAACCAAATTAAACAATTAATGAATGGAACTGCCACCGATTGGAGTCAAATTTTTAGTAAAAATAAGTTGGGAAAACTCCAAGTAGTTTTCGATAATCCTGGTTCGGGTGCTACGCAATATTTTAAAGATTCGTTGCTCAATGGAAAAGATGTAGCCAAACATTGTTTTGCAGTAAATAGCAATCCGGAAGTGATTGATTATGTAGAAAAAAATAAAAATGCCATTGGAATTATTGGTTTAAACTGGATAAGCGATAAGGACGATAATAAAATGAAAGGCTTTTTGAACCGAATAAAAGTAGTGGAAGTTATTCCAAGGAAAATAACTTACGAATCGTTAACCTACAAACCCATTCAGGCAAATGTGGCCATTAGGCAATACCCATTTTGCAGAGAAATATTTGTAATTGGCAGACAAGCAAGTTTAACTTTGGGCAACGATTTTTTAAATTATATTATTGGTGACCAAGGTCAACGCATTATTTTAAAAGCGGGTTTGGTTCCAGCTAAAGCACCTATTAGAATTTTACAAATCACTAAATAGGCCATTGGCTGCTAGCCTCTGGCCTCTGGCAATTAATATAAGAAATAAGCAATCGACAAAACAACAATTTACTTCCTATAAAACAAACCAACATGCAATCAGCAATATCATACAAAACAATCAATCAAACCGATATTCAATTTTTTGAAAGTATTGTTGGAAAAAACTTTGTTTTAGTTGAACTAGAAGATAAGCAAAATTACACCCACGATTATACCGAAGATCTTAGTTTTATGCCCGATGTGGTAATAAAACCATGCAATGAATTAGAGGTTGCTGCTATTTTAAAATATTGCAATGAGCAACATATTGTAGTTACTCCCCGAGGTGCTGGAACTGGATTAAGTGGAGGTGCATTGGCAGTTCATGGAGGCGTAATTGTAGCCATGGAAAGGTTCAATAAAATTATCAATATTGATGAACGAAACTTCCTAGCCACGGTTGAACCTGGAGTAATAAATGAAGTTTTTCAGCAAGCAGTTATTGAAAAAGGTTTGTTTTATCCGCCCGATCCTGCAAGTAAAGGAAGTTGTTTTTTGGGAGGAAATTTAGCACACAGCAGTGGTGGGCCAAGGGCTTTAAAGTATGGAACTACCCGCGATTATGTGTTAAATATTCAAGTGGTGTTGGCCAATGGCGAAATAATTTGGACAGGAGCAAACACCTTAAAATATTCAACAGGTTATAACCTTACCCATTTAATAATTGGCAGCGAAGGCACTTTAGGAATTATTACCAAAATGGTTTTAAAACTCATTCCTTATCCAACTCAAACTTTGTTGATGTTAGCCCCGTTTAACTCACCCGAAAATGCTTGCCAAGCCGTAGGCGCTATATTTAGAGCAGGCTGCAATCCTTCAGTTTGTGAGTTTGTGGAGCCCGATGGATTCAAACTTTCGGCTACTTTGCTCAATATAAATTTCCAAATTCCAGATTCGGTTGGTGCTTATTTATTAATTGAGGTAGATGGCAATAACATGGATGTAATGATGCTAGAATGTGAGGCCATTAGCAATGTACTTTATGCTCACCAAAGCCAAGAAGTATTATTTGCCGAAAGTGCTGAACAAAAAGAATATTTTTGGAAATTACGCAGAAGCATTGGTGAAGCTACCAAGCATAATAATACTTATAAAGAGGAAGATACAGTAGTTCCAAGAGCTGAATTACCTGAATTATTTAAAGGAGTAAAGGAAATAGGTGAAAAGTATAAATTCAGAACCATTTGTTACGGACATGCTGGCGATGGCAACTTGCACGTTAATATTTTAAAGGATGATTTGAGCGATGAATATTGGAACAATAATATTACTCCTGGCATTGTTGAAATATTTGAATTGTGCAAAAAACTAGGCGGAACCATTAGTGGCGAACATGGAATTGGCTATGTACAAAAAAAGTTTATGCCCATTATGTTTTCCGAAAATCACCTCAACCTAATGCGCCAAATAAAACTAGCCTTCGACCCCAATTTGATATTAAACCCAGGGAAGATTTTTTAGGAATAGTAGTAATATTTGATTCAAGTTTTTAGAAGTAAACAGTTAACTATTTAAAATAGCTAATTGGTGTTATCCAACACTAAAACATCTTTGAAAATACTTAATAATTTAGTTTAAACCAACTAATTTATAGTACTTTCCATTATAGTACAGAAAATAAATACCAGCTTTATAAGCACCTTCCAATTTGAGTTTTATTTCACCCATGTTTTTGTAAATACAATAATTTACCTTATTACCCAAATTATCAAAAACCATCAAATCTTTATCATTAAATTCAGCAGTTTTTAAATAAAACTCACCAGTAAATGAAGGATTCGGAAAAATTGATATTCCATTTTCCATTTCATGGTTGCAGTTAATCATTTTCGATAATACTAAAGTTTCATTCCCATCAAAATTAATTTCGAAAAGTTCAATTCTGTATTTCAATAATCCTTCCAATTCTAAATCACTAATTTGTAGCTTATAATTTTGTACAATATTAGAATTTCCAATTGCTTTTACTTGTTTAACAACTTTGTTATTCTCTGAGCTCAAAACTACTTTAAATTCTTTACAATTTATTTCGGAAGCGGTACTCCAATTTACAACCAAACCTTCAAAATTGTTAGGTGAACATAAAACATCAAATTTCAATAATTCTATTGGTAAGGTGTTGCAATCCGATTTCCAAAAATCAATTAAATTGGTTACCGGAGGAACATTTGTTGAATTGTAATTTTGACCTCCTAAAATATAGGTATTGCAACCAACTGTAAAACCAACTGCAAATTTCCTTGAAAGTCCTGGGAAATTAGATTTTTGTACCCACACAAGTGTTGAGTCTAAATGCCAAATACTTCCCAATGATGTATTTGTTAAACCTGCCTGGCCAAAACAAATTAATCCTCTATTGGAATAAGACACCCCAGTTCCACTATTAATGTTTCCAAATGGAGTACTTACAGTTGCCCATGTATTTGTTAATGGATTATATTGCCTTGTATCTGTTAGCAAACTTCCGTTTCCAATTCCATTCATTACATAACCCTTTCCTCCAAAAGCAAACGCTTGAGCCATTCCCCTACCATTGGTATGGAACGGTGGATTATTTACATCGGGTACAGATGTTTTAATTACCCAAGTATCAGTAATAGGATTATATTCTTGAAGTTGGCTAATATAAGGTGTTAAAGAAGGAACGGTTAAACTTTTGCCAGTAGCTAAATAACCTTTACCATTTATAACAAAAGATATGCAATATTCTCTTGTATAAGTACTTGTTAATATGGATGATTTTTGTGTCCAAGAATTTGTTGCAGGGCTGTATTTCCATAAATCACTTTTTTGGCCAGGTGCACTTCCATAGCTATATCCACAAGTAATAAAGCCAATTGTGTCAAATCCAAATCCAGAAGCATTTACTCTTTTTCCTGGTGGAAATAATGCTTTTGGCGACCATGAATTGGTTAATGTGTTGTAAGCCCAAAGTTGTGATGTATCGGGTGGTAAATAATAAAATGTTGTTCCAATTACAAAACCTACGCCATATTTACTATTCAAGCCAGTATCCAAAACTGTTTGAAATGGTAAATTAGAAAGCTGTGTCCAAGTTTGAGCCGATGTTTTGTTAATTACTAAAGTAAAAATAACAAGTACATAAAATAAAATATTTTTCATATCTAATTATTTAAAAGTCAAAGTTAACAATAAAATACAAGTTTTGAATTTTGTTTATATGTTAAATAATAAGAAACATGTTTTTACCCAATAACTAACATATTAATTAAACTTAGATATTTTGAAGGATATTTTAGCTATTTAAGATTAGATAGGTTTTTTATGGCTATACAACTTTTCTATAAAATTATTGCTTGTTAATATAATTTTTGGCATTTGGTTTTTCTCACTTTGCTGGCCTACTAATAAGTACATAATCGTTGTATTTAGCTGGATTAGTATCTTCAAAAAGGCTCTTGCCAATGCTGGCCAATTCCACCATTCTGTTCCAAAGCATATTTCCTTTTTGAACCCGGTTTTCAGCTTCCAGCTCACGGTTTTCAACTGCATCTTCACAAGCTTCTATTTGGCTAAAAAGTAAATTACTTAAAGTTTTTATAGCTGCCAATTGGCCTTCGGTTAAACCATGAATGGTTAAATCTGTCAGGTGTTTTTTGCCCACACGCGCCACCCTGGTTGCCAGTCTAAAAGTTTCAAAATCGTTCATCGAATCCATGTCTTTAAAACCAAAACTGCGGTATTTTCCTTTGCCTTTGTAGGCCAAAAAAGCCATATTTCTAATGGGCCTAACCAACACTTTAATATTAGTAATTAACTGGTTTTTCTTTTCAGTTGCATCGCTAAGTTCGCCAATCAATTCTTCATCAATTGGCAAATCGTTAAAATCGTCAATCATCACTTCAAAATTGTTTAAATCAGCTTCGGTAATATTTCGCAATGCAAAATCGGGCAAATCGCGCTTCATGCTGCCCGCAATTCCAGATGCCAATTTACCAACCTCCGAATCAGACATGGGGTAAATTCTCATTTCATTGTCTTTGCTCATTATTTTATTGATTTTGGGTAAAATATTATTCAAAAATAAAATATTGATTTCAATTTTAAAACCAATTTTCAAAAAAATGAGTCCTTAAAAGTCAAAAAAGCATGGTTAAATATCAATTTTGAATGCTTAAATATGTTTTTAGCGTACAATTTTATCAATTATAAACACTTAGTTGCATTATTTGGGTAGATATTTATTAAAAATGAATAGTTAAAATTCTATTTGGAATATTAAGTAAACTATTCCGAATGCTTAAAAGTATATTCCGTATAGTTAAAAACTAAT
>Ga0247839_1008617_pt1 | contig 10613 bp, 10 predicted proteins | sample LaCruzMarch2015__6_FD_192405 | JGI IMG/M metagenome (GOLD analysis project Ga0247839, IMG submission 192405) | Freshwater microbial communities from meromictic Lake La Cruz, Castile-La Mancha, Spain - LaCruzMarch2015_16m | ecosystem: Environmental > Aquatic > Freshwater > Lake | place: Spain...
TCAACGCTCTCAGGGGACCCGGAGAGAATTAAGTCGATGATAGTTACCCAAAAGATCCCGGAGATTTTGCGGTCTCCTCTCGCAGCAGAATAGCACCGATCGAGTTACCGACCGGAGGCACTACCGAGCAAAGCCCTAAGGCGCTTCAGCAACATAGTGCTTTCAAGCAGATGTTGCGGGCCCCATTGGCATCACGATCCAAGTGAATGCGACAATGAGGACAATTAAATTTCTTGGAGGACCCGAGTCCTTGATGAATCTCCGAGCAATGACCACACGTCTTAGAAGTATATTCTTCGGTGCAAATAACAACTTGACTACCAAGTTTGTTCGCGACGTGTATCAGCTTCTGTCGAAAGCGATAATGTGCCAATCGGAGCATCATACGGGTCGCGGTTTTGTTGATCTTACGATACCGACCATTCGTCCATTTCTTCGCCATTTTTTGGGTTTCAAAAGGCGGTATGACGATGGTCTCGTATTCTGTACAGAGCTCGCGAGCAATCTTCCAATGCATTTCATCGACGAGGTTTCCCACACGACGTTCGAGATGCAGACGTTTTCCTCGAGTTCGCCTGTCTTTGAATGCCGAGAGTTTGTCGACGTATTTCATGAGCCGAAAGATTCTGCAACTCGCTTGATCTCCAAGCTTTTTTGCGGACCCGTCGGGCGAATAAGTCGTTTGAAATGTCCGCACCCCGGGGTCGAGAGCAACTATAGGACTCTTTTTCGGAGCGATAATGCGTTCTTTTTCGAACGGAGACGACAACCACCATTTGCCGTTTTCAAAAACGATCTGAGACGAGCTGCCAACTCGAATGACGTTGATATTTTTTTCGTCGAAGCGGATTCCTCCCTTCGAAAATTGCTTGCCTTTTTGCGAGTCCGTTATTTTCAAGCGTTTGCCCTCGGTTGTGTCGACAATTTTGACGGCGTCGAACATCCTCAGCATTCTTCCGCTTTTCTTCAGCGTCTTAAATTTCACGGTGTTTTTGAAAGGCGCTTTTGTCATAGCGACCGACGCCTCCCTGTACGCCTCCTTGCGAATGTTCGTGGGAAGGAAACGACATCTCTCGTTTTTAGGAATATTAGCAAACGTCGTCATAACCTTGTGTCCTTTCCAATGCCAACGACCCGTGTCAAGCATTTTCGAGACCGAAAGATTATACATCCTACGATACAACCCGCACCATCTCCTGAGGACTCTCGCATCCTGTGGATTCGGGAATATCTCTACTTTTCGAGATATCATCACTTTTTTTGGCATATCGACGCTTCCCGTAATGCTTGCAAGCGAAGACCGTAGTGATGGCGATGATGTCTTCCGCGAGCTCGATTTCTGGAGATGCTCCCACGTCTTTGTGTTGAACCAAGAGATCGGCTCCGTTGGTTCGAAGGATCCACTCGACGAGTTCGAAGCCAAAACGGGCGATTCGATCTCTGTGGGCAACCACAACTTGCCCGCAAGTTCCGTGCATCGCTGATTCCAAAATGGTTTTAAGGCCTTTTCGTTTCCAGTTGATGCCGGAGGCGACGTCGGTGATGATTCGATGATTTGGAAACTCTGATCGCATCGATTCGACTTGTCGCTCGAGGTCGTCGCGTTGCTTTGCGGAGCTGACTCTGCAATAACAATAGTCGATTTTTGCGGGTCTCGAGCGTTCGATGAGCTCGTAGCGTCGTTGTCCTCCGGGTGTGGTGACGAACTTGAGGTCACCGTTATCGGCCCATTTCCATATTGTTTTGTGGTTGCACTGGTAATATTTTTTGGCTTCCCTGAGGGTCGCAAACATTCCATTCGCTTTTGAGGACCGTATATAACGAAAGGATATTTTATTTCTGTGATTTCACACGGCGGCGCCTTATAAATGATAGAGTGTCGATATAAGGCGCCGGGATCAAACGACAACCGCGATTATGATTGGTCATAAACGGAAATATTTGGACATAAATCCACCAACAGCTGGTTGCCCCCGCTTATATGTTCCAAACCTATTTGTAATACTATTTGTTTGCCCTGCATACATTTTACCATGCGGAAACACCTGAAGATATATCCAACCCAGATTGTGCCATTCATGTGTATATGAAGCATTTGTCATTATAAAATCAAGATAGAACATCTCATCTGCTATAGTAATCATTTACATCAATGCTTAAGAAATTGTATTACATATTATTTTTGTCGATATGCTCTAAATGACAATGTTGTTTAGATCGGTATTCCACATCTGTTTTTGGGAAGTATTTTGCAATATACCAAGCTCCTTCTTCAGCTTCTCAGCTTCAAGGCGAAGTTTCTCGGCACGTTCCAGGGTCAAACTTGAGATGGACATATCAAGCAAGTATTTATAAGTTCCATCTGACTTATAAAACTTGAGAGTGCGGAGCTCGGACAAAATCACGCTCTCGGTCTTCTTAGACAGAACAAGCTCATCATTCACGATGAGAGTGATGAAACGATGTTTGTTCTCGGCAATGGCAGCCTTGTGAGAGAGATCCTTGATCAGGTATGCCTTCCGCTTGGTGTAAAACTCCCCCCGGACCTCGAACCAATCGTGAATGATGTCAAGGGGATCGGCATACTTCTTAATCTTACCTTGAGGGTCAAAGGCATGCATGTTAGTTGTGCGAATGGCCTTCTCAAGCTTCAGAATACTGATATTGGGTTCTCCGGGGAAGTCAATCTCAAACATAACATTCTTTTCTGTGTGCTTCTCACGGAAGTCCACGATAATCTTCTTCTCGACAAGACCCTCCAGGAAATCCTTGTAATCAGAAGTCCATGTGCCAACAGGAAGCTCAGATACAACAACACTTTTCCCATTCACCTTGGCAACACCCTTGCATGTAAAAGTCCCATTATCATTCTGGACAATGATCCCAGTAAACCCCTTGTACCATGGAGTCATCGGTACCATCTCCTTGCCAGAGATGAGACGCTTGACATTGTCGATGATATCTTTTGGATTGTAAGAAGGAATGTCAGTACTGAACCCTGTCCCAATACCATTGGCACCATTTACGAGCAAAAACGGAATAGCAGGAACATACCACTCGGGCTCAATCGAAGACCCATCATCCTCAAGATACTTAAGGAGCACATCATCGGCCTGATTGAACACCTGACGCGTCGCGGGCGACAACTTTGTAAAGATATACCTGGCAGATGCACAATCTTTCCCACCAAGAATACGAGAACCAAACTGACCGTTGGGGAGCAGCAAGTTCATGTTGTTACTGCCCACATAATCTTGGGCCATGCCTACAATGGCACCCTGCAGACTCTGCTCACCGTGATGGTAGCCGGAGTGCTCGGCAACATAGCCAGAAAACTGAGCGACCTTCATTTCGTTGGTCAGGTTCCGCTTGAATGCGGCAAAGAGGATCTTACGCTGCGATGGCTTGAGGCCGTCAACCACACTGGGAATAGAACGCTCCACGTCATACCGCGAGAAAAGAATGAGCTCCTTGTCGATGAAGTCGGGGACGGGGATGTTGGTCTTCGACTGGTCCAACTGGTTCCCGGGCTGGAAGTCGAGCAGCCATGTCTTGCGCTCATCAGGGCGAGACTTGTTGAAAGACCGGTCGATGAGCTCGCCAGAGTCTTCGGTCCATCCAAAGATCTTCACGAGCGACTTGAGGTTCTTGAAGTACTTCTTGGCATCTTCAGAAGTGCTTGTTCCAAGACCCTGCAAAATAAGTTAAGAAAAAGAGTTGTATTGATTAGTAAGTTCTGGTAAAACTCAAGCACATATAGCAAGAGAGTTTGGATTAACATCGGCAGCAATTTCTTATAGAGTTAAAAAGTTGAACGCACCTTGAAATACTTGATAGACCACTTGGCACAGTCGGCAGTGTTCTTCTTCCAGCTCTCATAGTCAGGAAGACTGTAAAACTCCATGATGTCATTGCCACGTTTTGCCACCACGATGGGAGTGGAAAACTTCTTCAGGAACCCTGGGACGGCAAGGAGACTGGGGAACTGGGCGTGGAAGAAGTTCATAACGAGGGCGGAAATGTGGGAACCATCAACATCAGCATCAGTCATAAGCATGACAGAGCCATAACGCAGAGATGTCGCATCCTTGTAAGTCTTTCCGACCTGAAGACCCAGGATTTGCTTGATGGCAGTAATCTCTGCATTTGCAGCAATGCTTGAAACCGAGGCATCGCGTACATTTAGAAGTTTTCCTCTCAAAGCAAAGATTCCATACCTTTCACGACCCACAACGGCAAGACCAGCGGTTGCCAGCGTGGCAGCTGAGTCTCCCTCTGTCAGGATGAGAGTGCAGAGACCAGAGTTTTTTGTGCCGGCCCAAGCAGCATCGGTTAATTTTTTCACGCCTGTGAGACGAGTCTTCTTGACGCCATCGGTCTTCTTGAGCAGCCGTGCGTCGACAAGGCTCTCGCGAACATTTGTCTCGGCAATGACAGCGTCGAGCACAAGGCTGGTTGCCTTCTTCAGGAAAGTAGCAGAAGGTGAGAACTTGATGTTTCGCGATGTGAGAATGTCCTTGGTTTGACTAGAAAAAGTCGGGTTCACGACCTTGGCATTAACAAACACAAACAGCTTGTTCTTCACAATCGCTGGCTTCACGATGGTCTTCTTCTTAGAAGCAGCCTCCGCGACAGCCTTGGCGATAGAGTTGACGACAGTGTCCACGTGAGTTCCTCCGCGGGCAGCAGACGCATTCACAAAAGACACACACGCAAACTCATTGGCAGGTGCCACGCCAATGCTCCAGCCATCAGCGGTTTCAAACACCACTTTTTCATCGGTATAAAGCTTGAAGTAATCCAACGGAGTCTTGACGTCAAGACGCTTGCCATCCAAGAACACACGAACACTGCCAAGGACAGCGGCCATGTCGTACACACGACGGACGAGGACTGACCTGGTATCATCATCGATTTCAATCATACCAAAACGCGCAAGGTCTGGAACAAAGGACGTTGTAATAGAAGGATTTTTGGTGTTTTTTGTAATTTTTGCCTTTGACACGGAGTTCATATTATCAGTCCAACTTTGGACATATTTTTGAGAGCCGTCGTAGATCTCAACGCTAAAGATCTTGCTGAAGATGTTGGTGAGCTTTGAACCATATCCATTGCGACCAGCTCCGGTGCGTTCCTCAGTATCATCAAAGTTCTCGCCAGACAAAAGATGGCCAAAGATCATCTCGGGAATATAAATGCCCTCATCATTCTTCTCGAGAGGAATGGAACACCCATCGTTGTAAACAGAAATGGAGTCCTTTGAGATGGTAACCTTCAGCGTGGTCATTGCCCCGCCACGATTGAAACAGTCCGCTGAATTGACAATTATCTCGTCAAAGATCTTCATGAACGCTGGAGAATACAGAACATCTTTTTTGGTGATCTTAGATCCATCAAAGATATATTCATTCCTGAGTTCCTTTTCGACAGACCCCACATAAGTATCCGGACGAATCAAAATATGATCGCGCTGCGAAAGTTTTATATATTTGCTTGCCATGTCTATTGTCTTAGAAACAAAGTAATACTAAGTGAGCATTTTGTCGATATAAATACACCTTAGAAGTCTCCTGGGTCAAATGACACTTGTAAATTTGAATTAAGATAAGATTTTGCCTTATCCTCTTTTTTACATGATTTAAAATACAGAAGTATGGGTAATGTAAGGGTGATTCATTGCTTCTGCCATTGTGATACGCTCATTTGGCTCAATTCGAATCATCTGCTTGAGCAAGTTCTTCAACTGGGGACCGCAAACCATCTTGTTTATCTTCTTGTCAATGGACTCCTGTGGCGGTGTATATGCTAAGCTATTCGTGCGTCCCAGTAGATCATCTACTTCATAAATTGTGTACAGCGTCACACCGAGAGAAAACACATCCGCTTTCTTCCAATCCATAGTGGAAAACTCACGGCAGACTTCAGGAGCCGCATATGAAAGAGACCCAACAGAACCGGGAGGAATGCGAGTGTTCAAGTCCACTGCAAACCCCCAATCAGCAAGCACAGCATCTGCAAACGAGTCATTGATGAAAATGTTGTCAGGCTTGATATCGCGATGAACAACATCACGGGCATGTGCATGACTCAGAGCGCCGACCATTGCACGCGTAAATGTTTTCTGTTGGATCTGAGTTAACGGCTTTCCAAGCAACAACCCGGTAAGCATGTCCTGCTTGAACACTGGTAAGTTGATGAAAGGCATGCCATTGTGGAACCCAAACTCCAGAGGGGTGATGATGTTCTTATGAGACAAAGACCGCATGACGGAATACTCGCACTTGAAATTCTTCTCACTCTTATCGTCATTCTTAATCGCACTCTTCATCACTGCTTTGTCGCCAGTGGCGTTATCTCGAACAATATGAACAATGCTGAAACTGCCACTTCCAATTCTGCGTATCTTGGTAAAACGTTTGGAAGTGCGCCACATACCAAAGCATGCCAGGAAGTTCATGTTGCTTTTGCTTAGTTTTACTTCAGGTCCCAATATGTATACAGATTGACACCAGGGTCAAATGACATATATATCGACAAATGCAGATTTACATCATATCACAAAGTGTATCTCATGGATATATCAAAAGCGAATAAGTACCTACAACTCGCAGAATTTCAGGCACAGTTGTTTTCAAAAGATGAAAGCACAAAAGTTGCAGCACTTGTCCTCGACAACAACCAAAACATACGTAGTACAGGATTCAATGGTCTGCCGCGTGGGTTTGAAGAAACAACCGAACGTTGGTCCAAACCAACCAAGTATGACTACGTAGTGCACGCGGAAGCAAACGCAATTTGCTCCGCGGCAAGAAATGGAGCAACACTCGCGGGATGCACATTGTTCTCCACGCTCTTCCCATGCAACGAGTGCGCAAAACTGATCATTCAAGCGGGTATTGCCAAGATAGTCACAAGAAAGCCAAAAGAAAACTCAACCTGGCTTTCTAGTTTTGAGAAGAGCAGGGAAATGTTTGATGAATGCTCTGTGGAGATTATGTATATATAAACCGCGAACTGTTCACAGCCCATGAAACATTCTGCAAAAAAATATATGTAACAGAATTAATATTCATCATCATCATCCAAGATCTTGGGGGCAAGAAAGAACGAGATGAAACTGCCGGGACCAAACTCGTACCTGACAAGAACAGGTTGTTCGTTGGCAAAACGGAGCTGACTTGTCTTTGACAGACTCGCTGCCTTGGCAAATGTGACAAGATACCTAGAAGAGAACTTGGCATTCAGCGTGCCGTTTATCTTTACTCGCTGACCCACCACCTTGAAACTGACCTTTCCAAGGTCGCCAGAAGTGCCCAAAAACACATCATTGTCCTCGGAGGTGACACTCACAGAGTCTCCAAACAGAGCAAGGTTCTTGAAATACTTTTGGATGACAGAGGAATCGGCATCAATCTCTACATCATATTCAGCATCGGGGGCCTCCATCTCCTCGCTATCCAGGTCTATGGTGTTCAACAGGAAGTTCTGGGTATCAGAACGCACGATGAGATTATCAGGGGTGTCTTCGGAATACTCAAAAGAAAACCCACCGTCGATACACCCAAGAGCCCGGATCATAGTAGAGATCTTGATTCCAATTGTGGTGAATTGAGGAACTACATACTCTGTGAAGAAAACCTTTGATATTTTCACAGTGGAAAGAGCCACGTGAGAGGTGTCCATAGTTTGGATCTTCAGCCCGTGCTCGGTGAACATCAAGTTCACATCATCATTCAGCTCGTCAAGAAGGGCAAAAATTTTCTTGACTGCATCTGTGTCCTGGCATGACACCTTGAAGCCAAGATTCATGTTGCTAAACTGTGTGGTTAGACTATCCATTTGTGATACTGGTTTTACATCTATATTTAAATCAGAAAACGTCGATATACTAGTCTTTCTTCACAATGTCATAAATTATCACTCCATCCTTCCACCCTTTGGAGTTGTCCTTGTCATAGATCTCTAGACGCGAAGAAATGCTAATGTTATCAGCCCTGGAAAATGCTCGCTCAATGACTCGCTGATTGTCATAATGCCGCGTTTTCAAAACGCACATAATCGAGTGCTTGGCAATTTTTTCAGTCAGAATCTTCACAGTGTTTGCAGAAAATAGGTGCTGATTGTTGATTATCAGGTTGTACTCTGGTTTCAGGAGCATGCTGTCCATATGACTTCTGCTAGTTTCCTGATCGATCCAGGTGACCTCCTTGATATGGGGGTTTTCAAATAGCACGTAACTGATGTCTGTTCCGAAGTGCATCAACTTGGTATTAGCTTTATTGCCCAAGTTGTTAACTAGATGCTCATAATGTCTGCTCTGGGAAGGAAGTCTTGACCGTTGGAGAGAGGACCTAGAAATGCTTGTGTTGATGAAGTTCAGATTGAAGCTCATTTTCTGACATAAATATAAAATAATTCTATCAAATATTCTTTTTGCGGAAACTTTCCTATGGGAAATATCCTTACATAGACTTTGTCGATATGAAAATATATCGACAAAAATGAGAAACTGAAACCTAAGAATTATTTACATGTAGTTGGCATCAAGAACCACATCAGTGTTACGGCGCAGTGTTACCACTCTCTTGGGCCAATCGCATCCAGAAATGTCTGTATTCCACAGGGTCCCCCCTGGGCACGACATCTTTGTTGGCCACATCCTCCCTTCTTCGCAAATGTAATAGAAGGGTTCCTGATCATTTCCAAATGGAAGCCTGCCGGGATAACATTCTTGGGGAGATGGTGAAGGGGATGGCTTGGGTGACGGCTTAGGCTTGGGTGACGGCTTAGGCTTGGGAGACGGCTTAGGCTTGGGTGACGGCTTAGGCTTGGGTGACGGCTTGGGTATTGGAGATGGTGAGGGGTTTGGCATGTTTTTGTTTATTATGCTCACATCGGCGCAGTTCCAAAACTCCTCTGGGACCGCCCCTGCATCTCCGCATGCACGTAGATTTCCTTTGTCACCTGGGGGGAGACAAGAATTTCCCGTTACCCACCACCACCACAGGACGCATTCGGGACATTCATAGTTTTGGGGGAGCTGGAATTGCATCTCATAGGTACCGATGGGGCGGTCTCCAAGATCCCAATATCTTTTAACAGTATCGACGCTTGTGAGCCAGTGTTTAGCAAAGCATTCGGGAGTTGGTTTGGCGTTTGCAGGGCACAGACCAAAGTAAATGTGACCTCTGTGAACAGCTGTGAAAGTGACCTTTAACTTTACGATTTGACCAGTTCTCCACGTAGCTTGAATGGGCCCTGGTTTTTCGTATTGATCTCTGCCGCATATGGGATGATTGCCACCCCCTCCGAAAACCCAATACCCATCGGGCCATACAGAGGCGGGGCCGCCACCAGCAAGAGACTGGGGGTCCCATTCCTGACCTGCGCGGTGTGCTAGTAAATTTCTTGAAGCGGGTTCCGCTAGATAACCGTGTGCTTTAACAATGGGAAGCGGGGCAACAAATGCTAGTATAACTGTACACGCTTTCCATAAAAGGCCTGACAACCCCATTCTATATATATACAGACCTTTTATAAAAAATGAGATTTGACGACGACGTTTTGCTTAATTATGTTTGCTATTCATAAATGTTAGCTATTACAAAGAATAGGTCAAAGCAGAGCACTGCTTCTGTAAAATTTACATCAAAACCCAAAAAAACTAAGAAGACAGTCCAAGTGATTCAGAGACCAGTGTATTTTCCAGTTGCACAACAAATACAACAAACCCCCCCGGTGTCCCCCGGTGTCCAGAATCAGCTCACAGAAACAACTTTTCGCCAGTATCTCAGTGGGTTTGTAGGTATACTTCCCAAAGATCTCCCTGGCACGACTGGTAAACGTTTGAGGTACGCAATCGATACCGTGGACGCCAACGGAAGGATACTTTCCACCCAGTACCGTCTTGGTGGGTGGGTGAAATCAGTGTCGCCAGATTTGTCGTCAGTCATTCTGTTCAACCCCTACGCCAAAAAGTCGTGGACACTGCGTATTCCCCAACCTGCCAACAAACGTCTGCGTTTATACTTTGCGGGAAAGGGGGCAGACGGTGATTCTGCCGTTATACGTTCCCTCATCAACAAGTTACAAAATGGGCAACTTCACATATCACGCCGATGAATAATCCGGAGGATAAGATTCTACCAATCGTCATTTGACCCCGGAGGGAGATACGAGCATAAAAGAAGACATTTGTGTCATTTCCATTACCTCCTCTCATATTGACAACTATGGATTTCTCCACCCTCGGCCTCGGCCTCGACATGGCTACCGATCTCCTGTCTCTCGAAAATGAGCTCAACCTGTCCTTTGGAAATGATCTTGACATGGTCACTGATTTCCCAGGGCAGCTTCCTATCACACGCATCCACGACCCTTCTGACCCCATGAAGTTCCTCTTTGAGAAGAAGTTTGAGGCCATGGTCGATGGTGAAGTTGTTAAGACCGATCGGCGGAATGTCAACCAAAAGGCTCCTACAAGGAGCTGTCTCTCTCAGAGCGACCGCAAGCGGTTTTCTGCGGACATGTTTGTGGACAAGATGACTCTTCCCACTATTATCTCCATTGAGGGCGATGAGGTGCTCAACATGAGCATGATTTCGCGCGAGCTG
>Ga0247839_1008618_pt1 | contig 10612 bp, 7 predicted proteins | sample LaCruzMarch2015__6_FD_192405 | JGI IMG/M metagenome (GOLD analysis project Ga0247839, IMG submission 192405) | Freshwater microbial communities from meromictic Lake La Cruz, Castile-La Mancha, Spain - LaCruzMarch2015_16m | ecosystem: Environmental > Aquatic > Freshwater > Lake | place: Spain...
AGCGATTCGTAGATGAAATCTGCGAGTTCTATAACATTGGTGATGAGAACTATGGAAATATTCTCATTGCAATAACCGAAGCCGTAAGTAATGCTATCTACCATGGCAATAGGCTTGATCCAGAAAAATCTGTACGTTTCTATTATGAAACAAAAGATAATAATCTTTGCTTCACCGTTCAAGATGAAGGAAGAGGTTATAATCCAGAAACTTTGCCGGACCCAACAGATCCAGAGAATATAGAAAACCCTAATGGAAGAGGTGTATTCCTAATGAAAAGACTTACTGATGATATTAAGTTTTTTGATGATGGAAGAAAGGTAGAATTGTATTTCCGCATAGCGCACCAATAATTCTGATAACATTTCATAATATAGATACAAGTTTTAAGCTTAAAGATAAGAGAGCTTTAAAACAATGGATACACTCAATCGCTGCAATGCATAAAAGGCGTTGCGGCGATTTGAATTTTATGCTATGCTCAGACGATTACATTTTAGCGGCAAATAGACAATTTTTAAATCATGATTATTTTACTGACATATTAACTTTTGATAATAGCGAAGGTGAGGAATTAGCTGGTGATATTTTGATAAGCCTAGATACTGTGAAAAGCAACGCGATTAAATTTAATACACTTCTTATAGACGAACTTCACAGGGTAATTATTCATGGTGTTTTGCATCTAATTGGCTTTACCGATAAATTGAAGAAACAGCAGCATATCATGCGGCAAGAAGAGGATAAAGCTTTGAATATGAGAACGTTTACCTAATTTTTTACTTGTATTCTTTTATAAATCAATCTTTTAGTAAATTTGCACTCCATTTGGATAAGTTCCACGTGGAACATTCACTATGTTTGAAAAGTATGATGTTATTGTTGTAGGTGGAGGTCATGCCGGTTGTGAAGCTTCAGCGGCCGCGGCAAATATGGGTTCCAAAGTGCTGTTGGTCACAATGAATATGGCTACCATAGGTCAGATGTCTTGCAATCCTGCAATGGGAGGAATAGCAAAAGGTCAGATTGTGAGAGAAATTGATGCCATGGGCGGATATTCGGGAATCGTTTCTGATAGGACCGCTATTCAGTTTAAAATGTTAAATCGCTCTAAAGGTCCCGCAATGTGGAGTCCTCGTGCCCAAAATGATAGGATGCGTTTTGCTGAAGAATGGAGATTAATGTTAGAAAGAACTCCTAATGTAGATTTCTTTCAAGATATGGTGAAGGAGCTAATTGTTGAAAATGATACTGTAAAAGGAGTAATTACAGGTTTAGGACTATCCATTCGTTCGCAAACAGTTATTTTGACAAATGGCACTTTTTTAAACGGACTAATTCATATAGGGACGAAAAATTTTGGAGGAGGACGTTCTGCAGAATCTGCCGCTTTTGGAATAACAGAGCAATTAACCTCGCTTGGTTTTAAAAGCGGCAGAATGAAAACGGGAACTCCACCAAGAGTGGATGGTAGATCTTTGGATTATTCTGTTATGATTGAACAGCCTGGTGATGAAAATCCACAAAAATTCTCCTATACGAATACCGAAGTCCTGAAGAAACAACTTTCTTGCTGGATGACATACACCAGCGAAAGTGTCCATGATGAACTTCGAAAAGGCTTTGATCGTTCTCCCATGTTTTCAGGAAGGATCCAAGGCCTTGGCCCAAGATATTGCCCTTCAATTGAAGATAAAATTGAAAGATTTGCTGATAAAGATAAGCACCAGCTTTTTATTGAACCCGAAGGTTGGAATACGGTAGAAGTTTATGTGAATGGTTTTTCAACAAGCTTACCGGAAGAAGTTCAGATGGAAGCCTTAAGGAAAATAAAAGGATTTGAGAAAGTTAAAATGTTTCGGCCAGGATACGCCATAGAATATGATTATTTCCCCCCGCAACAACTGCAGCTTTCATTGGAAACCAAAGCAATTAAAAACTTGTTTTTTGCTGGCCAAATTAATGGAACAACTGGTTATGAAGAGGCTGCCGGACAAGGTATAATTGCGGGTATAAATGCACACCTTGCTATTAAGAATGACGCTCCTTTAATTTTGAAGCGCTCTGAAGCTTACTTAGGTGTTTTAATTGATGACCTCGTTACAAAAGGTACAGAAGAGCCTTATAGGATGTTTACATCGCGGGCAGAATATCGTATTTTATTGCGACAAGATAATGCAGATTTTAGGTTAACAGAAAAATCTTTCAATTTAGGATTGGCATCTCAAGGCAGAATGAATGCTGTTGAGGAGAAATATATTAAGGTTGATTCTTTTTTGAAAGAGCTCAAGAAACAAAGCGTAGAGCCAAGCGAAGTAAATGAATATTTAAATAATGTTGGCTCCTCCCCTATTCAACAGAAATTGAAAATAAATGGTTTAATATCTAGACCAAGTGTTTCCTTACCAGATATGTTACCCTACATAAAAGGAATTAGAGATTTTGTTGAAACCAAGTCTTTAAATAGTGAAGAAGTTGAAGAGGCTGAGATTTTAATTAAGTATGAAGGATATATTCAGAAGGAACAAGACGTGGCAAATAAACTTTTAAGATTGGAGCATATTGAACTCCATTCTAATTTTGACTATACTTCATTGCAGAGCCTTTCTTCTGAAGCACGACAAAAATTGTCTGCTATAAAACCCAAGAATATTGGGCAAGCTTCTCGTATTAGTGGAATATCTCCTTCTGATATTTCTGTTTTAATGGTATATTTAGGAAGATAACGTTTCACGTGAAACTAATGGAAGAATTATCAAATTGTCCTGTTTGTGGACACTCGCATTTTGCTCCTTTTTTAACAGCAAAAGACCATACTGTTAGTCATGAACAGTTTAAAATTGTTGAATGTAAACAATGTGGATTTGTTTTTACTAACCCAAGACCATTAAAGGAAAATTTAGGTAAATATTATAAATCTACTGCTTATGTATCTCACTCAGATACTTCCGAGGGGCTAATAAATAAGGTATACAAGCAAGTAAGAAAAATTACATTGAATCAGAAATACAATCTTGTTAAACCGTATTTAGAGAATAATAATTTGTTAGATATTGGTTCTGGTTCTGGTTCTTTTTTAAACGCGGTAAAAGAAAAAGGGGTAAACGCTTTTGGTGTGGAACCTGATATTGAAACAAGAGAAAGTTCCATAAAGAAATATGGAATTAATGTGAAAGATGAATCTGCGTTATCCGATTTTGAAGCAGATTATTTTTCTGTAATTACTATGTGGCACGTTTTAGAACATGTACCTAATTTAGAAGAAAGAGTTTTAGAAATTAAAAGAATATTGTCGCCCACTGGTCGTTTATTTGTAGCGGTGCCCAACTATACTTCTTTTGATGCAAGCTATTATAAGGAGCATTGGGCTGCTTATGACGTTCCAAGACATTTGTATCATTTTTCACCCGTTACAATCAGAAAACTATTTAATAAACATAACATGGTGTTGGAACGAGTAATCCCAATGAAGTTTGATTCATTTTATGTTTCAATGTTGAGCGAAAAATATAAAAATGGAAAGCCAAATTTGTTAAAAGGAATTCTTAACGGTATAAAGTCTAATTTTAAAGCAGATAACGATACTTTTTCAAGCCAGATTTACGTCATTAAACGATAATGCGCCAAAGGGGCGATTTAAGGGCGCTTTTGGTTTCGATATGTTGTGGGTCATAAAATTATTTTTACGGCGCCCTGCGCCATCTAATGAGGCGAGATTTTAACTGTCAATTGCAAAAATGAAACTCAAAAGTAGTATTGCACGTTTTTTAATCAATTTGTATCCCCCCATGATTTTTAATGGTGTGAGAGTAATACATGTTGCCGAAGATTATACTGCTTTGAAATTAAGAATTAGAAGAACATTTTTGACAAGAAATCATTCAGGAAGTATTTTTGGAGGATCTTTATTTAGTGCCGTAGATCCTTTTTATGCTTTAATGTTTTGGCAAATTTTTCAGCAGAAGGGTATTGATTGTTCCACATGGTTAAAGAGCGCTGAAATAAAGTATTTAAGACCTGCCAATAAGAAGCTATATGCAACTCTTGTTATTAATGAAGAAGAAAAAAAGCAAGCTTTGCTAACCATAAAGTCTAAAGAGAGATTTGATGCACACTTTACTATTTATCTTGTTGATAAAGAGGGCTTTAAGTATGTTGAGATAAAGCAACTTATAACTTTAAAAATAAAAAATAAAAAAAGCGGCTTCCAATAATGGAAAGCCGCTTTTTAAAAGCGATTAATTAATAGCTTAGAAGTTAATGTTCAATTTAGTAGTAGTTGAAGTTCCATTAACATTTAAACGAACGAAATAGATTCCTTTAACTAATTTACTAGTTTCTAATTGTTGTTTGTAAGCACCTGGAGCTTGGTTACCTAAAGTAATGTTATTTACTTTTTGACCTAATGCATTGAAAACATCAACAGAAACAACAGAAGCAGAAGTTAAATCATAAGATAAAGTTGCTGTTTCGTTTGCAGGATTTGGGTAAACATTTACTGTAGATACGGCAGTAACATTGTCATTGATTGAAGTAGCACAAATTGCGCATTTGTCATAGCAAAACGACACAGTAGTTGCTGTAGCAGGAATAACCAAAGTACGGTTAATGTTTCCAGCACCATCATCAGTTCCACAACCATCAGTTGCAATTAAAGAACCTGTGCCACCTTCATTTGTTCCCCAGTCGTTATTTACAAATTTAAATTGCTGTGTGTTACCTGCTGCAGAATCTGGAAAAGTAATAGTAATTGCCCAAACGTTTGTTGATCCTTCTTGCGTCATTGCGCATTCTGGAGCTGAAGGAGTCCAATTTGGAGTTGTAGAACCATTGTCAGTAAAATTACCGCCAATACGCATCCCGTTAGCTCCTAATTCAGTTGGAATTGCTAAGTATTCTGTAATGTCTACTTTAAAAGTTACTGCAACTTGTGCGTTCAATGCTGTAGTTGCAAATAATGCAGTAGCAGCGAATAATGTGTAAAGTTTTTTCATTGTTTTTTAAGTGTTTAGTTGGTTACAAATTTAAATTAAAATTATTGTTTACAAAATGCAAAAATGCATTGTTTTTTAGTATCCTGAGTTTTGTTTTAAGTTTGGATTTGCAGTAATGTCGGCAAATGGAATAGGGTAGAGGTTATAATTATCGGCAACACTTGTTCCAGCGCTTACCCCACCTTTCCAAGGCCAAATATAGCTTCCTCCAGTAAACTTACCAAATCGGATTAAATCAGTGCGGCGATGACCTTCCCAATATAATTCTCTAGCTCTTTCGTCTAATATGAAATCTAATGTTAAGTCAGCAGAAGTTATATTGAAGTTGGAGTTGCCATAAGCGCGCTCCCTAAGTTGATTAATATAAGAAACAGCGGTTCCTTCATTTCCATTTGCGCCACCTCTTTTTGTTGCTTCAGCGTATGTTAAATAAACTTCTGCGAGTCGGAAAAGAGGAAAATCAATATCGGCGAAATTTACGGGATCAGAACCTTTGCTTAAATCTTTATTAATGTTTCTGAATTTTCTTATACCGTAGCCATTTGTAAATGTTGCCAGTGTATTAATCTCGGGAGTATGGCCTTGTCTAAAGAAAAGGAATCTTCCATCTAATGTAGTATCAACAAACTTATTGTATAAGCCTGTAGTTGTTCTTAATCCAAACCAGCCACCTGCACTAATTCCGAAACTATCTGCAGCAAACCAAGTTGGCCCGCCAACAGGTGCGTGAACTAAATAAGTTGTACCTCCGTAAGTTTTAGTTCTAGTTCCATCAAAACAAATAGGAAATATAATTTCATTAGAAGTATGGTTATCTGCAAAGAACAAGTGTTTATAATTTGGTTCCAAAGAGAAGTTACCTTCACTTAAAACTTTGTTACAATAGATAATACAATCTGAATTTCTATCAGAACCAGTAAATACTTGTGCGTTTAAATATAATTTAGCAAGAAGCATTTGCACAGCACTTTTATTTGCGCGACCATATTCACTTTCTGTTCTTGAAGAAATGAGCCCTTCAACTTCTTTCAATTCACTTTCGATGTAAGAGAACAGTGCTGTTTTAGTAAATTGTTCAGGAAACTCACCGCCTGGAAACTTAGTTTCATCCGATGTATTAGGAATATTTCCATAAAGATCTAATCCGTGAAACATACTTAAGGCTTTTAAAAATCTGGCCTCTGCTCTGTACTTTGCAATTTTTGCTTTATCATCAACTCCAAATCCACGATCATCTAATCTGCTTTCTTCACTTTGGCGAATAAATTCATTACACAAAGTAATTTGATACATGATTCGGTTATAAAGTACTGTAACGAACTCATTACGAGAACTCCAAGTCATTTTATTTAACTCCTGAATTGTACCATCATTCCAAGCTATTACAGCTTCGTCAGTTGGTAATTCTTGAAGTTGCCAAAATTGTCTTAAGTATTGAGAAAAGCCTTCATCGATTCCGACTAAATCAGCGTTTCCAGCAGGACCACTTTGACCACTTACTGCTAAGCCAGCATAGCACTTAGCTAAAACGTGAATGTAGTTTTCGGGTTTCTCGTATACCGTTAAAGAGGTTTCGAGGTTGTATGGTTGTCTATCTAAATCTTTGATACATCCTGGAAAAAAGCCAATTAAAGATGCAATTCCGAGTATTAGTATAAGTTGTTTTTTCATGATTTTAACTTTCAATATGTTGAATTAAAATTAGATTTGAATGTTTACGCCTAAAGAAAATACTCTTGGACGAGGGTACAAATTATTATCTATACCGTTGAAAATTTCTGGGTCAACACCTTTGTACTTCGTAATTAAGAAAGCATTCTGTATAGTTGCAAACACACGAAGACCAATTTTGTTTTTAAGAATTCTTCCGAAAGAATATCCGATATTGATGTTATCAACTCTCACAAACCAAGCTTTTTGTACATAATAATCAGAGAAATATTGAGGAGCGCGGAACTCAGTATTTAATATATCTGAAGAACCATTTGAAAGTGTTGGAGAAGCTGGTAATAGAGCATTTCTATTTCCGCTGTTTGAAGCAACATTGCTATACATGTAATTTCCAAAACTTCCTCTTGCTAGCAATCCAAACGTCCAATTTTTATAGGAAACCTGAGTATTGAAACCAATAAAGAATCTCGGGGCCGGGTTTTTGTGACGATATAAATCTTGAGAGTTGATTTTTCCATCACCGTTTAAGTCCTGGTAAGCATCAGTATCTCTGTAAACTACTCCTGTTGAAGAAGTATCTCCAACTTCAATAGGCTTATCATTTTCATCATATTTTTGTTGATACACATAGAATGTGTTGATTTGCTGACCAACAGTATTAATCTGAATGGTATTACCAACACCACCAGCAATTCCACCAACAAGGTTACCTATTGCAGTATCGCTCGTAAACCTACTTAAAGCTAGAATTTTGTTTCTGTTTGCAGTTAAGTTAAATCCAACATTCCATTCCAAATCTTTCTTAGCAATTGGAACAGTGTTTATAATGAATTCAACCCCTTTGTTTTCAACAGAACCTACGTTTGTAAGTACTCTGTTATTGAAGTTTGTACCTGCGGGAACATCGATTTCAGCAATTAAGTCTTCTGTTTTTTTGTAATAAACATCAATACTTCCATTAATTCTTCCTCTAAAGAAACCATAATCTATACCGCCATTATAAGTAGTAGTTGATTCCCATTTAAAAGCTTCATCATATCTAGAAGGACGCAATGTATAGAAGAACTGATTTCCGAACTGGTATTGCGCTGTATTTTCGCTTTTACTATAAATAGGTAAATAATTAAAGTTAACTCCAACATCTTGTTGCCCTGTAACACCATATCCCAATCTTAACTTTAAATCAGATAGGTGTTTCATTTTTTTGAATGGCTTTTCTTCAATAACTCTCCAAGCAAAAGCCGCAGATGGGAAAAGACCCCAACGAGCAGATTTAGAAAAGCGGGAAGAGCCATCGTTTCTTAAAGTACCTGTAAAAAGATATTTTCCATTGAAGGTATAATTTAACCTTCCATAAAAAGAAACGAGGGTATTTTGAGCTAATGCGAAAGGAAAAACAGGAGCAAGCGTACCTGGAATAGTGTCTAAATTACCTTGAAGACCTCTAATATTAGGAGAAGAAAAATACCAATCTTGGTAAGAGTAACCACCAATTACATCAATTACACTTTTAATTTTAGTTAGTTCCTTTTTATAATTTAAGTAAAACTCAAGAAGTTTATTATCTCTGTTTTGAATATATGGCGCAAATTGACCTTTAGAGTTTGAAAAATAATTTGAAGCTGCAGAATCGGTAACTGTTACGGTACCATTACTTCTTGCAATATCATAACCTACGTTTAAATTGGCTCTTAATTCTGGTAAGAAATGGAATTTATAATCTAATTGAAGATTACCAATATTTCTAAATACTTCACTTTGGTCTAGACGTTGTTCTATTAAGCCAATTGGATTTCTACCAGCAAGCGCGTTTGGGTTTTTGCCATTTAGCCATTCAAAGTATCCACCAAAACGGTCGCTATTTGTTCTAACTTCTTGTGTTGGGTCGAAACCAATAGCACCACCAATTGCTCCTTGGTTTGCAAAAGTAGAGTTACTTAATGTTGCTTTTTGGTTGATTTCAACTTTTAGGTGGTCTTTGAAAAAGGTTGGCGATAAATTGAAGTTCGCTGTGCTTCTTTTCATATTATCGGTTATCAAAACACCATTTTGATTAAGGTAACCTAAAGAAACGCGATACGGAAGTTTTTTTATACCACCAGAAAAATTGATAAGATTATCTGAAGAAATAGCGGTTCTGTATATTAACTCTTGCCAATTTGTATTGGCCTTACCCATTAATTTTGTTTTGTTAGTATCGTTGGTGCTATTAATAATTCCCCTGAATTCATCAGCTGTTAAAACATCAACTAATCTTGAAACGTTTGCAACAGAATTAACAGAATTAACTTCTACTTTGAATGCATCAGTTTTTCCTTTTTTTGTAGTGATAATGATAACCCCGTTTGATGCTCTTGAACCGTAAATTGCAGTTGCAGAAGCATCTTTTAGGATTGTCATGTTCTCGATATCATTTGGGTTAATTAAACTCAAAGGGTTTGGAGAACCTGCAATTCCATCATTGGCTAAAGGAACACCATCAATTACAATTAAAGGGTCGTTGCTTGCATTTAAGGAAGAACCACCTCTGATTCTAATTGTACTTCCTGAACCAGGAGAACCCCCATTTGGAGTAATTTGAACACCAGCTACCTTGCCACTAATTAATTGCTCTGGTGTATTGATATTTCCTTTTAAGAAATCTTTAGAACTAACAGAAGCGACAGCCCCTGTTAAATCTTTCTTTTCGGTGGAACCGTATCCAATAACAACTACTTCGTTTAAGTTATTCCCGCTTGGGACCATGTTAAACTTTAAGTCAACGGTTTGACCAGCTTTCACATTAACCGACCTTACTTCTTTTACGTAACCAATAAATGAAATTTCCACAATATTTGTTCCTTCTTTTGGAGCTTGAATGGTGAATTTTCCATCAATATTAGTGGTCATTCCAATAGTGGTACCTTGAATTCTTGCAGCCGCTCCTATCATTGTTTGGCCCGTTTCGTCTAAAACTGTACCGTTAATTGTTTGAGCAAACGCGGCAGAATTTGCAAAACAAAATAGAATTAATAGAATCCGTAGAAATTTATTCATATGTTAACTTTTAAAGGGGATTTATTTATTGTTTGATAATTATTCCTGTAAACGATTTTCCATTTATCTGTGTCGTGTAAAAATATACTCCAGTATTTATTTCACTCGTGTTTAAAATAAACGAATTCAATGGGTCAACATTTAATGTTGAAACTTTTTTCACGATTCGCCCAGCAATATCTGAGATAATTAATTCAGAATTTTTGTTTGGTGTTTCTGGGAATCTAAAGAAAATTTCATCAGAAAAAGGATTTGGAAAAACTACCATTTGATTTTCAGTCTCTGCGATTTCATTAACACCAGTTACTATTTCGTAGTTATTTACTGGAGGTTTAATTCTTTTATTTGTATACACATGAAACTCACCAGCAGCGAGGTTAAGTGTAACATCAGTATTGCTAATGTTAAGACTATCTCCAGTTAAGTAGTCATACCATTTTCCAGATTGAGTGAAATAAGGTTGACAACCCCAATTTACAACATTGAAGTTCCCCACAACGATTACATCTAGGTCATTGCTATCATATTTTATAAATTTTGTCCAATCTCCAAGACTATATTGAGGATATAAATCTCTCATGACTGGAAAATTTGTTTTTAAATAATTCATTTTTCTTGTTACTTCAAAACAAGCTCTTCTTCCAGTTGCAGAATAGTAGTCCCAACGAATGGGCTTAGAGGCTGTTCTGCAATCTGGGCTAATAGAGCCATTTGAACATCGGTTAATTGAATAGTCGTAGCCTAATTCGCCAAATTGCCAAATCATTTTTGGACCCGGAATCGCAATTAAGAAAGTATTTGCAGCAGCCATTCTGTTTACCGCAGTTCCTAGGTCTCTGGTATTGTAACCTCCAGAAGCGTTACCAAAATTCAAATTCTTATACATTAACCTTTCTTCGTCATGGCTTTCG
>Ga0247839_1008622_pt1 | contig 10611 bp, 6 predicted proteins | sample LaCruzMarch2015__6_FD_192405 | JGI IMG/M metagenome (GOLD analysis project Ga0247839, IMG submission 192405) | Freshwater microbial communities from meromictic Lake La Cruz, Castile-La Mancha, Spain - LaCruzMarch2015_16m | ecosystem: Environmental > Aquatic > Freshwater > Lake | place: Spain...
TCGATCTGGGGCGCGTGGAGGTAATTGCCGAAATCACACTCAACGGAAAAAATCTTGGTATCTTATGGAAGCCGCCATTCCGTGCAGATATTTCCGGTGTGGCTCAAAAAGGCCGGAATAAACTGGAGGTGAAAATTACCAATCTGTGGGCGAATCGTCTAATTGGCGACGAGCAGTTGCCGGACGACGGACAGAACACGCTGGAGTCATGGCCTAAGTGGTTATTGGATGGAAAGCCCAGTCCGTCCGGTCGAGTTGCATTCACGACGTTCCGGTATTTCCGTAAAACAGAGCCACTCTTGCCCTCTGGACTGCTTGGCCCGGTGACTGTAAAGGCAGACTCGAAGGTTTGTACGCCGTAGGAGTACGCGTCATTCTCCTGTCGGTGGCAGTTGTTGCTGGACCCTGTGTTGATTTAATTAAACTTTATACGGTTTTCATTATTCCTGAAATTTTAGAAGGCCGTATGCTAGAGGGAATGAAGGTGAAGATGTCCAGAATGTCTCGGTGAATTATAATGAAAGTGAACCTCTATTGTTCGCTTGCCGCCTTGTCGATGAGCTTGATCATAGGATGCCCTGCCTCTGCAGTTCAAATGATTGCGGATCGTCATTTTCAGGATGGGGCGATTGTTCTTAATCCAGTCAGCGGTGCAGATGAGGGGATTATTCAGTACAAGGCTCCGTACGGGACAACATGGTGGCGTTTAGCACAATGGGGCAGCGAGCAGTCGATCTATGGAACCGCGCCGATGGTTCTCGGCTCAGGATCATTGCAGTGGAGCAATTCATTTAAAGCGGTGGTGAGCGGGTCGCCGGACAGTGCTGATCGAGATCTGATTCTGGCGGTGGATGCGATCAATGAGTATGGCGGAATATACCGGAAAAGCGGGGAGTCTTGGCCCGCATTGCTGATTTCCCAGCGGATCAGCAATCCTCAAGGTTGGTTTAAAAACTATGCACCATCTATTGCGGATCTGAATGAGCTGATTATCGACATAGAAGCCCGCCTTTTATATGCACAGAATATTTACACCAACGGATATTCTTCCAGTCTTCACGCGGCGCACTTTCTAATTTACTTCACGATTCAGAATTTGCAGACCAATCCGAAAACGGCGGATTACGGGAACTATTACTGGTTTGGGCTGGCGTTGTACGATGACCGGTATTCGCTGCCCGGACTGGCCGTAGCGCAGGATGGTGACGGAGTGACGACGGGTACCGGTAAGCTGATGTACAATATTGGTATCGCCCCGTTCTGTACTACTGGGCTCCAGACCGGAGCGTGGAAGCGGGTAACTGGCGATATCCTGCCGCACATAAAAGCCGGGTTGCAAGAAGCGTGGTCGCGAGGATATCTGACCAATTCGTTTAACTACGCCGATTACAAAATCGGCGGCATGAATATGGGCTGGGAGGTTCCCGGATTAAGCCGTGTCGCCATGCAGGTCAGAAATTTCGGATTGCAGGCCTACGGGTTGAATTTCGCCAAGCCGTATGAATTTAATACAGACGGGGAGTCTGATGGATGGAGTTACGCAAATCTAACGGATATCGGGGCCTCTGGATCAACGAACGGAACATGGGTGCTGGCGGCTGCGACCAATGATCCTCAGTTGATTGGCCCGCCGATGAGGCTGAACGCTTCGTTATACCGGCGGATATTAGTTCGCACAGCCAATGCCGGGAATCCTGTTGCCGCCAGCGTCGCGCAGCTTTACTGGAAGCGAGTTGGCGACGCAGAATTCAGCGATGCTCAGGCTGTTTCTGTTTCTGTGAATAACGGCGGCGGGTGGAAGGAATATGGTTTCGATGTGGGCGACAACACCAACTGGATCGGAGAAATTACGCAACTACGCTTTGATCCGGTGCTCTTTGGCGACGGTCATTCCGTTGGCGTGGATTATATTCGACCGGTGGTGGATTCTGTTTCTATTTCCAATGCACCGTTGCTGATGTGGGCTTCAAGCGGAGAATCTGCGACGATATTCTGGAATAGTCGACCGTATGAAATGTACACGATGCAAACTTCGACGACGCTTGTGAACGCGGTCTGGACGGATGTTCCGGGCTTTACAGCAACGCAACCGACCGATTCAGTTTTTCAATATCCTGTCGCAAACACCAATCTGTCTAACTGCGGCTTCTTTCGTGTGCGTGTGACCCCCGGTCCGTAATATCCTTTGATAGGATTTTTCCTGCCTAACTGGGGCCCAGACTTATGTAGAAAAATGAAAATGCAGAAATACGCGAAATGGCCATCGAGTCTAGTTCAGGGGGCCGTTTCAGGGGTGAACACTAATATTTTTCTGGCTGAAGGTCGGCCAGTTCAGGCGGTCATCCGTAAATTGGGAGCAGCAAGCAAGGTTATTGCCGGCAGCGGAAGGATCTCTAAAATGAGGCCAGCCAGCAGCCGTCTAAAACGCGGTTCAGTTTAAAGGAATGCTACGCGGTTTCTTATGGGTAAACTTGAAATAATAAAGAGGCTAAGCGTCGATTGAGTCGCTGGAGCCGTGGTTGCTGTTAAGCTGAAGTTATCGAATCCGGCCAATCCGGTGGTTGCATAGACTCCGCCGAAGCCATCTTTAAAATTGCTGTTTGCATCTGTGACTCCGACTTTTGAATAGACGATGGTATCGGTCACGGTGTCCCGAACGCTGACATCAAAAACATACGGATCAGCGGAAGACACTGTTAATTCATAAGGGCGATTTTGAACAGGAGTGAATGCCGCGGTTACACTTAGCGGCGTTGCGCTGACGACTCCGGCAACAGTTCTGGTGAACTGGACGTTTCCGGTTCCCGAGTAACGGAACTGATAATAGTTATTTACGTCTATATAGTTCACAATTAATCCGGCTTGTGCTGTAGAGGCCGTGGTATCCATTTTAACAATCGCAGATAGAGTGAAGTTTGTCCCCAGCCCGTTATTGAGCGTTCCGATGGCGGTATTCAGCATGGTGAATTTGGCCAATGCCGTACCGAAAACGCCGGTGATATCGACTTCGTTGCCGAATATTCGTGCCAGTCCATTGGTGTCATTGCCATTGATCCAGTTGGATCCGATGGCGAGGGATAGATTTGTAGACGCGGCTGTATCGGCTCGGTTAAAGTCATCTGTAATGGTGAGGGCGTACGCTCCCTGACATAGCAGGGCCATAACTGCTCCTGTAATTATTTTTTTCATGAGGCACCACCTTTGATTGATTGAATGAAAACAAGAATCTGTAACCTTTGATGCTTTTCATTTAACGAAAAAAAACCGGGGAAGAACATTCCCCGGTTTCGGTTTTTATTAACCCTTTTTATTTGCGCATACGGCGAAAAAGGAGGGTCACCAGAGCGCCGACTCCGAGCATCCCGATCGTAGCGGGCTCAGGAATAGACGTAATTGATAGATTGTCGAACCGGGGATTATTATTGGCTGCAGATGTATAGAGCCCAGCATAGCCATCGCTAAGCCCAAGTGAGGCTGTTACGGTGCCCGCAAGCGATCCGCCATCCAGACCGATACCCGTCAATATATAGGAGAATGAACCGGTGTTGGTTGATGTAACCTGCAGATTATATATCGAGCTGATTGCCAGAGCGACGCTGTTGGTTATCGTCTTGACGGTCGTGACATTTGTTCCGTTATATTGCACGAATTGCAGAACATTGGCGCCGCCGCCGGTATTAAGACGAGCCGCGTAATAAGTTGCATTATTCGTCTGATAGTTAAATGCCAACCCATACAATAGTGAAGCTGAGGCGGCGTTGTGCGTCGTGATATCTGCTGAAACGGTAAACGATTGACCGGCCAGACTGTTTTGCAGTGAGATATCGGCGCGGCGAAGAACGATGTTGCCTGCGTTTACGGTGCCAGCGGTCGTTTGGCCAAAAAACGCCGTATTATTGGTGATCCCAGCTTGAGCTTTTTTATCGCCAGTTGTCTGAGACAACTCATATGCACCGCCAATCGACGTCGCCGCATTGGTATTAAGTCCCGCATTTGCACGGTTGAAGTTATCGGTGACCAAAGAGGCCTGTGCTGCAAAACACAGCAATCCAGTCGTTATTCCTAATATTGCTTTCCTCATTCCATTCTCCTTTTTCTGTATCACCTGTCTCCTGTTCGTAAGCTATTCCCCAGTGGAATGACTTACTCTATTTCTCTAATAATCCTACAGCCTTGTGCAATTCACGGAATAATGAATCGCGTATATTTCTTAATATTTTCCAAACAGCAAAAAGTGCCGTTGCATATATCTCAACCTGTCAACTCCTTGATGTCTTTCAAACAGTATTTTTGGATGTAGCGAGGGGGGGGCGTGGCGACAGCTCAGGCAACTATTGATTCCATTAAACTTTATACGCTTTTCATTATTCCTGAAAATGAACGGATGCTTATACTGATCCGGCTGATAAATGGCTCGGGAGTTCATCATGAAGAATTTCGGCAGGACATGGCTGACGGTGGGTGTCGTGGCAGGATCGGCTTGTGCTGCGAAAGACGGCGAGTCGAAGCGGCCGCCCAACATCGTCATTTTGCTGGCCGACGATCTCGGTTACGGCGACCTGAGCGTTCATGGTGCCAAGGATGTGCAGACGCCGAACATTGACGCTCTTTTCCGCGGCGGGATGCAGTTTAAAGAGGCGTATGTTTTGTATCCGGCGTGCGGCCCGTCACGCGCCAGCCTGATGACCGGTCGGCACCATCTGCGCTTCGGTTTCTCCGGCAATCCCGATCAGGTGGTTCCAACAGCTCCCGGCAATCTGCTTGGGCTGCCGAAAGAAGAAATTACGCTGGCTGATTTGCTGAAGAAGCAGGGCTATGTCACGGGACTATTCGGCAAGTGGCATTTGGGTGTGCAGCCGGAATGTCATCCAATGAATCGCGGCTTTGATGAATTTTACGGCTTCCTCAACTCGCTGTACCGCTATTTTGATCTGGGCAATATGAAGCTTCCCGACTGCATGCAGCGCGGATTCGAAAAGGTTCATGAAAAGGAATATCTGACGGATGGCTTTTCCCGTGAAAGCGCTGACTTTATTGAGCGGCACAAAGAGCAGCCGTTTCTTCTGTTCGCTTCCTTCAGCGCGGTGCACACGCCGTTGATGTATGATAAGGATATGGGCAACACTCCGGTACCTCTGGATGGTACAGCGGATCTGGCTGAAAACCGGCGCATGCTGGCGAATATGATCCAAGGACTGGATCGCGGCGTCGGCACCATCATGCAGAAGTTAAAAGCCTGCGGACTGGAAGATAACACGCTGGTTTTTTTTCTGAGCGACAACGGCGGCCCGGAAAAAACCGGAGTCTACAGCAACGGGTCGCTGCGCGGATACAAAGGTTCGCTTTATGAAGGCGGTCTGCGGGTTCCGATGGCTGTGTACTGGCCGGGAAAAATTAAACCCGGCGGCTCCTATGAACATCCGGTGCTGGCCACCGATATTTTTGCCACCTCCGTCGAATCGGCGGGCGGGCAGTTGCCGACGGACCGGCAGTATGATTCAAAAAACCTGATGCCGCTGCTGACGGGGATTCAGATCGAACCGTTGTACGGCGGTGAAACGCTCTGCTGGGATGCGCTGGGTATGCAGGCTGCGCGCAAAGGCGACTGGAAGCTCGTGATGCAAAATAAGAAGGTGGTCGGCCTGTACAACATTCCGGCCGATGCCGGAGAACAGAACAATCTGGCCGCTGTCTATCCGGAGCGGGTGCAGGAACTGCAAAGCACCTTCAACCGCTGGAGTGCGGCACTTCCGCCCTGTAAATTTAAATGGGTTCCGATTGAGCAATACCGGGCGTGGGAAAAAGCGCAGGGAAATTAGCGAATGCAGAAAATGGTTGTCATGCTGTGTATCAGACCGGTGGTCAGGGCTTTTTTTCTTTTGCCGGTTTTTATCGTCAGAACCGCATATGCGGCGCCGGTCACGGAGAGTTTCGACCGTCCGGATACCGATTTTTTCCCGAATGCCGCGGTTTCGATCGGCGACGGATGGATCTTGGCGAAAGGGCGCGGTGACGCGACGGCTGTGGTTCGGATTCAGCAAGGACAGGTTGCGTTCGATCATACCGGCGGAACTAAAGCAGAAGATCTGGTGTTGTTTCAGGAGAAGACGGAACTGCAGGATCGATTCAGTGTCGCGGCCGATATTTTCAGCGATACCGCGCCATCCCAGTCGGTATTGTATGGGCTCGCCTTCAATTACCGCAAAGATGGAAGTTTCTATGCCGCTCGTATCCATACCGGTGCCAGTGCCACGATATTGCAGTTTTTAAAAGTTTCTGCGGATGGCAAAGGAAAGGCGTTTACGAATATTCAGGGACTTCAGCTTAAGACAGGATCTCTTTACCATCTCCAGATTGAATCCGTTACGCCGGGCTATTTCAAATACACATTGACCGGCCCCGGACTGGAGAACGGGTTGCAGGGTTCTGCGGTTGATACCGGAGTGCCGCTGTCCGGCGGATGTGCCGGACTGTATATCAATCAGGGGAAATCAGCTCCGCGCTTTGATAATTTTTCAGTCCAGACGGAACAAAAAGTGACGGCAACGCCCGTGGCTCCGCAGAAAGAATCTGCGTTGACCTCACCGGCTCCGCAACCGCGTGCCGCCCGGCAAGTGTCATTGGAAGGAATTGTCTACCCTTCTGATTTGGTATCTGTGATTGATGTCACTAAGCCGCCGTACAACGCCGACCCGACCGGGCAGACCGATTGCACCGCCGCGCTGATTCAGGCCGTCGATGATGTGTTGCGTCCGGATTATGAAGCGCTGAAGCAGACATTCCTTACCATGAAAGAAAAGCCGCAACTGATGGTCTGGTACAGCAAGCTGTCTTTTGATGACCGCCAGCAGTTTATGCAGAAAAATCCGCTGGCCGCCGTTGGGCAGCAGCGTCCGCAGGGAATTTTTCCGTACAAGGCCACGTCGGCCCGGATTATTTATTTCCCGAACGGAACATATTTAGTCAGCGACACCGTCACCTACTCCTATAATGACCTGATTAATAAAAAAGGACTGGAGCTCTGCTGGCGGCTGCATTTCCGCGGGCAGAGCCGCGAGGGCACAACTATCCGGCTTAAGGACAACTCGCCCGGTTTCGGGCCCGGAGCGGATAAGCCGGTAGTCAGTTTTATCCGCGACGGACGATCTTCCAATGTGGCTATGCAGAACAGCTTCGAAGATCTGACGGTCGAAGTCGGAGCCGGTAATCCGGGCGCATCAGGCATTAACTTTTTTGCCAACAACTGCGGTGTAGTCCGCCGGGTGGCGATCCGCGCGGCTGATGAACAGAAGGCCGGTTTCGCCGGACTGGAGATCAAAGGTAAATCCTCTACGGCTATGCTGATCAGCGATCTGCTGGTGGACGGCTTCGATTACGGGATCAAAATAGAAAACACCGGAGACAACGATAATGCGGTTGTCGAGAACGCCTTACTTACCGGCCAGCGCCGCGCCGGCATTCTGCTCAAAGACCGCAACGCATCCATCCGCCGCCTGACTTCCAGCAATGCGGTTCCGGCGGTGCAGATTGAAGGGGAGTCAACACTGGCCCTGTTGGACAGTGAGCTGACCGGAACCGGCGCGGCATCCGGTCTCCCGGCCATTGATTTTAAAAACGGACAGCTGCTGGCGCGCGACATCACCGCCGCCGGATATGCTCAAGCCGTCGCACGATCAGGACAATCTTTAGCGGCGGGCGGCCTGGTTCGTGAATATCTTTCCAGTCCTTGGCTACGCGCTTTTGAAGACAGCGGACTTCCGGCCCGGCTACCCGTGGAAGAGACCCCGGCCTTTCCGTGGCCGCAACAGTCCGATTGGGTCAGCGTTAATTCGTTTGGAGCCAAAGGCAACGGGTTTACCGACGATACCGCCGCCATTCAGGCCGCTATGAACGCCGGAAAACCGGCCGTATATTTTCAGCCCGGGATATACCTCGTTGACAAACCGATCACGATACCGCCCGCTGTTCAGCGAGTGAATTTTATGTATGCCGATCTGGTTGCTGGCGGACATCTGCTGGAGCTGACGAACGGCGCGGCCTTCCGGATTGAAGGAGACAGTTCCCGTCCGTTACTTCTGGAGGATTTATTTGCCTTCGAACTGTTTTACGGAATGCGGCTGGTCGAACACGCTTCGCAGCGGACGCTGGTGCTGAGCGATCTGCACACACAGTCGGCGCGGATGTATTTCAACTCCGTGCCCGGCGGGAAAGTATTTATTGAAAACTGCGCGTCGGCAGTTCCCAATGACAAACCGCTGCCCGGAGGTTTTATTTTTACCGGACAGCAGGTCTGGGCCCGCCAGATGGATCCGGAAAGAGCCTGTCCGATGACGTTGAATCAGAATTCAAAACTCTGGGTGCTGGGATTCCGCACTGAGGCCCGTGATCGGACGGCGTTCGTCACCGCAGAGGGCGGAGTCACCGAAGTCATGGGTGGGCATTTTTCTTTCCATGGTTCCGGTGAACCGGCGCCGCAGGTGAAAAGCAGTGATTCCGCGACAACAGTTTTTGCCGCGGCCATGGCCCTGTCACCGAATGTTGACCGGCACACCTACAGTCCGGTTGAAGATGCCGCAGGCGCAGAAAACAGGAAGCTGGCGTGGGATCAGTTTCCGGTCTTTAAAGGCAATCAGGCGGTTATTATCTATTCCGGCGACAACCGGAATCCGGTAGCGGTAAACAAGGGACAAGGAGCAGTTCAATGAAGACCCCCTTGGGAGCCGTTTTGTTAGGAATTTGTGCCGTACTGCCGGAAAAAGTTGGTGCCGCGCCGCGGCCGGATATTGTGCTGATCACGACGGATGATCAGGGTGTGCAGGCCGGTTGTTACGGCGACAAGCTGGCGATTACGCCAAATCTTGATCGGCTGGCCGCTGACGGAGTTTTGTTTTCGCGGGCTTATGTGACCCATGCGTCATGCAGTCCGTCGCGCAGTTCAATTTTAACCGGACTGTATCCGCACCAAAACGGGCACATCGGGCTGGCCAGCGAGCATCCGGAGTATGCTTTGAGACCTGGAATACCGACCTTGCCGTTTTTATTAAAAACGGCCGGGTATTATAACGGGATCATCGGCAAGCAGCATGTCAATGCGGGGTCGAACGATATACCGTTCGATTTTGCGTGGGCCCGCAGCAACAGTCCGGTTGTTACCCGCGATGTCCGCATGGTGGCGGATAAGGCGGATGAGTTTTTTAAGCAGGCCGGCGACAGATCGGTTTTTTTATACGTCAACTATTTCGATCCGCACCGTCCCTACGACGCGGAGGCAACCCAGTGCAAAGGGCTGCCTGAAAAACCGTACACGGTGGACGATGTTACGCCGTTCGGATTTCTGGGCGATGCCGCCACACTTTCCGATGTGGCCGCCTACTACAACTGCGTCAATCGGATGGATGTCGGGCTGGGATTGTTGTTCGACCAGTTGAAAAAAGCCGGGCGCTATGACAACACGCTGATTATTTTCCTGAGCGATAACGGCCCGGATTTTACGCGCGCCAAAACAACCTGCTATGAAGCCGGCGTGCATATTCCGTTTGTGATCAAATGGCCGGGAGTTAGTCGGTCCGGACTGAAATGCGATGCGTTGGTTTCGGCGGTAGATATTGTCCCGACAATTCTGGATGCCGTCGGGGCGGAATGTCCGCCGGTTGCTGGACACTCGTTGCGCTCCGTGCTGCGGGGCGATACGCCGCCGGAATGGCGCAGAGATTTATATGCGGAATATACTTCGCATACGAAAAACCATTTTTATCCGCGCCGGTCGGTTCGGGATGGCGATTTAAAATTAATTCATAATCTGGAATTCTCCCGGGCGAATCCGGTGAATCGGCGCGGCACAGATAATGTAGACGGATTTAAAGATGGTGCGCTGAAGAACGCTTTTTCAATCGATCAGCATCCGCCGAAATGGGAGCTTTACAATCTGGATAAGGATCCGTTTGAAACGGTCAATCTGGCGGATAATCCCGAATATGCGACGGAGTTAAAAAACCTTCAGAACATGCTACAGGATTGGCAGAAAGAAACCGCTGATCCGTTGCTGAATCCGGACGAACTGCAGCGGCTTAAAAAGGCTCACGGACTTTGATATGAAAAAAACAGTTTCAATCATAGGAAGTTTACTGCTGGCATCCGGCCTCTCACCGGCGGCTGATCGTCCGCCGAACGTCCTCTTCATCTGCGTCGATGATTTGCGCCCCCAGCTTGGTTGTTACGGCAACGCGCAGATGAAAACGCCTAACATCGACTGGCTGGCCGGACGCAGTACACTGTTTCAGCGCGCCTATTGTCAGTTTGCGATTTGCGGTCCGTCGCGGGCCAGTGTGCTTTCGGGAATGTATCCGGAGCACAGCGGCGTGCAGGATAACGTGAAGAGTTTCCGGGCGGCTGTTCCGGATGCGGTGGCGCTACCGCAGCATTTCCGCAGCTGCGGCTACGAAACGGTCGGCATGGGTAAGGTGTTTCACCAGATGGCGAATACCGATCCGCCGTCGTGGAGCCGCTGGGTAAACATCACCGGCCGGGGATATTTTCTTCCGGAAAATATTGCGGATCAGAAGAAGCGGCAGCAGGGAATCGCCGTCCGCGAAGCGGCGGGCGAAAAGTTCA
>Ga0247839_1008628_pt1 | contig 10603 bp, 8 predicted proteins | sample LaCruzMarch2015__6_FD_192405 | JGI IMG/M metagenome (GOLD analysis project Ga0247839, IMG submission 192405) | Freshwater microbial communities from meromictic Lake La Cruz, Castile-La Mancha, Spain - LaCruzMarch2015_16m | ecosystem: Environmental > Aquatic > Freshwater > Lake | place: Spain...
ACCCAATCGATCGTTATTCGATTGGCAGCTCGACCGCCGGCCTGAAGACCAAGGAGGACGGGTCCCTCGTCATCTACGTCGGCAAGGAATCCCCCGGAAACGACAAGGTGAGCAACTGGCTGCCCGCCCCCGCCGGCCCATTCTGGACGGTGATGCGCTGTTACGGTCCCAGTCAATCGATCGTCGATGGCACCTACAAGCGGCCAGACTATGTGGCGGAATCATTGAACGAATAGCCATCGGTCAAGACCCAATGAACCAGAACCATGAAACAAACCCCAGCTGAAACTTTCGACACCCCGATCGGCAGGCTGTCCTTCACTCCTGATTTCATCAATGGCTATCCTTCCGGGGAGTCGGTCGAACGTCTCTTCGATCAGATTGATTTCCAGCGGGCTTGTCAGGCCTACCTGTGGAGCATCCCGATCGTCTCCTTTGCCGAGTGGCAGAAGGCCCACGAGGTGACCTTCAAGGCGAGATCCGGCGATGTGGTGGTGTATGACAACTACCTGGCCAAGCTCGGGATTCTCACGGCAAACGCCACGACGCCCTACATCATCAGTTTCTTCAATCTCGAGGAAACCGGTCCGATGGTCGTCAGGATGCCTGCCGGCGCGGTGGCGGGATTCGCCGACGACATGTGGCAGCGCCCCTTGATCGACATGGGCCAGACCGGACCGGACAAAGGCCAGGGTGGCGTCTATGTGATCGCGGGCCCAGGGCAGCACGCCGATCCCCCCCAAGGGGGCTATCTGGCCACATCCCCGACGAGCAACGTCTTCTGGGGGTTCCGCGCCCTGGACAAGGATCCTGCCAAGGCGAAGGCATTGCTGGAGTTGCTCGAGATCTACCCCCTCTCGCAGAGCAACAACCCGCCCAAGAAAACGATCGTCGACATCTCGGGAATCCGCTGGAGTCAGACGCCCCCCAGAGGGATCGAGTATTGGAGGAGCCTGCACGCGATCATCAAGCGCGAACCGGTGCATGAGCGCGATCGGTTGTTCATGGCCATGCTCAAGCCTCTCGGCATCGAAAAGGGCAAACCGTTCGAGCCTGACGAGCGCCAGGCCAGGCTGCTCGCCGACGGGGCCCTGGTGGGCGAGGCGATGGCAAAGGCGAATGATTTCGAGAAGCGGCTTAAGGAGGCTCACTATGCGGAGGGAACCCACTGGCATTTCGCGCTCGTGATCGATCCTTCCCAACGCGCGGAGTTCTACGACCAACTGGATGGTCGTGCGGCCTGGTTTTACGAGGCGGTGACAACGTCATCCGGGATGGTGACCAGGACGCCGGGCGTCGGGCAGGTCTATCTGGGCACCTACAAGGACAAGGACGGCGACTGGCTCGATGGGTCGAAGAGCTATCGGCTCCGGGTACCCGCGAATGCCCCGGTGGAGCAGTTCTGGTCCATGACCGTCTACGACGTCGGAGCCCGCTGCCTGATCGACAACCCGTCCCAGCAAGCGGACCGCTCATCACGCATGGGCCTGAAGGTCAACGACGACGGCAGCACCGACCTTTATGTCGGCCCGAAGGCGCCGGCAGGAAAAGAGGGGAATTGGGTCGAGACGGTCCCCGGCCGCGGTTGGTTCAGCTATTTCCGCCTCTACGGCCCGAAGCAGGAGCACTTCGATGGGTCGTGGGTGCTTCCCGATTTCGAGATGACCGACGGTTAACGAGAAAGTTCCCGGGACATGAACCCGAAGATGCAAAGCGAACAAGCCCCTCGAGTAGACAGGCCGGCGCCCACACTTTGCTTGCGGACCTAGCTCCTTGCCTGCCACTCAGAGGCAGAGAAGGGGGACTTGATTGAGAGGGAAGCAAGACAGCAAGGCAGACTGTCTCGCCGCACCAGCGGCTAACCGCTCCACCCACTCGCGCCTGCTCGGGGTTCCCGCGCCAGCCTCGATGCAGCACCAGACGGCGGCCAGGCGGCTCCATCCGCTCGCTCCCGCTCGGGTGTGCCGCTGCGACCTTGGCCGCCTCAGGCAAAGAGCAGCCGTGGCGCCTGCGGCAACGCTTCACCCACTCGCGCCTGCTCAGGGTGAATCAAGGAGATTCCAGGCGGCGCCCCTTAGCACCCCCATCACGTGTAGCAGGACAGGCCACGCCTGATGACCTCACCAGCCCAGGCTGCTTGAACATCCTCTAACCCGCAGATTTAACCTGGCGCTGCTAGATCCATGGGAAGACTGAACCGATCAGGTGCGCCATGACGGCCTTCAAGGTGATGAACTGGAACGTGGAGAACCTGTTCCTTCCTGATCCGTCGAAGCCGGAGTCTCAGCAGGCTTTCCAGGACAAACTCGCCAAGCTCGCAGCCGAGATCGACAAGGAGCAGCCTGATGTGCTGGCTCTCCAGGAGATCGGTCCGAACGGCGCCCTGGCGGCTCTGCAGCAGGCCCTCACGCATTCGATGCCCCATGCGGCGGAGGGAGACCCGGAAGCAGGCGGAGAACCCAGCCGTGCCATCCGAGTGGGGATCCTCTCCACCCGCCCTCTGAGCGCCATCCGGTCCATCAGCCCCTTTCCGGACCTGATCCGTCCGGTGCAGCAAAAGGATCCGGTCTTCGACAAGCCGGGCACTCCCGCTGATGAATCGCTGCTCGCCGCCATGGGCCGCAGCGCCCTTGAGGTGGTGGTGGAGGTAGGCGGTACGGAGGTGACCGTGATCACCGCCCACTTCAAATCGAAGCTGATCAGCTATCCCCGGCCCAAGGGGAACTTCAACCCAAAGGACGAGGACGAGCGCTACCGCTATGCGGCCTACGCGCTCTACCGCCGCACCGGGGAGGCACTGACGATCCGCGACCGGATCAATGCGATCCTCTCCTCCGGTGCCGGTGAACCCGATCCCGATGACGGGCTGGGGCGGGAGAAGGCCGTGGTGTTCTGTGGGGACCTCAACGACCAGCCCGATGCCGCCACCACCCAGATCATTCAAGGTCCGACTGGCTCGGAGTTGGAGACCGCTGGGTTCCGCAGTGGCGACAAGGGAGACGGCTATCGGATGTGGAATCTGGCCCCGCGCCTCAACTTCACGCCAGATGGCCAGCCACCCGCAGAGCCTCCCTACACCCGGGTGTTCAAGGGCCGTGGCGAATTAATCGACCACATCTTTGCCAGCCACCGCCTCGTGAACCCCAAGAACATCCCAGAAGCCCGCACCGTTCTGGCGACGGACCGTCTGCCATCGGTGAATGAGGTCCCCACCGAGCGAAAATCCGACCCGGCATCCGACCATGCCGCCGTGGTGGCGACCTTCACCATCTGATCAAGGCCCTGCCCAGCTGGCAGGAGTTGGGGTGAACCTTCAGCAGGAAGCCACAGTCCCTGAGCTGTTGCGATGGGAATGGGGTTGAGAGGCTTTGCAAACGTTCGCCAGACGCTATTGCGTCCGAGGCAATGGTGTGCAAACAAGAGTCACGAGTAGTGCTTGCCGGAGTAGTGAATTTCCAGATTTTGCGACATTTCCGAACCGGTACGCGCGAGTTTCTCGTATTTGGGGGTATATCCCCCCTTTTCTGTACTTTACTTGATTTGATTGATCGTGAATTTGAGTCCCCTGCCTCGCGCTTGATTGTGTGCCGAACATTCGGTCCCTGCTATTCGGTTACGCTTGGTTGTCGATGTTGAAGGTGCGCTCCGCCCGTGTGGACAGAGCGCCATTGGATCAACGCCGGGCGCCAGCTGGTTTCTTGGCATAGCTGGCCAGGTAGAGCTCGCTGGCGCTCATGCTCTGCAGGTTGGTTGGTTGGCCGTTGCCATCGAACTCGGCGATCACCGTGGCTGGCCCGAGGCCGCCGCGCTGGTTGAACAGGAAGCTGAGCACCGGATGGGTGCGGAGCGACTCGATGTGATCGGCGGCATCGAGGTTGCCGTGATCACCGAGCAGCACTTTGCCCTTGGAGTCGATCGGCTCCAGCAGATCACGGCCGGCTCCGTCCTTGGTGAGGCGGAACTCGCCGCCGACCTGGTGCTTGAAGATCTCAAAGAAGGAGCCGCGGTTGTCACCACCGGCGCGGCCATCGGCATCGACGAACAGCCGCTCCAGCAGCCGTTCCTTGCGCAGGTTCTGCACGTCCTGGAGCGCCTCGTCCCGTTCCTTGGCGGCTGCTTTCACCTTGCGGGCAGCAGCGGCCTCGAGCTGAAGTTCACGGCTGGCGATCTCACGCTCCAGCTGCTCCTTCTGCCGCTCGGCCTCCTGGAGGCGCTCGTACTCGTCGGGGTTGATCTTGGAAAACTGGGCGAGCTGTCGCTTGATCGTGCGCAGCTCCCGCTCCAGCTGGTTGGTCTTGCGCCGCTCCGCCTTGAGCGCATCGGTCGGCTCGGGGCGAGAGGCCAGGGGCTCCTCGCCGGGTTCATCCAAGGGCTCGTCAGCATCCAGGTCGTCGTCCTCATCGATGTCGTCGTCGTCGGGCTCATCGGTGAGGGCGGGCGGCTCCTGGTTGGGCCAGTGTTGAGGCTGCGCGTAGCTGACGAGCTGCTGATGCTCGGCGGTCGGTTGCTGCAGGACGCGGAGATCCTGGGAAAGGCGTTTGGTCATCGGTCCACCCATCACGGCTGTGGTTGAAGCGAGTGCCCCATCCCGGCTGCACTCACCCCAGCTATTGCCAGCACCTGCTGGTTACGGCGTGACGGGCGGCGGATCCGGAGGCATGTCCACATCCCAGAGGTCATCGGCAGCGGAAACGCCCCGCAGGGGCGGCAGGTAGATCCAGCCGCCGGCAGGCAGCAATGTCGCCGGGCGAATCAGCGGCACCTGCAGCACCTGGCCCACGTCCAGCTCATCGGACGGGCGGATCGCTGGCACCTCAAGCAGCACGCCAACCGGGAGCGGATCACTGCGGGGCCAGCGGTCGTAGTCCGGGTTGTAGAGCCGCAGCCAATCCACCGTCGTGTCGTACTGAACGGCCAGAGCCTTGAGCGTGTCGCCAGCCGCAGTGGTGTGGCCATCGGCGCGCAGCAGCGACGGGTTGAGCTTGCGCAAGAAATCGACGGTCGTGCCATGGCGGGCGGCCAGCACGTTGAGCGTGTCACCCGTGGCGGTGGTGATCGGCCCCTGCTGGGCCAGATCCGGGTTGACCGCCCGCAGCGTCTGCACGGTGGTGCCGTAGCGCTCGGCGATCAGGTTCAAGCTGTCGCCGTCCTCCAGCACCAGCACGCGGTTGGGCTTGAGGGCAAAGCTGATCGCCTCCCCCAGCTCCGGCTGCACCTCCAGCCCGATCCCACCGGGCCCGTAGGCCTGGCCGATCATCAGCAGGCTGGCACCAGCCAACACAGCGCGGGGGCTGAGCGGAAGCACGCCCGGGGTTTGCAGCAGCGAAAGATCACCCAGCCAGCACACTCCCTCGGCGGGCACCTGCACGGCGGTGTGCCGCGGTGGCTCGGTGGCTGGCGGCACCGGAAGCGGCTGGAAGGTGGCCCGTAGGCCCGGGGTCTGCCAGTCCTGCTCGGACGCCAGCCAGTCCCATGGATTGGACTGGGGCGTGGCTGGCGGCAGCAGGGCAGCGCGGGTGAGGTGGCCCTCGCAGAGGATGTCGCCGGTGTCGATGCCGGGGCCGTTGTCGCGACTGGAGATCAGCTTGCTCTGTTGAATCGAGCAGTCGATCACCTGACGGCAGACCGTTACCGGGTTCTTGGCGCCCGGGTGTTGCTGCTGCTGGAGCATCAGCCGCACATTGGCGACCTCCTGCAGCGCCGTGACCGGTGTGGCACTCATCAGGAGCGCAGGAGAGTGCCGGAGAACGGTGTCGGCGCCGGGGGGCACCAAGAGGCCAGACCCGGCAAAATCAGCAGCAGGTTGGCCACATGGCCGCGCCGTTGGCCGCCGGAGCTGAGGCCATAGCTGTTGGCGGTGGGTTCGGCGTACTCCGTCGAGACCTCCTCCATCAGCAGCTCGGTGGCGTACTCGATCACATCGAGCTTCTTCTTGGGCAGCTCGGCTGGCACCGGACCGGCGGCCGCCTTGCGGGTGGTCTTGATCACGAACGGCTCGGCGTGCGTGCCGCCAGTTGCCAGGCCCGCATCGAGCACGGCGATGGCATCCAGCGACGCCTTGGCGCCAGGGATCGCCTCGGGGTAGCTGCGCTCCAGCTGGGCCATCGCATCATTGATGGCCCGCAGAGCAGGGGCGGTGACGGGGATCAGCAGGGCGCGGCGGATCGCTTCCAGATCCGACGGGCGCCAGGCGTTGGGGTTGGCAGGTGGGCCGCTCATCAGCTCATCTCCGGTGTGGGCACAGCGAACGATTCGGTCGCCGAGCCGCTGATCGGGTTGACCACCCCCGGAGCGGCAGCCAGCGAAAGCTGGTGGCGCAGCTCGGCGGTGCTGATCACGCTGCGCTCATGAAGCGTGAGCCACTCACCCACGCTCGGCTGGGGCCGCAGCGGCGGGGTGAGCGGCGTCACGGTGAGCGCCAGGCCGGCGCCATCCACCAGGCTGTCACCGGTGAGTGAGCACCAGTGCTCCAGCACCGTCGCGAACACCGAGGTCTTCTGGGTGGCGAGTGACTGCAGCAGGGCGTAGGCCTGGCCGGCGGTGAGCGAAATCTCGGTTTCACTGCGGCCGGCGCCCCGGTTCTGGGTTGGCACCAGCGCATCACGGCGCATGGTTTCATCCAGCAGGGTCAGGTAGGCGCGGTGCTCGGCGAGCGAGCGGGCGCGGATCTCCTTCCAGTTGAAATCCGCCCCCTCCGGCAGGTCCATGAAGGTGGAGGTGGAGAGCACCAGCTGCTCGGGGGCGCGGGCTTCGCCGTCCTCGCTGCGCTGGAAGCCGTACTGATCGACTAGGCCGCTGCGCACACCCACCGGCAAGGCGCAGCGGCTGAGCAGGTCCTCGTACTCACTTTTGAGCCGGTAGTGGGTGAGGTACTGGTTGGCGAGGCCCAGGTGAGGCAGATCCCCTTCCCCGAAGGCCGCCCCATCAGCGGCATACCAAACCACCGGCATGGTGTGTTGGCGGGGCAGCAGCAAGGGCCGGCCAAGACGCTGGGCCTCGTACCCGCTGGCGGCACCGCTGCTGGCCGCCGCGCTGTTGGGCACGGCGGCGAAGGTTTCGACGGCCAGGCCGTCATCACCGAGGGTTGCCTGGTGGTACAGCCAGTCCTCGAGCCGCGGCGCCTCAGCACCATCAGGTCCCAGACCCAAAGGGCCCAGGTGATGCACCGGGATGGCGCTGTCGTAGAGCGGCGGCTGCGGTGCCCTGCGGTCCTGCCGCCAATTGATTCGGTGCGGCGGGCTGTCGGGGCTGGGCAGGTGCCAATCCAGCAGATCCCCGCGCGGCACCAGCGAGAGGCGAGGCAGCGAGAGCCGATCACCACGGCGGATCGCATCGAGCCGATGCCCTTCCGATGGCCAGCCCCGCAGGGGCGGCAGCACCAGGATCAAGCAGCCGCCATCACGCAGCACCAGCAGATCGGCGATGAACAGGAACACACCCAGATCGGTGCCGCGCCCGTCGACATCGGAGATCACCCGCTGCAGCGAGGGCGGTAGGGCCAGGTACTCCAGGAAGGAGAGCATCCCGGCGTAGGTGCGCAGCGCATCGCGGAAGAAGCCGCTCGGGCGGGCGTTCTCCACCCGGTTGCGGTAGTTGGCGTAAGGCTCCTTGGCACCGGGCGGCAGGTAGACGCAGCGACGGCTGGTGCCGCCGGGTGAATCGAGCAGGTTCCAGCAGTCGAAGCAGAGCTGGAGCTGCTCCCGCAGGGACCGGAGGGTGGCGTGTTCCCGCCAGGGTTGTAGTGGCGGGGCGGTGTCTGCCGCCCTCCGGGCCTGCTCCTCGGGCGGAGAGAGGGGAAGCCACTTGTTGCGGGTTCGGTTGCGGCTCCTGGGGGCCAAGCGGTTGGTGCTGCTGGGGGCTATTGCCAGGAGTGGATCAGCAGGCGATCAGTAGATCAAGCAGCTGTGATGATGAAGGCCTGGAAGTTGAAGGCCAGAGCACCGAGCTGGTGCCGTCGGCGCTCCTCCTCCACTGGGCCCTGCAACCACTTGGGCTTCGGCAAGCAGAACCGGCTGGAAAGGAGAGTCAGAGGCGGAGGTACGTATACAACTTGAGGGCTGCAGGTCGGGTATGGCCGATCACGGGCAGGCTGCGCGTGAGCAACGGGAGAGACGCTCGCTCTGGCAGAGATGGCGGTAGAAATGCACCAGCCCGCTGGAGTAATTGTGTAGCAAAACGAACATGTGGTTCTCAGTCCCTGGAACCACGGCTACCACTACGACTGAAGCGCGGAAAACCTTTAAAGCAGCTTCAGTTTAGAGGTTCCGACGATTAGCCTGGCCTTGGTTCGCAAAAAGGACAGGCAACTGTGGCGTGGTTCACGGAGCCTCCCAATGACTAGTTATGTGCAAGAAGGCAATCGCGTGAATCTCAGGCACCACCATGCGGAAGACGAAAACGCCATCGTGCATCTATTCACGTCTGTGTTCGCCACCTCCGAAGGCGAAGCCGAGGGTGCGTTGATTGGCAAACTCGCAGCGGACCTTCTTCACAATACGGACGATCGTGACTTATTCAACTACGTTGCCGTCGATTCTGATTGCGTCGTTGCGTCAATCTTTTTTACGCGGCTCGAAGTCGACAACAACTGCGATGTATTCATCCTTGCTCCCGTAGCCGTGCGTAGTGACCGACAGCGTGAGGGCATTGGGCAAGCTTTGATCGGCCACGGATTGAATGACCTGACAGAACGAGGCATCGATTTCGTGCTTACATATGGAGACCCAGCCTTTTATCAGAAGGTCGGTTTTCAACAAATATCTCCCACGACAATTAGAGCTCCCTTCCGGCTTTCACAACCAGAAGGCTGGCTTGGTCAATCTCTCGGTGAAAAGCCCATTGAAACACTGACAGGGTCCTGCGCTTGTGTCAATGCATTCAACGATCCTGTGTATTGGTAACGCATCTCGCGAACGGGTAGCCCACATAACCTAGCGGTCAACCGGAGCCGCCGTTGACGCGTATTTTTGAAATCATAGTTTTTTGACGGCGGCCCGGTTACCGCCGTCGGTGAGCCGACTTTTCAGTTATCTGGCTGAAGCGCAATCACCGTGATCGAGCAGGCGTCCTGAATCTCCCGCCAGCGCTCGGCCGTGATCCCCAGCCGCTCCGGAACCGCATGGGGCGGAAGCCCTTCCCGCAGCAACTTCTGGCCACTGGCATAGAGGTCCCGCCAGGAGGGCGGCACCTTGATTGCAAAGCCGTGATCCCGCAGGTAGTGGGTGATCTCGCCGTTGGCGTAGGTGCGGGCGTAGGGGCGAAACGAACGCCCGCCCGTGCCATCGAAGCGGGCGGCAGCCTTGAGCAGGCCGATCACAGCGAGTTGCCGCAGATCATCGAAGGCGTGGGTGGTGCGGCGGGCGAAGTTGCCGGCGATTTTCTCGGCCAGGTCCAGGTGGGCCAAGGCCAAGGCATGGGCAGCGGCGTTCGGGTTGCTTGGCCGGTGTCGAAGGGGCCGCGGACGGCAGGGCCGGAGGCTGAGGGAGAGCTGCTCATCACCCTGGTGGGGCTCTGAGGCAGCACGACGGCGGCAGCGAGGGCACCGCTTGGTTGGAGGAGCAACGATCTGGATCGGCAGTGCGAGTTGATCCATCGATCACCGCGTCAGCAGCATCGGCAGCGGATCCCGCTTGATGCCCAGGCCGCGCCAGTAGCGGGTTTCCAGCCACAGCGCACCGTGGCCAAAGGCATCGACCAGATCCTTGGACCCTTTCGGGAAGCGTGGCAGCTCCTCGGTGAGCTGGCTGGCGCGGGGGTGAAAGCGCACCTGGCCGGCCTCCAGCAGCGGCGCGACGGCATGGGCGCGGAAGGTCTTGCTGCCGCGCGCCGGGATCGGCAGCAGGCCCGGCACCTTGCGGCGCAGCATCTGCAGCACCGCCGGGCCGTTGGCGGCGTCCTCGATCAGCACCGCATCGGGCTTGAGCCCCTGGTGGTGCAGGGCGGCGAGGGAGGAGAGCAGGAAGCGAATCGTTTCCGGCACCCCGAAGCGATGCCGGGCCGCCCAGAGCACTTCGATCTCCAACTCCTGGGGGCTGGCCTTGGCCTTGGGCCCGCCCCTCTGGGGTTCGCCCAGGGCGAGCTCCGGCGCCAGCAGCCCCATCAGCACGAAGCCGCAGTGGTCGGAGTCCTCCTCCCCCTTGAAGGACAGGTCACAGGAGAGCACCAGCGGCGCATAGCGGCGGGGCTTGCTGCGGGGGAAGGGAGCCCGTAGCCACTGACGCAGGAAGATCGAGCCGGTGGCCGGGGAGGGGCGCTGCTGGTAGAGCGCCTGCCACCAGTAGGAGCCGGAGCGGCAGCGGATCTTGAGCAGTTCCGAGAGCGGAAAGCGCTCAGGGCACAGCGCCTCGCCTGGCCGGCGCCAGTCGGGCTCGACGGTGCAGGTCGGAGGGAAGGTCTGCTGGTCGGCCGGGTGCTCGGCAATCGCCGGCAGGTTGAGCAGGTGCCAGCTGTGGGGAGCGTCGCCACCCTCCTGCTCCAACAGCCAGCCGATCAGGTCCTCGTGGTCCCAGCGGGTGAGCACGATCACCTGGGCCGAGAGGTTGCGCTGCAGGGCGCCTTTGCCGGCATCAATGAACTGGGGTTCAGCGCGGAGAAACCAGACGGC
>Ga0247839_1008635_pt1 | contig 10598 bp, 5 predicted proteins | sample LaCruzMarch2015__6_FD_192405 | JGI IMG/M metagenome (GOLD analysis project Ga0247839, IMG submission 192405) | Freshwater microbial communities from meromictic Lake La Cruz, Castile-La Mancha, Spain - LaCruzMarch2015_16m | ecosystem: Environmental > Aquatic > Freshwater > Lake | place: Spain...
AGGCCAACGGGCAAGGGCAGGCCAACGGGCAAGGGCAGGCCAACGGACAAGGGCAGGCCGACGAGCAGGCTATCGAGCAGGGAAGTTTTGCTGATTGGGACAGGCAGGATATTAGGCCGCCAACACCACAGCGCATCACTGGCATTTTCGCCAAAATGTGGCTCTTTGACGTAAAAACGGCCCTGCCCCCCAATCTGGTGTACACGCCCACGCTCGCAGACATAGCACTGCAGCAAAACATCAGGCAGCTGTTCGTTGACAGCAAGACGCAGGACACTATATCCTGCATAGTGTGTGCAACGCTCATTATCGTGGTTGCAAAAACAGATGACCTGATGACAGACGCACAGAAGCGAGCGGCGGAAAAGCAGCTCACCAAGGACCAGCAACGGCAGACTGTAGACTTTTACCCTTGCCTCATGGCCCTCATCCGCGTGCTGCTGATTCACTGCCAGAATTTATCAGCCGTGTGCGATAACAGCGTTCACAAGTGTGTTTTAGACATGTGGCAGCAAACCATGGGCGAGTTGCACGATCTGCACTCCATCATTCTCACAGCCAGCAAGAGGAGCCTGATCGAGCTTGGTGACTACCCCACGGAGTGGATGCACTCCATTCAGAGCCTAAACGCTGATATCGACCACATTCACACCATCATCCTGTCCCTTAACGACGATCTCAACCAGCAGCTCCTTCACATCAACGAGCGTGACAAGCAGTTGCGGCTTATCATGTCCCACTATGCAGACGCCGAGTCTAGGGTCCAGCTGATCAAGGCTGAGCGAAACAATCTTATAGTTGTGCTTGAAAGCTACACGCTGGTTCCCGTCATTACGGCCGAAAATATGCGCCGCATCGCCATGACGGGGCACTAGCTAGCCAATGGGTGGATTGACGCACATTGTCGCTCCGGACTCGCGAAAATTGCCCCCCACGCAGCTCTCGCATCCGCCATTCGACCCAAACGTCATGGGCGGACACGCGGCGCAAGCGTAGCGAGTGGCCCGGTAATGGCCCGGTGGGCACAAATAGCACTGTGTCTGGCCTGCATCCGTCAGCAGAGCGCATTCAATGCAAGCTGTACTGCCGGCGGTAGGCTGGTAGTAGCCGTCCTGACACTTTTGGCAAGTGCCCGTCGCCAGCGCAAAACTGCCGGGGGGGCACGGCTCACATACGATGTCGCTTGCAGCACTGCATGGCCTTATCAACACGTGGCCTATCGCACAGCTGCTTGCGCACTTTGAGCAGATCTGGTCGAGAGCGCGGTCACAGCCTTTCGAAACAAAATAGCCGCCTAGACACATTGTGCTGCAGCGCTTGCACGTGATGTCCATGGTAGCATCACACTCCTTTGTGACATACATGCCAGACGCGCACTTGCTGCTGCATTTGGCGCAGCGCAGATCGCTTAGCGGCTGGCACAGCTGCTCGATGAAGCTGTCCGCGCCGCATGTGCTAGCACAAGAGCTGCATTGCGTGTTTACGTTAAAAATGGCCGCGGAGCTCCCAAAAGTGCCAGGGGGGCACAGGCACGTGTCCGCGGTTGCCGCCACACCAACGCACGGCAGGCATTCGATGCTCGCAATGTTGGCAGCAAAGTAGTTTTGCGAGCACGTCGCGCATTTGAAGCAGCCCGTCTGGTTGCAAGCGGTGCCCGACGGACAGGGCGTGCACTGACCACCGTCCACAGAGTAGTAGCCGGCGAGGCACGGCGCGCAAACGGCGGATAAGTAGTCTAGGGCAGCGCCAGGAGAGCAAGTGCACTGAGAGGCACCCGGCTGTGGGCTGTGGCTGTGTGTGGGACACAGCGCGCATGCCGTGCTAAGGCTGGTCGGCGCGTACGATCCGGCCGGACAGGGCAGGCACTGCTTGCCCATGGCGGAGTATGAGCCCGGGGGGCAGGCCATGCACGTTTGATTGGCTGAGTAAGAGTATGAGCCCGGCGCGCACTGCCTGCACGTATCGGTCCACAGCACAAAACCGTCAGGGCAGACGGTGCACCGCTCAAAGCAGCCCCAGCAGGCGGTTTGCCCCACCAAGCCAAGCGTGGACATGCCAAGTTCGCACGGCTCGCAGGCCCCATCGTCATAAAGCGGATTAAAGTAATCGACGGGGCAGGCCACGCATGCGGTGTCAAAGCGAGCGTAGCCTGGAATGCAGCTTGTGCAGTTGGGGCCTATTGCCCCCGGCGCGCACGCTTCAACTATACACGACTCTGGCGCGACCATTTCGGAGACGGTCACAGTCACCCTCTCTGAATAGCACTCGTGCAGCACCGGGCTATCCATGTCCAGCTCCACGTCAAAGGCCCACCCGTCGCATGCGGGCTCTGCGTCGCTGATAATAAAGCAACACATATAAATTGCTACCAATGCGGCCCGCGACGCACACATGTATGCCATGCTGCTGCTGCTTTTGTTTTTGGCGGACATTGCAGAGGCCAGAACCTTTGCGTAAAAACAGCCTGGTCGTCTTCCCACTGCTTATTAGCCCCGTCGGCCCGTGGAGAGCGTTTAGTAAACAATGTGAATATATTATGGGCAAAAGACCAACGCAAGCCGAAGCAACAATGTGAATATATATTATGGGCAAAAGACCAACACAAGCCGAAGCAACAATGTGAATATATAAGGATAAGACCAGCTCTAACCAGCGGCCTATGGATCGTTCCACCAACGGCCTGTTCATAGCAATGGCCGGCACTCTCGCCACGGTGGGCTTGTACTCTCGCCTCAGCCACAAGGCCGAGAAAAAACGAAGGGGCGGCGACCTGCAGCACTTGCCGACGATTGACTTTACCTATGTGCCTCTACGGCCTATGGTTGCAAACTCGCTGCTTCGGTTTGACTAGCCTTAATAAAACGAAAATGTATATAAACATCTAACCAAAGCCCAAGTCTGATATGAGCCAGTGTGAGCAGGCGGTAATTGAAAAACTGCTGTGGGCGGACACTGATGGAAAGCCAATAAATCTCAAGCGCGCCATGTACGATGAATGCATACACTACGTGGAAGCCCACTTGCGAAACGTGCTCGAAACCCTTATTGTACCAAACGCGATCACACAAGATGATAGGGCTATTAACCATAATATAGCAAACGTGAAGAGCGCCTACGATGACAACAATGTGCGAACGGGAAATAAAAGCCACATGCTGTTTTATATTAAACACTCACCGGCCTTTCTAAATTGGCTGAAAGATTCACTGCTCAACGCCCCGACGCGTGCGCCAGACAGCACGCTTTACCGGCACGAATTTATGACAATTTTAATGAAGATGATTTTTTTTCAAGCCTACCTGCCAGCCTCGGAAAAACTCGATTATTACCTCGCGCAATTATCAAAGCACGTTTGCCAGTATGCGACTTTCACGAATCTAGAACTAAAGGATAGAACTCACGACGCGGCCACACCCTCTTCGTTTAAGCCCTCTCGGAGCCTTCCCATTCATTCACCGGCAAGCCCGTCGGCGTCGGCAGCGCTAAACAGGCCAAAAGCGGATGTCAGGCGACGCAACCTTTTAGGCTATTTTGATTCAAGCTCGGTCGCGGTCCAAAAGTATTACGCGGTGGACATCGTTCGGTTTTTGGTCAGCTGTCTCGGCTTTGTCAAGCTCTTGGCGAGAGCAATTCCAAACGAGTACGCGACCACGGCAGCCATGGGCCTGGCTGTCACGCTCTACTCCAAAGGCACCCCAGTCCTGGCATGGCAAACGCTACTGCGAATTCTGACGGGCGTGATGGTCCTCGCAGGCGCCAACATATTGAACAGGTCTCAGTCTCAAGCTCTTGATCCCGCCTATCTGGCGACGCACCAGTACCTCGGTGACATGCTTCCCTTTGTGATCCTGTTCGTCGTTCACAATGGGGCTCGCTACAATGCGCCCTTGACAACTAGCGCTATAGCGCTAAGCCCGCCTCTTTTCGCGCAAACTGTCCGCCACGTCTCCGATTACTTTGCGACGCCTGCAGAGGAAGAAAATTGGGAAAATTTGCGCAACACATGCGTTGCTATGATGACGCGCTTGCGCGTCGAGCAGCCGGCTATTAGGGCCATGCCCTTGCAGCTGCAGCCCATGGTGCTGTCCATGTACGATTGGGGGTCAAACGCTTACGCGCCGTCTGTGCAGATTGCGCAAAAGTCTAAGCTGGCGCGGGCCGTGATGCCAACCTTGCGAATGCTCGACAGCGAGAGCCAAATACCAACAAGACTGTCGTATACTTCGGATATCGCTGAAATTAGCGCCGAAAACGCGTTTGACGTCTGGCTGAGCGACCAATGGAAGCGCGCGTCTCGCCAAAATATTTACGTGATCGAGCTCCCAACGGCGTTTGACGCTGACAATTTTACCGATTTCAAAAATCAAACCATAGAGTGGGCAAATCTGCTCAATGACCCGCTCATATCGCAGCTGTACAAATCAGACACCGCCTTACGAGGCAATTTCATGAGCTGCGTCATACCAACGTTTGAGCGAATGCGCCTTCACAGCGTTAAAACTATGTTTATTTTTTTACTGCATCTTATCCAAAATGACGCCACCGAAGTCCCTTTTTTCAGAGAGCAGCGCGGGCTCACGCCAAGCGATGATGTTTTAAAATTTGAAAACGCCTCGGTTTCGTTGCTGCATCTCCTAGCCAACACATCGGCTCAACCTGCTGCCTATCAGGCCATCCAGCGCCACGATCAAAACATTGTCAGCAATTTTTTAAAACAACTCGCAGCACCACAGCCCCCCTTGGGCCTTTTTACCCAAATGACCCAAATGGGCCATTTAAAGGAGCAAAGGCCCGGCTTGTCTGATCTGTTTGAGGAATACACGCTGGTCTCAGGCTTTATGCAAGGCCAACTCAATGTGCAGCTGAACGTCTACGTGGAGCAAATAATCGCGTTTAAGCAAACGAAATCGACCGAAGATCTTCTAAACGTGCTGCGTTTTGCGGACAAGATGGCGTATCAGGATCACAGCCACCTAATCTCGCGGGTTTTTGAGCAGACGCACACTTCATTTACGGGTTTTTTTTCAAACGCCTTTATACCTCTTATCGTGCCAAGCTTTAGCGGTGAAACAACACCGCTTCTTCAGTATTACTTATCAGAATGGAACAATGACCAGAACAGGCCCATCATTCACACGCACAGCGGGGGCCCATGCATAGAGGCTGACAAGATTGCGCTGATCAGGACCAAAACCCTGAATATTATCAGGGAAAACAGAGCCTTGTTTTTTCCAATGACGCAGCATAAGCTGCTGACACGTTTAGAACACGAGCGCGAGAACCTGCCAGGCTATTTGACCCTTATCCAAAAAATGTACGCCGCAAATCAAAGTTTTTTCTGGGGTAATCTCCTATCCAGCTTTTTTGACCTTGTCTTTGAGAATCCAGACGATGCCGCGCCAGCAATCTCAAACTTGCTATGGATCGCACGTCATAGCCTGCACATTGGCGAATTTGCCATTGCGGATTTTTATGATTATGTCTACACCATCATCTTCTTGGCGCCTATGGAGAGCAAACAATACGTGCTCAAATTTAACCAGTTTGCAATAATCGCGAGCGAATACTACCAGATACAATTAACATCACAGGTGCTTCAGCAAAGAGAACTAATGCTCCCCACTTAAAATGCAAAGCTAGCGGCTAATGCTCCCCACTTAAAATGCAAAGCTCCCCACTTAGCCCTTGAATTGCAAGCTGTTCGCAGGAGAGTATATAAGTGCCGCCGCGGCTTGAGCAACGCAGCCGACAAAAAATATGGACCATGTCACCATTCCCATAGGCAAAACTTCTAAAAATGCCGCCTATTACGCCAATGATGAAAAAAATCTTACGAAACACTTTCAGCTAAACGGGTTAACGCTACCGTCGTTTAAGAAAGCAATACTAAAAAATCAAGCGCATTTTAGCGACACTTCGAGCAGAAAAGATGATATGATGAATCTCCAACGCGTTTATGCGCTGATCAAAATAAAGCCCAGTGACCAGCGCGTGATGGACAGAGAGGAGCAGCGAAATAAAATGGAAGACCTCGAGAGCCTCATCAAGCAAACGGTGCACGACCTCCCGGTCAAACAAAAAGAGCTCATGTACGCCGACCTAAAAAACGATTTTATGGAAACTTTGCTGCTGCCCTTTTCTGGCTTCTGCAGCAGCACGTTGGAAGGCTCTTGGGGGGGCATCGTGCTCTTTTTGGGCTGCATCGTAATCTGCATCCTTTTCTATATTCTGTGCCTTGTTTGGCTATTTTACGCCTATGTTGCCGTCACAAACTGCGGCGGTCCCACCCTGGCTGCATCGAATTCAGAGCTCTGCAGCGCCCTGGCAGAGTGCAACATCGCGGCAATGGGCGCGATGGGAAACCTCAAAAGCTACTTTACGTTTAGGCTCGTCATGTACTGCCTGTCACCGCTCAGCCTTGTCAGCGTGGCCATCTCGTCGCACTTTCATCAAAGGAACACGCTTCACCGGCTTACCGGCCTGCCTCATGGTGCTGCTGACACCGCAGACGATGAGGAGCCCAAGTGCGGCAAAAACGCGTGGCTAAACTTCACTACAATCGTCATCGCCATCATGAACGGGGCCATGGGCATAGTAACTGTCACCTTTGACGTGCTCTTTCTCGATCACATGGCCAAGAGCGGAAGCACCAACTGCACCATGATCGTTAGCAACAAGCAAGTGGGCGACAGCAGCTTTCACTTGAGCCCCAGCATCAAGGACACGCCCATTGCTGTGCTGGTATTCAACATAATCTACACGCTCTGGGGTTTCTTTTACGTCGGCACCATGCTGTTTCACTTTAATACCCGAATAAACAATGGCTCTGCCGACCTCCGAAAGCTGATGCGGGACGATGCCAAAAGGTACAGACCCAACTATGTTAAAGAAGAAACCTGGAATGCTGCCAACGCGAAACAAATGGCCAGCATGATGCTAGATCCGCCAACTAGCTCTTCGATGCCTGCAGCATCGCCATCCAAAAAAAATTCACGGCGTGGTGCGTCGCCCTCTCAAAAAGGTGACAGGCGTGCTGCGTCGCCCTCCACCCGAGGTCCACCGGCGTCGCCACCGGCACCGCCCTCCCAAAAAGGTGGCAGGCGTGCTGCGTCGCCCTCCAAAAAAGCAGGCAGGCGTCCTGGCTCTGAACAGCCACCAAGGCGTGCTCCAGGTTCTCCCAGAACTAGCGATTGGCCTAAAGTCGATGCTACGCTCGGTACTGCCGGGCCATTTGTGTTTAGCGCCCCGGCTGCCTTGCATGGCTCAAGTAGTGGCTCAAGTAGTGGCTCAAGTGGTGGCTCAAGTACTACTGCGGCAGCATGGCCAGCAGCGAGCGCAAAAAGGCTGAAGCCGACACCTGGTGTTCGCTATTCTGGTCCACGCGAAGGCGCTGCGCCGCCGCCAAATGATGGTCGAGCTTAGTTTCTTAGCCATAATTATTCTTAGCCCAGTGCCATATAGCAGCTAATACAATGTCTACGCAGATCCGAGCGCTGAAGACCTTCTGCGTTTTCCACGTCAGCTGGGTTGGGCTTAGGACGCAAGCAACACGGTTCCGGCCCGACACACGAGACAGGCGGTAGCGCCCAGCCACGAGTAGGAGCCCCCCGGGCACGTCAGGCAATCGCTGGCTGTAGTGGAGCCGACGACCACGCTGTACAAGCCGGGGGCGCACGCGATGCAAGCATCCGACGAAGTCGCCACGACAAGCTGACTGTAGCTGCCCGCCGCACAGGCGACGCAGCCTGTGTCAAATGAAACGCTACCCGCCGCCACACCGTAAAGGCCCTGGCCGCACTGTGTGCAGCCTAGCGAAGCGCCCAGAGCCGACGAAAAGGTACCCTGCGCGCACAGGCCACACGTGTTGACGCTGATGGCGCCCAGCGCCGACGAGAAGGACCCAGCGTAGCACAATTTGCACTTGGCGGCGGCGATGACCCCATGAGCGGTCGAATACGAGCCGGCTGCACATTTTTTGCACTTGGCGGCGGTTGTCGCGGCCACTGTTTCGGAATACGTGCCCTCTAAACATAGGGTGCACGCTGTTGCGCCCAGAATGGACGCGTAGCTGCCGGTGGGGCAATTGCTGCATATGGAAAAGGAGCCCACAGAGGTGGAAAAGGAGCCTGCCGCGCACACAAAACAATCATTCGAAGCGCCCGCAAAGAGGCTGTAGGTACCCGCCGCGCATTGAACGCATGTGGTGTTGGCTTTTGCGCCCACCGAGCTGCTGTGTGTGCCTGCCGTGCACATGACGCAAGCAGCACCGCTGCTGTAGCTTCCCGCCGTGCAAGCCACGCAAGGCACGGCTGCACCGAGGCCGCTGGACCATGCGCCGGCCGCGCACGACAGACACGCCGAGTGCGACGACGCCGCCGGCACGACGGAATAGGTGCCCTGCGACGAAAAAATAAAGCTTATAAATGGAATACTTGAATTTAAGTGAGGGTTTTACCTCGGGACAGAGCGTGCAGATGGACGCCGCGATAAGGGTAAAGGTCCCAGGCCCGCACGAGGCGCACACGCTTGCATGCGTGGCCCTTGGAACAGCCGAGAAATAGCCCGCCGCGCACGATGTGCACTGGCTGCTATTGGCTGCTGTGGTGTAGGCGCCCGCGGAACAGGCTGCGCAGCCGACAAAGGAACCAGCATAGCCGGAAACGCAGACGCAGGCCTGCACGGTGGCTGAAAGAGCGGGTGAGCTCGCATAGGGCGCGCAGCTGATGCGCAGACTATTGCTGCAGTAGCTGCCAGGCGGGCAAGGCTCGCAAGCGGGCGTGCTGTAGTAGCCGGGCTTGCAGGCGCACTCGCGCACGTCCGTGCGTTGCGTCGCGCCGAGGGTATCCGCGTTAAGAGGACACGCCACCTTCCGCATGCCGCCTTCGCAGTAATAGGCCTCGGGGCACACTTGACAAATGGCAGTGGCGTCGACTGACCAAAAGCCCGGGCTGCAGGTGCAGTTAGCCTGCGATGTCGCGCCGCCTACGGCGGCCACCGAGTGATTTCGGCACACGCTGATGTTTCCGCTCAAGCAAAACTCGTCCACAGAGCACATGATGCAGACTCCTGCCAATTTGAAAACGGTCAAACACAACGATAGTGCTACATGTGCAGTGTGTGTGCTCACCTGCCACACTTTTGAAGCCTGCCCGACACACGCAGTCGGCGAGCCGACTGCTGCTGGACGGGGACTCCGTGTAGAGGGGGCACGCCACGGGAAACTGTGAGCCGGTAGGGCAGTAATATCCACCGCTGCAGGAGGAGCAATCCAAAGTGCCTGGCGCCCCATACCAGCCGGCCTGGCACACGCACTGGCTCGGATCGCTCGCACCCGCCGGCCCGCTCTTTCCAAGCGCACACGCCGCGGCGTCCGAAAACACACCGTAGCAGTAAAAGTTGGCGGGGCACAGCTCGCACACCGTAAAATTCTTGAAGTAGCCCGAAAAACACGAGCAGTCGGCCTGCGCGGTGGCTATATCCGTGGTGGTGCCAAATAGGCAGGCCGTGCAGGCGGCGTCGCCCTGCTGCGAAAAGGAGCCGGCGGGGCACTGTTCGCACGCCAAAAGCCCATTATCGGCTTTTTTATAGCCCGCCAGGCAAGTGAAGTCTGTGGCCCCCGCGAGCGACATGCCGTTGGGGGGCACATCGGCGCAGCGAATGGCGCTGTCGTGAACCACCGAGGTTGAGGGGTCATAGGTGCCGGCAGGGCACAGGGTGCACTTGGATTGCCCCGTCTCGTCCGCGTAGGCGCCAGCGGGGCATGCGGCGCACACCAAGCCAGCGTAGCCCTTGCTGCAGACGCACTGATCACTGCTTGTCGCGTTTGAGCCAGCCGTTTCCCTGTTGGCATCGCAGTAAATGCAAGAGGAGGCGAGGGTCGCGCCCGTCCTGTTCAGGAAGGTGTCTGGGGGGCACGCAAAGCACAGTAAAGAGCCCGCTTCGGGCTGGTAAAAGCCCTTGTCGCAAGGCTGGCAGCCAGTTTGGGCTCCTGTCGCGGCGCTAAAGGTGCCGGCGGCGCACAGGGTGCAATTATTTGCAAGCGTGCCCAAGCCGGTCGCAAAGGTGCCCCCCGGGCATGGCGCGCACGCATCGGTGGCTCCGTAAGTTCCGGCTGTGCACAAAGCGCACGGCAAGGCCAAACCGGAGGCGCTGCTGTACGTGCCCTGGTCGCATGCCCTGCAGCTTAGCGCCCCCGTAGCCGTTTGGTAGTTGCCTGGCGCGCACAAGGAGCAGGACGTGGCCTGTGAAACCAACGAGTAGCTGCCTGCGGCGCATCGCAGGCACAGGGTCATGCCTGCACCGCTCGTATAGCTGCCCGCAACACAGCTAGCGCAGCCTTCCACGGCTATGAGGCCATTGGCCGACGCGTAGGTACCGGAGGGGCACGCCACAACGCTTATGCCGCCGCCGCAGTAGGAGCCGATAGGGCACACTACGCAGGTGCCCGACAAGCAGGTGGTTCGCCCGGCATCGGGCACCGTATTGGGGGGACATACGCCGCAGCTGTTGACACAGTTTCCAGCGCAAAAGGTGGCGGTGGGACAGGCGACGCACTTGACTTGCGCCGTGTTCCAAAAGGCGCCGGGGCCGCAGAGCTG
>Ga0247839_1008647_pt1 | contig 10588 bp, 5 predicted proteins | sample LaCruzMarch2015__6_FD_192405 | JGI IMG/M metagenome (GOLD analysis project Ga0247839, IMG submission 192405) | Freshwater microbial communities from meromictic Lake La Cruz, Castile-La Mancha, Spain - LaCruzMarch2015_16m | ecosystem: Environmental > Aquatic > Freshwater > Lake | place: Spain...
TTTACCTAAAAAAAACCAACGATTTGCTCTGGACGTATCCCGTTCCGCAACCTCCGTATCTGGTTAACACCATGTTGTTGAACCTTGGTAGTTTAAGTAACCGTGGTGTTGAACTTACATTAAACGCTACCTTGGTTAAAACTCAGAAATTTACGTTCGATGCCACCTTCACTGGCGCTTACAACAATCAGCGTATCGACAAACTTACCAATAATTTATTCAGTCAGGCTTCGGACTTACGCACAGGTAGTATGACAGGCGTTAGAGGCATGACCGGTATTTACACGCAGGTAGTAAAAGAAGGTTATCCGGCAGGTGCTTTTTGGGGACCAAAATGTTTGGGTATCGACACCGATGGCGAATATATTTTAAATAAAGATGCTAATGGTGAGGTCATTAACGAATATCTTGGTTCGGCTCAACCTAAGTTGAATGTGGGATTAACGTTTAATATGAGTTACAGCAATTTCGATTTGAATATCGGAACATATGGCATGTTTGGACAAAAAGTATTGAATGCAACAGCAATGAGCATGGCTGACCCTACCCGCTTACCTTCGCAAAACGTAACGGATGCATTTTTGAAAAGTGGTATTACATCCGACCCCGTGTTTTCGGATTATTGGGTAGAAAAAGGCGATTTTTTCCGTTTGCAATCGGTTACATTTGGATATAATTTACCAAAAAGTGCGTCATTGGGTTTGGAAAAAATTCGGGTATATGTAACCGGCGAAAACCTGTTTGTATTATCGGGCTACAGTGGAACCGACCCCGAAGTAAGCAACAATGGCTTGAGCGCTCCGGGTATTGACCGATTTAACTATTACCCACGTCCACGAACCATTTCATTAGGATTAAATATCTCATTATAACAGCCCCCAACCCCTAAAGGGGAGTAAGAAAAAAAGTAATGAGTAAAACTAAAAATAAAATATTTATGAAACAAGCATTAAAATATATGTTCACTAATAATAATCAAACAGCCAATATTCATCAGTCGGGGTTTAGGGGACTTATTATTGTCATTCTATCGCTGTTGTCTTTTACGGGTTGTACAAATCTCGATGAAGTTTTGTTTGATAAAATTACCATGGACGATTATGGTAAAACATCCAGCGAGGTTCAAACTATTGTGGGAGGCGCTTATGCCACTTTGCGCGGATTTAATGACACAAATACCGGCGGTACACTATGTTATCCAACCGGCGAGTTTGTGTTTTTTCTGAACGAATGTACTTCGGACGAAGCATGTATTCCTACCCGCGGAACCGATTGGTACGATGGTGGACGTTATCAGCAATTGCAATATCACACCTGGGATGAGAATAATGCTACCGTGTTGAGTGCCTGGAAATACAATTTTCAGGGCGTGGCGAATATTAATACCATTATTTACATGGTTAATAAATCGTCGCTGACGCAGGACGATAAAAATGTGGTTAACGCCGAATTAAGAGGCTTACGGGCTTATTACTATTACAATTTGCTCGATTTGTATGGCGGCGTACCTATTGTTACCAGCTTTGAAACAACCGATGTACCCAAACAAGCCAGCCGCGATTCTGTTTTCCGTTTTGTGGAAAAAGAATTGATTGAAATTACTGAATTATTGCCTTCGGGAATAGCCTACAGTCGTTTTACGCAAAATGTGGCTTATACCTTGTTGGCTCGTTTGTACCTCAATGCCGAAGTATTTACAGGAACTCCGCGCTGGAAAGATTGCCTGACAGCTTGCGAAAAAGTAAAAGGATTTACGCTGAACAGCAATTATTTCGACAATTTTGCAACTGACAACGACCAGAAAGCCGAGGAAATTATTTTTGCCATTCCATACGACCACAAACAAAACACGCAGGGAAATTATTTAGCGTCGATGACCTATCATTATAACCAAAAATATGCATTTTCGATTGATGGAACATATCCCTGGTGTGGCAATGGTATTTGCGCAAAACCGGCTGTGTATGGCACTTTCGAAGCTGCTGACACCCGTCGAAAATCGCTGCTTGTAGGCGACCAACTGAGCAAAGCAACCGGCGAAGTAATTATGATGGACAATGGAAGTCCGCTAAGTTATACGGTTGATATTGGGGACTATACCAAGGCTTTGCAAAATGAAGGAGCGCGATTGCATAAATACCAATGGCGTGCTGACGATAAATGGGAACGCGACAACGACCTTGTACTAATGCGTTATGCCGAAGTAATTATGATGAAAGCTGAAGCGAATTACCGTCAGGGCTTTACCACCACCGCTGCAAATTTAGTAAATCAGTTGCGCAAAAGAGCAGGTTTGGGCGATATCTCGACTCTCGACAATGCTTCGCTGGAAACAGAATGGTTGCACGAGTTTATTTTTGAAGGATTGCGCCGCAACACCAACATCCGCTTCGGAACATTTTTTAATTCGGGCTGGAACAAAAGTGTTACACCGTCTTATCGTGGAGTTTTCCCTATTCCTCAATCAGTGTTGGATTTAAATAAAAACTTAATTCAAAATACAGGATATTAGTCATGCATAAATTAATTTATAACGTTCTTTTGGTTGCTTTTTCGTTGGCATTTTTCAATGCCTGTAAAACCGACGACAATACCATCTACACAGTAACACCCATTGCTCCGGTAGCTGTGGCTAAGTCCAATTCTATGAAATTGTACGTGCACTATATGCCTTGGTTCGAAACCAAAGCAAGCAATGGTGGCACGTGGGGTTCGCACTGGAAAATGAGTCGCTGTAACCCTGACAGTATCGATGCTTCCGGAAGGCGTAACATTGCTTCGCATTACTATCCGCTTGTTGGGCCGTATGCTTCGGGCGACCCAGATTTGATTGAATATCACTTGCTTCTGATGAAATATTCAGGTATTGATGGTTTGTTGATTGACTGGTATGGCTCGTACAATGTGTACGATACCTACAAACTAACACGCAACTCCAATGCCATTATCGATGCTTGTAAAAAAGTGGGACTTGAATTTGCCATTATTTACGAAGACCGCACCATTCCGAATGTAATGTTGAATACCGGCAATAAAGATACGGTTGAACTAGCAGTTGCCGATATGGCTTTTATCATGAATAGTTATATGAAACGAAGCAATTACATTAAAATAAATAATGCGCCGCTTTTAGGTGTTTTTGGTCCCGATTTTATCAATAAACCAACGCAATGGACAGATATTTTGAGTGTTTATTCCCAAAAACCACATTTTATGATCCCTTATGGTGAGCATGTAGGTGGCAATAATTACAATTATTTTTATCCAAAAGCAGGAGCGCAAAATACCAATTCGGTGTATTTATGGCCTTGGGGTGCCTGGTGGGCAAACGACAACACAACTGATAAAAACGACCACGAAAACGACATAAACCGTACAAAACGGGTATGGGATTATCTGAAAACCAACAATATCGACGTTTTTGCGGGAGCATGGCCGGGCTTTCATTCGTATTATAATCAAGGCGATGGACGTGACAGTTTGTTTTATATCGATTACCGCAAAGGTGAGCTTTGGAATGACATGCTGAATCTGGCAAAAGAACGAAATGCGCAGCATCTTCAATTGATTACATGGAACGATTTTGGCGAAGGAACCATGATTGAACCAACCGTTGAATTTGGTTATTCGTACCTTAATTCGTTGCAGACATTTGCCGGAACATCTACCTCAACATCGGATTTAGAAAAAATTTACGAATTATACAATTTGCGTAAGGAATTCAGAAACGATGCCGAAAAACAAGCAAAACTAAGTCAGGCATTCTATTATTTTGCATCCATGCAATCGCAAAAAGCCATTGAACTGGTAAATCAGGTTAAATAATTAAACACAAGATGAGTATGAGTAATTTAAAAGTAGCAGTTGGCCTGATATGTATGGCAATTCTTACTATTTCGTGTGCTGAAAAATGCGAAGTGAATGTGATGTCGCCCGATGGAAGTATCCGCATTGAAGCCGGTGTGGAAGATGGGAAACCGTTTTACTCGGTTGCCAAAGACAAAGCCGTTGTTATCGAAAAGTCATATTTAGGATTTTTACTCCGAAATAATGATATTTTTTACAACGATTTTGAATTAATCGACACCAAATTCCGCTCTGTTTCCGACGAATGGGAACAACCCTGGGGCGAAGACCGTGTTGTGAAAAATACTTTTAACGAGACTATACTCTTTATGCAACAAAAAACGGGAGCTAAGCGGAAGTTGAATATTATTTTCCGTGCTTTCAACGATGGCATTGGCTTTCGATACGAATTTCCGGAACAGGAAAACCTGAAAGACCTTGTGATAATGGACGAAATTACCGAATTCGCGGTAGTTGGCAATCCGCAATCGTGGTCAATTCCCACCAATCGGACCAATTATTTCGAAAATTTATATACCAAAAAACAGCTGACTGATTTGGATACTGTTAGTACTCCACTTACCATGCAGTGTAACGATAGCTTGTTTCTCACCATTCACGAAGCCAACCTGACTGAATACGGCTCACTCAATCTGACTCCAAAAAACAACTCGTCGACGCTAAAAGCTGATATCACGCCTTGGGCTTCAGGCGAAAAGGTTTTTGCTAAAGCACCGTTTGTTAGTCCGTGGCGCACCATTATTATTGCGCGTAAGGCTGGCGATTTAATGCTTTCACGCCTTATGCTTAACCTCAACGAGCCTTCGAAAATCACCGACACTTCGTGGATAAAACCCGGACGATACATTGGAATTTGGTGGGGAATGCATCTGGAAAAGTACACTTGGGGACAATGGCCAAAACATGGCGCAACAACCGAAAACACCATGCGTTACCTCGATTTTGCTGCTAAACACGGCTTTGCAGGCGTATTGGTCGAAGGTTGGAACGAAGGTTGGGATGGCGATTGGGTAACCAATGGCGATAAGTTTAAATTCACAAAACCCTATCCGGATTTTGATATAAAAAAGATTACGGATTATGCCGCCAAACTGAACGTGAAACTGATTGGACATCACGAAACAGGAGGTTCAACCAAAAACTACGAAGCACAATTGGATAGCGCATTTGCTTTTTGCAATAAATACGGCATAGAGGCAGTTAAAACAGGTTATGTAAGTCCGCGGCTCGACAAAAAGGAACGTGCCGGAAGTCAGTATGGCGTGCGTCATTACCGCAAAGTGTTCGAAACGGCAGCCCGTTACAAAATAATGATTGACAATCATGAGCCGGTTATGCCTACCGGATTGCAGCGCACGTATCCCAATTTTATGACGCAGGAAGGTGTACGCGGACAAGAGTACGATGCATGGTCGCCCGATGGTGGAAATCCGCCTTCGCACACCACCATTATTCCATTTACACGCGGACTGGCCGGTCCGATGGATTTTACACCCGGAACATTTAACTTCAGCAATCCGGCTAAGCCCGGCACACGCGTTCAAACCACCTTGGCCAAACAATTGGCACTGGCTGTAATTCTTTACAGTCCGCTGCAAATGGCTTCGGATATGATTGAGAATTACGAGAATAATCCCGCATTTGCATTCGTCACTTCGTGCCCTACTACTTGGGAAAAGACGGTAGTTCCCGATGCAAAAATTGGCGAATATGTAGTTGTGGCACGTAAAGACCGCAAATCCGAAAACTGGTTTTTGGGAGGTATAACCAACGAAAACAGTCGGGGGATGACGCTTAAGATGGACTTTTTACAGCCCGAAACCAACTACAATGCTGTAATTTACAAAGATGGAGTAGGAGCAAATTATAAAAATAATCCAACTCCGATAGCCATCGAAACGGTAAAAGTAACTTCGGCGTCAACATTGAAGTTGAGTTTAGCAAACAGTGGTGGAGTAGCTATTGCATTTTTTAAAATATAAAAGTATAAAGCCACATATTATTATCCTTAAAAGCAGCTCACATCAATAGAAGTGAGCTGTTTTTAGGTTTAGCGATATTTTTTTGATAAAAAAGCCCTTAAGTTTATTGGATTGAAAAAAAATCAACTATTTTTGCTAAACAAAATCACAATTCATTTTTCGATACAAAAGATGAAAATCTAAAGTTATGAACAAAGCTGTTTTTTTTATTTTTAGTTGGCTTGTTTTTGCGTTTTCAATACAATCCCAAAATTTAGATTCTGCTTTAACTGTGCTCGACACCTACCTTGATGATTCGGAGCGTTATATTAAAGAAAAGGAATCCAAAATTAGTTCATTACATAAATCTGTCACAAAGCATTTTTCGCAACCGAATAAGCTAATTCTGGATTATTCAGATCTGTACGACGAATATAAGTCTTACAAATACGATTCGGCTTTTTATTATGCCTCTAAAACACAAGAAATTGCTGTCATTTCAAGCGATGCTAATGAGTTAGCAAAATCATCGCTTCGCCTTATGTTTTGCTATCTTTCTTCCGGTTTATTCAAAGAATCATTCGATTTGTCGAACGAAATTGACATTTCGAAATGCGACACAGAAACATGCATGATGTTTTATAAAACCATGGCTCGGTTGTATTACGATATGGCCGATTATAATCGTGTGGAGCCATTTCGCGAAAACTACATACACAAAGGGCTGGAATATAGCAAAATGGCTTTGAGTTTATTAAAACCTGAATCCAGTGAATATCTAGGTTCAGTTGCGCTTTATAACCTCAAGTTGAAGGATTATCCCGAAGCTATCGATAACTTCAACAAGGCGTTGATAAATAATAAAAATTTACGCGAGATTGCCATCAACGCTTCGAGTTTGGGCTATATTTACACCTTAACCAACGAGTACGACAAAGCCGCCATTAAAATTATAAATGCTGCCATTGCCGACATTCAATCGTCGACCAAAGAAACGGTTGCATTGCGCCTATTGGCAACATTGCTTTATGAGAAAAAACAAGACATAGACCGTGCTTACAAGTATATTAAAGTGGCTTTAGACGATGCATCGGTGTACAATGCCCGCCACCGAAAAATAGAAATTGGCCAGATTTTACCCATTATTGAAAAAGAGCGTATCACCACGGTGGAAGAACAACGAAACCTGCTAATTTGGATGTTTTCATTGGTATTTGTACTATTTGTAATGTTCCTTGTCTCAACGATTATCATTAACAAGCAATTGAAAAAAATTAAAATTGCCCGCCAAACTATCGAAGAACAGAATACAAAACTACTCAATATAAACGCAAAACTTACTGAAACAAGTAGTATTAAAGACAAATACATAGGAAACTTTTTCTACAATATTTATCAGAATATCAGCAATTTGGAACACATTTACCGCTCGGTAAATAAAAAGCTCACCACTAAAAATTATGACGAACTGGCAAAATCGTTTAAACAATCGGATTTGGAACATGAGCGTGAAAATATGTACCGTTCGTTCGACGAAACATTCCTAAATCTGTTCCCTAACTTTATCGAAGAATACGAAAAACTATTTACACCCGAAGAACTTGAACACAGTCACAAGCATACCAATTCGCTAAATATTGAAATGCGAATTTTTGCACTGATACGTTTGGGTGTATACGAAAGCGAAAAAATCTCCAAATTCCTGAACTACTCGGTGCATACCATCAACACCTACAAAACCAAAGTAAAAAACAAATCGTGGGTGCAAAACGAACAGTTCGAAGCACGAATTATGGAGATTAGGTCGGTAAAGTCAATCTAATTTTTCATGAATGAGAAATTATTAATAATGCGAAAAACAATTGTAGCTTTAATTTTCTTATGCTCTGTTTTGGCACTACCTGCACAAAACACGACAGATTCATTACTTAAAGTATTGGATTTGTCTGTAGAAAATTTTCAAATATATTCTACGCAAAAAGAAAATAAACAGAACAAGTTGAAAGACATGCTTAATTACAGCAGTTCTGACAGTTTAAAATACGATATATGCGGTAAATTGTATGATGAATACAAAGCCTACAAATCAGATTCGGCACTAACTTACGCCCGCCGAAAACTTCAAATAGCCGAAAAGCTGAACAATAACCGGAATATTATTGATTCCAGACTTAATCTGGCTTCGATAATGGGCGTTACAGGAATGTATAAAGAGGCTTTAGATATATTAGGAAGTGTAGATATAAATAAAGCAACCGATCTCAAAGCCTACTATTTTCATATCTACCGTACGCTTTATGGTTTTATGTCGGACTATGCTGTATCTTTTCAGGAAAAAAAACGGTACGACAACTTAACTTCTGCTTATCGTGATTCGCTGCTTGCAACCAACGAGCCGAGATCGAGTCCACATATTATGGTTAAATCCGATCAGTTAATTGTACGAAAGCAATATGATGAAGCACTCACTCTACTATTATCCTATTTCCCAACTATAAAAGAAAATATTCATACCAAGGCCATTATTGCTTATAGTATAGCTCAGGCTTACGAGGGAATGAACGAACGTGCGCTTCAGAAAAAATGGTTAATCATATCTGCTATTAACGATTTGCAATCGGCTACAAAAGAGTATATTTCACTACGCACATTGGCATTTTTACTTTACGAAGATGGCGATGTGAGTCGTGCATATAATTACATGAAACGCTCGCTCGACGATGCTCTTTTTTGCAATGCTCGCCTTCGTACATACGAAATTTCGAAAATGATGCCCATCATCGATAAAGCTTATCAGGTACAAACAGAGTCGCGTCAGCGTTTGATGCTTATTACACTTATTAGTATCAGTTCTTTATCTATACTTTTAATAGTTGCAGTATTTTTTGTCTATCGTCAAATGAAAAAACTGTCAGTTGCCCGAAAAAACTTGAGTGTAGCCAACGAACAACTAAATCAACTCAATTTAGTACTCTCGCGTATTAATATTGAATTAAAGGAAGCTAACCGCACACTTACCGAAAGTAATCTGATTAAAGAAGAATATATTGGCCGATATATGGATCAGTGCTCAGAGTATATTGATAAGCTAGACAATTATCGACGTACACTAAATAAAACTGCAATTTCGGGCAAAATGGATGATTTATTACAAGCCATTAAATCAAAGCAATTTATCGAAGATGAGCTGAAAGATTTTTACAATAATTTCGATATAACATTTCTGCAATTATTCCCTGAATTTGTTCAGGATTTCAAAAAATTGCTTATTGATGACGAATACTTGCAACTTAAACAAGGGCAACTGTTAAATACGGAACTTCGTATCTATGCATTAATTCGGCTAGGTATTTCGGACAGTGTCAAAATATCTCATTTTTTACGCTGTTCACTTTCCACGATTTATAATTATCGTACAAAAATTCGAAACAAAGCTATAGGAAGTAGGGATGAATTTGAACTTAAAGTAATGTTGATTGGATTAGCAACAGAGTAAAAAAAGCAATAATAAGACTAAAACAGCCTGTTCCGGATTTGGATTCAGGCTGTTTTAGTTATATATTTACTACATTTTTACGCCTGAATTGAGTTATAATACGCTGTTTTTTAGCCTATAACATAATTTACAAGTTCAAAACCACTACATTTTTTTTATCTCCCGATTTTTGTAACCAACAACAAAGTACATTTGCATTGACAAATGGCATATTGTCATCTCCAAAATTGTTTATTTTAAATCTATAAGAAATGATTGCTAATAGAAAGAAGTTTTATTTTGTCGTTTTTTTGCTTTGTTACATCATCTTACCCAAAAGCTTTTCTCAGGTTCAGTCTGAATCTTATCAAGGAGTTGTAACAGACAAAAGCGGCGAACCTTTAATTGGTGTAAGTGTACTTATAAAAGGAACAAACACTGGTACTATAACAGACTTAAACGGTAAATTCTCTGTTCAATCAACAACTAACCGTCCAACTCTTGTTTTTACCTATGTTGGTTTCGAAAAAAAAGAAATCGCACCTACAACTTCTGACGTAAAGACTGTAGTGCTTGCTGAAGAGAATAAACAACTACAAGATGTAGTGGTTGTAGGTTATGGAACGCAGCGCAAAAAAGACTTGACAGGTTCAGTTTCGATTGTAAAAAGTAGTGATATAAAATCGATGCCTGTACCAAGTGTGAGTGACGCATTGCAGGGACGTGCCGCTGGAGTTCAGGTTATTTCTTCGGGTACGCCTGGTAGCGATGCCGTTTTTCGGATTCGTGGTACTGGAACAATTAACGATGCCAATCCACTTGTTGTTATTGATGGCTTTCCAATTTCGGGAGGGTTAAATCAATTAAATATGGATGATGTAGAAACAATCCAAGTATTAAAGGATGCTTCGGCTACTGCAATTTATGGTTCGCGAGGTGCTAATGGTGTAATTATTATCACCACCAAACATGGTACAGGAGCCAAATCGCAATTGAATTTTAATTATTCCTATGCAGTTCAGAATGCGACTAATACAATAAAAATGCTAAATGCCAATCAATTTGCGACGCTACATAATGAAATGTTAGGCAATAGTGGATTGGCACAAAATCCGGCTTATGCTGACCCTGCAAGTTTGGGTGAAGGAACTGATTGGCTAGGAGCATTCTTTTGTCCAGCAGCCATGCAAAATTACTCATTGAATTATTCGGGAGGTTCCGAAAAATCAAATATATATGTTTCTGCTAATTATTTTAATCAGGATGGAATTGTTATCAATACTGG
>Ga0247839_1008650_pt1 | contig 10580 bp, 9 predicted proteins | sample LaCruzMarch2015__6_FD_192405 | JGI IMG/M metagenome (GOLD analysis project Ga0247839, IMG submission 192405) | Freshwater microbial communities from meromictic Lake La Cruz, Castile-La Mancha, Spain - LaCruzMarch2015_16m | ecosystem: Environmental > Aquatic > Freshwater > Lake | place: Spain...
ATAATCAATTGTAATTTGGTTATAAACTCGTCGTACATTAGGTGTCGTTTTAGCAATTTTTTCAGCAAGAACTCTTAATGAGGCTGAAGGCGTTTGTCCTGCTAAAAGAACTACGTGATTAAAACTGGTAATAACAATTCGTGAATCTCTAAAATTTCGATCTGACGTTATTGCTCGATTTATAACGTAGAATATTCGAGCATCACTCTCAAGAGTATTTATTGAGCGACGGTCATAAACAACTACTCCGCCAGCAGCCCCTACAACCACCAATGCCGCACAACTAGTTAATAATGCTACCAAAAGAAAAGAAGCTATAGTTTTAATTTTCATAATTTACCCCGACATTTGGCCAAATAAAGACTGATCTATCAAATCACAAAAACAATGTAAAATAAATAAGTGTATTTCCGTTATTTCAGCGGCTGTTTCACCAGGGATCCTTAATTCAATATCTTCAGGTCCTAAATGATTTGAAAGCACTCCGCCATCACGCCCACTTAAAGCGATAGTATCCATGCCGCGATCGTTAGCTGCATTTATAGCAAGTAATACACTATTTGAGTTACCAGAAGTAGTAATTGCAAGTAACACATCACCCTTTTGACCAAGAGCATTGATTTGACGAGCAAAAATTTGGTCATAATTACCATCACTTGTTAATGATGTTAATACAGCTTGATCAGTCGACAAAGAAAACACCGGCAATGGTGGTCTCTCAACATCATAATGATTAATCATTGCCGTAGTAAAATGTAAGCAATTAGCCGCGGAGCTACCATTACCACATACTAATATTCTGCCATCATTTAATAGACAATCTACTAAGCGTTTTGCAGCCTTAGCAATATCCTGAGACATAGTATCAACTATTGCAATTCTTGCCTCAATACTTAACCCAAAAAGATGTCTAACTCTTTCTTCCATTTGCAACATAGATATACTCGTTTAATAATCAACGCCAAAAGCATTTTTTATCCAATTAATTTTAGGCGGCGTACCTTCCAAAGATAATACATCAAATCGAACTATTTCTTTATCATATAATTTTTTAGCTACTAAGTAGAGAGAAGCAGTCTTTAATAATTTTTGTTTCTTACTATTAGTAATACTAGATATGGCGCCGCCAAAAGCTGCTGAAGCACGCGAACGGACCTCAACAAAAACCAAGCTTTCCTTATCTCGCATAATCAAATCTATTTCACCCATCCGACTATGGTAATTAGATTCAATCCATTTAAGTCCTTGCAATATTAAATACTCGCGCGCATATTGCTCAGATTCATATCCTTTTGCTAATGACATTATCAACAAGCCTAATTTTGTTGGGCCAAGGTCCAACCTACTATTAACATATAACTCTAATTTATCAACTGTCCTATCATCTGTTGTAATGACTGCTCATTGTCATAATGAATAATCAGTTTACCTTTACCTGACGCCCCTGGTTTAATGCTTACCTTAGTTTTTAATTGTTGTGCTAATGATTCTATCGCCTTCTCAAATAATGGAGAATTTTCTACTTTTGTTTTTAAAGATGGCACAATTCCTGATTTAACCCGTGCAACTAGAGCTTCAGTTTCTCGCACTGATAAATTCTTTGCTACTATTATTTGTGCAACTTGATATTGCTGTACTTCATCTAAAATAAGTAAGCATCGAGCATGGCCCATATCCAAATCACCATTTTCGAGCATTCGCTTTACATCATTATTTAAATTTAATAAACGTAACGAATTACTAACTGCCGTTCGTGATTTAGATAATAACTCTGCTATTTGTTGATGCGTAAGTGAAAATTCTGTAGTTAGCCGATACATAGCTCGTGCTTCATCTAAAGCATTTAAATCTTCTCTTTGTAAATTTTCAATTAACGCTAATGCAAGGGCAGTTTCATCGTCAACTTGCCGAATAATTACAGGAATATCAGTTAGTCCTGCTAACTTTGATGCACGCCAACGCCGCTCACCGGCAATAATTTCATAGCACCCGCCAGAGACTTCTCGCACCACCAAAGGTTGCAACAAACCCTGCTTTTTTATTGAGGCTGATAATTCAACTATACTATCATCGTCAATTAAGCCACGTGGTTGATATTTACCTGGTTGTAATATATCTATCGGCAGCTTCATCAACTCTAAAGCACTAGCTTGTGGCAGAAGTAAGCTACCATCAGTTTGACTTAGCAAAGCTGATAAATTTCGCCCTAAACCACTCCGTTTTACGCTCATATCTTACTCCAAGGTCTTATGATTTAACTAATTGCCTACCTAAAAGCTCTGATGCTAAAACCATATAAGCGGCAGCTCCTGCAGATGATTTATCATATTGTATAACAGGTAGTCCATGACTTGGGGCTTCAGCCAACCGCACATTTCTAGGTACTACAGTACGATAGACTTGGGCTCTAAAATGCTCTAATAATTGCTTAGATACATCTCTAGATAAACAATTTCTTGCATCATACATGGTCCTCAGTATACCTTCGATATGTAAACGTGGATTAACTGATTTTTTTATTTGTTCAACTGTTGAAATTAATGCCGCCAATCCTTCTAAAGCATAGTATTCACATTGCATCGGAATTAATACTGAGTCAGCAGCAACTAAGGCATTAATGGTCAACGTATTTAATGCTGGCGGGCAATCAATCAAGATATAATCATAATCATCTAATAATGGTTGCAAGGCCTTCAATAAAAAAGTTTCACGATGATTTTGCTCAATTAAACTTACCTCAGCAACAGTCAAATCACCATTTGCTGGAAGTAAATCAAAACCACAGTTAGTAGTTAATGTAGCGTCTTTAGCTAAGCAATCGCGCAGTAAAACATCATTAACTGTGTGAACTAAATTAGATTTATCAATACCTGTTCCCATTGTTGCATTGCCTTGTGGGTCAAGATCAATTAGTAATACCCGTTCTTTATTTGCAGCCAATGAAGCACTTAAATTTATAGTTGTAGTAGTTTTACCTACACCACCTTTTTGATTAACAATGGCAATAGTTTTCGCCATATTTCTTCCTTAATTATTTTCAATAATTACACAACACCGCTCGCCATCAACTCCGGGAACTATATATGATTCTACCCGAGATGGCATTTGAATTGCAGCAAGCTCATCATCAGGTCGAAGCCCCTTCATCAAAACCCACATACCATCAGGAGCTATTAAATGACGCGTTAAATTAAGCATCTGATCTATAGAACTAAACGCCCTACTTGTTAGAATATCAAAGAGTATGTCAGGATGATAGCTTTCAACGCGCGACTGAATAATTTCTACATTATCCAGTTTAAGTTGGCGCTTTACCTCTTGTAAAAATCTAATTTTTTTACCATTGCTATCAAGCAGAACTATTTTAAGGTTTGGGGCGGCAATTGCAAGAGGGATACCTGGAAGACCCGCACCAGTTCCAACATCAAGCAATGATTCTCCATTAACAAAAGGCAAAATAGCAAGACTATCTAATATATGTTTCGATACCATCGATTCTAAATCACGGATCGCCGTTAGATTATAAGCATGATTCCATTTATGTAATAACTCTAAATATTGCTCTAATTTAATCGAGTCTATTGTAAGCCCTAATTCAGAAAGCCCGTTCTTTAATATTTCTTGATATTTCATCCAATTAACCGCTGTTTTTTCAAACTAACTAGCAATAAAGATAATGCGGCGGGTGTAATTCCTGATATGCGACCAGCTTGCGCAATAGTTGCAGGCTTAATTTTTGATAGTTTTTGAATAACTTCAATTGATAAACCTGAAACACTCTCAAATGGAAAATCTTCTGGAATATGCGTATTCTCATTTTTTTGTAGCTTTAAAATATCTAATTCCTGACGCTCAATGTATCCTGCATATTTAGATTGAATTTCAACTTGCATCGCTACTTCATCGTCTAAATTCGGGAAATCGAGTGCATCGACTGCTTGTAAATGTTTATAATTTATCTCTGGTCGTTTTAGCATATCAATTGCAAGACAATCATGCGCTAATGGTGTCTCTAATATAGATTTCAATGACTCATTGTGACCTACACGAACCCAAGTAGATTTAAGTTTAGATAACGTTTTTTCTATAGATTCACGTTTTTCTGAAAAAGCTTGCCAACGCATATCATCTACCAAACCTAATTCACGCCCTTTTTCAGTTAACCGTAAATCAGCATTATCTTCACGAAGCATTAAGCGATATTCAGCACGCGAGGTAAACATACGATATGGCTCAGTAGTGCCATTAGTAATTAAATCATCAATTAGCACACCAATATATGCTTCATTACGTTTAGGGCTCCACAAAGGCTTTTCTTTAACATGTAATACCGCATTCATCCCCGCAATCAGCCCTTGCGCTGCCGCTTCTTCATAGCCTGTAGTACCATTTATTTGGCCTGCAAAAAATAAATTAGCAAATGGTTTCGTTTGCAAAAATGGCGTTAACCCGCGAGGGTCAAAATAGTCATACTCAATTGCATAACCTGGACGAGTAATATGCGCATTCTCAAAACCTTTAAGGGTGCGAACAAATTCCATTTGTACTTCAAATGGTAAACTAGTCGAAATACCATTTGGATAGATTTCATCGGTAGTTAAACCCTCAGGCTCGACAAAAATTTGATGTGATAACTTATCAGCAAACCGTACAATTTTATCTTCAATAGAAGGACAATAACGTGGGCCCACACCTTCAATTATGCCCGCAAACATTGGTGACTGATGTAAATTATTACGAATAATGTCATGAGTAGCTTCAGTCGTATGCGTAATATAACAAGGAACTTGTTTTGGATGATGCGCGCTCTCGCCTAAATAAGAAAAATTAGGCGTAGGAAAATCGCCATGTTGCACCGTCATTTTAGAGTAATCTAATGATTTTCCATCTATTCGTGGCGGCGTGCCTGTTTTTAAACGACCAACAGGTAAATTAAGTTCCCGAAGACGTGCGGCAAGTGCTATTGCAGGTGGATCTCCTGCTCGCCCGCCTGCATATTGATTCATCCCGACATGGATTTTACCACCCAGAAATGTACCAACGGTAAGGACAACCGCATGCGCTTTAATAATAAGCCCCATTTGCGTTTTAACGCCAACAATCCTCTCGCCTTCAACGATAAGATCATCAACTGCCTGCTGAAATAAAATTAAATTAGGCTGATTTTGTAATTTCTGACGAATAGCTTTTCGATAAAGCACTCGATCAGCTTGAGCACGAGTCGCGCGCACCGCAGGACCTTTTGAGGCATTAAGAATACGAAATTGAATACCGGCCAAGTCTGCCGCAGAGGCCATAACACCATCTAAAGCATCGATTTCTTTAACTAAATGCCCTTTACCAATCCCACCAATAGCCGGATTACAAGACATTTGTCCAAGCAAATCAAGATTGTGAGTAAGGAGTAGTGTGTTAGCACCCATGCGCGCAGAAGCTAAAGCCGCCTCAGTACCTGCATGCCCGCCACCAATAACAATTACATCATAAATTTTATCAATATTCATAATAATTACACAAAAGGTAATAAACCTAGAAAAAGATGCAATTATACACTTTTTTTACAAAATCCCCAATCGCTTATATTAATTCTTATTTTAATTCCATGTTTACGCAAAGAGTTGGTCTTATTACGTAACCAATAAAGCCCCCAACATACCATCCATTGACAACGGATGGTTTTCTGAGTATGCTTCCATTATGAATGGAGGGTCTAATGACTATATCACCAGATTTACTCAAGCGTATTATTTTAGATCAACGCGAAGATCTTCGTTGGCCTGAGATGTATATACAACGAACTGTGGAAAAGAAGCTTAATCGCCTGAGTCTAAATAAAGAAATTATTGTTTTATCAGGCATTAGACGATGCGGTAAATCAGTACTCTTGGAGCATATTAGAAGAGTAGATCAAACTGGAAATGATTATTATTTTAATTTTGAGGATGAAAGGTTAGTTAATTTCACAGTTGAAGATTTTGAGATTTTGCACCAAACATTTATTTCTCTTTATGGTGTGCAGAATAATTTCTATTTTGATGAAATACAGAATATACCTGATTGGGAATTATTTGTTCGACGTATGTATAACAGAGGTTGTAAAATATATATAACTGGCTCAAATGCCAATTTATTTAGTGAGGAGTTGGGGACAAGGTTAACAGGAAGGTACATCTCATTAAATATTTATCCTATTTCCTTTGCGGAATTTTCACAGTCTTATATTCCGCTAGAACAAATTGATTTTAGCACAATAGAAATTGGTACTTTAAAAGAAAACTATTATAAATATTTAGAAAATGGTGGAATACCAGCATATATATCAAGCAAGGCTCCTGAATATTTACATTCTCTATATGAAAGCATACTTTATAGAGACATAATAACGAGATATAAAGTTGGTAATCCAGAGGCAATCAAAAAACTTCTTTTTTTCTTAGCCTCTAATTGCGGTAAAGAAGTTACTTTATCGAAACTTTTGGGGATGATAAATAATAACGGTAAAATTATTAAATCTAATACAACAATTTCTGAATATTGTAATCATATTGAAAATAGCTTTATGTGTTTTTTCGTAAATCGTTATAATGATAATTTAAAAGCTCAACAACAAGCCCCAAGAAAAATATATTTTGTCGATCATATTCTGGCTAAAATATTAGGATTTAGAATAAGTGAAGATCGTGGTCGTACATTAGAGAATATTGTTTTTATCGAATTAAAGCGCAGGGAGTACGATCTATTTTATTATAGTGGTGCTAAGGAGTGTGATTTCATAGTCAGGAAAGGAAGTAGCACCCAACAAGTGATTCAGGTTTGTCTCGAATTGCACGATCCATCAACTAATGAAAGAGAAGAATTAGGTCTAATTGAAGCGATGGATAAATTTTCTTTATCTGAAGGTTTAATTATTACTGAGAATGAAGAAGGTGAAAGAATTGTAGCAAGAAATGGTAAAAAATATCACATTATTATTAAGCCAATTTGGAAATGGTTGAGAATTTTTGATAGTGAAACCTTAATAATAGATACACGCGAGTGAGGTGGCAAAGCAAATCCTGATTTTAATTCAAGATTAATACAAAAAATCTAATCATGACCAAAGGCTAAATCACCGTCAGGTTTTGGCAATTCATCCGTTTTACCAACATCTTTCTTTGCAAAAAATCCACTCGCACCCTTATTTTTAATAACAGCTTCAATACTTGCCTCTGGCGCGCTAGCAAACTTTTCATATTCTCTATCATCAAATTTTGGCAATTCATAAGCTTTAGGCTCTAATTTTTTAAGAATAATATTTGATATCACTGCAAGGGCTAACCCTGCTGCCGTTACCGCAAGGCCAATCCCTAGTGGCATAAAAACAAATGAAACAAACAACAAAGGTGGGATTAATGCGTCTATAAATACAGAACGCAAAAGTTTCATTTTTTGTGAACTAATTATTTCTTTTTGATAATCATGTTCCGCTAATAATTGCTTCATTTCTAAATAAAGTTGCTTTTTTTCCATATCATCTTTACTTGTATTAAATCGCTCTAAAAGAGCAAAGCATTCTTCCTTCCTAGATTCTTGTGATGTTTTTGATTTTACAATATCAAAATTACCTTGTATGGCAGAATAAGTTACCGTAAACATAAAAGTTAATGACGCACCAATAACAGATAAAATTAATGAGGCTACTGGCGCTGCCGCTAATGGTGGGAAAAGTAAACTACACATTATAGTAAAAGCTACGATTAAGGCTGAAGCATATACTAAATCATTGACTAAACCATTTTTCTTATGTTGCCATTCAAATTCGCAATGTTTTTTAGCCTTTAATAATTCATCTAATTGTAAGGCTAATATTTTCTTAGATTCATGATTTTTTTCATCTGCAATTTTTCCTCTGATAATCTCTATATCTTTATTATATGTTTCTATATCCGCATTATGCTTAGTACTATTTTCAACTAGTTGCCAAGCATTTAAATATATATCCATTACCAATAAAATAGTTGTAACCACGTTACCTATATAACCCAAGAATCCTGATCCCACCAACCAATAAAAACATGCCATATTAGCAACACCCCAAATCGAATCATTCAAAAGGGAAAATTTACGTTGTTGCCATTGAGTTTTGAAACGATCTTCGAAAGGTATTTTCGCTTCTGCTTTACTCATCCATGGACCCTTTAGAGTATGCCTTAATAGTAAAGATAAATTTATACCAAATCTTGCATAATAAAGGATCCAACTCATATAACCTGTAACCTTAGCTGGCGCTGAAACCATAGATTCTGCTTGTTTTTTATTAGCAAATTCATCGGGCAATAAACTAATTATTGTTGTAAGAAAATTACCACCCCAAACCCAATATAAACGTAAAAAATTAACCTCTGTCATTGCATCTTTTACTGCTTTAATTTTACAAGCATTATTAAATTGCTTATATGGTGAAACTTTTCCTGAACAAATCTCAAACATTTTATCGGAGATTACTGGATTGATGAGAGTCAAACCTAAATATTTAACACATTTCTCGGAATCATCTACGGCATTTTCAACTACATTTGCGGGAGTTTTTAGATGATTTGCAGATTTTCTAAGATCATTAATTAAAGCTGCACAGAGTTGAATTTGTGCAGCTCTATCTTTTAAATTCTCGCGTAGACCCATCGCCTCATCAAGACTATATTGTTCGGAAAAAATATAAAAAGAAAACATAAGCTCTTGTAATAAAGCTTTTCTTTGATTGTCATTAAGAAATTTAAAGCTTGCAGGATTTATTTTATTTAACTTACCACCATAATAATCAATAGCTAAGGATAAAGATCCTGCTTTATAGAATATTGCAGTGGCGTCTAAAGACAGTTTTTTCCCTGACTGGTATTGCTTATTAAATAAATCATAAACCGCCTCACGCCCTGACTTATCCAAAGCACCAAAGGTTAAACTCTCAAATGTTCGTTTTTCAGGCATTTAGTCACCATCACTTATAAAAAACAATCTGCTCTTTTAATATATAGCATTAATTTGTTAAAAAGGTATAAATTAGTTACTTTTTTTGAAGTTGGTGCAATTTGTGTTAATAATTTGACTTTTTAAGTTCGTGTTCTATGCTTAAATTAAGCAGTTCTTTTTAAGGAGAGTTACAATGCCGGATTCTAATCATGACAAACTACGTGATGGCATAATTGACCTTTTGGTAAATTTGAATAAACAAAGGTTACAATTGAACGATTACGCAGATTCTTCGACGCACGGAAGCCCAAGACATAACGCGTTTGTAGCTAAAGCTGAAAAAATTAAGGCTCTAGAAAAAAACATTCTAAAAGCGATGGTAGATTTGCATCCGAGTTTAAAACCATCTTCAATCCCTATAATTAATTCTGATCAGAGGATCTCAAAGAATGGTAGGGTTTATCAAGATGAATATTCACCGGATGATAACGTAAATATAAATTTTGAACAAATGTTGCAAAAAAATTTTAAAATAACAGCTACTGATCCTAATATTGGTAAATTTATAAAAGACGTTGAAGGACATTTTACTGAGGCTACTAATGCATATAAAGGTGTTGGTTCAGGTTTAACTGGTTTTTCTGGTTTGCTTGAAATGGCATGGGCAAAAATGAGAGCCGTATTTACTGGATATAAGAGTGGTACAGAACAAACATTAGCCGCTGAAGGAAAAAAAGTTTCAGAATTAACCACTGATGAAACACAAAGTCGATCGCCAAAATAATAGACGTTGATGATTGGCTCATTAATCGCTGAAGATGTGGAGTTTAAGCATATGCAGCCTGGATGAAGCGAAGCGTAATACTGTATTGCTGGTAATATTTACGTAAAAAAATCCGGGATTAAGCTTCGCTCCATCCGGGCTACAATACAGCACTAATAAGCGAGTATTTCATACATTAATATAGTTTCTTTATGCTTTGTTAGAAGGGCGACCGCCGGTCGCCCCTACATTTAATGATTAATCATTAAATAATTTTTCGTGTGTCGGCCCTGAACAAGATAACAAGGATCATCAATATCTGACATATTTATTACATAATTAAACTAGAGTAGGCTCTTTCTCTTCTTCTAATTTTCGCTGATAAATATCTGCAAAACGAGTAATATCATCTTCACCTAGATAACTACCAGATTGAACTTCAATCACAAATAAAGGCGTATTTCCGGGATTACTCAAGCGATGTAAGGTTTTTTTAGGGATATAAGTTGATTGATTAACAGTTAAAAGCATTTCTTTTTCATTGTTAACAACTAGAGCCTCACCACTTACCACCACCCAATGCTCGGAGCGATATTGATGCATTTGCAGTGATAATTTAGCCCCAGGCTTCACCATTAAACGTTTAACTTTAAAGGTATCACCTTCGGCTAATATTTCATAAGAACCCCACGGACGATTAACCAGCTTATGCTCATTTGCCAAACGCCCATGTTCTTGCCCTAATGAATTAACAATTTCTTTAACTTGCTGTGAATAACGCTTATCAGCAACTAAAACAGCATCGTCAGTTACAACGATTATTTGATCATTAACGCCTAAAGTAGTAACTAAAATATTTTCACTACTTACT
>Ga0247839_1008651_pt1 | contig 10580 bp, 12 predicted proteins | sample LaCruzMarch2015__6_FD_192405 | JGI IMG/M metagenome (GOLD analysis project Ga0247839, IMG submission 192405) | Freshwater microbial communities from meromictic Lake La Cruz, Castile-La Mancha, Spain - LaCruzMarch2015_16m | ecosystem: Environmental > Aquatic > Freshwater > Lake | place: Spain...
CGGGAAGAAGCAGAAAGCTGAGGGTCGCCTTCGCAGCATTCTTTCGGAGATTGGCGACTTGAATAGTGGCCAGGACCAGTATATGAAGGAGGCCGAAGCTGCGTTGGTTGCGGGGCTGAGCGGTTCCTCCCTTGCCTCTCTTCGCAAGGTTGCTCTGGCGAGTTCGTCGGAAGAGGACAATGCGCTGGTTGAAAAGTTGACGGAACTCGATTCTGAAATCGAGGAGACCAAGAAATTGCGCGATGCGAAAGGTAAGGAGGCTTCCAAGCAAGAGGCTAAGACCTCGCGCGTGGAAGAGCTTTTGCGGGATATCCGACGGAAGGATTATGATTCCAGTGACAGCAAAATCGACATGACGGATGTCGCGCTCGGGGCTTTGCTTGGGAATCTTATGTCCGGGCAATCAGGGCCCCGTGAGATTTTGACCGCTATTGGGCGCAAGCACTCCGAGGAAAGCAGCTCTTACGGCAGATCGTATGGTGGGTATAGCTCGTCAAGCTCATCGAGTTCCAGTTGGTCGAGTTCTTCAAGTTCCAGCGGCTTTGGTGGCGGCAGCTCTGACAGTGGGGGAAGCTTTGGTGGCGGCGACTGCTCGACCGGCGGAAGCTTTTAGCAGTATCTTAATTCTATGAACACTCAATTTCAGATTCTTGCCGAGTTTTTATCCGACGTTGATGGTGGTGTCGAGATTGAGTTTTGGGAGGATTCTGCCGCTGATAATCGTGGGGCTCTTAATGTGGCCTGCCATCAAGACCCCGGGTTGGCAAGGTGGCTTGCCGAGTTTTTTGGGGCGCGGGACGGAGATCTGCCGCTTGTGTCCTCTTTTCAGGCTGATGATAGCTGGCATGGTCGGGGCGGCGGGAATTTGCAACTGCTCGCGGATGAGATTGCTGGGCGTGAAGGCCGCTTTTTTAGCGTGATTTACACGGTGGATGAAATTCGCGGGTTTGCGGCGAAGTAATTGTATTATGTCTAAGATTAACGCAAAACTGGTTGCTGTCTTTGCTGACGACGCGAAGGTGGTATTTGATGTCGAGTGGGACGGTCAATGCATTATGGGCGATGCTGCTGAGCGCCTTATGTTCAGTGACGAGTTTGAGGCGCATGGTTCTTGTCCGCCGGATCTTGATGTCTTTTTGATTGCCGACGAAACCATCAAGAGCCGTGTCGGCTTTGACCAGGCTGCTGACGAGTTATATTCGACGCGCGACCTTGCGGTTCTTCTCGCGAAGCAGCGATAAGAACGGGTAACGGCGCTGGTCGAAATCTCTATGCCGCGCGATGTTGAAAAAACAGCATCATTTTTTCAACATCTCTTCCTTAGCGGGTTCGCTCTTTTCCTGTCCGGTTGTTCGTGGTAGTATTGGGCATGGGTAAACTGCAAATATTAAAACCGACCGGGACCTTGCTTGCTGTCAAATTGGCCAACCGTGGCCGACACCCGGCAAGCCGAGCAGTTTTTTGGAGTGACGGCAAAACCGAGCATGATGGACAACCCGAAAACGGATGGCTTTTAAAGGTTCCTAACGACGGATGTTTGTTTTGGCTTGATGAGTGTGAAGAGGCGTTTGAGGTGCCGCTTCACGATGCAGGTAACCCGCGATGGCGCGACCTTTCATATGCGGAAGAGCCTACAGAGGACGACTTGTTTGCTGCCTTATCCAAACCACTTGATATCAAAAGACTTCAGTATGTCCGCCTGCGGTTATGGTGGTATGGCAACGACCCTATTCGTCTTGACCGGTCCAAAGCGCTACCCCAAAAACACGAGCATAACCTCAGGGAGTTCATTGCATCATTAAGCACCGAAGCGGAGCCGGAGCGGATGATTATGGCCGAGGCCTATCGCCAGTTAGGCGAATTCGGGTCGGCTGTCGGGTTGTTGGAGCATGGGTTTTCTAAGTGTTATCAGAAAACTGCCTACCAGATTCGTGAGCAGTGCGGGAAAAAGGACCGTAAAGTTGCGCGACTTGGGTAGGCGGCGCGGCGAGCTTACTTTGCTTGTTCTTGACACTTGCCGATGAAGGCCGGAACTGATAGTCTAGCCTGATGTCTATCAAACTTGCTCTTGTGTATCCGCCGGTTGATGCAAAGCATGTTGCCATGCGTGACTCCGGAATGACACCGCCCTTGCATTTGCTGGCGTTAGCGGCTGCGGTCGGGCGAACCATGGATGTTGATATTCAAATTTTCGATGGCAATTTAATGGACCTCGACGCTGTTTTAACGAAACTTTCGTTGTTCTCCCCTGACGTAATTGGCATGAACGCGGACCTTACCAATTACGATAACGCGGTTAAGGTAGCCAACGCGACCTCGGCCAGGGTAATTCTGGGCGGGAACTATGCCGCTTTTCTCGCTGACCAAATTTTGCATCGGCAACCACGCGTTGAGGCGGTTTGTTTTAATGATGGCGAAGATGCTTTATGCGGGTTTATTCGCGGTGATATTAATGCTCCAAATCTGATTCATCGTGGAGGGCGCAACCCTGTAAAATTGCTTGATATCAAAGAACTTCCAACGCCGGCTTACGATTTGGTGAACATGGATGACTACTTTCAGCGGCAAGCGGATGTCTTTGGCCCTAACTTTCGTATGATGCAGTTTTACGGGCAGAAGGGATGCCTTAACATGCCCCATTGCACGTTTTGTGGTCGCTATGAAGATGGTATGCGACTTCGAGACCCCGCGCTTTATTCCCGCGAGGTCATCCATTATGTTGAGAAATTCGCTCTAACCGAGGTATGGGACCGCAGCGACAGTTACTTGCAGAGCGGCAAATGGTTTTCGACAGTTTTCCAGAACTTAAAAGTGCTGCCTGTGACTTTCAAAACATACGCGCGGGCCGACCAGCTTTTTGACCGTAATATTGCCATGATGAAGGAAATGGGGTTTCGCATGGTCTATATTGGCTATGAGGCCGGTGACGATTCTATTCTTGCCAAGATGAACAAAAACGAAACGGTGGCCCAGTATCGCGATGCGACGAAGCGCGTTCTTGACGCGGGGATCGATATTGATGCCAGCTTTATTATTGGGTTACCTGGTGAGACTCGTGAGACTCTTGCGAATCAACTTCAATTTGTCAGGGACATGGCCGAGCTTGGGCTTCGGAAAATTAAAGTCAACCGAGTTCTCGTCCTCCCCGGCACCCCCCTTTACCGCACGGTTTGCGAGAAATACCCTAAAGTGGGAGCTATGGACTCTCTTGATACGCCCGATTTGCAGAGAAAGCTTTATTCAACATACGACCTTTCCGGCTTTGATGGGGTTGACGGATTTATTGAGGCTATCAACGCTACGGCAGCGGAGATGGTAAAAGTTGTGACGGATGCCGGAGGGTGCGCCGAGGGGTATGGCTACGGGAGCAAAGCCTTGGACAAAGGTGACTCGGGGGCCGTCCGATGAGATTTCCCGAACTGGAAACACCGATCATTCTTGGGTCATGTGACTTGTTTGTTAATGAAGCAAACATTCGCAAACATTACACGAAATGTGTCGGTGCCATTGTTTTAAAGTCTGCCACGCGGGAGCCCACGAGTGGATACCCCCAACCACATGTGGCGCTTTTAAACGGTGGTGTTCTTGTGGCTTCTGGTATGGCGAACCCTGGAATTGCTGAGATGTGCCGGCTGGCTAAATCGTTATCTGACGACATCCCTATTATCGGGAGCGTGGCTGACCCCGCACTCGCCCGCGAGTTTGCCAGAACGGGCGTGAAGGCCGTCGAACTAAACCTTTCTTGCCCTCACAACCCGGGCGGCGTAGTGCCTGCTCATTGCCCTGAGACGGTCAGCGAGGCCGTCGAGGCTGCGCGGTTGGGTTGCCATTTACCGATTTTTGCTAAGCTGACGGGGTGGGATTGTGATATCGTTGAAACATCGAAGGCCGCGATTTACGCGGGGGCGGACGCTGTTGTGGTGTCTAACCTGTTTCCTGGGACTGGTTATTACACCGGGTTGGTTAAACAAACCTCAGAATATCGCATTGGCGATTGTCTGGTCGGACATGGGCACGGCGGCTATACCAGTCGTAACTTTTTAGCGGGTGTCCTTTTCATGATTCGCCGCATCAAAGAAAAGCTGAATATACCAATCATTGCTACGGGAGGCTGTTGTGCCGACGCCGACGCCTTGGCGCAAACCTATCTTTCTGGCGTTGATGCTATTGAGACAGTTTCTCCTCTTTACCTTGGGCAGAACCTGGATATGATTTACGATGAATTCATCGAATGGAAGGAGAAAAATGATATTTGAAACCTTGATTAAATACGGACGGGACCACGGCAAATATTGTGAGTTCCGGCAGGGTGACGCCTGCAGATACCCACACTTGAAACTGGAATTGTCTTATAATGCTGCCGCTGATTGTTTTCTCTCCACCAATCCAGTGCATAATGCCCTGGAGTTTTTGACGGCTGACCTGCTTATCCGCGAACTTATGGTGCCATCGGCACGAAGGCTGTTTATTAGAGACCTTTTACAGTTGCCTTATCAGGAGAGAGAAAAGCTTTTGGCCCTCCATGATGTCGCCGACTTTATTGCCCCCGCTTTTTCTATTGAAACGGTCGTCCCTTCGGGCTTTGGCTGGGAAGGGCAAATCCCTCTGCATCTTATCAAGGTCGAATCGCCACACATTTTTCCGATTGGCATTGTTTTAAAAGGCACGGACCTTGCAATTATTGACCAGCATACAGCCACTCGTGGCCAGGAAATTGGCCACGCTATTTATCACTTCAAAGAGGGGATTTCGACAGGGGCAGAAAACATTACGGAAGTTCATGGCGACCCGTTTTTCCTGTATGCCCTGCAATGCTCGGAGGGGCGCCTTGCTCGGAGGGTAAGAATGGGCAACAGCCCACGTCGCATTAAGTTCCCTGACTATGTTTGTCTGCGAGCGTTGATTGGAAGCAAAATTCTCCCCGGTGTCTATCATGGTGCGCTTGGGCTTTTGGCGCCTCCGATGCAGCTTGTTTCTCACCTTGTTCCTTCTGATGTTCTTGTGGATGCTTTGTTTGATGGTAGTAGCACAATCATTGAGAATGCCGTTGACTCCTACCTTGGCGCGGGGGCCTATAACGAGATTTTTATGAGCTTTGACGTCTTCGGACGCCTCGGGAAAATTAGGGCGAGAAAGCGGGAGGCGGTTGAGTGGATGTTCGAGGGGACGCTCTTTCAATCGGAGCTTGACACCGCTGCAATTCGTCATTTTTGGGAGCATCCAGAAAGCAGAGAGGAAATAGCGGCGACTTTGCGTTAATGGCATCGCCTATTCGATATCTGGCTTTTCGAGGCGCAATGAGCGAGGCTGTTTCGCGGGCCTTTTCTTGCCAGTTCGGGATTCCAGTGATTTGTGAGGACGATGCTTTCGGTTGCGATAAATCTAATGGGCTGTTGCTTTATGACACCGACGGAGATGGGCGACGGGGCGTGATGCGCAATCAGGGTATTAAAAATAGCGCTGACTATCCATACTCAATCGCCATATATCGAATTAAACGAATGCGCGATATTGTCTCGCAGATCCATTCCGATTACTTTAAGCATTTTGAACGCAATTTGTCACAGTGGGGGTATCCGTGGGGACGTGTTCGCGGCGGGCATCAATTTAACCCCATGCGATTTGGTGTTCTTAGAAAATTCGGCATTACCCAAACACCAAGCTGCTTTCACTCGTGGCTTAGTGCTGCAAAACATAATGAGTCTTGTTTGTTCCTCATGGCCTGCCCTGACTATCCTTTTGATTCACGGCTTGGCCGCTACACCAACGAGGCACTCCTTGGGGATGGCATCGGGCTGGTGGCGGAGAAATCCCTGGCTTTTTTACGAGAGTTTTCTGCGCTTGCGAGGCAGGAAGGGTTACTAGTGCGTGCAATTATTGGGGTGGCTGATTACGAAGACGAGCCTGACAATTTGTTGCGCCTGTCAGAGACGGAAGCTAGCTTTGCCGAGAAAATTTCTACTACTATCGAAAAGATTCGTTTTGCCAGTCAGGCGGTGGATTTCCCAGTTACCGTAGTCGGCATTCGCGATATGTTTCCCTGTTGGAATCAAGAATGGGCTGTTAGTTATGCGGAGGTTGCGCGGCATCTCTTTGCCTTGCCATCTCACGTGCTCGCCAGAAAAATCAAAGCAAGGTCAAAGTTGTATTCTCGATGGTTGCCGGGCATTTCAGATTACTCTGTTTGCGCCAAAATGATAAGGCAGGGCGCGGAGTATGCCACGTGTGGTGCTCTTTTTTCTGCAAACTTTTCCAACCTGCTTGTCATTGGCACTAATAGTATTGATATGACAGATTTCTATCAGGTTCGGGCACCCCAGCTTCCTGTGTTATGCGTGGCCAGAGTATTTGATTAAACCTGGTGAGTGAGTGCTTCGCGTAACCTTTTTAGCGACTCGGCTGTTGTTCCACTGAACTTCACGCTGTCATACACTTTAAGGACGTAGTAGATGGCACGGAGCTGTTTTTCCTTCTTTATAAAAAGGTCTGCGTCGCCCCCCGATTTTGAGTAGCCGGCGAGCATCCACTGACACTCATCCATATGCAAACCACGGCTCGGTTTATATTGGTGCCAAATGTCCAGCGGGCGAATCATGCTTATCCCGGGAATGCAACCCGCCAGCCCCTCTTCGTCTGCAATAATTACAGGGCCGCCATTATACAACAGATTGCCTGCCAGCAAATCTAAATACCCAAAACAGTATTGATGTGGTTCGAAATCAGCGACAATCCTATGTAGCCGCGACACCTCGGTCCAGTCGAGCCATTCCGCGTCGGCTAAACTTACAGCAGCCTTTTCTATGTATTCGCGAAGGCAGCCTTCTCCTTCACATTCACCGGAGAAATTCACATCGACAAGTGGGCTTGGGACTTTTTCGAGTTCAGCTATCATTGACCCAACCTTTCCCCAGAACACTACGTCTTGGTCACGCTTTGCCTCCGGGATATTTATGAACTCAAAAAACAGCCAGTTATCGCTCTGTCCGACAAGACCCGGGAAAAAGCCAAGGTGCGCAACTTGTGATAGGCGGGCCGCCATTCGTGATGCATCTTCTTTGGAAAAGCATTTACGTAGCTTATAGCGGCATCCACCATGCTCACATACAAGGCTCGTTCTTTTCGATGACGCTCCGAACGGGTCGTTGCTGGTCAGCTTTTTGCGCTCTGCGGTTTGCAGAAGAACTGTTACGTCTTCTGGCGTTAGCTGGCTGTTGCACATTTTAGTTTTGCTCCGTTAAATTCCAGATAGTTTTCTTTGAATGGATATTTCGCCCACAATTCTGATAACGGCTCTTTGTATGCGCATCCAACGACTTTGACGCCCTCCGGCGAATCGAAGTATGGTGTTGCTACCAAAGAGCCGTCCGCTTGTATGAGTGCACAAATACCTGGTTTATCAAATGGGTGCCAGTAGACTTCCGGGAGCGTTCCGGGGGGGCCGACCAAGGCGGCCACATTTTCAGCGGCGACGGATTCCTCATCAAAGATGTCTTGTCCGCGTCCTTTTGGCACCAGCGAATAAATGAGCAGCTTTTCGATTCCCCACTCGCGGCAAATGTTTCTGACGGCATTGATTTGAGCAAGGTTTGTTTGCATTAGTGCCATGCAAGCGTAGACGGGAATCCCATTTTCAATCGCTTTCTTCACGGAAAATTTTGCTATTGAAAAGCTTCCTCTATGCTGTGTGACAAAATCGTGCGTGCGCGCATCCCCGTATAGGCTTATTCTAATATTTGAAACTGCGCCTTTTAATTCTGTAAGCGCCTCATCGGTTAAATTGGAACAATTTGTCGCCAGGCTGACGTTGAGCCCCCGTTTTGCCATATGCTGAATGATTTGAATCCAGTCGTGGCGCAGTGTCGGCTCTCCACCAGACACATTTACTCGCTTGACCCCATAATCTGCGAGGCGGTTGACTATTTGCAACATTTCGTCTGTGGGCACGCATGGCAAATAATCGCGCTCGCTGCAGTGAATGCATTTGTAGTTGCAACTTCTGGTGAATTGTAGGGCAATTGTGAAAAACCCGCTTATTGCATTTGGGCAATCGAACGTGTGGGATGCCGGCTGATAATCCATGGGTTGCACACCCCACTTTATCACCTTTTGTTGTTACGTCAATCAAACCGCACACGTAACATCAAAATTGGATAGTAACAGTGGTCATGTTACTGTTCAACTTTGATGTGACTTTTCAGCGGGCGCTATTTCGCGCGTGGCTGGTGAGGCTATTGTGAAAATTTGTTTTTGGTGTTACTTTTCCTTATGCCCGCGCCGATTGCATTTCAAGATAACGGGATTTCGATTTCGTTAGGCGACGCCCTTTCGTTTTACGAGTCTTGGCCCGCGCCTACTGTTATTGTCTCAGATGGTGCCTACGGCTTAAATAGCTTTCCTGGTGACCCAAAGGATGTTCGTTTTCTGGTTGATTGGTATCGTCCGCATGTTGAATTATGGAGTAAATTGGCCTTACCGGAGACGACACTATGGTTTTGGAACAGCGAGCTTGGCTGGGCAACGGTTCATCCACTGCTCGACTCATTTGGTTGGGAGTTTCGGAATTGCCATATCTGGGATAAAGGAATCTCCCATATCGCAGGAAATGCGAACACGAAAACTTTGCGGAAGTTTCCGGTTACCACGGAGGTGTGCGTGCAATACACCAAAAGGGTGTTTTTTGAGGGTGATGGGCTCAAATTAACTCTGCAAGAATGGTTACGCAGTGAATGGTTGCGCTCAGGCCTTCCGCTTTCCAAAACCAACGTCGCGTGTGGTGTTAAGAATGCCGCGACGCGCAAATATTTTACCGCTGACCACATGTGGTATTTTCCGCCCGCAGAAGCTTTCGAGTCTTTTTCCCAATATGCCAATCACTTTGGCTTGGAGGCGGGGCGTCCGTATTTTTCTCTTGATGGTGTCCGACCGCTGACGGGCAATGAATGGTCTCGTATGCGCGCCAAGTTTGTTTGCGACTTTGGACTCACTAACGTTTGGCGAGAGCAGGCTGTGCGTGGTGTGGAACGCGTCAAGGTGGGGGCGAAGTGTGTTCACATGAATCAAAAACCGCTGCGCTTACTCAACCTTGCTATTCAGGCGTCCTCGGAACAGGGTGATGTGGTCTGGGAGCCTTTTGGTGGTCTTTGCTCTGCCTCATTGGCCGCGCGGGCATGTGGGCGGCGCGCTTATGCTGCGGAGTCTATGAAGGAGTTTTGGGATGCGGCAGTTATGCGGGCGTTTTATTTTGCGCCGGAGGCGTTGACTTTTTCCGTTAAATAGGGCAGGCTATGTTCATGGTCAAAATTCTTCTTGCTTTAATTTGTGGGAGTGCCTGTGCGTTTGCTCAGGACACTCCCACCGTTCCGGTTGCCCCCGACGCTCCAACCGCTCCAGTTACTCCTGACAGCCCGGCCGCTCCGGTTGAGCCGGATGTGGTTTATTCGAAAGTCAAGGTTAGCCCCGACATTATTGCCGCCGCTCTCTTTGCTGCCAGGGTTCAGGGGACCGCTGAACGCAGTAGTGTTCGCCTTATTGCTGTTAACGAGGCGGCGACGAACATCGGTGCGGGGACAAAATATCGTTTGACCTTGCGCGCAACACAAGGCGGGAAACCTCTCAATGCGAAGTGCGATGTCGCGCGCAGTCCGGAGGGGGAGTATTCCCTGGTTTCTTGGTCTTGGGAGTGATTTTTTCTCTCGGGACGCGAAAACTTTCCCGTATCTTGCGAATTCTGGTGTATTCGCATTAATGAAAACTCTTATCGCGTTCCTTCTCCTCTGTTGTTTTTCTGCTCTTGTCGCATTATCCGCTGAGCCTCAACCCGGCGTGGCCATCGCCATTGTTTACGACACGAGCGGTAGTATGTCTGACCCTGCCGTGGGTGCGGACGGGAAGCAGCGGCCCAAGTATCAAGTCGCCAGCGAGGCGATGCGAAATATTGTCAGCAAAATTGACGATTTTTCCAAAACGAATACTGTTGAGGCAACGCTTATCACTTTCCGTGGCCCCCAGGTGAAAATAGGGCCGTGGAACAAGGGCGCTTTTGATAAGTGGCTTGGCGAGTTCCGCAGTCCGGGCGGCGGCACACCTTTGGGTGAGGCTATTCTAGCAGCGGACAAGTCTCTCGCGGCGTCAAAACTCGCTAAAAAACACATCGTTGTTCTGACAGATGGTGTTTCTACCGGCGATATCACGCCTGATGCGGCTTTGCGGACTATTAAGAAGTCGCCCAACGCGCCGCGTGTTTATGTTGTGGCTTTTGATGTTAAGTCCCAGGTATTCGATGCTGTTAAGCGAGAGGGATCTCTTGTTTTGCCGGCCACCGGCGCCAGTCTTGATAGTGGGCTTACGACGCTTTTCGGTGAGAAAATTCTCTTGGAAAACGAGGAATAACGTATCTTGTCAGAGAAATGAGTGATGTTTTGTTCAAAGACCTGAAGCCCGGAGAGATTTGTATTACTGGGTCTGATAGTTCGATGTATGTCAAAATCAACGACGCGTATGTCCGCGAGGTGCACACCAATCAGATGTGTGCTGCCCCGGCGATGCGGCGCGGGTGCGCTCGTCCGGAGCCGGAGCATTTT
>Ga0247839_1008652_pt1 | contig 10578 bp, 9 predicted proteins | sample LaCruzMarch2015__6_FD_192405 | JGI IMG/M metagenome (GOLD analysis project Ga0247839, IMG submission 192405) | Freshwater microbial communities from meromictic Lake La Cruz, Castile-La Mancha, Spain - LaCruzMarch2015_16m | ecosystem: Environmental > Aquatic > Freshwater > Lake | place: Spain...
TCCAATCGAGAAATTTTGGGCGAATTTAAAGAGATTTGTTGCGCGAATAATGGTGAATTTCGAAAAATTGAGCGAGGCTGTGGACTGCGCTTTCCGCTCGCTATCCCAACTGGCATGACTATATTATTCAGAAGTCTTGATAATGGGCTCTGGAGATGGCATATAGCTGGATTCGGAATAAAGTACGCGAACAAGAAATCTGGCGATAAAAATACCGTTTCACCAAAAAACAACTTTCAATTTGTTTCCTCAATACCTAGGCACAATCTCCTTACGGTTGTTTGACATTTCTGTGTCGACTATAGGGAGTTAAGAACCCTTGCAATCTTATTGTAAGCCAATTCTATTTCTTCTTGAGATACACAATAAGGCGGCAGCAAATAGATGGTATTAGCAAGCGGCCGAAGGAGGATTCCTTCTTCAAGAAATCGCTCTTTCACTAAGGGCATCAAATTGTTAAGATATTTGACATCAAAGGCCGCGATTGTTCCAATAATGCGAAATCTTTCTACTCTGTAACATATTGATTTTAAGAATTTAATGCCCTCCTTGTGCATTTGATTTATGTTCGTTATAGCATCCTGACATTCTTGACGCTTTAACAACCCAAGGGATGCAATAGCGGCGCTGCAAGCCAAAGGGTTTGCCGTGTATGAATGGCCGTGTGCAAATGCCCGCTTAAAGTCATCACCAAGAAATGTCTCATAAACATCATTGCTTGTTATCGTTAGTGCTAAGGGTAAGAAGCCTCCGGTAAGACCCTTGGCAATACATAAAAAATCAGGAACAATATCAAGTTGATGGAAAGCAAAATAAGTTCCTGTACGACAAAATCCCGTCATGATTTCGTCAAATATGACGAGTATATCCTTCTTATGCACAAGATTTACAACTTTTTTTATGAATTCAGCTCTACACACCCTCATCCCGCCAGCCCCCTGGATGAGCGGCTCTAAAATAATGGCGGCTATATTGGATTGGTATTCATCCAAAAACTCTTGTAACACTTTTATTGCATTTACTTCTTTCGCCTCAATTTCGTCATCATCATCCCAGGTTGAGGGATATGGGATAGATAAGATTTTGAAACATAGATCCTTAAATTGATCATGGAATCTGGATGTTCCGCCTATAGACATAGCTCCAAAGGTATCCCCATGGTACCCTCCCTCGAAACTTAGGAAGGTAGTTCGTTCACGATGCCCCAAATTCCGCCAATATTGATAAGCCATTTTTATGGCGACTTCAACAGCAGTAGAGCCATTATCCGAAAAAAAGAATCTCGAAAGCTTGACAGGGAGTATTGTTTGCAAATCTTCACACAAATTAACTGCGGGCTCATGGGTAAACCCCGCAAATATGACATGCTCTAAAGTCAGAGCTTGTTCATAAATGCTTCTTGCTATTTCTGGGTGTGTATGGCCGTGAATATTGACCCACCAACTTGAAATAAGGTCTAGATATCCCTTATCATTCTCGTCATAAACATATGCTCCAGAAGCTCTTTTTATGTTAATGACATCTAAAGCTGTTTTTTCTTGTGTAAATGGATGCCATATAATCTGTTTATCACGTCTAGAAAGAGTCACGGTTCCTACTCCTTAAAATCCGCACCAAAGTCTCTGGAAGTTCGATGGTCTTTAACGCATGCTGATCAATTTTGTATAACCTCGGAAACTCAGCTATAACGGAAGTATTCCCATAAAATTCTATGGCCCTCTTATTCTCGGCATTACTTTCACCATTCATAATCACGCCCAGCACCTCAATATCCCTTGATCTTAAAGCCTCTAAGCTGAGTAGAGTGTGGTTAATCGTACCAAGCTCTGTGCGCGAAACGAGCACGGCTGGGGCTTCAAATTTTTTTATAAGATCTACCATAAAATGCTTGTCATTCATAGGAACTAGCAAACCTCCAGCACCCTCGATGATCAAGTTATCTTCCCGAGGCAAACAGATTTTTTCCATATCAATTCTATCATTCTCGATTCTTGCCGCCAAATGCGGAGAGAGCGATTCGCAGTAACTATAGCATTCAGGATATGTTTGGGCATCAGATAACCTTCTAATCTCTTCAGAATCATTTCCATAATTTGTTCCAGTTTGTATTGGTTTAAAGTAAGAAAAGCCTGTATGTATAGCAAGCCAGCTTGATATAAGCGTTTTTCCGACTCCCGTATCAGTTCCAGAAATAAAAACTTTCACTTTCCAATCTTTTTAAAAATTCCAAATAATATTTTATAAGAAACTGTCAAGCCTTTCTTTCGGCGATTAAGCAGTGCCTTAAGGGCATTCAAACCCATTTTCCCCTTAGACGCCGAAGCTCCCAGTAACTTCAGATATCGCATAAAATTTAATGGATGGTCAAAGAACAGAGGGGCATCCATAACCCAATACTCGAAAAGATGATCATCTTTAAGGGCATTGCAATAGTTAATTAATTCCTCTGCAGCTGGATATTTTTGAAGCGCGATATCTTGATATTGATTAAGAATAATTTCCCACTCTTGAAACGTTCCGTCTACTAGAGTTGAAAACGCGAATACCTCAGAGCTTTTAGCATAAAAATTTTCAAGGACTTTTGATAGATTATCTACCCATTGCAGCGCAAAGTTACTTATGACAACATCAAAAGTATCTACATTTAGTTTTTCCATATCACCATGGAGATAGACAACTTTTGGACAGCCTGTAAACTTCAGTTTACATACCTCAAGCATTTCCCCGGCAATGTCGTTAAGATAATAGAAGCTTTCGGGGTAGATCTGTATCAAAAGCTCAGGAATATATCCAGTTCCAGTCCCTAAATCCAAGATAGTTTTTGGATTGAAATTTCTAATTTTCAATAGCTTTTTGACTAAAAAGCCAGCCGCCTTTCGTTGAACCCTTGCAACCCCATCATATGACCTACTTGCAGCATTGAAATTCGCTTGTATTTTATTATTTGGCAAAGGTGTCCTCTAGAAAACTCATAATTCTTTCATAAACATCAGGCGATTTGAGAAAACCAAGCCCATGCTTACCATGTTGTATGATATCTAATTCAATATTAGGGTGGTAGCCAAAATTATCTTTTGTAAGTTGTCTTGGAACCGCTACATCATCATTGGAGCTCAAGACAAGCGTGGGGATAGAAGGAGGGGTCTTAGACTCCTTCAGGAACTCTAGATCAGATAGCATCAAATCCAGATCTAAATCTGCCACAGAAGCAGGATGCATAAATTCCGGCACACCGCATCTCTTATGAAAAAGTTTTAAAGTACTTATGGGATTTTTTATAAAGCTTTGTTCAAAAACTTTTAACTCTAAGCGCCTTCTTTCGGCTAAATTACGGTCATTTCCTAAAAAACTTAGGAAGCCATTAAGGCCCACAAGGCACTCAAAGTTTTCGTATAGGCTGATTAATTTCAATAATCCTAATGAGTGTCCTATGCCTATAATTTTTTGTCCATGAAATTTCGGGAAAGAAGACGGCCTTTTGAAATATCCCAAATCTATAAAAGAACACCGTTCTTGTACAAAATACGGAGCTAGGTTATCCCAAAAATCCTCGCTAAATCCAAAGCCATGACAAAAAACAAATTCTATCATCTTGCAACAACCTTCTTGAGAGCCTCTACCAATTTTGCCAAATCTTGCAATTGATGCTTTATTGTAAGGGCGATTCTTAAACGAGAAGACTCAGCTGGTACAGTAGGGGGTCTTATACAGGAGACGAGTATTCTTTCTTTTAGAAGCGCTTTTTGCGCCCTCAAGCAAACCTTTTCTTCTTGTAAGGTCACTGGAACTATATGTGTATGAGATGTTCCTATATCAAACCCTTCATCAAGAAGCATATTTCGTAAAGTTGCTCCCAAATTTTGTAAAGCCTCACGCTCTTTGCTTAATGATTTTACCAACTCCCATGCCTTAAACGCGGCCCCCACTACCATTGGCGATGGAGCCGTGGAATAAATGAAGCCAGCCGCTTTATTTACAAGAAAATCACGTATAATTTTGTGACATGCAATATAGCCACCACTTACGCCTATCGCTTTACTAAATGTACCCATGATAATATGTGGTATATTTTTTAATTCGATCATGGTAGACAATCCATATCCATTTACACCAAAAACCCCAGTCGCATGAGCTTCATCCAAATATAAAAAAGCCTTATATTGACCCGCAAATTCCGCTATTTGCTCAAGAGGGGCAATATCCCCATCCATGCCAAAAATTGTCTCGGTCACAATAAACTTTGGCCTAGGGTCATTTTGATACCTTATTAAGAGAGACTCTAAATGATTCATATCATTGTGATGATATCTATATAGCTCGGCTTTGGTTAAGAAAATCGCCTGATAAAGACTCGAATGATTTAATTTATCAAAGAAGACCAACGGCTTCGCCTGCAAGATTTTATCATCTAATAGGCTTGAAAGTGCGCTGATATTGGCTTGAAAGCCAGAAGTAAATATTAAGCTAGATTCGGTATTTTTGTCTGTTGCAATAGCTCTCTCAAATTCTTCATATAATTCTAAATTTCCAGATAACAATCTTGATCCTGTTGAACCAACGCCGTAATGCTGGCCACTGATTTCAGCAGCTTTTATAACAGACCTTGTGCAGCTTAAATTAAGATAGTCGTTGGTCGAAAAATCCAAAAAACCCGAAGTCCTTTCTTGACGGATCATGCCCAATCTGCGATATCTGTCAGCGTTACGTAGTGTCAGCAGGCATTGTTCATAGGGTTTGTACATTTTGCCTATATTATATTTAGATCAATCATGCAGAAAAAGTGGAGTCTAGAGCAAGCAAAATCAATTTTTAACTTACCTTTGAATGAACTTCTTTATGAAGCTCAGACGGTCCATAGAAAACACTTCTCACCTAATATTATGCAGATTAGCGCACTTTTAAGCATAAAAACAGGAAATTGTACAGAGAACTGTTCTTACTGCCCTCAATCAGCCCATTATAAGACGGGTATAAAAAAAGAGCCTTTGCTGAGCTTACAAGAGGTCTTGACTGCCGCTCAAAGGGCAAAAGATGCTGGCGCCACCAGATTTTGTATGGGGGCCGCTTGGCGCGGACCAAAAGATGAAGACTTGGCTCCGGTATGCAGGATGATTTCAGAGGTCAAAAAGCTTGGCTTGGAAACGTGCGTAACATTGGGTCTGCTAAAAAAAGAGCAAGCTAAAAGTTTGAAAGAAGCTGGTTTAGACTTTTATAATCATAATATCGACACTTCAAAAAGATATTACAAGAAAGTCGTCTCTACGCGTACGTTTGAAGACCGCCTTAAGACTCTAAATATCGTTGCAGAAGCCGGAATAAAAATATGCTGCGGCGGAATCATAGGAATGGGCGAGAACAATACCGACAGAATCAAGATGCTTGTAACGCTTGCAAGGTTCGATCCCCCAATAGAATCTATCCCCATTAATAAACTCATAAAGATCCCTGGGACGCCCCTCGAAAACGCCGAGGATGTTGATCCCTTTGATTTTGTCCGTACCATAGCTTTAGCAAGAATTTTGATGCCAAGCTCTTTTGTGCGACTAGCGGCTGGAAGAGCTGAGATGTCTGATGAGTTGCAGGCCTTGTGCTTTTTAGCCGGAGCTAATTCCGTCTTCTATGGAGAGAAATTATTAACTTCCAATAACTCACATCCACAGAACGATCATAGATTATTTCAAAGACTAGGCCTAAAAACGTCAGTTCTGGATTAGGATCAGTTGTATAGCCTTCTCGTGCTTTGCGTCAACCGGGATGGCTATAGAATAAAATTTCTCCCTTCTACCGGTCTTGGTTGAGCTCTTAGAGCCCATGTGTGCTCTTGCAGTTCTTGCAAGCTTCGCTTGATTTTGTCTGGCTGATCCTGACCTTTTATGGCGTTATTCACCAGCAACTTAAGGTGAAGCACTGGGAATGACCCAAGCTTATCAGAAGAAAGAAAGGCCTTGATTTGGTCTGGCTGAAGGCATTTGCCGACTTCACCTTTTGCGGCCTCTACCAGCATCTGAAGCTGCTGCAATGGGCATGATTTAATTTCGCTAGAAGAAAGAAAGGCCTTGAGTTGGTCTGGCTGAAGGCATTTGCCGACTTCACCTTTTGCGGCTTCTACCAGCATCTGAAGCTGCTGCAATGGGCATGATTTAATTTCGCTAGAAGAAAGAAAGGCTTTGATTCGGCTTGGCTGAAGATTTTTCGCCCCCTCTACCAACACCCGAAACCCATCGTCTCCAAACTGAGGTGCGGCATTATATAAATCGATTGACTTTTGTGTTATATTTGTGATGTCTTGTGCAAATAATTTGATTTTCTCTGGCGTGAGATTTGGCGCTTCTTGCGTCAGTATTTCAAATTGCTTGTCCGGAAGGAGAGATGGAGTAGTAGAAAGCACCTTGATTTTGTCTGGATCAAGATTCTCTGCATTTTTCGCTATTATCACGAAATGTGATGGTATCGTTCCTATCCTCTCCTCAGAAAGTGCATCCAGTTTGTCTGATCTAAGACCCTTTATCGCCTGCATTATTGTGGCGCGCTCAGATTCTGATAAGTAAAAAAGATTCCGGATTAGATTAATATTAGCTGCCTCAGGTATACCAGCAACCTGCTTTACATATTTGACAAAACTCTTTGCTTCACCCGTTGTTGACTCTCTTAGTTTTACCGCATCTTTTCCATTAGTACACAGCATAAAACTCACGGTATCTAATAGATATTGCTTCGCATCTTCCGCGTTTAGCGACGGGTTAAAGGCCCCCTTCACTTCCTGCTTAGTATGGTCAAATTGTGCTAGCCACCAGTCAGGAAATTGATCTACAACGGAATCGAATTTCTTCTTTATCGCTTTAGATATGCGGTCTTCAAGGAGCATCTTAGAATCTCCTTCCATAATTTCCATGAGCCACTTTAATCTAGGGCCACACTGTATACTCGGAACCTCTGTGTCTACCAGTTCCCCCAGCTCATTCTTCTTCTTCTTGACCTTGTATAGGTCGCCCTCCTTATCGACTATAGCGACATTCAGGTTCAAACCGTGCAGTACGAATCTTTCAATCTGTTTAACGGGGTCGCCCCGCATTAAGTCCTCTTTTGTGTATTGTGCTCGATCTAAGCTCACGAAATAGTTAGAAATCCCACTCTTATAATTTACATGGGTAAATAGCGTAACGTTCTTTCCAGCCAGTGGAATATCAACATTACTTCCGCCGCCCATATAGCACCCCCTCAGATCTATTATGCATGGGGTATCCTGCTTCTCCCGCCTGAGCCCTATGTTCGCGAAAAGAGTAGAAACACGCAATCCGTTGTGAGCTTTGCTATCGGAGAAAAAAAGCGTATTTGAGGCTTCCTTCTTACTCTCGTGTAGGAGTCCTCCATGAACATCTACATATATTACCGGATGCGACCCTGATGGAAGATGCGAAAAAAATGTATTTAGAGTTCTTGGTATGTCAGCATTTCCAAGGTCTTCGGCTAGCTGGACTCCAGGCTCCCGGAGTACCAAATTTAGAGGCACAGTTGTGTTCGAAATAACCAGAACTTTAGCCTCCTTATATATCTTTTTCTCATTATTAATCTTTTCCTCATTATTAATCTTTTCCTTATTATTAATCTTTTCCTTATTATTAATCTTTTCCTTATTATTAATCTTTTCCTTATTATTATCTATCTGTTGTTGCATTTTCTTCTCCTCTCAATTGCCTTAGTTATCAACCCTCCCTATGGCCTTATTGTAGGGGTAGATCCCGTCGACGTCAATTCGGAATTAGATTTGCGTTGTGGTTTCGGCTATTTCGCGCAATAAACGACAAGAGTTCTGATCATCGACTACTCTGAATCCCGAGCTGACGTTTTAAAAACAAGCTAGATATAGATTGCCACGAGTTCTGGCATTGCATCAAGCTGATTTGTTGGTGACAAGATTGGACATTGTCGTTATAACTTAGTCGCGGCATCTTGTATGATTTTGTCATTTTATGGATAGTGAGCTTTTTGATATTGTAATTATTGGGGGTGGGCCGGCTGGGTATGTTGCCGCAATACGGGCAACTCAGTTAGGGCTAAAGACTGCCATAGTTGAGCGTGACCAAATGGGCGGAGTGTGCCTCAATTGGGGATGTATTCCTACCAAGATACTTCTGCGATGTGCGGACGCTTATAGGATGGTTAAGCAAGCTGATCTCTTTGGCGTAAAAGTTGCTGGAAGTCAGCCAGATTTACCCTCGATGATAAAGAAATCACGGACACTGTGTGAGCAGCTCCGCAAAGGATTATCAAGTCTGATAAAGAAAAACGGCATAACTGTGTTCCACGGGAATGGAAGGCTTTTAGGCGGGGGAAAAGTTTCTGTCAGCCCAATCGAGCAAGATAAAGGAGCGAACAAAAAACAAATACTCGGAGCAAAAAATATAATATTGGCTACCGGAGCCCGCTCTAAAGAGTTACCGAATATTCCGGTGGATGGCCTCTTTGTTTGGTCATACAAAGAAGCTATGCTATGCGAAAAGTTACCAGAATCACTTCTGATTATTGGAAGCGGCGCATTGGGAATGGAGTTCGCTACTTTTTACAGTACCTTGGGAACAAAAGTTACGGTTATAGAGATTTCTCCCAGCATTTTACATTGCGAAGATGAGGAAATAGCCGAAATTGCTCATAAAAATTTTGTAGATCAAGGTATCGAAATACTCGTTAATACTTCGGTGTCTAGCCTTACAATAAAGAACAACAGAGTAGAAGCGAAACTGACTCAAAACGGCCAGACACCTTTGACAAGAACTTTTGATAGAGTTTTGTCCGCAGTTGGGGTGACTCCTAACACAGCAGACTTAGGTTTGGAAAACACCAATGTAAAGCTCAGTTCGCATGGTTTTGTTAATATCAATGACTTTATGGAGACGGATGAACAAGGTATCTTTGCTATAGGGGATATTACTACAGCTCCTTTGCTCGCACATAAAGCGAGCCGTCAAGGAATGATATGCGTGGAAAAAATCGTCAATCCAAATAACACCTCTACGTTGGATCCACTTAGTATCCCAGCTTGTATCTATAGCCACCCTCAAATTGCAAGCATAGGTTATACCGAAAAAACTGCGAAATCTGCTGGATTTGACGTTAAAGTAGGGCGGTTTACTGGCCTTGGAAACGGAACATTGACGGCTATAGGCGAGACAAATGCATCTCTAATCAAGACAATATTTGATAATAAAACTGGCGAGTTTCTGGGCGCTCACATGATTGGTCCTGATGTTAGCGAGCTAATATATAGCCTCTCTATTGTCAAACATATGGAGGGGATGGCAGAAGATTTGATAAAGGCAATCTGTCCACACCCAACGTTGGCAGAGATGGTCCAAGAATCTGTGCTTGATTCTTGTCATCGAAGAATTCACTAAAATTGAAGAAAGCTCCGATGTTTGTCCACAAAATCACATAGATATTATCAGCGGCCTTATATATGCAAGATCTACTAGATGACGTGAAATCTACAGAACACAACGAAAGGCTGTACACCTTCGTACGCAAGATTTTGATAATAATGAGTATTGTAGGAGGTATCGCACTAATCACCTCTAGTATAGTGACGTGGCAAAGATCTAGAGCGCAAAACATCATTTTTGATGAATCTACATTATTCATCAGCGTAATCAATCAGATAAACAGCTCAAAGATCGATGATAGCCCTTATATCCATCTCGAGAAAGATGCAATCGACACTCTTGAAAAGCTACTTTTACAAAATGGGAGCATGTATTCTGCTTTAGCTGGGCTATATCTCGCCAATTATGCGATTTCGAATAATGATTACAGCAAAGCATTGTTCTACTACGACAAGATTGCTGGCTCGAAGTGCAGTCAAGATATAAAAGATTACGCAAAATTGATGACCTTCCATATCAAACTTAATCGCACCTCAATCCCTCTCTCAAACATACTTAAGGAGTTAGACAGCTCTTTTCCTCAATGCGGACTTCCGTCAACCAAGATCGAAGCGCTTTATCCTCATTGCTACGGAACATTTGGAGTGGATTTCTTGCTATTAAAGGCAGAGCTTCTAGAGTCGGCAGGCGAAACTGCCGCCGCTAACTCGCTATTAGAAAAGATAAGTTCGTCACCAGAAGTCTCTAAAAATTTCGCTGATTTAGCAGAAACAATCCTACGTTACCGATCTTGGAAAACAAGCGCCTCAAAAGCTCCCTCAAAATAAGGAGGGAATGCATAATTGAGGATCTTGGCTCAAAAAGCGATCTTTAGATATTTATTATACGCCCAGTTTGGAAGATCGCAGAACATCAAAAAATGCTTAGGGGCAGGAGAGAAGGTTGTGGGCAAGACCTAATTGCCCACAACGCAAAGTCATTAGAGCTAGATCTCGTTCTGAAAGGCCTCTGCGTAATTGAAGGATTGCTAGAAGAGTGATATATAATCAATCCAAGTGACATAAGGTGTTGGCCATGCTAAAAGCTACAATGAGAGGAGTGTATTAAATATATTTAATACAGAAGTTATGGCAAGGCCGTGCACAAAGGAATTTCGAGAAGAGATATTGAGTTATGTAAGCGAGAAGGGATGGAGCGTTGA
>Ga0247839_1008655_pt1 | contig 10577 bp, 1 predicted proteins | sample LaCruzMarch2015__6_FD_192405 | JGI IMG/M metagenome (GOLD analysis project Ga0247839, IMG submission 192405) | Freshwater microbial communities from meromictic Lake La Cruz, Castile-La Mancha, Spain - LaCruzMarch2015_16m | ecosystem: Environmental > Aquatic > Freshwater > Lake | place: Spain...
CGAAGGGCAGGGTTGGCGCTGGGCTTGATTCCGATTGTGATTTTATTTTGGCAGGCGATGCGCTTCGGGGTCACGGGCACTTCGTTGGGTTGCTTTTTAGTGGCGCTGCTGGCGGGTTTGAGTTGGGGAGATGGCAATGAGGGGCTTCTTTCCTTTTCGCCTGGGGTGGTTGCCCTCGGCCTGACGGGGGTGCTGGGGACGGCGCACAGCATGGCGACCCTGCGGGATGAGCGGGAGGAGATTCGAGCGTGGACCGATGCGGCGGCACGGGTTCAGCAGGTGGTTTTCTGGCGTTGGCAAAGGGGAAGCGGGATCGAGTGGGATCGACCCGAGGCGGCGCGGCAAATCGGTTTGGCGGCTGGAGGAGTGGGTTGGAAGACGGCTTCAGGATGGCAGGGGCCGTCCTCCTGGCCAGCGCCGGACGAAGTGGCGCAGTCGGTTCTGGTGGAAGTCGGCGACCCATCGGGTCGGGCAAGAAAGCTGGAGTTGGCCGGAAGGATTGAATCCCACGATACGGACGGACGTCCTTCGGTCGTCTTGGGCACGGCGGTGGATGTGACGGCGAGGGAGGAGGCGCGGGGCCAGCGCGAGAGTTTGTGGCGGCGGGAAGTGGAGCTGCGCACCCTGCGTTCCCAGCTGCATCCGCATGTGATTTTCAATGCGTTGAACCGGATCGCTTCGCTGGCGATGTCGGATGCCGAGGCGGCACGGGATCTGCTGGTGCGATTGAGCCGGTTGTTGCGGGCGGCTTTGTTGGCGGGGGAGAAGAGGGAGACGACGTTGGCGGAGGAGTTGGCGTTGATTCGGGATTATCTGCAGCTAGAGGGTGCGGGGTACGGGGAGCGGCTGCGGTTTCGGGAAGAAATCAAGGGAGAGAAAAGTATGGGAGGAATCCCGCCGTTGTCCCTCTTTTCCATGGTCGAGGGGGCGGTACGCCGTGGGGTCGGGATGAGAAAAGAGGGGGCGACGATTACCCTGAGCCAACCGTCCGAGCGGGTCATGCGGGTACAGGTGGATCCGCCCGTGCCGGGCGGGGAGGCGGAGTTTCCCGAGTGGCCGGATCCGGTGTGGGTGGAGCGTTTGGCGGTGGAACAACCTCAGCGGGCGGAAATTGTGGCGGAGCGGAATGGGGATGGATCGGTGAAGTGGGTGGAGCTAAAGGTGGGAGTGGGATGAAGCTGCGTGTGGTGGTGGCGGATGATGAAGCGCTGGCGAGGAAAGAGCTGCGCCGTTTGTTGGCGAAGGGGCATCCGGAGGTGGAGATTGTGGGTGAGGCGAAGGATGGGGATGAGGCGGTGGAGTTGATTCAGAGGAAAGCGCCGGATCTGGTCTTTCTGGATATTCGGATGCCGGGGAAGGATGGGTTTGGGGTATTGGATGCGTTGGAACCGCCGATGCCGGAGATCGTTTTTTCCACGGCTTACGATCAGTTTGCGGTGGATGCGGTGAGGCGCGGGGCGCTGGATTATTTGCTGAAGCCGATTGCGCCGGAGGATCTAGCGAACGCGGTGAACAGAGCGTTGGAGCGGAAGGCGGCTAAAGGTCCAGTGACGGCGGAAGGGGAGGGTAAGCTGGGTCCAGGGGATCGGGCGTATTTCCGAGATGGGAAGGCGGCCTTTTTGATCGAGATCGGTAAAGTGAAGTGGTTGGAGGCGGAGGGAAATTATACGCGGGTGGTGATGGAGGGGGCGAAACCGCTGGTGCGGCGGCCGCTGAAGTATTTTGAGGAGCGGCTGGATCCGGCACATTTTTTTCGGGCGAACCGGAACAGATTGTGGGGTTGGGGGTGGTGAAGGGGACGAGGCCGGTGGAGGGGGGAATGATTGAGTTGGATCTGGGGGAAGAGGCGAAGGTGGAAGTTTCGCGGCGGCAGGCGCGTGCGTTCAAGGAGGCGTTTCGGCTCTAGGCTGAGGGATTAGGGATTGAGGTATTGCTGAAACTTACAGTTTTCAGTTCTTCTAGGCAGTTCTTGAGGTTGAGGGTAACTAAGTAGGGTAAGAAGTGGGAAGGGGACAGGCGGGCCAGCGTAGTGCCGACAGGTTTCAAAGGCTAAACCTCGGCTCGATCTAAATCACTACCCAAAAGGGATATAAGTAATTTTACGGGTTTAGTATGCCCCTTGCAAAAATGGGTTCGACAGCTAAGATTTAATTGTGGGAAAAGACGCTAAAGCAACGCGCAAAATCTGCGTGGTCATTTGCACTCTGATTTTTTCTTATCCGTTGGAACTTATCTCCCAGACCACAACAAACATTCTCTTTACCGGGGGGATGCAAACGTGGACGGTTCCATACGGCATCGACAAAGTAAGTTTCACGCTTGAAGGGGGACAGGGGGGTGGAAATGGTGGTTTGGGTGGAAAAGTTCAAGGGGATCTTCGGGTAACGGCAGGTGAGGTATTGAATCTGTTTGTGGGAGGTTCTGGTTTGACTGGTCGGAACGTGTCGGGTGGATGGAACGGCGGGGGATCGTCCGGTAACGACAATCGCACTTCCGCCACCACGGGAGGTTCCGGTGGAGGAGCCACGGATCTTCGTTTGGGAGGGACCAATCATTCCCAGCGGCTGGTGGTGGCCGGAGGAGGCGGAGGCAAAGGCCGATGGTCGGGAGGTGCGGGTGGGGCCGGGGGAGGAATCCAAGGAGTGGTTGGAGCCAACGGGCAGGCTTTCGGCGGAGGTGCTGGAACCGCGACGGCGGGAGGTGCTGGGGGAGGTGGCAATGCGGGCACGAACGGTTTCGGTAACGCCGGTTTGGTCGGATTAGCAGGGCAGGGCGGGGGTGGAGGTAGTGGTTCGGTCGCGGGTGGTGGCGGCGGTGGAGGTGGTTGGTTCGGGGGCGGTGGTGGTGGAGGCGACGGGGACTCGAGCGGGCAGGACGCGGGTGGCGGCGGTGGAGGTTCCTCCTACGCCGATCCTGTGCTCACCACCGACGTTGTGCACACTCAGGGCACGCGGACTGGCCATGGGCAGATTACCTTGACCTATATTTCCCCTGCTGCTCCGGTGAACACAGATTTGCCGATCCTCTCCGGTTTTCCGCGGACGGGGCAGGTTCTCACCTCCGGGGACGGAACGTGGAGTTCCCCCACAGCCATCACTTACCGTTATCAGTGGCAGAGTTCATCCGCCACCAACGGACCTTGGTCGAATGCGCTCGGAGCAGGTAACTCCACCGCCAGTTATACGGTCTCCACGAATGATGTTGGTCTTTTTCTCCGGGTGGAAGTGACCGCATCGAACAGCTACGGAACTGCCAGCGCATCATCTCAGCCCACTTCGGTGGTGCTACCTCTGCCCCCGGCCAACAGCGTGGTGCCCGCTATCAGTGGAACGATCCGGGTGGATGAAACGGTCTCGGTCTTCACCGGAACGTGGAGTCCGACGAATCCCGCGCTTTCTTTTTCCTACCAGTGGAGGGTCTCGGGATCGGTCTCGGGTCCGTGGACCAGTGCGGTGGGTGTGGGTGGCACGACTGCGAGTTATCAGATTCCTCCTGAGGAGGTCGGTCGATATCTGCAAGTGCAGGTAACCGCGGTCAATGCGGGCGGAACGAATATCGCGGTCAGTGCATCCACAACACCTGTTTCTAAGGGCACGCAGCAGATTCTCTTTGGGGCGCTTCCATCCAAGACCTATGGAGATGCATCGTTCGCCGCGGGGGCGAGTTCCACCAAGGGGTTTGAGATTTCCTATGCCTCCTCCAATCCGGGTGTGGCGATTGTGGTGAATGGGGAGATTCAGATTCTGGGTGCGGGCACGACCACCATCACCGCATCCCAGTCGGGAAATGACTCCTATGAAGCTGCCGTCTCCGTCCCCCAAGATCTGGTCGTCGATCCCGCCCCGCTGACGATCGTGGCGCAGGATAAATCGAAGGTCTTCGCCGAACCGGCCAGTCCCGATCCCGTTTTGACCTGGACGGTAAGCGGACTGGTGAACGGGGAGACAACTCATGTGCTCACGCCCATCACGATCAGCCGGGTGGCGGGAGAAAACGCGGGCACCTATGCAATCAGCACCACGGGTGGAACTTCATCGAACTACACCAGCAATCGAACAAGCGGAATTTTCACCATCGCCAAGGCGAGTCCGACAATTTCGATCAGCCCTGATCCAATTCCCAATCAGATTTTTGGCAATCCCCCGCTTCAACTGACCGCCACTCACAGCGCTGGGTTGTGGATTAAATGGCACTCCACATCAACCAACGTCGTGGCGGTAAGCAGCAATGGTTTGGCTACATTTACTGGGGTTGGAGCCTCCACAATTTTTGCGAGCCATCCCGGCAACTCCAATTACAACCCTAGCAGTATCGACCGCAATCTATTGGTAAGTTCCGCACAGCCGACAATCGCATTCAGTTCGATCCCAACTAAGACCTACGGGGAGACCAATTTCTTTTTGAGCGCCACCTCCAGTGCGGGCTTGCCTCTTTTCTATCGCTCGGCTTCGACCAGCGTGGCCACGGTCAACTTTAGCAACGGGCTGGTGACGATCCGCGGGACGGGGACCAGCGTGATGTCTGCCAGCAATTCCGCGAGTAGTAACTACCAGGCGGCCTCCACCAACCAGACCCTGACGGTCAACAAAGCACTGTTAACGGTGACTGCATCCAACGTGACCCGGGCCTACGGGCAGACCAACCCGCCGCTGCTTTTCGGGATCACCGGATTCGTCAACGGGGAGACCACCAATGTGCTGACCTCGCAACCGACGATCAGCACCACAGCGACCACCAACTCTGTGCCGGGAACCTATCCGATCACGGTTAGTGGGGGCTCCGCCACGAACTACAGCTTCAGTTATTCGGGCGCCACCTTGACGGTGACGGCGGCGGCCTTGCCCAGCAACAGCATCACGCTAACTCCGCCAGCCAGCTTGATGTATGACGGTAGCGCCAAGGCCTACACGGCTTCTGCCCCGGGGGTAAGCGGGTTTCGGATCACCTACGTTGGGCGTAACACCACAAGTTATGTTCAGACCACGACGGCGCCAAGCAACGCAGGGGAATATACGGTAACGGCCACGGACACCGATCCAAACTATGATGGAAGTAAGAGTTTGGATTTTGCAATCAGCAAGGCGAGCCAAACCATCACGCTTGAAACTATCGGTCCCCGCTACCTTGGGTTTCCCGCTTTTTCACTGGTGGCCCAAAGTTCCTCCGGTCTTCCGGTCAGTTTTGAAAGTTCCAACCCCGGGGTGATCAGTGTCTCCGGAACCTCTGCCAGCTTGGTGGCTCTGGGGACCAGCGTGATCACGGCCCGGCAAATCGGGAACGAAAATTATCTGGCAGCGAGTCCGGTCACGGAAACCGTCACCGTGAGCACCCCGCTTCCCGAGATTGAGGTGGCCCTGTCCGAAACCCGGGGCGGAGTGGAGACGCTCACTTGGCTGGCCAGTGGAGACTCCCAAAATCTTGGCGGCGTTGCGTATAACCGCACCCGTACATTTGATTACACGATCCGAAATACTGGACAGATCCCCCTGACCGGCTTGGGCCTGAGCATGGGCGGCAGCAACCCGGCGGACTTTCCCGTCCTGTTTTGGAGCGGGCAGACCAACCTGGAACCGGGGCAGCGGGCCAATTTCAGCGTACGGATCGCCCCAACCAGTCCGGGCAGCAAGTCCGGAACCCTTGCCATCTCGAGCAACGACGGGGATGAAAACCCCTTCCTGATCCGGTTCACCGGTTCAGGGACCGGAAGTTTTCCCCCGGCGATCACCAGTAGCGGACCTATCTCCGGGCAGGTGGGGGCTACTTTGTCGTTTCAGGTGGTGGCAACGGAGAGTCCGACATCCTATGGAGCTTCGAATCTTCCGGTTGGACTTTCCATCAACTCCTCGACCGGACTGATTTCGGGCACGCCCCTGGCGGTGGAGGCGTCAAGGCTGGTGACCGTGACAGCGGGCAACGCCACCGGATCCGTCTCCCGGGAACTTCTGCTGGAGGTAGGCAAAGGAAGCCAGACGGTCAATTTCACTGCTTTGGGAACAAGAAATTTGGATCAAGGGAGCTTCACCCTGGGGGCGACGGCCTCGAGCGGGCTCCCGGTCAGTTATCTTTCTTCCAACAGTAACGTGGCGACGGTCAGCGGCAGCACCGTGACCTTGAGGAGTGTCGGCACGGCGACGATTACGGCCAGCCAAGCAGGAGATAGTGATTGGAATGCGGCAGCCACCGTGCCCCAAACGCTGACCGTGCAGGCGAGGGATACCGACGGGGACGGAGTGACCGATGTGATGGAGGTGGCGGATGGGACGCTGACGAATAGCGCCACGCAGTTCAACAACCTAAGCAAGGGTTTGATTGCCTATTATCCCTTCAACGCCAACGTGCGCGACGCCAGCGGATTTGGTCATGACGGACTAACCGGTGGAACCACTTCCTTTCTTTCTGACGGCAGGACCAACGCTCTCCTTGGGGGGGCGCTGCAAATTCAAGGGGATCGCTCGCTGTACTACGCATCCGGCGGGCATCTGCTGATCCCTTTTCTTGCCCGCACTAACTTGAACAACAGTTTTACCGTTTCCTTCTGGGCAAGAGGGGAGGCCTCCGGGGGGCCGGACCCAGAGGAGGAGTATTTCAACGTGGACTCCTATCATTTGGGAATTTCCTACCAGGCACACGCGCCCACACCCCAGATCCGATTTAATGCCGTCGATAGTTGGACCAATCCTGTTTATGTCCCGATGAGCCAAATCTTTTCCTACCAGAATTCGTGGAAGCACTTTTCGATTGTTTGGGGGAGCAACAAGGTTGCCTTCTTCGTCAATGGCCTGAAGCAGGGGGAGCGTGCCATGACTACTGCCATTTTTCCGAACGAGCGGGTGGCGTTCGGTCGTCATTGGTGGAACAACGGGGCCTCCTCGGCAGCGCGGATGGATTTTCAGCTGGATGAGGTTCGCTTTTACAACCGGCCTCTGAGTCCTCTGGAAATTGGTCAACTCTACAGTGCGGAATCCGGCCGAACGTTTGTTGATTTCGTGACGATCGGGAACCCAGGCAACTCCGGGGACACTCTGGTTATGGAAGACGGGACGACTAACTATGGCGATGTGGCTTACCAGTATAAAATAGGAAAATTCGAGGTCACCGTGGCCCAGTACTGTGCGTTTTTAAATTCTGTGGCGAAGAGCGATCCATATGGCCTCTATCTAACAGAGATGGGGACCGACCAGTATGTGCGAACTATCCTTCGAAGCGGAAGTTCAGGTTCCTACACTTATCAAGCGATTGGTGGGTATGCCTCACATCCGATGACTTTTGTTACCTGGTTTAACGCGGCTCGATACTGCAATTGGCTACACAATGGAGGAACCAACGGCGCCAGTACTGAGAATGGGGCTTACCTTCTTAATGGGGCGATGAGCGGGGTGAACTTCTTTGCTCAACCCGGGGCCAAGTTCCGCCTGCCGACGGAGGACGAGTGGTACAAGGCGGCGTATTTCGATCCTGCGAAGAGCTCGGGAGCGGGCGGTTATTGGCGGTTTGCTAATCGAAGCGATTCGATTTCGACCAGCGGTGCCAACTACTTTATGGCACATCAGGACAGCAACGGAATTCGGACGACCTCAGTAGGTAGGTTTTCTGGTTCGGTGAGCTACTATGGAACCTACGACCAATCTGGAAATGTGTGGGAGTGGACGGAAGACGTGGTGAATGGAAACCTGAGAGGCTTGCGGGGGGGTAGTTGGACAGAACTTGATATTAAGGTTTCCGCTTTGGCTCGAAACACGGGGCATTTTGGAGGTAATCCGGGTTATGTGCCTGCGGGAGAGAACGGCTTTAACGGAAACACTTACGGCTTCCGGGTGGTCTCACTTGAGGGGATGGGTTCGGCACCGGTATTCACATCCACCAACTCGTTCCTAGGCAAGGTGGGGGTGAGCTCGAACTGGACAGTGACGGCGAGCGGGAGCACGCCGATCACCTTCCGGGGGACGAATCCACCGGCTGGACTTTCTGTCGCCACCAACGGGGTGATCAGTGGAACACCTACCACGGCGGGAACGAACAGCGCCATCCTGACGGCGTCCAACGCCTATGGCTTGGCGACTCAGACAAATAGCTTCGTCATTGCGAAAGGGGACCAGACAATCTCGTTCAGTTCTATTCCGGTGAAATATCTGGATGAGGGCAGCTTTACCCTGAATGCGACGGCCTCGAGCGGGTTGGCGGTGAGTTATGCGAGTTCCAACACTAACGTGGCGACGGTAAGCGGGAGCACGGTGACATTGAAGAGCGTGGGGACGACGACGATCACGGCGAGCCAAGCGGGGAACAGCAACTGGAATGCTGCCGCGAATGTGCCCCAAACATTGACCGTTCAGGCGAGGGACACCGACGGGGACGGTGTGACGGATTCACGCGAGATCGCCGATGGGACAAATCCCAACAGCTCCTCCAGCTTCAATCCGCTGAGCAAGGGGTTGGTCGCCTACTATCCCTTCAATGGGAATGCGAATGATGAGAGTGGGAATGGCTACCATGCCACACCCCGCGAGGTTGTTTTGGCGCCAGACCGATTTGGTCAAACTCAGAGGGCCTACTCTTTTAATGGTATCACCAGTCATATTGATTGCGGTAACCACGCAGCGTTTAATTTCGGTACAAACAATTTTTCCATATCTTGTTGGATTAGGAATGGGCCCGAAATGATTTCCCAGAACGGCACCATCGTTTCGAAATATCGAGCTACTGATCAAAACGGATACGGGGTGAATCTGTTGGACTCCGGCGAAGCCATCGCCTACGTAATGGCGAATTATCCTGGTGCCGACGGCACTACGAGTGGTGCTGGCTTAGTCAATGATCGTTATCGGCATATTCTGGCCACTTTTACAAGAGGTGAGCAGGTGCGCATCTATCTGGATGGAAAACTTTATGGTTCCGGAAATCTTTCGGGTGAAACGGAAGAAATCGAAAACGAATTTCCCCTTATGATCGGAAACATTGCGCAGGACAATTCGAATGGAGTCCTTGCCTTCGAGGGCGACATAGATGATGTGCGCATCTACGCTGGTGTACTTTCTCTCAAACAAGCGGAGAACTTATACGCTCAGGAAGTTGGCACTCTCGACACCGACGGGGACGGGCTGACGGACGCGTGGGAGCGGGGATACGGCAGATATCAGATCGTTCCCGGTAACTTTACCTGGGAGCAGGCCAAGGCGGATGCGGAGGTGAGGGGTGGACATTTGGCGACAGTTACCAGCCAGGGGGAGTGGGCCTTGATTCGTCAGCAATTTACCGACCAACTCACCCTAGAGGTGCTTGGGGAAAAGAACCGCTTGTTTCTTGGCGCAACGGATATTGAGACGGAGGGTGTTTGGCGGTGGGTGACGGGCGAACCTTGGCAGAATCTGACCGACTTTTGGTGGTTAACGAATCCCAGTAATGAATTCGGAGAGGAAAACTATCTGGAGTTAATCAACGCCAAGTATCAGGGCTTTGAAACCGACAAACTTTTCGTGAACGATATTCGTCCTGTGGTCTCGGCTTGGGCTAATGGCGGCTACTTATTGGAATACGGCTATCCAACCGACCCGACTAAGGCAGATACCGACGGGGACGGGTTTAATGATTCGATCGAGAGCCACTACGCCTCGGATCCAAACAATCCGGCGGTGACACCGAACACCATCCGTCCGGCGGGGAGGGTTCTTGGATGGGGAATTGGCGGTACTTACACTAATAGTTTCACCGACGTCATCCAGGTTTCGGCCGGCGAATATCACTTTCTCGGTCTGCGCGCGAACGGAACGGTTTTTGGATGGGGAGACAATGGCCAAGGACAAATCAATATCCCCTCCTTCCCCAAGCCCGTTGTCGCTGTATCCGCATGCTCGGTCAGTTTTCATAACCTCGCCTTGCTGGCTGATGGGACGGTCCGAGGTTGGGGGTTGAACAACTACGGGCAGGCTTCGATCCCGGCCGGGTTGACCAATGTGGTGGCGGTGGGCGGGGGTCGGGAACACAGCTTGGCCCTGAAAGCCGACGGCACGGTGGTGGCTTGGGGTAATAACAGCGAAGGCCAAGCTTCCGTGCCTGTCGGGCTCACCAACGTCATCAAGCTCGCTGCCGGGCCTTGGCATAACCTGGCCTTGAAGCGGGATGGAACCGTGGTTCGGTGGGGAATGTCTAATATTCCCAACTACGAAGTCCCTGCCGGATTAACGGATGTGATTGATATAGCTGCTGCTGGTGCTAGCAGTATTGCCCTTAAAAGAAACGGAACCCTGGTCGCTTGGGGAAAATCTTCGTGGGATGGGACCGATACCGGCATGGATACTCCGCCTGAGGATCTGGGTCCGGTTCGGTTGATTGGAACCACCTACAATGTGGCGATGGCTGTGAATGAAAGTGGTCGCCTCATCAAATGGGGTAACGGAATCTGGGCGGATAACAACTACTTCGGTCATCTGCACGAGGTTCCATCTTACCTGCAGGATGTTGTGGCGTTTGCCGGCGGGCTGCTGGATTCCGCAGCCATTACTACCGGCCCTCTTCAGCAACCCCCAACGATCGGGCTTAGCCCGAACCCAATCTCCTTCTCCGAGGGGGCAGCCGGGCGG
>Ga0247839_1008659_pt1 | contig 10575 bp, 10 predicted proteins | sample LaCruzMarch2015__6_FD_192405 | JGI IMG/M metagenome (GOLD analysis project Ga0247839, IMG submission 192405) | Freshwater microbial communities from meromictic Lake La Cruz, Castile-La Mancha, Spain - LaCruzMarch2015_16m | ecosystem: Environmental > Aquatic > Freshwater > Lake | place: Spain...
GCTTTGCTTCATTGGTATCCGTTTTTGTGTCTTCAAAGAACAATTCCACACTGGCATCCAGGCCATTCCGTTCGATATAGTCCCTGACATCCGCAAGTCCGATGGTAAGGGCAGCCTGGGTTTCTACAGCATTCTGGCTTCCCGTCCCGGAGAAGCCAAGCAGGACACCCACTTTAATTTTTTTACCAGAACTTGTGCTGTCTTTTTTACAACTGCTGATTAGCATCGTCACCGCACATAAAAATAAGAGCGGGAGAATCAATTTGAATGATTTTGTTTGCATCGCGAAAGGTTTAGTATGGGAGAAAGAAAAGTAGCTTATGTTCGAGATATATAGGATTAGTCAGCATACCAAAACCACAATAATGCATCAACTGCAGGTCTTACTTCTTGATTTTGAATGAATCAAAGAATCTGCTCATGCCTTTGTTCTTGTCTTTGTCGGGTCCAGTGATGACGCCAAAGGTGTACATTCTGTTGTCAATCAGGAAAACACGGTAGATCATCATCGCCTTGCCCTCAGAGAGATAACTCCGATACTCCTTGCCCGGATTCCCTTTAAAAGCGATGTCAGAAATTGAGATCAGATCCCCATTGACAGCTTTCAAAGAACCCTCTATTGACTTTTTATAAAATCCATTCAGGGCAACAGGATCCTTGACATCAATGATAACATTGTCATACCTGGTTTCCATGGCCACATAAACCATGTTGTCATCCTTTTCTTTTGGCTCACAAACCTGGATATCCAGGGAGAGCACTCCGTATTCCGAGTCTACTGTTTTGGTATCATCCGTTGGTTTTTCAGGGAATTCAATAACCAGGGTGCGCTCATTGGTAATGTCAGGTACAATGAATTTCCCATTCGGGATATTAATGACTGTAAAAGAATCTATGTATTTGCTTATCATTTTGTTATAAGCCTGGCCATCCCTTGTCACAACAGACAGTTGAATGACATTATTCTCTACCAGGAATACATGAAACTCAAAGAAGACACCACTGGAATTGTCTTTCCATTTAAAAACCTTGCCCGGGAAACCTTGCTTTTCGACGAGTGAGGATGACAAAAGACTGATGGTTTCATCCTCCAAAAGGGTGTTCATGGTGGAGTTAAGAAATCCCACAACGACATCTATTGCGGAATCAGAATGAATAAATTCAGGAGGGTATGTGACATAACTTACAGAATAATAAGCATTTTCGTGTGTAGAATCTGCTACTTCCACTTCCCACAAAGATTCAATCAATACTGAATCATTAAAACCAATCGTATCCTTTGACAGCGCCGGCTCCTGGCAGAAATCTATGACGAAGTTCTGTACAGTGTAATTATAGGTCTTCCAGTTGGTCTGTGCATTGACAGCTGTCATCAGCGACAAGAATATCACTATCAAAAAAAAGTTCAGTTTCTTCATAATCATTAAGCCTTGTGTATTTTTACCGTGAATCTGTTTATTTCCCTTCATAAGCCTGTTTCAGTTTTTCAATATCAAATTTTGTTACTTTAAAAGTTAATTCAGAAACCCTGTTTCGCCTTTGGATGTCAGTGTCAGCCAGATAGACCGGCAAAATCGTTGGTGTAATTTGCCAGGAGACGCCAAATTTATCCTTCAGCCAGCCACAAGGGCCGGGTTCACCGCCTTCAGTAAGTTTCTCCCAATAATGGTCAATTTCCTCCTGCGTATCACAATTGATGACAATTGACATTGCTTCATTAAATGTAAACATGGGACCTCCGTTTACAGCTACAAAATCCATCTGGTTCAATCTGAAGCTTACAGTCATGACAGTACCTTCAGCTTTCCCATGGTGCTCAAATCCTTCTTTTCCAAACCTGCTGGTCAGACCCAGGGCTGAATCCTTAAAAATGGATGTATAAAACTGGGCTGCCTCCTCTGCCTGCTCGTCATACCAAAGACATATTGTCATTTTTTGCTGTGCCATTCTTTATTTTTTACCGTTAAAAGGCATGATTTCTCACTCCATTTATCAAAGCTTAAATTTATAAAAAAATGCATTCGATTATTTTATAGTATTGCAGTGAGATTCATCAAACACCCTGGTCTTCATCATCCTCATCCATAATTCGGAACTTCAAGCTAACCCATGCAATACAAAGGCTTCAGAAAGATAGAGATCAATGGGTTATTGCAATTGGCCCTTTGCAGCTTATTACTCTTTGTTTTCCCATTTTTTTCTGATGAGGTTGAGAGTTTCCTCATGTTTTGGGGCCTGACAAGCTTGCTTTTTGTGAGTGCGACCTTAATCCAAAACAGGACCTACCATTTCAGGGAAATAGCCCTCTCGTTAATTGTAATCCGCGTCATAACCAGCATTTTAGATCTACAAATGCTGGAAACACTGGTAAACCTTGCTGTTGTCGCTTTTTTCGCCTGGGTTTCTTTGGCGCTGGTGAAGCAAGTCATGCAGAAAGAACAAGGACCTGAAGCAATAGTCGATGCCATTGCAGGCTATTTGCTTTTGGGCATTTCACTTACGCTGGTAATGGCTGTTATTCAACATTTTGATCCTAATGCGTTTACAGAGGGAGGCAGCCCACTTGTATCGAAAAAAAACTATTTCTCAAGCAATTCGTATTTTGTTTTCATGACCTACACCACGGTTGGCTATGGCGACATTATACCTGTCAGTGATGCTGGCAGGGCCTTTTCCAAATTCACAGCCATTCTCGGACAAATCTACATTTCAGTTGTCATCGCCATTCTGATTGGAAAAAGTATCAAATCAAAATAAGGAATCCCAGGAAAAACTGGTAGAAAACTTGGAAACCCTTTAAAATTTACGTACATTTGTTGCCTATAACCATCATTAAAGGCAATATTTAATCATAATGACGGATTTTTCAGACATCTATTGGACTTCGATGAGCGACACTGCCATCTTGACCACGATTGCGGCTTTCGTCAAACACCAGCGTCTTGCGCAAAACAAAACCCAGGCAGCCCTTGCCATGGAAGCCGGCATCAACCGTACAACCCTCAGTGAATTCGAACGAGGCATGCCCACCAACCTCCTAACCCTGATCCAGTTACTCAGGGCCTTAGGTCAATTGCAGGTATTACGTGAGTTCAAAATCCAGCAAAAGATCAGTCCCTTGCTTTTGGCTGAAAGAGATCAGGCCATGCGTAAACGCGCTGCCCGCACAAAAAACACGGGTCACAAACCCCAATCTGATTGGTGATGACAACTACGGCCTTCATCAACATCTGGCAAAAACAGGCCGGCGCTGTAGCCTGGGACTCCGAAAGTGGGCTTGGCGCTTTCGAGTTTGATCCCGGTTTTTTAAAAAACGAACTGGAACTCTCGCCCCTTATGATGCCGGCCAGGGCCGGGGCAGCAAGGATCTACAGTTTCCCTGAACTCAGGGCAAGCGCTACCTTTAAAGGATTGCCGGGATTGTTGGCTGATGTCCTGCCCGACAAATATGGCAATGCCCTGATCAACAACTGGCTGGGTCGAATGGGAAGGCCTGCCGACAGCCTTAATCCTGTTGAGATGCTTTGCTTTATCGGGAAAAGAGGTGTCGGCGCCATGGAATTTGAGCCGGCAATTCCAAAATCTGCAGAAACCGCCTCGAAAATCGAGATCAGCAGTCTTGTCGAAGTGGCTGAGGGCATCCTCTCCCAGCGCAAAGACTTTAACACCAGGCTCAGCGATCATGACGAAAAAGCCCTGCTGGACATTCTGAAGATCGGTACTTCTGCCGGTGGTGCCCGTGCCAAGGCAGTCATCGCCTTCAACTCCAAAACCCGGGAAGTACGCAGTGGACAAGCCCATGCCCCTGCAGGTTTTTCCCAATGGATACTCAAATTTGACGGGGTGACCGACAAGCAGTTCGGCGCTTCCAGCGGCTATGGCCGGGTGGAGATGGCTTATCACCACATGGCCGTCGATGCCGCCATCGAAATGACCGAATGCCGCCTGCTGGAGGAACATGGACGGGCGCACTTCATGACAAAACGCTTCGACAGGGGGCCGGACAATGAGAAGTACCATGTTCAGAGTTTCTGTGCCATGCGTCATTTCGACTTCAATGAAATAAGCCTGTATAGCTATGAACAACTCTTCGAAACCATGCGGATGCTCGCCCTACCCTACCCCCAGGCCGAACAACTCTTTCGGAGAATGGTGTTCAACGTACTGAGCCGCAACTGCGATGACCACACCAAGAATTTCTCCTTTATCATGGACAGCCTCGGGAATTGGCGTCTATCACCTGCCTATGACCTCTGTCATGCCTATCGACCAGGCAGTGAATGGGTAAGCCAGCATGCGCTCAGTGTCAATGGCAAGCGGAATAACATCAGGACTGATGATCTTTTGGCTGTAGCGAAACAGATGAACATTAAAAAAGCAGCTTCCATCGTGAAACAGATTTTTGAAATCACCCGAAAATGGCGGGATTATAGCGATGCTGTTGGGGTAGCTCCTGTGATGAGGGATGCAATCTGGGCAAAACTGCCAGGGTGATTTTTTAAAATCAAAGAATCTCCTGTAATGACAACAATGAGGAAAAGGCTGAACCAGCCTTGCCTTTACAACTCATGTGTTATTCCCTTTTGAAAAGCGCTTAGCAAAGTAAAAGCATATTCAACGTCTGAATCTAACCTTCTCGCCCATTCTTTGGCAATGACAGATTTTGAAGCGTCCTCCAAATTGGTTTCCAACACATGCAAAATTCTTGTTGAAATGGCATTCGACTTTTGAAGATATAATCTTGAGTTTCTGCCCAATACTTCTGCTGCTATCAGCAACTGGTCAAAGGGTTCATTATCTAAGGTGTCATCATGCTTTTCAACAATTTCATCCCACTTCAAATCATAATAGTGACGGATGATTTTCAAAATATCCGCTAGGTCATTTTCACGTTCTTCAGGGCGGTCACTCCATGCAATCAATTTCAATATCACCATACCCGGTAATGGTGGAATGTTGGCAATTTTTTCTTCTATTTCCACCTGCACAGCCTCCGACATTACTTCACGGAAACCAAACACATGTAAATCGGTGTAGCGTTCGTTGAAGTTAACCGTATAGTTTTCTTCTATTTCACCAAAGGGAAGTAAATCAATGGCTACCTTAAACTCCGCTGAATAAAATGTCCAAGGTGCTGTTACTTTATTAAAACCTTTGGCTTCTAATGCTGCAATGATGTTTTCATACTCCTTGATGCTGGAAATCATTATGGCAAAATCAATATCCTTGGTACCTCGACTTGGTTTAATTCCTTCTTTCAGTAATTCAAGTGCAATAGCACTCACACCAATCAAATAATAAGGGACTTCTAACTGCTGCATTACATCATCAATACAATCAAAGGATTCTTTGAAGTAGGGTATGGCTAATTCTTTATAAGTTTGGTTCGATGTACTCATTGTATATTTTTACTGCGGTTTCTTTATTTCGCTTGCCGCCTTCCAACATCAGGTCGGCATATACCACTATCGGTGGTGCTGTTAAACCCTCAGTTTTATTCCAAAACATGTCCAGCACTTCAACTTCTCCATTTTTATCTGGCATAAGCCTATAGTTTTTAATCAGATCCATTCGATTTTCTTTGGTGTAAATCAAAAACTTTTCAGGTCTTAAATGATTGGTGAGCATATCCGCAGCGGCTTCTCCACCCCAGACGGTTTTTGGGTTATAGAATGGTATTTCATTCCAATTGCCCCTTAGTGTATACCGTTCTTTCACCAGCTTCGGGCGCAAAACCGTAGCATATTCTGCTATCCATCTTTCCAGTAGCGCTTTTCTGTTTTCCCATAGGTAGGTTTTGTTGTTAAGAGAAATGAGATAGCCGGTTTCTTTCAAGCCCTCTATCACTTGTGGTATGTTGCCCAATCCCACTTCGGCTTTCCCGGCCAATTCTCTTTGCGTCAGATTTATAGCGTCTTTGTGATGCAGTAGATAAAACAATACTTTCAGACCAGTTTTGGTGAATGCCCGGTTGCCCTTATTTTTTTCAATGTCTATCGTATTTTGAGTGTCAACAAACAAAAACAACCCATCTTTTTTCAGGAAGATGTTTCCGTTAGCTTCCAAATAGGGAATTTCTTTTTCCCTGAGTTCTTCTTTGATTTTTGGAAAAATACGATTGGCTATCAATAAAAAATTTTTATGATTGTGAAAATAATCCTCCACTTCTTGTAATTGATGGGTTCTTATTTCAGGTTTTACCTCCACTGTGAAGGTATGTACCACCTCATTAATGGTCATTTCCAAAACACCATCCAAAGGATCTTTGTTTTGAAAACATGCCTGAATTCCAGTGATTTGATTCAGGTTTTCAAGTGCTAAATCTACAATCTCTTGTTCCATTATAATGCAATTTGTTCACAAATATACGATGTTCACGTAACGTGAACAACATTATTTCGTGAACAATCTGTTCATAAGCAGAATTTCCATCTGGTTTTTTAAATTCGTTGGCTACATTATCAGAAAAATAGGTTTACAAGCTGTTGGGTAGCACCTATACTTAGGGATGTGATTGGGTCAACACTTTCAGGGTGATTTTTGAAAAATATTTACTTCAGACAAACAATTTCCAACTTGCTCAACTATAAGTTTTCGCAAACACAAGTTCTTTCTGTATAAGCTTGCTACAAAGGGAACGATTCAATAGCATATAAAGGTATATTGACGAGCCAGTTTTCAAACCGGTAATCGGACATAGAGACTCTAGCAGATAGCTTTGGGTCATATTTCAAATAATAGGATTTCAGGCTTTTTGCCTGTAGGTTTTCCGCTGCTTTCACTTCTAATGGAAGGATTTTGTCTTCAGATTGAATGATAAAATCAACTTCCGCTGTTGAATTCCCAGAAGTCCAATAGAATATTTCCAGGTTGCTTCTAGTTTTAAGTTGCTGTAAAACATATTGTTCTGTGAGTGCTCCTTTAAATTCTGAAAACACGGCGTTTCCTTCCAATAGGGTTTTAGCACTTAGTTTCCCCATCGCCACTAGTAAGCCAAGGTCGAGAAAGTAAAGTTTAAATGCGGATAAATCCAGGTAACTTGCTAATGGCAGACCTGGTTTGGATATCCTGTTTGTTTTATACAGCAAGCCAGCATCAATCAGCCAGGACAGGGCCAGTTCAAATTCTTTTGCTCTGGATCCCGGTTTAATGGCTCCGTAGATGAATTTTTTGTTTTCCTTTGATAATTGGGAAAGAACCGAATTCCATAGCATTCTTATTCTTGGTACTATTTCTGTCGGGGCGTATTTTGAGAAATCGTTCTCATAAGCTATAAGTAAGCTGTTCTGTATCTTTCTGACCTGTTCGAAATCCCTTTGCACGATGTAAGAATTGACTACTTCGGGCATTCCGCCAATAAAATAGTACAATCTTAACAGGTCAATGTACTTTTCCTTAAACGATGCAATTAATTGCCAGTCATTGCTTTGAAGGAGTTTTTGCAAATCGGTTTTATTCATTGCAACGAGAAACTCCTGAAAACTCATAGGGTATAGCTTCAAAATATCCACTTTGCCAACAGGAAAGGAAGTATGTTGATGAAGGGAAATTCCTAATAATGAGCCTGCTGCAATTACATGATACTGAGGTGCATTCTCATAAAAGTATTTGAGACAGCTTATTCCTTTGTCAGCTTCCTGAATTTCGTCGAAGATAATCAGGGTATTATCAGAAGTTACTTTAACACCACTTTCAATCTGGATAGCAGTAAGAATTCGGTCAATATCAAAATCAATGGCAAATAAGCTTCTCAAAGCAGCAGATGCTTCAAAATTTACATAAGCAAGCTGTTTGTATTCGTTCTTTCCAAATTCTTTAAGAAGCCAGGTTTTTCCTACTTGCCGGGCACCCTGAAGAATCAGTGGTTTTCTGTTAACAGAGTTCTTCCAGGCTATTAATTCCTTAAAGACGAATCGTTCCATGTTAATATATTTTTGCAAATATACAAAAAGACGTACGACTTTTTGTATGACAATGCAGATATTGGCACGAGTTTATGTAAAATAATTTGTTACCACGGTATTAGTTGTTGTGTATCATTATTTTTTGAGAGGCGGATTCCATCAGGAGAAGCCTGATTTCATATATGATTGAATTCCCTAATCCCTTAAGCAGCGAACAGAATGACCATAGGTGTTGTAATCGATGTAACGACTAACATCAGCATAGAAGTTGTTGATGAACCAGAATATTGATCTCGATGAAGTATCTGCTGAGGATGTCCAGAACATAGAGAATTCACCAATTGCTTCGAAATACCCGACATGCTCACGAAATCCAGTGCCTAGTGCTGTAAAACCACTTTCATTGGTCGCATCATTCGGCGCTGCCCACATGGAAGAACCTGTCTGCTTCAATTTGCGCCCTGCATCAACACCTGTAAAAACCAAAGGACTACAGTCGACAGTGGAATCAAGATAGGTTGTCAGGATGCACCATTCCCCATCGGTAGGGATGTGCCAACCAGCAGGACAAATGCCCTGAATGTCATCAACAGCATATTGCCGCAATTCGTCCCAATCGTACAATCCACCATAAATCACACAATTGGCAGGGTCGTTGAAATAGCAATACTTTTCAACAATGCCATTGTCTGTACAGTTTGAATGGCCATAACCCGTGTTTGTGCTCACCACCATGTTGCCAATGTTCAGGTTTTCCTTCATCCAGCATTGGGTTCCGATCTGGACCGTATTGTAAGTTTGTCCGCCATAAACGAATTGCGGCAAACCCGGACAAGGGAAATTCATACCAAAAGGAAAGACATAGTTAGCACTTGCAAAAGGCGCCGTTTTGAGGGTAACTTTATTTCCATTGTACCATCCAGTAAGGTGCAGACTATCCCCGCTTGTAAACACAAAAGGCAATGTTGAAAGCTCATATTTCGGATGCTTATCCTCCATACGGATACCATTGTATATCAAAGAATTACTTCCTTGCCCCTGACCTGCAGAAATTAATTTCAATGACTTGACTTCCGATTCAAATCGTGCAGAAACAACATATATTCCAGGTTTCGAAGGGAAATAACAAAACAAATGCAGGCCGGCTGAGAAATTCCGGTCAATCTCACACAGTGTTTTTCCAGAAATCTCTGTAATTTTCATCACAACCTGACCGGGCACAGGCAATTTCAATTGAATCAAGAACCTGTCAGCAACCGGATTTGGCCCGGCCATTTGCATTGAAAACCCGGATGTCAAGGCAGGAAGTTCTCCAAGACCCAAATAACCCATAAAGAGCGTAGTGTCAGGCCAATAAAGCACAGTATCTCCGGCTTGTGTGACATTGGTGACCCTTACACTATCAATGTTAACATGACTGCCATTCAATTGTGCCGTGAATTTTAGCTCCATTTCCTGCCCATGCACAGCTATCCCAAAAAAAATGAAAATCAAAAAGAGAATTGCAGAAGATTGAGTTTTTTTCACAATTAACGGAATTTAATGACACATACAGGAAACTTTAATCAGTAACGGCTGACTCTAACACGAGTGCGGAATAGAATGTTAATCAACTGTCTGCAAGCACAAATGTATATAAATATCAAATATTTCAATGACTTGCAACCCCCCATTTGCTATAGCGTTTGTTGGGTGCAGGGTCTATTCTTTTTTGTCTGTATAAGTCCATAAATCATGAATCCAATTCCTACTGCAAGGTATGGAAGGCTCAAAAGTTGTCCCATATTTAAGGTCATACCATCTTCAAATCCGACCTGGTTCTCCTTTACGAATTCAATTATAAATCTAGCTGTACCAAATAAAACAGTTGCAAGCCCAAAGAAGAATCCATTTTTAAGTCTATCTCTCATTTTTTTGTAAAGAATCATCATAACCGCAAAAATGACAAAATAAAAAATCGCCTCGTACAACTGAGCCGGGTGTCTTGGAATATTATCAACTCTTTCAAAAATCACACCCCAAGGTTTTGTTGTCGGAATGCCGATGATTTCAGAATTCATAAAGTTTCCAAGTCTGATAAAGCAAAAGCCCAAACCTGAAACGATCGCAATCAAATCAATGGTGTCAATCATTGAATGTTTAGTCTTTCGTGAATAGAAATATAAGGCAATGAGTAAACCCAATACACCGCCATGACTTGCTAATCCTTGATATCCGATAAACTGAATCCCTCCATCGGGAGGAAAGGAAATTGGAAGAATAATCTCTAATGGATGACCAAAATAATATGTCGGCTCATAAAACAAACAATGGCCTAATCTTGCCCCTGCAAATATTCCAATAATTCCATATACAGAAAGCTTTTCCAGATTAACAAGTGGAATACACTCATTCTTAAAAATCCAGGTTAAGATATAAATACAAAGGACTAATCCACCGACAAATAAAATGCCATAATATCTAAGCGAAATCCCCAATATTTTAAAAATCTCAGGGTCAATATTCCAATGAATGTAATTTATTATCATAAGATTTAAAGTATCATACGATTTTTTACCTTATGCCAAGCGATCAAATATCAGCAATTTCCATACAATAGCAATTGCGGTCCAAAAGTTTTGCAGCTTAGTGAAATGGCGGCTTTCAGAGCTTTTCACTGTCAAGCTACCAC
>Ga0247839_1008661_pt1 | contig 10575 bp, 8 predicted proteins | sample LaCruzMarch2015__6_FD_192405 | JGI IMG/M metagenome (GOLD analysis project Ga0247839, IMG submission 192405) | Freshwater microbial communities from meromictic Lake La Cruz, Castile-La Mancha, Spain - LaCruzMarch2015_16m | ecosystem: Environmental > Aquatic > Freshwater > Lake | place: Spain...
CGGTGAATCGTTTAAAGCGAGATTGCGAGCAGCAAATTGGCTTGCTGGTCTATAAAAATTGCTTCAACCAAACACCGTGGGAGCAATTGCAAAATATGCCACGTTATTTAAAAGCACTCAGATTACGCATAGAAAAACAGCCCGCCAACCCTGACCGTGATGGTAAAAATGCTGCGAGTGTGGGTGCTTTATGGCAAAAGTGGCAAGATAAAATTAACACACTGAACTTAGCGCATTTGGATATTTCACAAGATTTGCTTGCATATCGCTGGTTGATAGAAGAGTTGCGCGTGTCATTATTTGCACAAGAGCTTAAAACACCATTTCCTGTATCTATTAAGCGACTGGAAAAATTGTGGCAAGATATTGCTTCGTAAGACTTTTGCAAAAGTTTTTGATCGGCAGTCTTTTCGTGGAAACTTCAAAGAGTCCGTCATTCCAGCGTAGGCTGGAATCCAGTCAAGATGACAGTCACGAGTCATTGTTCATTTAGATAATGCTCATATTCACGTGGGCTGGATACCAGCCTACGCTGGTATGACGAATATGCGAAATTGGCTATATCATAGGATTATTTAATAGAAGTGCTACAGATTGCCAAACTTTCAAATGACAGTTAAACCAATTGCCAATCAATCAAAGGAGGGTTCTTTGTTGCCTCCGTATTTACCAGCACAGCGTGGTGATAAGTTTATTCGTTTAAACATTAGTCGCAATACTCTTATCGCGATTGTATTTTCGTTGATGGTGCATGGCTTAATTTTATTGCTAACTGTGCCACACATTGTGCTTGATAATGCTTCAACACCACAACCAACGGCGATGGAAGTGAGCTTGGCACCACCTATGCCAGTCAAAATAATAGAACCCATACCGCAAAAACCTATGCATGAAGTGCCAGTGCCTAGTGTAGCTAAACCTCCAAAAGTGATTGCTAAGAAATCACATCCCAATGTAAAACCTTCGTTTACGGTGCCAGAAGTGTTGACTAAGCCCGTGCCAAGTTCAGCCACTGAAGCTATACCAGTTAAAGAGCCTGTAGAAAAGGCACCTACCGACATGGCTTCTTATGTTAAGCAACAGCAAGCAAAACGGAATTTAGCCGAAGCTGATGCTGCCAAGCAAAACGCAGAAGCCGTCGCGCGTGAAGTTGGTCCCAGTGTAGAGCAAATTAGGGATGAGCGTATTAAAAGTAATTTCAAAAATGGTACGAATGGTATTTTTGAAATTACTAGTTTAAGTGGAAGGCACGCCGCATTTGCATTTAATGGCTGGACTAACGATTACAGCCATGCAAAGCGTGAATATTATGAGGTGGAAGCGAGTACTGGACAAGACGTGCGGCGGGTAATGATTAAAAAAATGATTGCGCTCATTCGTCAGCATTATGATGGTGATTTTAATTGGAGATCACAACGCCTAGACCGCGTTGTGATTCAGTCTGCTCGCCCTGCAGATAGTGCGGAGTTAGAAGATTTTATGATGATGGAGTTTTTTGGAAGTTACTATAAAAACGCCTCAGCATTTTAGGTGGATAACTCCGTATTTTAGGTAGATAACTCAGTAGCTAGCCCTAAAATCGCATCAGCGCATTTCTAATCTCTAACTCATTTAAGCCTTTGCCAATAATCACAATGCGGTTGCTTGGCGCATCTTCATTCCAGCCATCAAGCGGTGTAGGTGGGTAGGGCGTAAAATGTACCGCATGAATGGCGAGAGGATGCTCTTGGTCAACCGCATGGATAATGCCTTTTAGTCGCAGTAAGTTTTTCCCGTAGGTTTGGCAAAACCATAATAAATGTGGTTTCAATTGCGCCCACCTGATTGGGCTGGGCAACGTGACGGTGAAACTTACAATTTCATCATCATGCACTTTTTGTGGCAATGTGCCGTTAGCCTGCACTGTTTTTAATGGTGCACGCAGCCAGCGTTGCGGCTCTGGTAGCTTGCTGGCAGAATCAAATAAGCCCACATCAATGACAAAAGCAGGGTCTAGTTTCCCGTGTGTAATTTGGTGTTGCATGGCTCCTGGGTTGATACGAATGAGCTTTTCTTTCAACGCGCTTATCTGCTCGACACTCGCTAAGTCAGTTTTAGTGAGCACCAATACATCGGCTACGGCGGCTTGTTTACGGGCTTCGCTATTGTCTAGCATCTGCTGTAGACCGTAAATGCTGTCTATCGTTACCACCACCGCATCTAATCTAAAGGTAGATTCAATCACAGGTTCGTTCATTAAATTACCTAAAATCGGCCCTGGGTCTGCCATACCTGTGGTTTCGATAATTAAGCGATTAAATTGTGGAATGGCTTGTAATGCGCGTTTGAAAAACAAATCGCGCATGGTGTCCGCCAGCTCGTTTTTCAGAGTGCAGCACAAGCAGCCTGAGCTAAGCAATACCGTGTTATCCGCGATATGTTCGCTTTCAATATTTTGCGCCAAGTTGCTATTGGCAAAAATTTGGTCTAAGCCAGCATCGCCAAGTTCATTGATGATGATGGCGGTGTCTTTCATTTCAGGGTGATTGAGTAGATGATTGAGCAGTGTAGTTTTTCCACTGCCTAAAAAGCCAGTTAATAATGTGACGGGTATGCGTTTATCCATGTCTATATTTTAATGGCAACAAAGCGAATTTGCTAATACAAGGTAAAATGGCAACAATTTAGTTAAGTGCGTTAGAAACTCCAGCATGAATGTATTTTTTGAAGAAGATGGCAGCTTTAAAGTCGCCTCAATAATGACCGAAACGCAAGGTGCTATGCAAATAGAATCTGCTAGCGGTAAGCGTAGCAAAGTTAAAACCAATAGTGTGTTAATACGTTTTGAAACACCATTGGCGGGTTTTATGGATGAGGCAAATGCGGAAGCGCAAACTTTGGATGTCGATTTTTTGTGGGAATGTTGCACGGCTCCTGAGTTTAAAGGTGAGCTTGATGGCGAGTTTGGTGCTGAAAATTTTGCCCATGAATATTACGGGCGCAAACCCACAGCAACAGAAGTGGCTGCGGTAGCGATTAAATTACATAGTGCCCCTATTTATTTTAATCGTAAAGGCAAGGGGCGCTATAAGGCTGCGCCAGCGGAAATTTTAAAAGCGGCACTGGCTGGGTTAGAAAAGAAGCGTTTGCTGGCTGAGAAAATGGCGGGTTTTGTTGCGCAACTCAAAGCGAACAAAATGCCAGATGAGTTGATGCAAAAGCTAGATATGTTGCTGTATGAGCCTGATAAAAATGCATTTGAGTATAAAGCATTAGATGCCGCCGCCAATGATTTACATATCAGCCACATCAAGCTATTACAAGCTTGTGAGGCAATTCCATCCGCGCATGATTATCATCTTGGGGCATTTTTACGCGAATACTATGCTAAGGGAATAGGCTTTGCTAATGATGAAGTTTCTGCAATTCCAGATAATTTAACTTTAGCTGATGGTGAAGCTTTTAGCATAGACGATAGCTCAACTACTGAAATTGATGATGCTTTTTCCATCACTCCATTAGCTAATGGCATCACCCGTGTTGGCATCCACATTGCCGCGCCAGCATTAGGGATTGCGGTAGATAGCCCTTTAGATAAAGAAATCATGCAGCGGCTTTCTACTGTGTATATCCCAGGTCAAAAAATCACCATGATGCCAGAAGCGGCGATTCGACCGTTTAGTTTGGATGCTGGGCAGATTAAACCCGTGTTATCGCTGTATTTATATGTGAATGCAGAGTTTGTAATTACCCAGCGTGATAGCAAAGTCGAGTTGATTAAAATTGCCGATAATTTGCGCCATGATAGTTTAGAACCATTTTTCAACGAAAGCACTTTAGTGGCTGATAGTGGTCATCCTTATTGGGCTAAATTATTATATTTGTTTCATTTAGCAGAGGCTTTAGAAAAAGCACGGGGCAAATATGATCCAACACAGCCACTAAAAATTGACTACAATTTTTACGTAGAAGATGGCATTGTGAGCATAGTTGGTCGTCGTCGTGGTGCGCCTATGGATAAGCTAGTGGCAGAGCTGATGATAGAAGCAAATAATCAGTGGGGTGCGTTATTGGCTACACATCAAGTGCCAGGGCTGTATCGTGCGCAAATGGGTGGCAAGGTTTACATGACCACACGCGCAGAACCGCATCAAGGGTTGGGCGTGGCGCAATATGCGTGGAGTACGTCGCCACTACGCCGTGCGGTTGACTTAATTAACCAACGTCAAATTATCAGCGTGGTGCAAAATACCGAACCTACGTATCCGTCCAATAGCGGCGATCTTACTACGCACATGCGTAATTTTGAGCAAACATATAAAGCCTATAGTGATTTTCAAACGCGCATGGAGCGTTATTGGTGTTTGCAATACGTGATTCAAGAAGGCTTTTTAGAGGAAGGTAAGAACGAGCTACACGCCACGGTTTGGCGTGAAAATCTAGTGCGCTTAGATAATCCGCCTTATATGACCAAGGTATATGGTATGCAAGAGCTAAAGCCAGGCACGCGTGTAAACCTACAAGTGCAAGAGGTAGATACTTTACTTATGGACTTACGCACTAAGTTTATGGGTGTGTTGGCAGAAGAGCCTGTTTCTACCGAGGCTTTAGCGATAGACGATGATGGTTTTGCTGAAAGTTTGCTCGCTGACGATAAAGCTGAAGTTGAAACAAATGCTGAGCCAGAAGTGAGCGAGCAAATAGTCAGTAACCCAGTAGTTATAAACCCCGTAGTTAGCAACCCAAGTGAAGAGATTTCCGCCTAATGTTTCGCATTGCCAAACATTTGATGAAAGCTGTGATAGGCGATTCCGTGGATGTGAGCGAAACAGACGGTGTGCGCTCATTGCATTTAGGATCGGTCACCATACAAAGCGCGATGCGCATACGCGACCCATTTGCGTTAGAACTCACCTACACACGTGGCATGATGTGCTTTTTATTGTTTAACACCAATGTAAAAAACGTACTGGCAATCGGTCTAGGTGGCGGCTCACTCACCAAATATATTCATGCCTATTGCCCAGAAATTAGCAGCACTGTCGTGGAGCTAAACCCGCAAATTATACAAATAGCACGTAGCCAATTTTACGTGCCAGATAATGACGAACGCCTCAATGTCATTGAAGGCGACGGACTACAATATTTAGCTGATAATAACAACACGGCAGATGTGTTGCTGATAGATGCGTTTGATAGTAATGGCATACCCTCAGATTTTTGTAGCCAAGATTTTTTTGACCAATGCGCCAACACTTTGAATAATTATGGAATTTTAGCCATTAACTTGTGGGGTAGCGATAAAAAATTTGATGTTTATCTACAGCGTATTGAGCAGAGTTTTAATGGTAAGGTGTTTATTCTACCCACTGGCAAGCCTGGTAATATTGCCGTTTTTGGTTTTAAGCGCGAACCTATCGATTTACGTTTAGCGAGCTTGCGCGAACGTGCAAAAAGGCTAGAGAAAGTCCATAAAATTGAGTTTTTACAGTTCGTAGAAAAGCTGGCAGAGCATAACCCAAGTAGTAGTAATAGGCTATTCTTAAATAAAATAGCTTCAGAAGTTTAACTAAAGGAGCGTTTACACGAAATAAAGAGGAGTAATTTTTATTAAATCACCCCCCCGACCGTCATTCCCGCGTAGGTGGGAATCCAGCTCACTAATTGAGTTGACTAGATTCCCGCCTACGCGGGAATGACGGCTAGAGTGGCTTTTTAGTTAAAGATTAACCAATTATTTTCGTGAAAAATGCTCTAAATAATGATAAGAAAACCATGATACCCAATCGATATTTTGCCACCTGCCCACGCGGCTTAGAACAACTGCTGGCAGATGAGCTGCAAGCCGTGCAGGCTAAATCCATCAAACTTACCGATGGCGGCGTAAGCTTTGATGGCGATTGGGCGGTGTGCTATGCGGCAAATCTGCATTCACGTATTGCAACACGTATATTGTGGCAAGTAGCACGTGGTCAATATTTAAATGAAGAGGACTTGTTTGAAGCTGCTTACAAGCTTAACTGGTCACAATGGTTTGATGTAAAGCATGATTTTATGGTCAAAGTGACGGGCGTAAAATGTCCGCTTAAAAGCTTAGAGTTCGCTACTTTAAAAATCAAAGATGCGGTGTGTGATAAATTTAGAATGGCCGTGGGAAGTCGTCCGTATATTGATACTAAAACGCCCGCAGTGCGCATACATGCTTATTTGGCAGCAGAAGAATATCAATTTTACTTAGATACTTCAGGTGTGGCTTTGTACCAGCGCGGTAATCGTGGTGCGAGTATTGAAGCACCTTTGCGTGAAAATTTAGCCGCAGGTATTTTGAAACTCTCAGACTGGAAAGTCGGTCAGCCTTTGCTAGACCCGATGTGCGGCAGTGGTACATTTTTGTTAGAAGCCGCAATGGTGGCACTAGACATAGCACCAGGGCATAAAAGAAGTTTTGGTTTTGAGGTACTCAATACGTTTGAGCCTAATGTTTGGAATAAGCTTAAAGCGCAAGCTGCAAGTAAAGTGAAGCCCGTGACTTTTCAAAAAATTTACGGCTCAGATGTAGATTTGCGCGCAGTGCGCATTGCCAAGAAAAACCTCGAGGATGCAGGCTTGCTGGCTGCAGTGCAGTTATCGCAGCAAGATATTATTAACGTAATTCCCCCTGCGGATAGTGGTGTCATGGTCGCCAACCCGCCGTATGGCGTAAGGATTGGTGAAGAGGATGATTTATTGCTGCTCTACCCTAAAATGGGTGAGGCGCTGAAGCGTAGATTTGCGGGTTGGAATACTTACTTTTTAACCAGTGACTTAACCATGCCAAAAGTAATGCGCCTGACACCAAGCAAGCGTACGCCACTATATAACGGTGCACTGGAATGTCGCTTGTTTGAAATTAAAATGGTGGCTGGCAGTAATAGAAAATAGCTAATCCAATCAATAACACCAGATGTATTGAGTCATTTTAGCCAAATTAAGCAAGCGCAGCATCGATGAGATGCAGTCTATTGGATGTTGCTATTTAACTCCCACCTTCAAATCCAATCTGCCGCCAAGCTTCATACAATAATACTGCAGCAGAGTTAGATAGATTTAAGCTACGGCTATCAGCTAGCATGGGTAAGCGTAGCCTGTGTTCTGCTGTAAACTCATGACGAATTTCTTCAGGCAGACCGCGCGTTTCTGGACCAAATACAAATACATCCTCTGCTTTAAATTGAATGTCACTATGCCGAGTGCTGCCTTTGGTGGTAATGGCAAACAGTCGCTTATCTGCCAACGCGGCTTTGCAGTCAGCCCAATTCTCATGTACTTTTAAGTGGGCATATTCGTGATAATCCAAACCTGCGCGCTTGAGTTGCTTGTCATCCAGCGAGAATCCAAGTGGCTTGACTAAGTGTAGTTGCGCACCAGTGTTGGCACACAGGCGTATGATGTTACCCGTATTGGGTGGGATTTCAGGCTCAAAAAGGACGATGGAAAACATAAGGCTCAATGATGTTGTTTGGGTAAGGTGCGTGCCACCACCCAGCATTCTACACGTGCAGCTCCTGCTTGTTTTAAGGTTTTTGCCAGTTCATTTAAGCTTGCGCCTGTCGTCATTACATCATCAATTATTGCGATATTTAAGCCTTGCAAACTTTGCGTGCAATTGAATACGCCGCGTATATTTTTAATGCGTTCTTTAAGAGGTAGGCTGGCTTGTGGCGGGGTGAGTTTGTTACGCTCACACGCGGTATAGTCACATTTTATATGGGTATTTTTTGCAATCAGGCGCGCTATTTCTAAGGCTTGATTAAAACTACGTTCTTTTAGGCGCGTACTGTGCATGGGCATGGGGATGATTAAATCAATTTTATTGGCTAGCCTTTCATTAAATGCTGGGAATTTTCGCTTAAACAATGTGGCGAAGGTGTCAGCTAAGGGCAACATATTTCTATATTTGTAATGTTGCAGCAACTTGTCCATAGGAAAGTCGTAAGTAAACAAGCTGTGCGTGGCATCAAAATTTGGCGCTGTATTGAGGCAGCTCCCACAGGTTAAGCCATTAGAAGGCAGCCCGCATTGTGGGCATTGTGGCGTATTGTGCCAAGGTAGATGCGTTAAGCAGGCATTGCATAAACCTAGCTCGCCGCCATCATGTGCTGCGCACAGCAGGCAATGTTGTTTTGCAAATAGCTTTAATAAGCCACCTGATAAAAATTGCTTAAATTTTAATCTAATGTTCAAGGTTTGCGCTACATTTAGTTGACAAGGTATAATCGTGCTAGATAAGTTAGCTTACACTAAAAGCGTAAAAAATATTTAAAGGAGCAGCAAATGCTTGAATCTGCAACGCATGCCGTCATCAATACGGATAGTCTAAAAGCCAATTTAGCTGCTTCGTGCGAAGCTAATATTGTTAATCGTTGGAGTGTGGCTGATATTGTTGCGTTATTTGAGCTGCCTTTTAGCGATTTAATGTATCAGGCACAAACTGTACATAGAGCGAATTTTGATCCAAATGCAGTGCAAGTAAGCACTTTGTTATCCATTAAAACGGGTGGTTGCTCTGAAGATTGCGGCTATTGCCCACAAGCTGCGCGTTACCACACCGAGATTGAAAATGAGCCCTTGATGCAGCTGGATGACGTGTTAACTGCCGCACGGGAGGCAAAAGATAATGGTGCTAGCCGTTTCTGCATGGGCGCAGCATGGCGTGGCCCAAAACAGCGTGACCTTGAGCCTGTGCTGAAAATGATTGCTGAAGTGAAGGCGATGGGTTTAGAAACCTGCGCGACTTTAGGTATGCTTAAAGAGGGGCAAGCTGAGCAGTTGAAAGAGGCTGGTTTAGATTATTACAATCATAATTTAGATACTGCGCCTGAATTTTACGGCGAAGTGATTACCACTCGTACTTATCAAGATAGACTAGAAACGCTAGATCGCGTGCGTAGTGTTGATATTAATGTGTGTAGCGGTGGCATTATTGGCATGGGCGAATCGCGCAATCAGCGTGCTGGCTTGTTGGCGCAGCTTGCAAATATGGAGCGACCACCAGAAAGTGTGCCTATTAACTTGCTTACACAAGTAGAGGGAACGCCTTTACATGGTACGGATGCGCTAGACCCCATTGAGTTTGTACGCACTATTGCGGCAGCGCGTATTACGATGCCTAATAGCTTTGTGCGTTTGTCCGCAGGTCGTCAAAGCATGGGTGAAGGCATACAGGCGATGTGTTTTTTAGCAGGTGCTAACAGTATTTTTTATGGTGAAAAATTACTCACAACAGCAAACCCTGAGGCCTCTGAAGATAAAAAGTTGTTTGCTAAATTGGGTATTAACAAATTCTAATGCGATTGTAGAAGCGCAATACCGCAGGCATAAGTACTGCTAATCAGGAAAATCTTGAAAGCATTACTAATTTATTGCGCGAATGCTAAATTACTTTCGCGCAATAAATCGCACTCCTACATCAAACTTACAAATTATGCTAAACAGCTTAAAACAAACACTTGAACAACGTAAAGCCGATGGTTTGTTACGTCAGCGGCGGCTATTGGATTCGCCGCAAGCTGAGCATATTGTTGCTAATAACAAGCCATACTTGTCATTTTGTAGTAATGATTATTTAGGCTTAGCAAATCATCCTGAGTTAATTGCTGCTATGCAAAAAGCAGCGGGCGATTCTGGTGTGGGTAGTGGCGCATCTAACCTCATTACGGGGCATCATCGTTACCACGATACTTTAGAAAAACAGTTGGCACAGTTTGTAAACCACCCTGCTGCGCTATTGTTTTCAACAGGTTATATGGCTAATATTGGCGTGTTAGGGGCACTGGTAGGGCGGGGTGATGCTATTTTTGCAGATAAACTTAACCATGCTTGCTTGAACGATGGCGGCTATTATTCGCTGGCAGAATTCAACCGTTTTGCACATAACGATGTTGCGGGACTTGAAAGTTTACTTAAAGCTAGCACGGCAAAACATAAGTTAATCGCGGTGGATGCCGTATTTAGTATGGATGGCGACATTGCGCCGTTACCTGAGTATTTAGCGCTTTGCGAAAAATATGATGCGTATTTATATATTGATGATGCGCACGGTTTTGGGGTGCTGGGTGAACATGGCGAAGGCGCGCTAAACCACTTTCAGCTCACTAAAAATATGCCGAAGTCGCCACGCATTATTATGATGGCGACTTTAGGCAAAGCGGCAGGTGTTGCTGGTGCTTTTGTGGCAGGTGAACAGGTGGTGATTGATTATTTAATTCAAACTGCAAAAAGTTATGTGTATTCAACGCCCGCCCCGCCCGCTTTATCTGCCACGTTATCGGCATCACTTCATTTGATTGAACAAGGTGATGATTTACGCACGCATTTACGTAGCTTAATTTCTTACTTGAAAGATAATTTACATTGCAAACGTAAAATTAAACCCTGGCAGTTAATGCCTTCAATGACAGCCGTGCAACCTTTGCTAGTAGGCAGTAATCAAGCGGCTTTAGCTCTAAGTGAATATTTGCAAACTTGTGGCATATTAGTGCCCGCCATCCGCCCACCCACCGTGCCTGTAGGCACAGCAAGATTACGCATTTCGCTATCAGCGGCGCATTCTCTAAG
>Ga0247839_1008668_pt1 | contig 10569 bp, 11 predicted proteins | sample LaCruzMarch2015__6_FD_192405 | JGI IMG/M metagenome (GOLD analysis project Ga0247839, IMG submission 192405) | Freshwater microbial communities from meromictic Lake La Cruz, Castile-La Mancha, Spain - LaCruzMarch2015_16m | ecosystem: Environmental > Aquatic > Freshwater > Lake | place: Spain...
AAGAATTTCTCTGGTTCATTGCGAGTTGTTGGGCTTGGCGAGGTGATGCGCGCGTATGTTCCAGATATTTTGTATGGGATTTCCCAAAAGGAACGGGGCCTTAGGATATCTGTCCAGGAACTTGACCAAGCGGGATGTGAGGCCAGTGTTTTGAGCGGAGAAGCCGACATTGCGATTACCGTTTTGCAAAAATCTTTCCCGAAAGGAATTTCCGGGCTCTCGCTCATACGACTTCCTATTGGTTTTGTCGTGCGCAAGGACATCTTGGCCGAGGCCGGCCAGTTGTTAAGGCAACTGGCAAGCGGCGAGCACACACTTGTTTGTTTACCTGATCACGAACTGATTACCAGAAATTTTAGAGCCGGCATTAACTTGCGGCGACTTAAGGTGAAATCGGTGATGTCTGTAACTTCGCAGGATATTGTTTCTATTTACGCTAAAGCTGGTTTGGGTGTGGGGTTGGCAGCCTTGTCACCGAGCATGAGCGAAAACGCTTCTTTGGCCTTCGTTCCTCTTGCGGGGTTTCAGGCAGTTGAAGTTGGAGCTTTTTGGCATGGCGAGATTAAACCGCCTGCAAGGGTGCTCCTTGATATGCTGTTGCAGAAAGCCAAGAATCTCTCGTTGCCTTGATGTCTGCGCACTTTTGACTTGATTGGTTATAAACCCTTCCGACAGCTCGACTAATTGCGTCTCAAAGAAACTTCATTGGCGCGACTCCCAGCTTCGGGCTCAGCCAATATAAATCGCAATCCAAGGTGCTCATTGAAGGTGAACCACCCAACACCTTGCGCGCAAACGCATCGTCGTTGAGCATGCCATTGCGGGAGTCAAACGCTCCCGCATTTGCGCAGATATTCTGCGAACCAGGCAACCCGCCTTCCCCGACAAGGCAATGCTTATCGGGTGTGCACTTCACAACTTCAGTGTTGACTCCCGCCGCGCTGCATGACAGCCCCTCGAGGCCTCCGCTTTTTCTGCTCCTAACAACCAATCAATTTCCGTATCTTTGAATGATGAAATTCTGTGTTTTCTTGGTGTGGTTTGCGATTTTTTTGTGGGCTGGTGCTTTGCTTGCCGAGGATGCATCCGTGGATACTCCTGCTCGCAAGGAATGGAGGGGTGATGCCTTGGAGATATTTTTGGCTGGCCAGCTCGCTGGTGTGTCTGATGTTGATGCTTGTGTCCGGCGGGTTGTTGCGGGGGTGCGGATGGGTAAGCGGGGGCTTCCTCAGGAAATCATTTCTCAGCTTAATGGTGCTTTGGTTGAAGTTGGGAAGACGAAGGGGCGTCTTCAAGTGGTTATTGAGGACGAGGGTGATTACACTGAACTGCCGGGCTTTTCCAGTGAGGATGTGGAAATTTTGAAAAGCGGTATGGCTGGCGCCGGTGCGGCCATTGTGGACTTGCAAAAATCCAATTGGAGATTGGTTGATGGGGCGTTTGCGGAGGACGATAAACTATCGAAGTCTGCACGTGTAGTTCGGGTTGTTCTTTCTGAGTTTAATTCGTCTGATGGCACGTTTTTATGCGTTAAGCCCAAAAGCAGCGGTTTTGCGGAGAGCGGCCGGCTTAAAGCGAGCGAGCTTTCCCTGTCTGGTGTTGCTTATGTTTGGGCGTCTGCTTCTTGGATTCCGGATGCCGAAGGTAATGTCTCGCTTCCTGATGGGTTTCGCTACGAACGAACGCTGATTATTCCGACAAAATTCGCTTTTTTGGCATTGCCCAATATCAAACAGTTGCCACGCGGTATTTGCACGGCGGCCGCAAGTATTAACATCCTTAGCTATCTCGACCCCACGATTAAACTCGACCAAGAAGGCCTCTTCTCTTTGTTTAACAATAAGCGAGCGGGTGCAACCATCGAGCAGGTTATCGGAGGCCTTAAAAATGTCGGCTTTGAAGTCTTACCTGTGTCAAAGTCGCTTAGCGACAAGGAGTGTCTTGCTAAGGTTCAGGCCAGTTTGGACTCTAACCACCCCGTTTTGTGCGCAACACGAACACACATGCTTACTATCATTGGCTATAATAGCGATGAGAAAAATGTGCTGGTATGGGACCAGCGCCAGCGCGGGCCAAACCTTGAGGATGGCAGGCCGAAGGGGTCTTATACTGTTTCTGAGTCAAGCCTATCCTCTAAGTTCTCTGTTATCTTGCTTGTTCGTAAGGCGTATGATAAACCGTCCATGGCCGAAGAAGAGGCGCTGCGGCCAATCATTGGCTCGCTGGATGGAATTCAAAAGCATACTTTGGTCAATAGTAACTCTGGCAGCGAAGCTGACCGTCGCTTTGCCGCGCGGGCTGTTCCTGAGCAGATTACTGCGCTTCTTAATGCTGGGCGGAGCGTCTTGGTGCATACTGGCAAAGGCGAGGCAGTGCGTGTTGACCCTCCGTTTGCGGAGCCGCTTGTTGGATATGTTTTCCCCGAAGGAGTTCAAAAACCTGTTTCTTTTAATGCGTTGACTCGGGCGGTTACTATAGCGGAAGGTGTCTATTTTAGTTTGCCGGCACCGACAAGCGTTCCACACTAGCACGTCAGCTTAATGGTTGCACGCAGTGGAACGGGCCGGAAAAACCTCCATTTCCGGCCTTTACTGTTTCATGCCGAACAAAACGCCGCTTCCAAAAATCAGATGGATACCCACGTCCAACGAGTCTGTGCGCGAGCCGTGGAATCGGGGTCGCCGGTTGGACATGGCAATGCCTATGAGTGATTGGGCGAACGTCTCTTTGTCGGGCAGGCGGTTGCCTGGCGTGTGCCCATTTGACCGGAATGTGAGCGTAGGCGAGGTTCGGCTCCTGTCACCCAAAATCACTCCGCACATTGAGCGCCCGGTTTACATCGCGGTTTTTCGACAGTGGGATGAACGGCATGTTTTAATAGCACCGTTTTCACCTTATTTGATTCCTGCGACAACCACCGAGTTATTGTTTGCGCATAGACACGCCACGCTCCGCGTGCTCTGTTTGTGGAATGTTGTTACTGTTCGACCAAAGGACCTTGCGAGGTCTTGGTATATCGACCGCCTTTCTGATGATGATCTGTCTGATGGGTGGCATGTTTTTAGGCACGCCATAACCGGCAGTTCGCTGCGCGAGGAAATGATTGCGCGGGTTGGCGCAGCTATTAGGCACGCATCTGACTTGCGGATCGCTTATCAGGAAGATGAGGTGAAAGTTCTTGCGAATCTCAGCTTCGCAGGGATGGGATGAACGCAGTTTCTATCAGGACAAATAGGTTTTCCGGCAGGAGAATTTTTTGGTGTGCCTGCGGATATTTGCGGCTGGCCATGTTCATCTTTTGTATACTATCGTATGAAGTCCCTTTCTATTCTTTCTTCCGAGGTTTCTGCAACAGGAAAATCCACAAAAGTCTCTGTTGAGTGGATTGGCGAAGGTGTCAACGGAGATTACCGCGATGCTGATCCAGGTGATATTCCTCTGTTGCGTATGGATGTGATGCGGCGCGGGAGAGATGGCGGCGAAGACGTCGGCGATTCTGAGTGGGGAACCGTTCGAAATGGCTCTTTTTGCACGTGTATTGATGCGCGAATTTCTGTGGCGGGCGCGAAGCGGATTGCGCGGGCTGCTGTTCAGCTACTCGACCAAATTCCTGCCGGGAAACACCTTTCTGGCGTCGAGATTCTTTCGTGGGCGTCGTCGGGTGAGGCTATTTCTACTGGCTTTCGTATTCAGAAGCGGCCGTATTATGCTGTTTTGCAGCGGCGATAAGCTCCGTATCTTGTCCATATGGCTGACTGGAGAACTACAACTATTGAATTCGCTTCCGAGCTTCCCGCCGAGGATGTCTCTCGGTTGAATGCGTCATTGCTCATCCTTGACTATGATACTCCTGCGTTCGGTCCGCGCGGGCTAATGGAGGCGAGGTGGCGGAGCCCGATGATGGGTTTGCGCGAGATTGTGAACTGGTGCCATGTGCTCACCGGGGTTCCTTGCTTTGGTCGGATGTGGGCGGACTCGTCATATATCGAAGACGAGTGGCTGTACGGCAGCAATGAGGATGCGACGTCTCAGCCTGAGATGCCCGAGTGTGGCGACTTTGACCTTTCTGAAATCAGGAAGGTTTGGGGAGATGATTTTCGTGGCGACAGAGATGTTGCTTGTCAGAAACCTCATTAACTGGCATAATACTGATATGGGTGGAAACGCATTAAAACAACTTGGTATTGAGTCGCGGCGGATCGCAACGAGTGAACTGTGGCGAATTTCCTCAGAGATTCGCGATGCTTTGTCGGGGTCATTTCATGAGGTTTCCCCTGTTTTGTTTTATGCCAACAAGCCGGACCACGGGGACATCGACTTGGTCGGGCATGTTCGGGCGGACTGCAAAGACTGGAAGGCGGCTTGTTTGGGCGTTTTGTCTCCGAAGGCACATTCCGTCAACGATGGTGTTATGTCTCTTGAATACGATGGCGTGCAGGTGGACCTTTCTGGGCACCTTGAAGGGATGGCTTATCGGGACAAGCTTAACTTTTGCGGATACTCCCCTATTGGTAATGTTCTTGGCCGAATGATTAAACAAACCGGCGCGAAATGGGGCATGGACGGCTTGACTTATCCCGTTCGCGAAACTGTCGATGGACAAGGAGATGTTTTGGGTGAAGTTCGCCTTTCTGGGGACCTTTCCCGAACACTGCACTTGGCCGGTCTGCCGTTGGATTACCCAGATTCTATTTCTGATTTTCCTGATGGGGTCTCTAGGCAGGGTTTTCGCGACCAGGAATCGATTTTCCGATTTTCTGTTCAGTCGCCATTGTTCAGTAAAGAGATCTTCCAATTTGAAAACCTCAACCATGTCAACCGCAAACGGGACCGAACCCGCAAGGACTATCATGCCTGGCTGACATTTATTGAGTCGGACAGTGTTGTTGACCGGTATAAACGGTATTCCTCGGACGAGGAGCGGACCAAGGCCAAAGAAATGTGGTTTGATGTCTTGTGCGATATGTTTCCCGAATCTAACCTGCGCTCGCGGGCGGCTGGGTTTCGAGAGAACCTTGATATTCGGAGGGCCACGGCCACGAAATTTAACGGGCAGACCGTCGCAGAATTGACGGGCTTAACCGGGAAGGCTCTTGGTGGGTTATTTAAGAAGTTTCAAACTCACCTCGGGGGAGAGGCCGCTTTTGTCAATTGGCGCATTAAGGTGACGCCGGACGAGGCTCGTCAGACGTTTCTCGGCATTTTACCTCAGCTTCTCTCGGAAAGTGGCAACGAGCCCACTCCGGGCGTGCTGAGTGCGAAGGGCGCCGTCCGGAGTGCGGCGGAGCCGCAGCCAGGACGTGCTATTTCGTAGCCTCGACGATCCGCCCCCGTATCTTACCTATATGGCAAAACGCAAATCTGCTTCGATGGAGAACTTCACTGGGGCTCAATGCTTTTCTGAAATCGCTAGCGCTCTCTTGGGGCGAAAGATTGTTGATGTCCGCTATTTGAGCGATGATGAGATGGAGGCACGGAGTGACGAGCACGCGCGGTGGCAGGCAAGGCCTCCCGTTCTTGTCCTTGACGATGGCACTTTGGTTGTTGCTGTGCGCGACAACGAGAAGAATGATGGTGGAACACTCGAGCTGTGTCGTCCCGATGGTGTGGCCGACTTGCCTATTAGTTTGCATTGATTATGACCTCGAAACATTTTCTCTCTCTTTACCGGCGAGCCGTTCAGGATTGCGAACGGTGTGGGGCTGCGCTGCTGCGCTGCTTGAAGGCTGAGTTGCTTTCGTTATACAAGCGTGAGCTTGATGAGTCGCCGTATTTTGTGAGGGTTTACCATGGAGGCAAGCGGGGTGTGAAGGCCGCGATTGTGCCTCTTGGGTTCGCTGTTAAGGACGGCGATGGCGACAAATTCACTCATATCAGTAAGTATGGTCTTCACGATGGGGATGTTCATTTGCTGTTTGCGGTCTCTAATGTTGAGCTTCTTTATCGGGTTTTGCGTTCTGCTAAGCGGCGGAAAGGCCGTTCCCCTATCTTGGGTAAATAATTTATGAACACTGCTGAAATTCGTAGTTTACGGGCCTTGGCGGCAGATGGGTTAGCTGACATTAAATGGTCTTTCCCTGCAACTTGTGATGGTATAGCCGGCGAGGCGGAAATTTCCTATAGCTCTGTGATGTCTGCACGCCGTTTATCCAAACTTGCCCAAACTTGAGCATGCGCTCGAGTTTGAAACATGAAGGGATTTGAGGCAGCGTCTGGCAAGGATTCCCTGCCACTGTGATTGCCTTCGGGGTTCGGCCCCCCGCAGAGAAGCTTTCTTCTCAGCATCGGTGCAGGCTCGGCATATAATCCGCCCAGAGCGACGTATCTCCCTGGCTGCCTGCACGATGTTACTGACCATGACGCCGACCTGTCTCAGCGGTGCTTTCGCACCAGTGGGTTGAGATTCCTTGCTGTCACTCTGGCGCAAGTTTATCCCTATCACTTCGACATGCCGACCACCTCTGTTTTTCTCGTTGACACGCAGTCGAAACGAACCGGGTTTCCCGGCTGACTCCACCTGTTCGACGAGAGAAAGTAAATACTGCCCACCACCTTCGAGCCCCATCAGCGCGATGACCCCTGCGGCCGCCACATCACGGGACAGGCGGGCATTGAGCGTTGAAAGAATATTTCCTATCAATGAGGTGTAGGAAGGGGCGATAAAGCGAATGGGCACACCCATTCTGGCGCATTCGCGCCGGAACTTCGCTGCCAGTGTCTTGTAGGGTATCGTGTGCAGGGTGGCGCCCAGCTTGTTCCTCAGGGTTGACTTGGCATACTCGAAATCCAGGTTCTCCAAGACAATCGCATAGCCGAGTTCATGGGCACGAAAAACGAGTGCCCTGATGTGGGCTGCAATCGCACGTTTCTTATCCTGCTTTGTGGCGTTGACGTCGTAGGCATTGTGACGGTATTGGCCAAAAACAAAGCCTTCCTTTGAAACCTCGTAGGAGTCAAAATGCCCGTGATTCGTGTCAATGCCAATGGCGCCTTTAACCTCTGTGTTTTGAGGGCGTTTGCTGAGTGGGTAGGAAACGTAGATATTCCAGGCATTTCCCTTGCGCATGAAAAACACTTTGAGTGCTACCCGGCCTTCCGTCACTTTGCGAGGAACCGTCTTGGGTGTCCCATCTTTATTTTTAGCCGTCTCTGACACGACGTCTTGATGTTCAAACTTCTTGCCATTTTCTGCGATGATGGCCTGCAATTCGCGCCCTGCGCGTTCCCGAAGGCAGAACCGCCCTGCCTTTTTACCTTTCACCCAGAGCAGGAACTCAACGGCAATATAGGGCTTGGGTTTTCCCAGATAGTTGATGCACTTGAGAACATCACGATGATAGGTAATGCGATATGTCGAATTGCCGCCCGTTTCGTCGGCACTGCCCCGAGCACCAAACATGCAATTTCTGGCTTCTCGAAACCCTCTGCGCCAGGCATCGCGCTCTTCCTTGCTGCAATCGTGCGTCGGCTGGGCACGATATTCTTTTTTGCCAAACACGAAAATTGAGGGGGCATCTGGCATCCCATCGAGTTTCTTTTTGAGCCGTGCAATATGCGCCTTCTTGCCTGTGATGCGTATTCTGAGTTTGCGCATGGCATCCTGCTTGCTGGCCGACCTCTTATCGCTAACATCTCTACGTGTCTTCCAGCACCACTCCTTAATCGACAAATCGGTTTCGAGGCGTTTGAGTTCTTTCTCTGCCTCTTCAATCTTGGCCTCTTGGTTTGCCTTTTTCAGTTCCAAGCATTCCTTGGCCGAGGACACCATCGCCGAACCCACGTTCCTGGCTAAGTTAGCTGACCGGCCTGCAAGATGAAACTTCCTGCACATCTTAGGCTTTGTCATTTCGGGCTTGCCTTGTGAGAGGGCAGAAACCGTTGCCCTAACCGCCCCACAAAACCGAGCCGATTCTTTCTCTGCGAACTTTTGAAATGCTTTACTGGTTCCTAATAGCGATGCCGTGAGTGTTTCAAAGTGCGCATCATCCTTGGGGATAAGCCAGTCGTTCTCACGCTCGAAGTAGTTCGCCATTCAAAACACAACATACTACAATGCAACGCCCTATGCAATCAAATTCTCTAAAACAATCGCTTCTCTTATCGGTTGGCCAAATGGCCTCTCAGCTCGGTGTTCACCCACAAACATTAAGACGTTGGTCTCGTATTGGCGTTCTCCCTGAAACATCCCGCACACTTGGCAATCATCGACGATATGAAATCAAACCATCAAAGAATGGCTTAACTGTTGGCTATGTTCGCGTGTCATCACACGATCAGAAAAACGACCTTGTTACCCAGGAAGCTAATCTCCGGGAAAAGTCAATAGAGTGGGGGTCCCCTGTATCACAGGTTATTTCCGACATTGGCTCCGGGATGAATATCAAAAAGAAGGGTTTTCTCAATTTGATGAGCCTGCTCTTATCAGGTCAAATCTCTCACCTCGTTTTGCTGCACAAAGATAGACTGCTCAGATTTGGCAGCGAAATCATCTTCCTCATCTGTCGCACGTTTCATATCAGAGTCACAATTCTCGAAGAAAGCCCCGCAAAGACACACATGGAACAACTCGCCGCTGACTTGGTGGAAATCATCACGGTCTTTTCATCGAAGCTTTACGGAATGAGAAGCCATATCAATCGCAAAAAGAAGAAAGATGATCAACTTTGCGCAATTTCTTTGTCAACTGCGTGAGCCCAACAAGTTTCATGCCCGATACGAATGCCGGGTTAAGCGGCTAGCGTTGCGACTGAAAGATTCATACAAAAACCGAATATCGTTACCGCACTCGGTGCAATATCCATTGCTACCCTTTCCCCTCAAAATCCCTCGCGTCCCGATTGCAAAATGCTGCCTCCGCGAGAGAATATGGTGCTGACAGGCACAATCATAGACATAGACGGTCTGATAATCACGAATCTCTTCCTTGAAATCAAGTAGCACGTCCGGTGCCAAACCAAGCTCACGCATCAGTGATTGCCAGCAAGGCCCGTGTGGCGCCTCTTTTGGCGCCAGCACATGCTGAAACAGGTGAGCAACTTCGTGGGGAATAACATCAGAAAAGTAAATCGACTTATTGGCCAAAAACATCGGCCAATTCAAAAACACGCGGTTTCCATAGTCTTCGGGAATAACATAAGCACCAAAGGAAAAAAGGTTATGAAACCAAATCAGAAAGTCCGGGCTTAGAGTCAGCGCCACGCCAGTGCGCCGCGAGAGTTTCCGAACAGCGTTGCGCACCGCCCGCTGAGCTGCCACGTGGCCACGGCGGCATTCAGCAGTGTTTGGTAGCACCAACCTATCCCGAACGCGAAATATTTGCTCGTCAACAATCAGACGCTCATCACCCGGCGCAATCGAGACAGGCACAAATGAATGAAAATTGCGCGGCTCAACCACCTTTTTAGGAGATTTCAGCAAAAGACCCATAAGGTCAAGATACGCGGGACATCTCGCAAGAAATGGAGGTCGCCATGCTTTCAACCTGCGGGTAATCCGTAATGAGTGTCCCGCGAAGATGGTCAAACTCATGCTGAACAACACGGGCAAAGAAGCCAGATGCTTCGAGCAGCATCGCACGTCCGTCGAGCGCTGTGAACTCGACCTTGACGCACTCGTAGCGAGGAACAGAAATAAATCGCACATCCGGCAGAGAGAGACACCCCTCCTGGCCCTGAGAGATAGCGCCAAACGCCTCAACCTTCGGATTCAAAAAGGCAAGCGGACGGCACGAAGACAGGGCAACAGACTTACCGTTGATGCGTAGGCAAGAGGGCCCGCCGGCATTGTTTGGAACATCCGTGAGGAAAATAGCCCAAGGAAGACCAACTTGGGGAGCAGCAAGGCCGACACCCCGCGTTTTCTTAAGCAGGGCCGCCATTCCGCGAATAGCCGCCCTCACGTCAGGAGCAAAAGGATTAACCGCAAGAGCTTGTTGCCGAAGAACAGGGTGGGTTTTAGGAACCAAATTCATAAAAAGAAGATACTGAACTTGATAGGAAATAAGCACGGCATTCAAATCACCACAAAGCCATGATTGTAAACGAAATACAAAGTTTAATGCCGGGCCAGAAAGAAATTTGGTTAAAATATTTCATATGAAACGAAAAAATTGGTTACAGGTTTTGCCTGGCTGTGTATATTCATAATCAACGACTTAAATGTCGAAAGCTCATTGACAGTTGGGACGCAGCAAAAAAGATTAGCTTCACAAAGACTAGCCCGAAGCGGCAAAAGAAAAAACAGTCGAGTGATTAAATACGCTTTCTTAGCGACAACCCAACATGATAATTTTCAGGTGCTTACGCGCCATGATTGATTTTTTTTGAGACAGAATTAGACGAACTGTCGGGTTGGGATTTATTTCCAATCAAGTCTACTGTGGCCGAAGAGGTCACTCTGCCGCCATCGCAGCTCTTTCCTCTTTCGCAGCCAGCCTCTGGGCCCCGCAAATATTTCCGACAAGAACAGGCTTCACGGCCTTCCATTTCTTCCAAACCCGCTCGGGCTGCCAGCGCGGCGCGTTGTGATTCCAAGAGGCCATCACCTTTCGAGACTCCAAATCAACTTCAA
>Ga0247839_1008670_pt1 | contig 10564 bp, 11 predicted proteins | sample LaCruzMarch2015__6_FD_192405 | JGI IMG/M metagenome (GOLD analysis project Ga0247839, IMG submission 192405) | Freshwater microbial communities from meromictic Lake La Cruz, Castile-La Mancha, Spain - LaCruzMarch2015_16m | ecosystem: Environmental > Aquatic > Freshwater > Lake | place: Spain...
TCGAAGGAGTAGCCGATGAGGAACTTGGTGTTGCGCAAGCTGCTAAAACAAAAGCAAACGTTGCTAACATGGTTCCTTTCTTTAATTGCATGTTCATTGATTTACCTCCTAATGAATTCATACGCAATCAATATAAAAGGTTTAGTTGGTTGATTGATGAAGATTGCGTAAAGATTTGATAAGGATTAGGTTAGGTGAGGAATGGTGATGGTAAAGGTGGTTCCTTGGCCTAGTTTGCTGGTGACTTCAATGGTGCCTTGATGGGCTTGAACAATTGCTCTGGTAATTGCTAAGCCTAATCCAGTGCCGCCACCAACGCGGGTTCTAGCAGAATCCGTTCGATAAAACCGATCAAAAATACGATCTAAATTTTGTGGTTCAATGCCTTGGCCGGTGTCTGAAAAATATAAAATGATGTTTTGATTTTTCACTTCTGCGGAGATACGAATTTGACCCTTATCCGTGTAGCGAATGGCATTCGATAATAAGTTAGAAAAAATTCTAAAAAACTTGTCTCTATCAACAAATACTTCTAAATTTTTAGGAGTGTTGTATTGAATAGTCAACCCTTTTTCTTTGAGTTGAATTTGATAAATAGTCTCTACTTCGGTCAACAATTCACGCAGAGAAGTTTTGGATTTAATCAGGGTTTGAAAGCCATGATCACCAATTTTAGATAAATCCGTTAACTCGTGAATCAATCGTTGCAATCGAGACGATTCACTGACAATCATCGCTTGAAAGTCTTTGGTTTCATCTTTGGTTAACTTGCGTTCGTTTTGATTAAGGATTTCCGAAGCCCCTAAAATGGCGGCGAGTGGGGTTTTGATTTCGTGAGAGATGTCCGCTAAAAAATCACTTTGAATGGTTTCTAATTGACTAATCTTAGTGATGTCAATGGCAGTGACTAACAAACCATAAAAAGTCTTTTCAATCACTAATGGAAACGATGAGCCTTGAAACATACGTTGGCCTAATTCCCAGCGAAACTGAGCACCTTTTTCCGTTGCTAAGCCTTGATTAATCGTTGACCATAATTTTGCACTCTTTCGAAAATCATTTAAGACAAGTGAACGATTCGGTGAAAGTTCAAAGGCTTCATACCATAACTTGGTAGCTTCCATAATCTTGCCTTCGCTGTTGATGAGCAAGACATATTGATCGAGTTGAGAAAACATTGTACTAATGATTTTGTTCTCATCTTCTTTTGACTCACGAACACTTGGGATGGGTAAACCAATTTTTGGAAGTTTTAACACCTTAGGGAAGAAGTAGCTTAAGGCAAATATATTTAAACCAATCCAAAAGGTAATGAGGCTGGGTTGATCTGGAATAAACCACACCATCCCCAATAACAACAACACAAAAATAAGATAACTAAGATAAATCAGCCTTGCGCGCTTCATACTATTTATTTTACTTTAAAAACAGAGAATATCCCACCGCGCGTACTGGCTTAAAGAAACATGAGGAGTTTTCAATTTTCTTTTTTAGATTGTAAACATGGACATCGACGATTCTGGTTGTCCCATCATAATTGAAACCCCAAATCGAATTTAAGATCGTATCTCTAGAAAGCGCTTGTTCTTTGTTGATAATAAAGAACTTAAGCAAATCAAACTCCATTTTTGTTAATTCTATTTCTTTTTGCTTGATCGTGACCCGGTATTGTTTAAGGTCCATCTTGATGTCACCAAAACTTAAAGATTCACTAACTTCAGCCTTTTCTTCTTTAAAGTGACCAAATAATGCTTTGATTTGCGCAATCAATTCGCGGTTCGAAATTGGCTTCTTTAAGTAAAGGTCTGCACCTGCACCCAGTCCTTCAATCGCATCAAATTCTGAAGTTTTTGCAGTTAACATGACAAAAAGAGCCTTATTTTTCTCTGCTCTGAGCTTTTGGATCAATTCAACGCCATTCATGACGGGTAACATCCAATCAATTACTAGACAATCAAAAGACTCTTTATGGACTAACCGATAGGCTTCGGTCCCATTAATGGCATGTTTTACATCAAAACCAGCTGTTTCCAGATCAAATTTTAATATTTTAGCTAAAGATAACTCATCTTCAACCACTAAAATCTTCTTTGACATGAGGGTCTCCTTTGCTTTTTATGTTTGATAGAAAAAGCTATCCCCTATATATTAAGAACATTTTAACAAATCCTTGTTAAAGAAATGTAAAGACTAAGTGAAAAAAATTTACAATTCAACTTTGTAAACTTTATACCCTCTTTGGCTATAATGAATTTAATCTGATGGCATATGCTTGATGAGATACACAACCGAGTCAATTCAACTGTGTGTTTCTAAGAACATTTGCCTTGGTAATTTCATTTAAAGGAGGAAAAAAAATGAAAAAATTTACCACAGTCGCCATGCTCGCTGTTGCCGGATTGTCACTCGTGTTGTCTTCTTGCGGTGCGCCAACGTATGAAATCGCCCTTGTCACTGACGTAGGTGATATTGATGACAAGTCCTTTAACCAAGGTGCTTGGGAAGGGGTTGTTGATTTCGCAGAAGAAAATAATAAAACCTATCAATACTACAAACCAACTGCCGTTGACAACACTGAATATGTAAACACAATTGATCTCGCCATTGAAGGTGGTGCAAAAGTTGTTGTTACTCCAGGTTTCTTATTTGAAACTCCAATTTTCTTAGCTCAAGATGAACATCCAGATGTGTCCTTTATCTTATTAGATGGTGTTCCGCACAGTGCTGACTATTCCGAATTCCGCCAAGAAGACAATGTTCTTTCCATTCTCTACGCTGAAGAACAAGCAGGTTACCTTGCTGGTTATGCTGCCGTTGCTGATGGCTATCGTTCCTTAGGATTTATGGGTGGGATGGCAGTTCCAGCCGTTGTGAAGTTTGGTGTTGGCTTCATGCTTGGTGCACAAGCTGCTGCTACCTTTGAAAACGCAGAGGTGACGATTCAATATCACTATACTGGTGATTTTGCTGATACTCCAGAAAACGCTGCGACCGCAGAAACCATGTATGAAGCTGGCGTTGAAGTCATCTTCGCTGCTGGTGGTGCTGTTGGTCTTTCCGTTATGTCAGAAGCTGAAAAAGATTCTGAAGGCCTTGATAAAGTTATCGGTGTTGACGTCAACCAAGGTCCAGGCGGTGCAGACTTATCTGATACCGTGATCACTTCAGCAATGAAGGGTTTAGGAACCTCTGTTGTCCAAGCCTTAGAAGAATACTACGCAGACGAATTCCCAGGTGGTGAAGTTTGGGTCTTAGACGCCTCCAATGATGGCGTTGGTTTACCAACCGATGTAGACTCATGGGGTTTTGAAAACTTCACAGTTGAAAGATATAACGACATATACGAAGATTTAGCCACTGGATCGAAGACCGTTGCGTTAATCTTAAATGGTTCTAACGTTACTGGTGCAACTCTTGGCGAAATCACTGCATACGATACGGCAATGAACAAGGTTTCTGTAACCTGGGTTGTTTAATTTAATTTGAGTTTTAAAGGACACAGGGTGGCATCCACCCTGTGTTTTTTCTAAAATGAAATTATGATCGATCAACAAATTGAGCCAATCATCTCGATGGTCAATATTACCAAGATTTTTCCTGGTATTGTTGCCAATGATAAAATCAATCTCGATTTAAAAAAAGGTGAAATCCATGCTTTGTTAGGTGAAAATGGAGCAGGTAAATCTACCTTAATGAGCGTGCTTTTTGGTTTGTACACTGCTGAGAGTGGCCAAATCAAAAAATACGGTTCAGTGATAAACATTAAAAACCCAAATGACGCCAATCGATATGGCATCGGCATGGTCCACCAGCACTTTAAATTGGTGGAAGTTTTTTCGGTTCTAGACAACATTCTTTTAGGCAGCGAACCCATGAATGGTATTTTTATTGATCGTAAATTAGCAAGAAAAAAGATTATTGAATTATCAAACCAATATAAACTAGCGATTGATGTGGATGCAAAAATTGAGAATATTTCTGTTGGGATGCAACAAAGGGTTGAAATTTTAAAGATGCTCTATCGTAAGAACGATATTCTTATTTTTGATGAACCTACCGCTGTATTAACACCTCAGGAAATTGATGAGTTAATTAAAATTCTTAACGACTTAAAAAACGAAGGAAAATCCATTTTGTTTATCTCACATAAACTCAATGAAATTATGGCGGTTTCTGATCGAGTCACCGTTTTGCGAAAAGGAAAATCTGTTGGCACACTCTGGACTAAAGAAACCAATCCAGCAGCACTTTCAAACTTAATGGTGGGTAGAGAAATCTCTTTTGAAATTGAAAAGGCTGTTGTTAAGGTTGGGGAAGCCTGTTTAGAAATTCGCGATTTAACCTACCTTTCACCTAGAACAAAAAAAGCAGTGGTTAATCATTTATCTTTTTCTGTTAAAAAGGGTGAAATCGTAGGATTAGCTGGTATTGAAGGCAACGGGCAATCAGAACTTGCTTATTTGATCGCTGGATTATTGCAAGCAACTTCAGGAAAAATATTTTTAAAAAATGAAGATGTGACTCATCAATCCGTTCGATACCGTAATGATTTAGGTTTGGCGCACATTCCTGAAGATCGTCACAGATTTGGATTGATTTTAGATCACCCTTTGTATCAAAATTTAGCATTGAAAAAATATCATCGTGATCCCTATCAAAAAAACGGCATCATCCAAAAAAGAAAATGGTTAGAATTAGCAAGTCATTTAATTCAAAAATTTGATGTTCGCTCTGGTAAAGGAATCCATTCATTGACCAGGAGTCTTAGTGGCGGCAACCAACAAAAGGCAATCATTGCACGCGAAATAGACAGCAATGCTGATGTCATGCTCGCTGTTCAATTGACAAGAGGATTGGATGTTGGGGCGATTGAATATATCCACTCCCAATTTTTAGCCCAACGTAAGCAAGGTAAAGCAATTCTTCTTGTTTCACTTGAACTTGATGAAATCATGAAGTTATCAGACCGGATTCTCGTTATCTTTGAAGGAAGAATTGTGGCAGAATTACTGCCAAAAGAAACTTCAAAGGAAGCGATTGGTTTATATATGTCGGGTGGAATGAAATCATGAAATTCCAAGGGTTGTTTTCATCTATCATTGCGATCCTCCTCGGGTTGTTATTTGGTTTAGTTATCATGATTATTGCCAATCCATTAACTGCATTTCCTGGATTTGTACAATGATTGGCGGATGGTTGACCAACGATTTTCTAAGAAGATTTGGTGATTTGATATTTCTAGCGGGTCCATTAATCCTCACTGGCTTGTCTGTTGGTTTTGCATTTAAAACCGGATTATTTAATATTGGCGCAACTGGGCAATATACAATGGGGATGTTTGCTGGTGTTTTTGTTGGGGTTCATGGGGATTTTTTAGGACCTCTTCAATGGGTTGGTGCGTTTATCGCTGCAATGATTTTCGGGGGTTTATGGGGTTTGATTCCTGGCCTACTTAAAGCTTACTTTAATGTTCACGAGGTCATTGCCTCTATCATGCTGAATTATGTTGGCATGCACACTGTCAATTTATGGATTCAAGGTGATGAAAGTTTGTTTAACGTTGCCTTTTCAAAAACGCGGCCCATCGACCTGAACGCCTATATTCCTACCACCTTTCTTCGTGACATCTTTGAAAGGTCTTCAATTGATTTTGGCATTATCCTTGCATTAGGCTTTTCATTATTTATCTACTTTGTTTTATACAAAACTAAATTTGGTTTTGAACTTCAAGCCGTTGGCTCAAATCGGTATGCAGCAAAATACAGTGGGATTAAAGAAAATCGAAGTGTCATTTTATCGATGGTGGTTGCGGGTGCTCTTTCTGGTGCCGCTGGCGCACTTTATTTTTTAGGTAAGGGATCGATCAATAGTGGTAATCAATATTCCGTTGGTAATGAATTAATGTCTGCTGGTTTTGATGGGATAGCCGTGGCCCTACTTGGCCAATCCCATCCATTTGGGATTGTTCTATCTGCTTTCTTTATTTCCTTCATCCAACGTGGTGGTTATTTTATGCAACTCCTCGGTATCAAAGTAGAAATTATCGACGTGATAATTGCTGCCATCATTTATACATCAGCAATGGCCATGCTTGTAAAAGATACAGTGATGAAATGGTTAAACGTTGGAGGTAAGAAAAAATGAGTTTTTCTGAACTCTTCATTATCGTTGCGAATTCTACCTTATTTTTTACAGTTCCACTTTTAATTACCGCATTAGGTGGCATGTTTGCGGAAAAAAGTGGTGTGGTGAATATTTCTTTAGAAGGAACGATGGTGTTTGGTTCATTCTTCTCGATTCTATTTATCAATTGGATGCAAGAGCAAGTGCCAGCCTTCAATCCAAGTTTACTTTTGTTGCTAGCTGCACTGATTGCTGCAATGAGTGGAGCTCTTCTCTCTACCTTGCTTGCTTTCTCAGCGGTCAACTTGAAAGCAAATCAAGTGATCGGCGGAACCGCAATCAACTTGTTTGCCGCCCCGATGGTTATTTTTATTGCTCGAACATTAACCGATGTGAAAAATATCCCATTTGATCAAACGTTTAATATTCAGAAAATACCATTATTGGGTGACATCCCCATTTTAGGAGAAATCTTATTCCAAGATATTAATGTTCTTAGTTTTACCGGTTACCTGATTGCGATTATATCCATCATCGTCATATATAAAACTAGATTTGGTCTTCGCTTATCTGCCGTTGGAGAACATCCATCTGCAGCAGATTCCGTTGGCATTCCTGTGTATAAAATGAGATGGATAGGAACGTTAATGTCAGGCGCACTCGCTGGAATCGGCGGGCTTGTTTTTGTGGTCTCGAGTTCGGTGACCTTTTCAGGACAAGTGAGCGGCTATGGATTTTTAGCACTCGCAGTTATGATTTTTGGTCAATGGAAACCAGAAAAAATTCTTTTCGCAAGTATCTTTTTTGGGTTAATGAACGCCTTAAGTGTGAAATATACCCTTATTCCTTTTTTTGATGGTTTGTCGTTGGGTTATTTTTTCACCATCCTTCCCTATATTGCAACCTTAGGTGCCTTAATGTTAACAAGCAAAAAGTCTCAAGCCCCTAAAGCTGAAGGTGTTCCTTACGACAAAGGTAGCCGTTAAAGATTGTTTAAATCAGCTTGAAGATGGTTGATCAATGTTCCTAAGTGAATACCATCCACCAATCCGTGATGAGCTTCCACAGATAAATTGAGTATTTTTCTTCCGTTGGTGTTCACAAACTGACTCCAACTAATTCTTGGCACCGAATCGGTAGATCCAAGTTTGGTGGCATGCGTAAAATGAGTAAATTGAGCCCAAGGAAATGATGTGACATAAATCGTATTTAACACCTGTTCTGTTTCAAGATTAATCAGCTTGGATCCTTGGCGTTTAGAGGCTTCAACAGATTCACGTTCAAAGGCCACTGGATCAGGATTAACTTTAACGAAAACCATTTTAAATAAATCTGTGTTTTCAATTAAATCCGTAAAAGAAACAAATCCAATCGGTTCATCAAACACCTTTCCACCTTCGATTCGATATCTAAAGTTTTCAATCAAATTGAGTTGGGTGATGATTCGGTGCATAAAAGCAAAATAGAATCGTTGGTTGGTTGTTTTGCACGCTTGGTAAAGGTTGGTCACATCGATTGGGAAGGTCATGTTATATCGAGGGATTTCGTAGGATTGAAAAAATTGATAATGTTGATAACGTGGCCAGGTTTTGAAATCAATCCATTTTTTCATGAGCTAATTTTATCACGAAAGATGTAAACCCATTTTACAGAAACTATACAGAACGTTAACAAACGTAACCCATTTAATCCTTATAATTTCTAAGGAGGACATTTATGATCCGCGTATTATTCATTTGTATTCATAATTCCGCACGTAGTCAAATGGCAGAAGCATTTCTTAACCGCCTTGGTAAAGGAAAATTTGTCTCAGAAAGTGCCGGTTTAGAAGCTGGAAAATTAAACCCTATCGCAGTCAAAGCGATGGCAGAGCTCGGTTACGATATTTCAAAGAATCCAACCAAATCGGTCTTTGATTTTTTTCAACAAGGGAAACGCTACGAGATTGTTGTCAAAGTTTGTGATGCCTTAAACGGGCAACGATGCCCCATTTTTCCAAGCACCAAAATTTCTCTTAATTGGGACTTAACTGATCCTTCGAGTTTGCCTGGCACACCAGAAGAAAAGTTAAAGGCAATCCGACCTATCCGGGATCTCATTCAATTAAAAGTGGAAGCCCTCATCAAAGACTACGAAAAGATGAAACTTATTTAAATTGATTAATTAAAGGTTCTTTTTGTAAATACAGTTGTAAGTTTGTCAAAAGCGCTTGGAACATTCTGTCTAGATTTTGAATCGATGTAAATGAGATATGTGGCGTCACGATCACATTATCCAAAGTCCAAAAGGGATGATCTTTGGGTAATGGTTCTTTTGAGAACGTATCAAGAACCGCATAACGAATCTTTTTATCTTTTAATAAATCGATCATGGCGACTTCATCCAATAGTTCACTTCGACCAATGTTGACAAAGATGGCTTTCGCATGGAGTTGAGCCAAGACATCACGATTGATCATCATCAAGGTGTCTTGGTTGAGAGCTAGACTGACCACCACGATGTCGTATTGAGATAATCGATCTTTTAATTCAGTGAGAGGATAACGTTGTTGGATGTAAATGGAATCAACGTCACTACGATTAAATGCATCGACCTTCACGCCAAAAAAAGAAAAGGTTTTCGCAATTTGAAGTCCAATTTGACCAAGGCCAATGATCGCCATCTTCTTTCCATTTAATTCTTCTGAGTGACGAGATGGACGCCATTGTTGGTCTTTTTGAGTTTGGGTAAAAAAACGATGGTTATGATAAATCGATAACACATGCCCTAAGACATATTCTGCCATCGGCTTATTAAAGACCCCACGAGAACCACTGACCAACGTGTTGGCAAGTTTAGGGTGATTGAGGTTAATTTGATCAAGACCTGAGGTTGCCACTTGTAAATACTGCAAGGGTGGTAATTGATCAATGTTGGTTTCAATAAAGAATTGATCCGTAAAGATCGCATTCACGTCAGGTTCTAAGGTCTTACTTACCTCGACCCCAAGTTGATTCAATTGGGCAATTTGCGCAGGATTCAGCATGAGAAACCGGGAATATAGTTTTAATGTGTTCATACAAACATTATAAACCAACCAACTTATTCATACGATGAACATACATTCACCACTCCTTCACAATTTTTTTATGAAAATTTGTTAACATATGGATAGGATGTTTAAAATCTTTGGGGATACGTTTCGAGAATTGTTCTTAAAATTTTATTTTCAGTCTTATTTACTCATGGAGCGGTCATTAAGAATACGTTCCCAAAACAAACTGACCATTCGGGAAATGTTATTGCTAGGTTTCTTAGAAAGAATGAAAAAAAATAATGATCATATGGTCATGAATATTGCCAAGTATCTTCAAGTCTCGGCACCTAATATTTCTAGCTCAGTCAAATCATTAATTCGTAAAGGATACCTTAAAAAAGTACTTAACCCTGAAGATAACCGAATGTTTTTCTTAGAACTAACTGAGAAAGGAATCACCTCAAACCAACGATCTTTTCAGTTTACCGAACGAATCCTAAGCAAAAGCGTGGGAAAACTCAATGTCTTTGATGTCAAAGCCTTAATGAAAGCTTTTCAACTTGTGGAAACCGCCATTGACGAAGAAAATGAGTCGCTTGATGGTGAAGAATCTAAACATCCTCTTGATTCCAAATAGTGGCGTTGTTACTTTTGCTTTGATCTTTTTATTAGGTTTATAGCGTCTTCAAAAAAGGTCACACCTTTTGAAACCATGTTAGTAACTTATCCCATATTAATTGATGAAAAAGACCGATATTAACTAAGGGCTTTTTTCTTTTCCGGTTTTTACCGATTTGGAGTAAAATTAAATCCAGTCCTAAGGAGAATTCATTCATGATCATCAAACCAAGCATTCGCGGGAATATTTTTACAAATAGCCATCCCATCGGCTGTCAACATTATGTGGAAGGATTAATTGCAGAAGCAAAAACCTTACCTTCTTTTCAAGGTCCTAAGAAAGTTCTCATCATTGGTGGTTCTTCTGGTTATGGGTTATCCACCCGTGTCACCTTAGCGGTCAACGCCAACGCAGAAACCATTAATGTCTCTTTTGAGTCAAGACCTAAAGGAGATCGAACGGGATCCGCAGGTTGGTGGAACAATATTTATTTTCAAAAAGCACTCGCGAATAATAATAAGATTCATAAAGACTTTGTTGGTGATGCGTTTTCCCAGGAGATGAAACAACAAGTCAAAGATTATATCAAATCAACCTTTGGCAAATTAGATTTAATCGTCTATTCCCTTGCTGCAGGCGCACGACAAAATCCTGCCACGGGTGAACTCGTACGTTCAAGTTTAAAAACGATTGGTGAACCGGCAACTGGTAAAACCATCGATATCGGCGACATGCAAATCAAAGATATCACCGTGACGCCAGCAACCGAACAAGAAATCAAAGACACCGTCTTTGTCATGGGCGGC
>Ga0247839_1008685_pt1 | contig 10535 bp, 10 predicted proteins | sample LaCruzMarch2015__6_FD_192405 | JGI IMG/M metagenome (GOLD analysis project Ga0247839, IMG submission 192405) | Freshwater microbial communities from meromictic Lake La Cruz, Castile-La Mancha, Spain - LaCruzMarch2015_16m | ecosystem: Environmental > Aquatic > Freshwater > Lake | place: Spain...
TGCCACCTTTAACCGCTGGAACATATGCAGCAACCGGTGCTGCAGCAGTTGGAAGTGTTAGCCCAAGTGCGGAAAGCTTTTCTTTAATAATCACGCAATTACTCTCTTCATATAAGCAACTAATTGATCGCCTCCGCCAGGGGCCGGAACGACTTGAATTAACTCCCAACCTTCTGAGCCCCATGTATCTAGGATCTGCTTTGTTGCATGAGTTAGTAATGGCACAGTCACATATTCATACTTCATTTTGTATTCCTTACTTTATTGAGAAAGTGCTGCTTTAACCAATGATGAAACCACACCACCATCAGCCTTACCAGCAATCTTAGGTTGCAAAACTTTCATTACTAACCCCATGCCAGCAGGCCCTGCAGCATTAGTTTCAGCAATTGCATCTGCTATTAATTTCTTGATGTCTGCCTCACTTAATTGCTCAGGTAGGTAGAGAGCAATAACTGCTGCCTCTTCTTTTTCCTTATTGGCAAGATCATCACGCTTTGCGTTTGTGTAAGCCTCAACAGCCTCACGGCGTTTTTTAGCCTCCCGGGATAAAACTGTAATTACTTCAGCATCAGTCAATACCTTTGCGCTCTTTCCCGCCACCTCTTCATTGGTAATTGCAGCAAGGAGCATTCTGATGGTGCCGCTTTTGACCGCGTCTTGAGAGCGAATCGCATCGGTTAAATCTGACTGTAGTTTTTCTTTTAGTCCCATAGCGGTATCTTCTCATGCCTATGGCATACAAAGTGCGCACCTCTACCCTACCCCTGCTCCCTAAGGGTGCTAAACCAATTAAAGTCCTGCATTTTTCAGATCTTCATCTGCACCCTAGAAATAAACGCGAGATTGCAGATATCAAAACTTTTATTGATCTAAAGCCAGATTTAGTTATTAGCACAGGTGATTTTCTAGCCCACAAAAATGGGGTTGATATCGCACTTAACGCACTAGATGAGCTCCTTGATCTACCAGGCTTATTTGTCTTTGGTTCTAATGATTACTACGCACCAAGTTTTAAAAATCCATTTTCTTATCTAAGAAAAGATAATGGGGAGCGCAAATTAGGTGACAAATTGCCATGGCAGAGATTACAAAAACAGTTAACAAAACGAGGATGGAAAGATTTAAATCACAATAAAGTTAAGTTAAAGGTAAATGGGGTTTTAATTGAAGCACGCGGTACAGATGATGCCCACTTAGAGTTAGATGATTATCGAAAGGTTGAAGGAAGAGTGAGTAAAACTGCAGATATTGCAATTGGTGTAACTCACGCGCCATACGAACGAGTCCTGGCAGGGATGGCACAAGATAAATTAGATTTAATCTTTGCAGGTCATACTCATGGTGGTCAGATTAGATTACCTTGGCTGGGGGGGAGTAAATCACTTACTACAAATTGTGATTTAGAAAATTGGCGATCTCGTGGAGTTACCAAGGTAAATGATGAACCTTGGCTTAATGTCTCAGCTGGTATGGGTATGAGCCCTTTTGCGCCAATTAGACTAGCTTGCCCACCTGAAGTCTCTCTAATTACATTAACTGCTTAAGGTAGGCTTTAATGATGAATCTAATTTCAAATAAATTACATCGCCTATATTTAGTAATTACTCTCCTTTTAGTAATTCCCGATACCTTTTATTGGTACACACTTAATGACTACTCCAACTACCAAGATGCCTTTACTGCCATTACTAGCTCAACTGGTCTTACCTGGTTAATCGTTAGCTACTTAGCGCTATTTTTTGCAATATTTGCTCAAAATCTTGAGATGCGAGCTTTTTTAACTGTTGCCGCCTTTGCCACACGAATTTTCTTCCTGGTTTGGCTAACTGATATCTGGCGTTCAAATGAGGTTGGCTTTGCCCAGGTAATTAAGAATGTTTTTGTTAAAACTGGTGAGGCTCCATATGTTGAAGCCTTTGCAACCGTTGCACTGATTCCGATGGTTTTAGCCTTAATTGTCCAAAAAACTCAGGTTGCAAACCTTCTTACTGGTTTAGTTAATTTCCTTAAAGCTCCATCTAATAAAACGCACCGGGTTGTCTTTTACACAGCTTCAGCAACAATTTATCTTCTAGCACTTATTGGAATGGTTAGATCACTATTAGATAATTATGATTTAGCCGCCTCTGATCTGCCAGCAGGTGTATCTCAGAGTTTAATTTGGTTAGTTGTATTGGGTGTTATTCAAATTGCTTTGAAGTTACTTATTCTAGGACTTGGACTACTTGCTTGCCTTTGGGCATGGATTAGTTGGCAGGCAGATATCAAAACCGTTCTTGGCCATATGAAGGATTTTAAGTTATCTGAGTACCTAACTAGAAAAGTTGCCTCCTACCTATACACCTTCTACTTTGTATTTATCATTGGTTTAGCAGCTGTTGGTATTCCAATTTATGCCTCAACTACTTATGGCATAAATCAAGATTATGCAGCATTTCCAATGGTGGCATTAGCTGGAGTAATTGTTACTTTCTTAGTAATTCTTGCAATCCGCTTGGTATTTGAGTTAGCGGTTGCAGTGGTTCATATTGCTGAAAACACAAAAAGTGGATTAAGGAAGTAAATTACTTTGATTTTGATTTAGACTTTTCTAAATCAGCATCCACCATTAACTTTGCTAACTCTTCCCAGTGTGTCTTCGCCTTCCATCCAAGTACTTTTTCAGCCTTTGATGGGTCACCAATTAACGCGTCAACCTCAGTTGGTCTCTTATAACGCTTATCTACTTCAACGTGATCTTTGTAATTAAGTCCTACATGTTCGAAGGCAGCCTGAGCAAAATCTTTAACAGTGGCGCCAACCCCGGTAGCAACTACATAATCACCAGGCTTCTCTTGCTGAAGCATTAACCACATTGATTCGACATACTCTTTCGCATATCCCCAGTCACGCACAGCGTCTAAATTACCTAGGTATAACTTGTCTTTGCTGCCGGTAGCAATCTTGGCAACAGCCCTAGTTATCTTCCTGGTAACAAATGTTTCACCTCGACGTGGTGATTCATGGTTAAACAAAATTCCATTTGTCGCATGCACGCCATACGCTTCGCGGTAATTAACTGTTGACCAGTAAGCCATTAACTTTGCTGCCGCATATGGGCTTCTTGGCCTAAATACTGAATCCTCATTTTGTGGCGGTGGAGTTGATCCATAAAGCTCACTGGTACTTGCTTGGTAGTAACGACATTTAATTCCTGATGCCCTGATTGATTCAAGAAGTGCCACAGCGCCCACCGCATCAACTTGGGCTGTGTATTGAGGCATAGTGAATGAGACTTGAACATGGGATTGTGCACCCAAGTTATAAACTTCAGTTGGCTGAATCTGGTGGATTAAATTAGTCATATTTACACCATCAGTTAAATCACCATAATGCAGAATTAATTTTGGATTTGGCGTGTGAGGATCTTGGTAGATGTGATCGATACGTCCAGTGTTAAAGGAACTAGAGCGTCGGATGAGTCCGTGAACTTCATATCCTTTACTTAAGAGGAGTTCGCATAAATAGGAACCGTCTTGTCCGGTTACGCCAGTAATTAATGCGACTTTAGCCACCAATGTGCTCCTTTTCAAAATTTAACAATAATAAGTATACACGCTTAATTTCTTCTGTTACGTCAAAGTGATGATTCCCAATAAAGAAACCGTTGGTGTGCACCAAATCCGCATTACCTAAAAGAGGTAGTGGATTATACTTCAAATGTTTCATAACTGGATTTAGCGTAAAATTCCCAGCCACAATTGGCCTCGTTACTACTCCGTTTAATTCTAGAAGTTCTACTAATTTATTTCTCAAACCTGAAAGCTTACCGTTTAAAATTATCGAAAATCCAAACCAAGAAGACGATCCGTTCTCCTCCTGAACCGAATAATTGGATAAAGTTTTCATTAGCTGGACGAATAAATCAGCATTTCTCTTTCTATTTTCTAAGAATTTCGGAAATTTCCTCATTTGAATTTTGCCAATTGCTCCTGATAACTCAATTGGCCTTAAGTTATAACCTGGCAGAACAAATCTGAATAGATCATCCCATTCATTATTCGACAACGGATGAACAGAATTATCTGAATCTAGGCCCCTGGTCCAACCGTGTGCTCTAATTGAAATTAAGGTTTCCATTAGCTCTTTTGAATTAGTATTCACCATCCCTCCTTCCATTGTACAAATATGATGGCTATAAAAAAATGAGTGGGAGCTCATATCTCCAAAAGAACCAGCCATCCGACCATTTATTGAAGCGCCTAAAGATTCGCAATTATCTTCGATCAAATATAGATTGTGCTTTTTTGCTAGTGCTTCTAAATATATTAAATCTGAGGGATTTCCTAGCAAATTTACCGCTGTTATGGCTCTAGTTTTTTCTGTAATTCTAGCTTCTACTAAATTTACATCAATATTTAGTGTTTTTAAATCAATATCAACAAAATCCAGTACATACCCTGATTGATTTATCGGATAATAAGTTGTGCTCCAAGAAACTGCTGGCACAATGATATGGTCTCCATCTTTCATCTTTGAATTGGAAACATATTTTAAAGCTGTAAACATCGCTAAATTTGCTGAAGACCCGCTATTAAACATAACTGCATACTTGGCACCAATGTACTTAGCAAATACCTGTTCAAAGTCTCTGACCTCTTGACCCATAGTCAATTTCCCAGACTGTAAGATTTTGGTCGAAACAGCAATTTCTTCTTCGTCCCATGTGCTAGAGGCAAGCCCATACATTTTATTTACCAAATCCGTTCTCCCAACACCATTGAATAGTTTGCTTGATTCCAGAGTCAAGGTCAATTTCTGGCTGCCAGCCCAATTTTGAAATCTTGTTAATGTCTAAGACTTTTCTCGGCGTTCCGTCTGGTCGGTCTTTATCCCAATGTATTTTGCCAGTAAATCCAACATAGTTTGAGATTTTTTCTGCCAGATCTTTAATTGATATTTCAATACCGGAGCCCACATTTATGTGCTGAATGTCGTCGTAACTGGCATTACAAATCAGAACTGCTTTGGCTAGATCATCAACATGCAAGAATTCTCTTAGTGGTGCACCAGATCCCCACAAATATACCTTTGGCAGGTTATTAACCTTAGCTTCAATGAACTTTCTTATTAGAACCGGCAGTACATGACCATTTTCTAAATTGAAATTATCGTAGGGGCCATAAAGATTTGTCGGCATAATCGAAATCCATTTATGTCCATATTCTTTTCTATAGGACTTGATTAATTCAATGCCAGCAATTTTAGCAATTGCATACGCTGAGTTAGTCTGCTCTAATTCACCAGTCAACAAGAAATCTTCTTTTATTGGTTGTTGGCAATTCCTTGGATAAATACAGCTAGAACCTAGGAATATGAATTTGGCAACTTTGGCTTCATGGGCTGCATCCATAAGATTTGATTGAATTTGTAAATTTTGCGATAAAAACTCTACTGGACTCGCACTGTTGCCCCCTATCCCCCCTACTTTTGCTGCAGCGTCAATGATTACCGTCGGCTTTAGATTGTTGATAAAATCAAAAGTGTTCTTACGTTCCAATAAATTCAAGTCTTTGCTCGAAATTCCAATAACATTACTTTCTACCCGCCTTAGCTCTCGAACAATTGCGGAGCCAACTAAACCAGATGCACCAGCGACAAGATATTTCATTGGATAATACTATCTATGAGTAGTTGTGAATTCGTTCGCAACTAGCTCAGCGATTTGCGCTGCATTAAGTGCAGCTCCTTTTCGTAAATTATCTCCGCAAACAAATAGATCTAACGCATTTGGATCATCAAGTGATTTTCTAACCCGACCTACCCAAGTTGGATCACTACCAACAACATCAGCTGGGGTTGGAAACTTATAGTTTTCTGGATCATCAACTAACTCAACACCTGCTGCATTTCTTAGTACCTCTTGAGCTACTGAGCGTGAGACTTCCTTATCAAAAATTGCATGCACGGCAAGGGAGTGGGTAGTTAGCACCGGAACACGAACACAGGTGGCAGAAACCTTAAGGTTTGCAAGACCTAATATCTTCCTAGATTCATTTCTTACTTTTAACTCCTCAGATGAGTAACCGTCTTCTTTTAATGAACCTGCCCAAGGAATCACATTAAGTGCAAGTGGATCTGAAAAGGGACCAAAATTTTTAACAACTTTTCTAATATCTCCTGCTTCATTGCCTAAACTTTTGTTTGCAACTAAATTTATTTGCTCTCGCAAAATATCTAAGCCACCTTGTCCAGCACCGGAAGCAGCCTGGTAGGAGGCAACAACTAATTCTTTTAATCCATATTGTTTGTGCAAAGCTCCCATAGCAACAATCATGGAAAGGGTTGTGCAGTTCGGATTAGAGATAATTCCTTTTGGTCGATTCTTTATCTCCTGTGGATTTACTTCTGGCACAACTAATGGCACATCTTTATCCATTCGAAACGCACCAGAGTTATCAACTACAACAGCTCCGTTGCTTGCAGCAATTGGCGCCCACTCTTTAGAAACTTCATCTGGCACATCAAACATTGCAATATCAATTCCCTCAAATGCCTCAGGAGAAAGTGCAAAAACTGTTAACTCTTCACCACGACAGGTAAGTTTTTTGCCAGCACTTTTTGCAGATGCAATTAACCTGATCTCACCATAAACATTTTCTCGTTTCGATAAAATATCAAGCATTACTGTGCCAACAGCTCCGGTCGCACCAACTACAGCAAGGGAAGGTTTTTTACTCATCGGCCACTTCCTCCATAAACAACAGCTTCAATTTGATCTGCATCTAAATCAAAAGCTGTGTGAGCTGCTTTAACACCTTTTTCTAAATCAGAGCTTCTGCAAACAATTGAGATTCGAATCTCTGATGTTGAAATCATTTCAATATTTACGCCAGCTTCAGAAAGGCAAGCAAAGAAGGTTGCAGTTACTCCTGGATGACTTCGCATACCAGCGCCAATCAATGACAGTTTACCTATCTGATCATCATATTGAATTGAAGCAAAACCAATCTCACCTTGAATTCGCTTTAAAACAGCGGTCGCATTAGCACCTTCTGTTTTCGGTAGCGTAAAAGATATATCTGTTAAGCCAGTTGCAGCCGCTGAAACATTCTGCACAATCATATCGATGTTTATGTCGGCGTCAGCGATTGCTTGAAATATTGCAGCCGCCATACCTGCCCTATCTGGTACACCAACTATGGTCACCTTTGCCTCACTTTTATCATGAGCTATTCCTGCGATTATTGCTGCTTCCATTTCGCCCCCTTCTGGATGATCCTTAACCACCCAGGTTCCTTCTTTGTTGGTAAAAGATGATCTAACATGAATTGGTAGATCAAAACGCCGCGCGTACTCAATGCAACGTAGGTGTAAAACTTTGGCACCAGAGGCTGCTAGCTCTAACATCTCATCATATGTAACAGTTGATAATTTCTTAGCTGTTGGAACAACTCTTGGATCTGCTGAGAAAATTCCATCAACATCTGTATAGATCTCACAAACATCTGCTTCAAGTGCAGCAGCGAGTGCCACCGCAGTTGTATCAGAACCACCTCTACCTAAAGTTGTAATGTCATTTGTATCTTGTGAGACTCCTTGAAATCCTGCAACAATTGCAATCGCGCCTTCTTTAAGGGCTTCTTGAATTCTTCCTGGTGTCACATCAATAACCCTGGCCTTGCCATGAGTTGATGTTGTAATAATTCCAGCTTGAGAGCCAGTAAATGATCTTGCTTCATGACCTAAATTTGAAATTGCCATTGCAAGAAGTGCCATAGAGATTCGCTCACCTGCAGTTAACAACATATCTAACTCACGCCCATTAGGAAGTGGGGAAACTTGATTAGCCAAATCAATTAATTCATCAGTGGTATCTCCCATTGCAGAGACAACAACTACTACTTGGTGGCCAGATTTCTTGGTGGCAACGATGCGGCTTGCAACCCGCTTTAGCCCCTCAGCATCGGCCACCGATGAGCCACCAAACTTCTGCACGATTAAACCCATGGCTTAAGTGTGAAGGATGGGCTTGAGAATTTGGGAATTATCTCAAATATTAAGACGCTTAAACATCTTATATAATGAGATTAATCAATTATCGTAGGATCTGCGGCCCTCAAAAGCCCTGCCAAGGGTAATTTCATCGGCATATTCCAGATCTCCACCCACTGGAAGCCCTGAAGCAAGGCGGGAGACTTTGATCCCTAGAGGTTTGATCAGCCTAGTCAAATAGGTAGCCGTTGCCTCTCCTTCTAAATTTGGATCGGTAGCAATAATTATTTCACCAATTGTTGTTTCAGCTAATCGACTCATTAACTCTTTAATTCTTAAGTTCTCTGGTCCCACTCCATCAATTGGTGAGATTGCCCCACCTAATACATGGTAGGTACCCTTAAACTCTCTAGTTTTTTCAATTGCAAGCACATCTTTACTCTCTTCAACAACACAAATTGAGGTTTTATCTCTTCTTGGATCCCTGCATATCTTGCATAATTCTTCTTCTGAGATATTGCCGCATATTGAGCAAAACTTAACTCGCTCTTTAACTGTTTTAAGAACTTCAGCAAGACGAGTCACATCAACGCGATCTGATTGAATAATATGAAAAGCAATACGTTGGGCACTCTTTGGGCCAACACCAGGAAGACGTCCGAGTTCATCAATTAAGCCTTGAATTATTCCTTCATACATAAAGTATCAACTAAGTGAAAACTTAGTCTGACTCCTTAATAACTTTAGCGCCTAATTTACTTGCTAACAAATCAGCTCCAGTGAGCATATTGGCATCGGTTGGATCCTCATCACTTCTAGCCATAGTGGTGGTGGCAACTGAGGTATCAACGGTTGCAACTATCTTTCTTCTAACTCCTGCGACCTCTTCAAAGGCATCAGATAAAATCACATCACTCTCTGATCTAACAAATGAATCACGTGCTCCTGTGTTAACAATTCCTATGCTTATGCTCTCATCATCTACAGAGAGTATTTGCGCACTTGTTGCCAGTAGTGACCAGGTTAGACGTCGCTTGCCTTTAACATTTTCAATTACCTGCGGCCATAACCTGCGCAAGGTAGCAATGTCTGCAATACCACTTGGCTTGTGATTAGTTGGCTTGCTTTCCGCCTTAACGGGTTCAGTTTTAACTGCTGCTGCCGGTTTTACCTCAACTTTTGGTTCGGCCATAACAGTATTTTGAACTTGCTCACTCTTTGCAGCTTTAACCTCAACGGACGGTGCTGCACTAATTACTCCACGCTCTAACTTTTCAAGCCGAGCAGAAACAGCTGCATCATTTGCCTGCGGCAGCATCATCTGTCCACAAACTAAATCCAGAATCAATCTAGGTGGTGTTGCACCCCGCATCTGAGTCAACCCATTCGCGAGCAGATCTGCTGATCTAATTAGATTTGCAATACCAATTAACTTTGCCTGTGTTCGCATGCGGTCTAATTGATCCGTTGGAATCTGAACTAATACTTGTGAGTTATTCTCATCAACTGCGCCCACAATAATTAAATCCCGCAATCTCTCAAGTAGATCTTGTGCAAATCTTTTAGGATCCTGTCCTGATTCAACTACGCGGTCTACTGTGTTAAATAGGGAGGCTGAATCTGATGCAGCAAGTGAATCAATTGCTTCATCCAGTAGAGCTGAATCGGTATAACCAAGGAGAGCCACTGCAATCTCATAGGTAACACCATCGCTACCTGCACCAGCTAGTAATTGGCCAAGGATTGATTGCGCATCTCGAACTGATCCACCGGACGCTCTAACAACTAATTGAATAACACCCTTTGCTACCTTAATACCTTCAGATTCACATACTTTTTCTAAGTGGATAGCTAGAATTGCTGGTGGGACTAATCTAAATGAATAGTGATGAGTTCTTGATCTAATTGTTGAAATTAACTTTTCAGGTTCTGTTGTGGCAAATATGAATAAAACGTGTGCTGGTGGCTCTTCAACTACTTTAAGCAAGGCGTTGGCTGCTCCTGGCCCTAATTGATGAGCCTCATCGATAATGTAAATCTTGTAGCGAGATTGAACTGGTGCAAAAAAAGCTTTATCACGTAAATCTCTTGCATCATCTACTAATCCATGTGTTGCTGCATCTAACTCAATAACATCCAATGAACCTGGTCCATTTGCAACTAAATCCTTACATGATTGACATACTCCACATGGGTTTGGCGTTGGTCCTTTTTCACAATTTAAAGATCTGGCCATAATTCTGGCACTTGATGTTTTTCCGCATCCTCTTGGTCCACTAAATAAATATGCGTGGTGTATTTGTCCTGAGGTTAAAGCATTACTTAGTGGAGTTGTCACATGCTCTTGACCAATAACATCTGCAAAAGTTGATGGGCGATATTTGCGGTATAGAGCTAATGACATTTATCGCCTCCTTTGCTTAATTAATTTAAAACTCTTGCAAAAAATAGGACCCCCCGTACACCCACTAGAGCGCACCTACCCTTGCTGCATTCCTGCCCTGGGGGAGTTCGGCACGTTAATGCCGCACGGGGGATCTAACGGTAAATCTTAGTCA
>Ga0247839_1008688_pt1 | contig 10532 bp, 11 predicted proteins | sample LaCruzMarch2015__6_FD_192405 | JGI IMG/M metagenome (GOLD analysis project Ga0247839, IMG submission 192405) | Freshwater microbial communities from meromictic Lake La Cruz, Castile-La Mancha, Spain - LaCruzMarch2015_16m | ecosystem: Environmental > Aquatic > Freshwater > Lake | place: Spain...
TCAATGACGCGCGGCTTGCCGCCTTCCATCACGGCAACGCAAGAGTTTGTTGTACCTAAGTCAATACCAATAATTTTACCCATTTTAATTTTCCTTTTTTAAAATCTAATTAACCACCGATAAACGCAGATAAAAACGGATTACGTTCATTGCATTTATTCGGTCTAAATTTTTAACCTTGTGTGTAATATGGAGTTAAGGTTTTTAATTTCAAGTGTTTTTTATTTAGCCACCATCACCAAGGCAGGTCTCAGCACGCGGTCATTCAAGGCGTAGCCTTTTTGCAATACGTTAAATACGGTGTTTGGCTCGCCACTATTTTCTTGCATTGAAATGGCTTGATGCTTGTTAGGGTCGAATTTTTCGCCTAGGGGGTTGATTTCTGCAATGTTAAATTTATCAAACACTGCCGCCAATTGATTGGTGGTGAGCTGCACACCATCTTTATAGCTTTGCACATCGGTCGCTTCAATCGACAAGGCAGCATCTAAGCTATCTTTTACTGCTAATAATTCATTTGAGAATTTTTCCAAAGCAAATTTACGTGCTTTATCAATATCATCCATCGCACGGCGGCGAATATTTTCACCTTCAGCTTTGATATATAAAACAGCCGCCTGTGCTTCTGCTAGTTGCGCTTCTAGCTCCGTAATGCGTGCCTCAGGTGTGACACCATTTTCTGGTAAGTTATATTCAAATTGTATGTTGTTGTCTGGTGTGTCTAGTGTGTTTTCAGTCATGAAGAATTCCTAATTATTTAGAACAGCAAAATGAAACATGGGGGCGAGTTAAAAAATCTCAAGTAAATTTTTTAAATGGCTTGATTAGGAGCGCAATAAATTGTGATTCAACCAAAATATCGGGCATTATTTAGGTGTGGTTATATGAAATTTAAGGTGTTGGTGGTAGTTGGTGACGTACTTTATAACGGTCATACATCCACAAATATTGTGCAGGGCATTGTGCAATAGTGTATTCAATTTCTGCGTTAAGTAAGGCAGGCGTTTTGATGCCACCTGCTGCAATTGACCGAATATGAATATTGTAGCCACGCCCATAACTTAAGCGTTCACCAAAGGCCATGAATACTTGCGCACCAGTCTTTTCAGCCAGTTTTGAGGCTAGGGTCATGGTGTAGGCGGGGCGGCCAAAAAACGGCGCCCATTCGCCCTCGCCTGCTAGTGGTGCTTGGTCAGGCAATATGCCAATTGCCTCTCCACGTTTAAGTGCTTGCAAAAGCTGCTTCACCCCTTGAGCATTGGCGGGCGCAAGCGTAATCCCCCCACGTTCACGACCCTTTGAAATTAAAGGCAATAACCACGTTTGGCGCGGCGGACGGTACAGCACCGCCATTGGGTGGTGCGCACCGTAATAAAGTGAGGTGATTTCAAAACAACCCAAATGTGGCGTTAGAAAAATGATGCCTTTACCCGCTTTTAAACCTGATTCAACATGCTCCCAGCCATAGATATTTTTTACCCAATTAAGCACCTTCGCTTGAGGTTTTAACCATATAGCAAAAGTTTCAAATGCACTTTTACTATTTTCAATCGTACTTTTGAATAACAGCTTTTTAAGCTCAGCATCACTTTGTGTGAGCCCACTTTGTTTTAAATTACGCACTGCATGATCACGATGGTCACGGTTGAATAAATAGCTAATCAAGCCAAGTGTTATACCCAGAGCATGGATAACAGGCAAAGATAAAAATTGAAGTAATTTCAATAGCCTAATTGCTAATCTCGTGATGTTTTTTTTAAGCAATAATTTGGACATATTGGTTATGCTAAATTAGGTTGTGAGGCGATAGTTTTGGATGCCATCAACCGATTGAGTGCTGAAATGCAATCTACAGCACTTGGTAAAGCGGGCTTCCCACCTATGGTGATTGCACAACCTTGCGGTGAGGGTGCCGCCCCTGCTTGCCATAAGTATGTGTCAGTAAAAATAGCCAAAGTGGGAATATTCAATGCCACCGCAATATGCGTAAGCCCTGTATCTAAGCCTATACATGCCTGTGTGTGGCGCATTAAGCTGGCGAGTTGAATGATGCTAAGTTTGGGTAAAACTAAGGCATTTTTTAGTGAATTGGCAATGGTTTCTGCACGTAGTTTTTCAGGCACACTTCCCCAAGGGAGTGCTAGCGCATAACCTTGTGCATTTAGGTTCTGCCCTAAAGCAATCCAATGCTCGTTTGGCCAATGCTTGGCATCCCTTGCGCTGCTGTGGAACAGCATAATGCAATTGTCTGGCAACAATGCAGCTAAGTGAGGGTCAACTTCAGCGTTAAATTGCATGTCGTAGTGAATGTTATTGTCATCCACCGCATAATTTAACGCTAACGCACCTATTAAGCGGTTGCGTGCAATTGCGTGTAAATTACGCGGAATATCTAGCGGATGATGCACCAAGTACCCCGCCAGCCCTTCGCGTGCAGTATTGGTATCTTGCCCAAAACTCGCGCCGCGCGCCAGCTTGGCAATAAATGCGCTTTTAATTAAACCCTGGGTATCTAAAATTGCATCGTAATGAAACTGCTGCAAATTCTTTTTGAATTTAAAAAATTCAAGCCAAGTATTTTTTGAGAATAAGACTTTTTTCCAACGTCGCATTCCCACAGGAATTACCTGATTAACTAGCGGATTTAACCTAGCCAACTCTACAAAAGCTTCCTCTACCCCCCAATCTATGATTGCCTCAGGGTAATGTTGCTTAATGTCATGCACCAGAGGCATATTATGAATAATATCGCCCATAGACGACATTTTGACTAAGAGGATGCGCATATCGGGATGGTCTTGCGAGGGTTTGTATTTTTTTTAGAATTTTCTAGCAGTGTATTAAGTGCATCAATCACGCGATCTGCGGATAACGCATCTAAGCAGCGGCTATGGCTGTTGTTATGGTCATTGCAACCCGCTTTATGGCAGGGAACACATTCACCTAAACCTTGCAATAGCATCACATTATTCACCTGCTGATATTGGCTGGAATAACGCTGCCAAGGGCTTTTCTTATCATGATAACCTTTCGGCCATGGCCCCCATTTTACAGGGTTAGTTGGGCCGAATAGGGCAAGGGTAGGCGTACCACAGGCAGCCGCAAGATGGGTCATTGCGGTGTCCATCCCGACGTAGGCTTTGGCAGAACGTAACAAATAAGCGGCATCTGAGAAGCTTGCTTTTCCTGCCAAGTTAATTATCATAAAGGGGAAAGATTTAGCAAGTTCTTGGCAGTAAGCAAGTTCATTGGCAGCATTGCCGCCAGAGATAATTACATGTAAACCAAGCGAATGAAAATGTGAGATTAGTGATTGCCAGCCGTGTAATGTCCATAGTTTGTACTGCCACATTGGGTATGGGTGAATGATTACATAGTTCAAGTTTTTAGTATCAAGATTAAAGTGATTTAGTAAGAAATCTTTTGATTCTTTACTGTTAGGTGGAGTGATATCGTAACTTAGGTTTAACCCTATGCATTCAGCTAGCAGAAGGTTTTGTGTGACAGTGTGGGTATCGCAGTCATTTAATAATATTTGCCATGCTGCACATGATAGTTTTTTCCACCATTGATGGCTTCGCACCTCAGGTATCAATCCAATGCGATGCTTGGCTGCAATTAATGCATAAATGTGCGGTCTATCTCCAGCTTGTGTTGTGATTGCTAAGTCATATTTTTTGAAAATACATTGTATAGATTGTTTGTATTCATTAAAGGTTGGTTTGTGGCTGACCTCAATAGTCTTATTTATATAAGGATTGCCTTCTAATATACCTTCATTTCCCTTAAAAACTAATACATCAATTATTGCTTCTGGATAGTGATTGCATAAAGTGTGTATCAGTGGGGTCGTTAGTAACAGATCGCCAATCTGCCTTGTTGAAATTAGCAGAATATTTTTAGGCGTTGGAATAGTATTTTTTTTTGAAGTGGATAAATGCATGCTGAGGATTTTTATATTTTTGGATTAAATCAAATATATTGATTGAGTCCAACGTCTGAGATAGTTACGTTGTCTGCGATACGAGATTTTAAACGCTGAAAATTCTCAGCTTCATTTAATCGACTACTTTCTTGATGCCATAAATGTAAAACTGGTAGAGAAAATTGACCATCTTTGCGCTTTACACCAATTTTTAATAAACGTACAGCAAGATCTGCATCCTCATGCCCCCAGCCTTGAAAAGCTTCATCAAAGCCATTGATTGAAATAAAATCTTTTCGCCAAACAGCCAAATTAAATGTACGAATACCTTTCCAGCGAGAGCTACGTAGTTTTCGCAAGGAAATGTTGGGTAGTATAATGAGAGGAAAAATTCGATTAACTTGTTTGTCTAGGCGAGACTTTATCCATGAGAATATATTCCAACTTAATGGAGCTACATTTTTTTGCTCAATATCTCTTGTAAAAGTTTTATTACAAAGTATGCGGCTACCAATCACCATCCAGCCATGCTCTTGAAGTGCAATATGATTTTTAACAAAATTGCGAAATACTAAACAATCACCATCTAGAAAAATTAAATAATCACCAATTGATGCAGCGACCGCTCTATTGCGAGCACCTGCAGCACGAAAACCATTGTCTGATTGCCATACATGTTTTAATGGGCATGGCATAAGTGATTGCCATGAGTTAATGAGTAAGGCTGTGTCTGAGTCTGAACCATCATCAGCAATGATAATTTCTGTAGGAAGTATTGATTGATTGGCTAAACTTGCTAAAACACGGTCTAGTGCAAGCGGACGATTGTAGGTAGTGATTATAATCGAAACTAGCATGTTGATTAATTTTTGGTCTGGTTGTTCTCATGTAAATACATGAGCTTCACATAGCGATAATAGACACCTTCTGCGTTTGAAACAGATAGCATAAAGCCCTCTCTGCCATCAAGAAAACCTGCTTGAAAAAAGTAAGTTCGGATGAATGCCCACAAGGCGTGCCGTATTGCGATGCCAAGGCTACTTTTTTTACCACGATTCAGGTTTTGCAGTGCCCCAGCACTTGAGTAATGATTGATTTTATTTAGCACTTCTTCTAAGTTGGTAAATGCGAAATGTATTAGTGGCTGTTTAAGCTTGCCAATATTGCCGTTAATTATTAAATTCTCATGCACAATATTGTTGCTGAAACTACCAAAACCTCTACGGAAAAGGCGTATGACGTAATCTGGAAACCAACCACTATGCTTCATAAAACGACCACAATAGTTTGAGCTACGAGGTATATTGAAGGCCACATTATTGTGTGAATTTTTCATTGCAGACTCAAGTTCTAAACGTAGCGCAGGTGTTACGCGTTCGTCGGCATCAAGCGACAGAACCCAATCCTTTGAGGTATAACCTAGTGCGCGATTTTTTTGAATGCCAAAACCTTGCCAGTCTGAAGATGTATATACATGCTGAGTATACTCACGTGCAATGTTAGTTGTTTCATCTGTACTACCAGAATCTAACACGATAATTTCATCCGCCCATGCAATGGATTCTAGGCAATTACGCATATTATGGGCTTCGTTTTTGGTTATAATTATTACTGAAAGCATTATGCTAGATCTTTAAAGTATAGAATGATTGGTAAATCATTGATTTACCAGCCCAACTGGCAAGCCTATATTTTTTTTGAGTCAAAAACTGATTAATTTCACTACACAGTAACGCCTCCAAACCATTAGCGACCGCCCATATTTCTATACAAATAAATTCAGGCCTGTACTTGTTGAAATCTAAACCCTTTAGAACTTTTAAATCAACACCCTCGGCATCAATGTTAAGGAGTTCGAAATTTTCCGGAGCATTTAATGTGTCAAGAATTTCAGTGAGTGTTCTAGATGTGATTGTGCCAACTTCTTTGAAATTATCACCTTTAGCCTGAGGGTTTATAGTTGCCAAAACTGAGAAATTATTGGGAGAGTAGATGGTAACGACTTCTGGTTTATCACTAACAGCCGCAAGAATGCATTTGTCTCGCCATCTGAGTAGCTTACATGCATATATTTTTGTTGGCTCTAGATCAATTAGGATGCCATTCCAACCTTTTTTTTTGTAGAAGTAGAATGTATTTGATCCACGTTTAGGATGGTGGCAACCGACATCCACATAGTAACCTGATATTTTTACATGAGAAAGAAGATACCTTAGTACCATGTCTTCACCACATTGTGAGTAAGATACATTGGCTTTTGTTGGGCTAATATAAGCCCTATAAAGGATTGTGAGAATTTCTTTAATATTTAGCATGGTTTTATATTTTCGCATGATTTACATCGGGTGAGCTTTCATTAGCAAGCATAGCACCCATTAGTGTGTATATAAAAACACCTTCAGAGAATGTAGAGAAATGTGAGTTAGCAAGGCTGGTAGCCATCCACGCTGCGAGTACTCCTAGCCCTAGTATTCGATATGGGGCTGATGCTTTTTGTCGTAAGCTTGATGCTAAGAAGGCTAAAAAGGCTAATAAACCTAATAAGCCATGTTCCGTAGCAATCTTTAAGAATTGATTATGAGGATCGCTGGTAATGGTGGCAGCAATACCAGTTTGACCTGCAATCTGATTTTTGTAAGCTGTTTCAAAAGCCCCTGTTCCATAACCAATGAGTGGTTTTTTTGCAATCATTTCTAATGTATTTTTCCAGAAATACATGCGAATTCCCATTGAAGTTACCTCTGTTGCGGCTTTATAGTGTTGAAGCTCGTTAAATGCCTGTGCAATTCGCTGGTGTGAGCTTGGCGTAGCTAGCGTTGCGCTAACTACGGCCAACGAAACAAGGGTAATGCTAATAGATTTGACTGTAGTTTTACGACTTGAAATTAACAGACCTATAATTATTGATGCACTACAAACAATAAGCACGATGTAACCACTACGGCCATTGGTTATAAAGGCGATATTGGCAATCATTAAGATGCTAGTTGTGACTAAAGCTAAGCGAAAATTGATTGAGAGTTTAGATAAGGATATTGCTAGTGTTGCAGCAGAAAATGCTGCCACGGCAAATATCATGCCTTGTGTTGCATGGTTACGCAGAGTAATTCCAAGCACATGTTCTGGTACAGGAAAGTAAATGTGAGTGATTACGCCAATATACGACAAAAGACAAAAGATTGAGGCTGCTGTAATTAGTGATATAACCAGACGAAATTTCCACTTAGTCTCATCGAACAGGGCTACGGCTAAAGGCAATAATAAAATTTTTCGCCATCCACTCAACATGCCAATAGCCTCTTTATGGTCACCAATACTATAAAGCACACCAATGCCAATAATAATATAGAAAAAGATTGCTCCTATCACCATTGGTTGCTTGGATGTACTGATTATACGTTGGCGTAATTCAGCAGAAGAAACTAGGGTTATGACTAATAATAGCTCTGCCAAGTTGGTGATGGCTGGTGAGAACATTAGTGCAATCAGAATGAATATAACAAGATAACGGGCTATATTGAGAGCGTTGGAGGTGAAGCGAAACATCATGAGTTTATTTCCTTCTAGATGGATGGTTAGTTTGAACTGATGTTTTTTAAAAGGCTTGCTTTGAGTCTGACTATGTAACGGCGCAATTGTTGACGACGAAATTTATTCCAATTGTTTCTTGCAATTGTGAATAGTCGGCTGTGTTTTTGACGGTGGTCATCAAGCATGCTATCAAATAGTCCCGTTGTGCTGCCTTGCTTGACAATTGCCCGGGTAAGCCAGTAATGAGGCGTATTAGATTCTTGGTCAATATGGCGAATTAGGTGATCGGCTGGTAGCGTAACTTTATTGTTTTCTAGCCATGTTAGACGCCTTTGGATAGAGCATAAGTCACTAACATAACCCTCTGCGGTTGACATGGGTAAGGCAATTAGGGGGCCGGGCTCAAGGAAGTAGAAGTCTGGAACTTTGACATCTGATCCACCGAGAAATACTAACCAGCCATCTTTGAGTTTTTCTGTAGCAGTCATTGCTTCATCGAAGCGATCGATAAAATCATCAAACAAAATTGCATCATCTTCAAGAACTAAAATTTTACTATAATTCTTTGAAGCAGCCTTATGCCAAACAGCGATGTTTTTTAATACAAGAGATTGATGGGTATTTTTTAGATTGGACTGACTGAAGGTATTTTCTATGGTGTCATTGGTAAGCTCATTAGCGTCATGTTCAAACATGAATTCAAAGGTAATGTTGTATTTTTCTAACTCTTGTTTAATGTGATGAATCCTGCTGTCAAATGATTTTACAGATAGTACGTAGACTGCTTCGACCCATTGATTGACTGCTTTTCTTGTTTGATTCGTCATGGAGTTTTTCATGTTGATAAATTTTTGTATGGAAGTATCATTTTTTTAGTTGATAACTGTTAGATTGCAAGTGAGTTAATGTGGGGCAATATTTTTTAATTTTTTAGCCTGTTGACCTACACAGCTTTGTAACTGACTATCCTTAGATTGAGTGCTAGTGATAAGTATCCAAAAATTTTAAAATCCTTCTTAATTTGTGCAACTATACGGCTTGCAAGTGTCACTCCACCTACCTTAAAATAATAGCTCCCAATTTCGCTCAGATCCTCTTTGGCAGAATCGGTTAACTTAACTTGCATATCGCGCTTCTAATTCAGCAAAAATATCCTCCGCATCATGCCAAACAGTATTGGGATCATCAGCCTCTTTAATACGTGCTTCAAGCATGCGCTTAATATCTGCTGCCTCATGCACCTCGCGCATAGCTAAGGCTCTATCTGGTCTAGCAGGACGATTAAACTCACGTTCATTCGGTCGCCAATCAGCCACAGAAAACCGCCCACCCTGTAAGCCTAGATCTCGGATAATTTCAAAAGCTTTAATTGGATTAGCAAAATGTCGAACTTCTTTACTAACCGAAGTAATCAATATAGCAAGACCATTACGGGTTTCAAATTCGATTGCAAAAGAGCTACCTGTTGGTTTTAAATTGGCATTCAACACACCGCCTGACAGTGCAGCGGAGCGTGCTTCACTAAGAGTAAATGTTTTCATGGCATATCCTATTGTTAAAAATCTACGGTTAATTGTAAATCGTTAATATGTAGAGTGCAAATACTTACGTACTCATTCACTCACTTTAATATTACATGCCTATGAACTACACCTGTAGGAGCGGCGCCTCGCCGCTCCTACTTGGGGTTTCCTGTGTCACTTAAACTGAGAATTGTATAGAGGCATGTAATATTATTCAGCTTTGGCTGACTTAAAGTATAGAGCTAATACATTTGACCTATGCGCTGGTATTTAGGATAATCAAGGCAGTCGATAACTCTAGCAGGTCTTATATAAAATGAAGCAATCTCACATAGAAGTCACCGAGCGTATCATTGAGGTGAGTCGCCCAACACGTACGGCGTATTTGCAGCGTTTGGATGAAATTGCTAATCGCCAACGCGGAGCTGAGCGTTTAGGTTGCGCGAACGTAGCTCATGCTTTTGCGGCAATGCCGAGCAATGATAAGCTGCGTGTAGTGGCTGAGAAGGCGCCGAATATTGGCATTGTCACAGCTTATAACGAAATGCTTTCTGCGCATCAGCCTTATGTGCATTACCCTGATATTATTCGTGATGAAGCGCGTAAATATGGCGCAACGGTGCAAGTGGCAGGCGGTGTGCCCGCTATGTGTGATGGCATTACGCAGGGTGAGCCTGGTATGGAGATGTCCTTATTTAGCCGTGATGTGATTGCCATGAGTACGGCTATTGCGCTTTCGCATGATGTGTTTGATGCGGCGATGTTGCTTGGCGTGTGCGATAAAATTGTGCCAGGTTTGCTAATTGGCGCATTAAAATTTGGGCATTTGCCTTGTATTTTTGTGCCAGCAGGGCCTATGAGTACAGGTTTAGATAACACAGCGAAATCTAAAGTGCGTGAAAAATACGCGCAGGGCTTGGTGGGTCGCCCAGAATTATTGGCTTCAGAATCTGCAGCTTATCACGGTGCAGGTACTTGCACTTTCTACGGGACGGCTAACAGCAACCAAATGTTGTTAGAGGCAATGGGCTTGCACGTACCAGGAGCGGCGTTTATTCACCCAGCAGATGGTTTGCGTGAAGATTTAACGCGCGAAGCTGTAAAGCTGGTGTTAGAGATGACAAAACCACAAAACTTCACGCCGATTGGTCGATTGGTGGATGAGCATGTGATTGTGAATGCGATGGTGGCTTTATTAGCGACTGGCGGCTCAACCAACCACCTAATCCATTGGGTAGCCGTTGCACGCGCGGCAGGTATTATTATTGATTGGACAGATTTTTATCACTTAGCCAAAACTACGCCGTTATTAGCGAGTGTTTACCCAAATGGCAAGGCGGATGTCAATGAATTTCAAACTGCAGGCGGTCCTGGTTTTGTGATTCGTGAATTGATTGAGGGTGGTTATATGCACCCTGATGTATTCACCGTGACCAAAGGCGGCTTGCACGATTTTGGCAAAAAACCAGTCAAAGAAGAGGGTAAATTGGTATGGAAAGCCTTCCCAGCGGAAAGTGGCGATGAAACCATTGTGCGTACAGTAGGGCATCCAT
>Ga0247839_1008689_pt1 | contig 10532 bp, 7 predicted proteins | sample LaCruzMarch2015__6_FD_192405 | JGI IMG/M metagenome (GOLD analysis project Ga0247839, IMG submission 192405) | Freshwater microbial communities from meromictic Lake La Cruz, Castile-La Mancha, Spain - LaCruzMarch2015_16m | ecosystem: Environmental > Aquatic > Freshwater > Lake | place: Spain...
CACCATGTAGTTTACGATAAATTTAAAAACTTGTATTACCATCCATATTGGAAATACAATTCCATGTATATTTTAGAATATAGATTGCAAGGCATAGACACCATTTATAAACGCACTGAAAAGGTGGATTATATTATTGGCTCTGGCCAACATACCAACTCTCATTTGATGAATGTAAATGGTTTCATTTATCAATTGCCTTTAACTTGGTACACTCAATTGCAAAAATGGGATTTACCACCAGGATTCGAAAATGGTAATAACAGTCGTTTTAACCGCACCATTGAATTTGAGTGCATGAGTTGTCACAATGCATTTCCAAATGTAACCGATTTTACTGCAAATAAATTTACCGATATTCCCACCGGAATTGATTGCGAACGCTGTCATGGACCTGGAGAAGTGCATCTGAAAGAGAAAATTGCTAGGCAATTGGTTGATACAGCACATGAAATAGATTATACCATTGTTAATCCTAAAAAACTTTCTTGGGAACGCCAAATAGATGTTTGCCAGCGATGCCATTTACAAGGAAATGCCATATTAAAAGAAGGAAAAACCTTTATAGATTTTAAACCAGGAATGGTGTTAAGTGATTTTTGGGAAGTATATATGCCTAAATATAAAGGTCAGAACGATGAATTTATTATGGCTAGTCATGCGCAAAGGCTACAATTAAGTAAATGTTTTATTGAAAGTAATAAGCAAAATAAAACTGCGGGTAAAAACTTTGAAACCATGAATTTAACTTGTATTACTTGCCATAATCCGCATGTAAGTGTAAAAAAAACTGGTATGCAAATATTTAATAATGCTTGTATAAAATGTCATTCAAAAAGTAATCAAACTTTATGTTCCGAAACAGAAAAGAACAGAATGATTAAACAAAATGATTGTTCAAGTTGTCACATGCCTCGTTCGGGAACGTTAGATATTCCGCACGTTTCGGTTCATGATCATTGGATAAAGAAACCAACTAAGCAAAAAGAAATTGATAAAATAAAAGAGTTTGCAGGATTATATTGTATCAATAATTCAACTACAACAGATTTATCAAAAACCAAAGCTTTGATTAATTATGTAGAGAAATTCAATGGGGATAAAACAGCATTGACTAAAGCGAATGATTTAATAAAAAATCACACTGAAACAGATTGGTTAGCTGCGCAAATTCAATTGTATTTTTTACAAAATGACTTTGAATCGATTGTAAATAAAGCATCTTTTTTAAATGTAAACGAGCAAACAAATGCATGGCTTTGTTACCGAGTTGGTCAAGCTTTTTTAAGCAAAAATGATTTTGTAAGATCAGAATTATTTTTTGAAAAAGCAGTGTCGCTATCTCCGCAAAGCATTAATTTTATTGATAAGTTGGCGCAAGCAAAAATTATGTTGTATAAATTAGATGAGGCAATTTTATTGCTAAATAATAATTTAAAAACCAACAACAAGCAGGAGGGAAGCTATGTGAATTTGGGCTTTGCTTATGTGAAACAAAACAATATTTCGGCAGCCAAAAACAATTATAATAAAGCATTGGAATTAAACCCCGATAACGAACAGGCATTACTAAACTTAGCAGCAGTTTATAATTTAGAAAGTAACAAATCAGAAGCGATAAAATTATTGAAAAGGATTTTGGTGTTGAACCCTAAAAACGATGAAGTAAAGGGGTTAATTGCTAAATTGAATCCTTAATTTCAATATATTAGAATACAACTAATGTACTTTATAGTGAGGCACTAACGAGTTAATTCTAATAAGGAACATTTAAAATAGCTGTGGAAAAATTGAAATAATAATTTAGATTTTATTATGGAATTGTTGTTTTGTTGAATTTTTAATTTATTTTCGAATGCTAATCCATCAACAAATTACATGAACAAACTATTCTTTTTAACACTATTAAGTTTATTTTTTTTTAGTGCTTGCAGCAAAACAGAAACTAATACAGTTGTCAATAACGGAAACAATACAACAGGATTATTGTATATTTTAACTTCAAACAATTGGTATCCCGATTCTGCTTTAAGTGGCACTTCTAATGTTCTTATCCCTTGCCATTTAGATGATCGTTATATTTTCAAAAACAATGGCTTGTATGAAATTAATTATGGAGCCACTAAATGTTGGGCTAGTCAACCATCAAATTCTACTTCTTCAAGTCAAGTTTTTATATTAGATGAAAGTAATAAAACAATGCTATTTCATAATTTTGGTGAAGATATAGAATGCACAATTGTGCGACTTGACAATAACAGGTTAATTTTGGAAGGTCATAAAGTGGATGATGAAAACTATTATTATTATATAAGCTATAAGGCTATTTAGTTTGAATTTTAACTATATAAATCTGAATCTTTCACGTAAAACAAAAAATATAAGTTAATTTATTGCATTAGAGTATTGTAGCCTGTTCTCGACTCCGCTCGAACTGACTAACTGTTTATAAACTTACTCTTTAATTAGTTTGCCAGTTTTAATAATTTCGTTCTCATTTCGAACTATATACAAATAAACACCCTTTGAAAGATGTTCAGTATATAACTCGGTTGAATCGGTAAAGGTTTGATAAATAAATTCTCTAGATAAAACATCGTAAAGTACAATTTCTGTTTGATTACAATTTTTAGTTTTTACAGTTAGTTTAATATTGAAAGGATTGGGGTAAATTAAAACTTCTTTTTCATAAGAATAGCCTTCATTGTTAGGCCATGCAAAGTTACTTGCAAAAACTGAATCTGTAGATACACAAACATCATCTAAATAATAATAAGCATTACATTGGGTTCCCGCTAATTGAATTGAACTCGTTGATGGGTAGTCAAAAAATCTTCCTATACCAACATAAGTATAATTAGAATCTGCAATAAAAAATCCTTTTATTCTTGTCCAATTTGAAGTATCAGTAATTATATTATTGGTATATACTTGAGCACAATTACAAATTGGTGCCGGATTTTTTTCAGAATATAAAACAGTAGAAAAAAGTGCACCTAATTTATTGATTCCGCACCATTGATATGGACTTCCTTTTTGAGATAAAAATACTTTAAAACTAACAAAATATTTTTTTCCTTTTTCAAGCGGAGTAATTAATTTAGAACCTACACATTCTAGAAAAAAATAACTATTTCCGGCACTTGAACTACAAAAGCCAACATACGCATTTCCTGAAGCTGCATTTGCATTTCCAAACCAATTGTTTGGAATTTTACTTGATAAGTTAGGCGCACAAACATTATAATAATCGGGTGTCATTCTTATTGAATACCAGTCAGTAGCTCTAGATAATTGTGATAAATAATCAGGGCAAGTATCGTGATCTTCAAAACTAGGATTAACAACCATATTTTGTCCATAACTGTATGAACAAAAAAGGAAAATTAATATTGTAAAAAGTTTTCTCATGTAAAATTATTTTAAACAAATATACTGCAATATCACTAAAACCTTATAAATTTATTTGATGCTGTTTATACGCAGTAAAGACGATTCAATCAATTTCTGTTATATAGGTAAAGACAAAATCCTTTTCGCTTGTGTTCGACCCCTTCGGTGTCGTATGTTTATAAAAATACCCCGCTGATTTGGATTTACAATCCAAATCATTTACTAAAAGGATTTGTAATCTTTTTTTTAAGCCTGTTTCAAGCAAATGCATCCAATGGAATTGATATTTTATGCATTACAAATACTAATAGTATTGTAATGCGGTTTGCAAAACCGGACTAACTGTTTAGAACTAAAGTTAAGTAAATGTTTATAGCTGTAAAGACGTTTAATTAAACGTCTCTACGATTAACCATAATATTTTTCAACATCCAACATCCAATATTTGATTTTTGCTGCTAAAAGTTAAATAGTATGTTTTAAAAAATAGCATAAGTTTGCATCCTAAATTTTAAAACAATTCAATTATGAAATTTGCTACCAAAGCTATACATGCTGGGCAAGAACCTGATCCAACAACAGGTGCAGTAATGACTCCAATTTATCAAACTTCTACATTTTGGCAAGCTAGTCCGGGTAAACACCAAGGATATGCTTATGCTCGTGGAAAAAATCCAACGCGTGATGCTTTGCAAAAATGTATTGCTGCCTTAGAAAATGGTAAACATGGTTTGTGTTTTAGCAGTGGAATGGGCGCTATTGACGCAGTAGTAAAATTATTAAAACCAGGAGATGAAGTAATTACAGGCAACGATTTATATGGTGGAACTTACCGCATGTTCACTAAAATATTTGCTAATTATGGCATCAAATTTCATTTCATTGACTTAAATAATGCGCAAAATATTATTGCAAGTATCAATGCAAATACCAAGTTGATTTGGATTGAAACACCCACCAATCCTACCATGCAAATAGTTGATATTGCTGCGTGTGCGGCCATTGCCAACGCGCATCATTTAATATTAGGAGTTGACAATACTTTTGCTTCTCCATATTTACAAAATCCGCTAGATTTAGGAGCACATATTGTTATGCATTCTGCAACTAAATACATGGGCGGACATAGCGATGTAATCATGGGTGCGTTAATTGTAAACGATGATACTTTGTTTGAACAATTAGCATTTATCAATAACAGTTGTGGCGCTACTCCTGGGCCTCAGGATTGTTTCTTGGTATTGCGTGGTTTAAAAACATTGCATTTGCGTATGAAAGCACATTGCGAAAACGGAAAGGTAATAGCCCATTTATTAGCCAAACATCCTAAAATAGAAAAAGTATATTGGCCAGGATTTGAAAACCATCCTAACCACGACATTGCAAAAAGACAAATGAGCGATTTTGGTGGAATGATTTCAATTGTATTGAAAAATGCAAGTTTGGAAGATACCTTTAAAATTGCATCAGGATTTAAAGTATTTACTTTAGCCGAAAGTTTAGGTGGAGTAGAAAGTTTAATCAACCATCCTGCAACTATGACTCACGCTTCAATTCCTAAAGCAGAACGCGAAGCAGCTGGAGTAGTTGATAATTTATTACGTTTAAGTGTTGGTGTAGAAGATATAGATGATTTAGTAGAAGATATTTTGAATGTTTTAGGATAGTGGGTATAAAGTTTATAAAAAAAGAACGTTAATCAATTGGTAAACGTTCTTTTATTGCAAAATAATTTATTTAAACCTATGCAAACCTTTATTTGTTTATTAAGAGGCATCAATGTATCGGGTAAAAACTTGATAAAAATGGATGCTTTAAAGCAATTATTTTTGAATTTGGGGCATCAAAATATAGTTACATATATTCAAAGTGGCAATGTAATATTTACCTCAAAAAGTACTGATGTTTTAAAATTACAATCCGAAATTCATAATAAAATAAATCAAGAATTTGGATTTAACATTCCAATATTGATTATTCAAAAACAAGAGCTTGAAAATATAATTGCCAATAATTTATTTGTAAAAAACAGGAGTGAAGATATGCTAAAACTTCATGTTACTCTTATGTCGCAATTGCCGTTAGCTGCTGATATAGCTAAAATAATGGAAGGAAATTATGGCGTTGATGAATTTACAATCGTTGAAAAGTCCATTTATTTATTTTGCCCAAATGGATATGGAAATACTAAATTAAACAATACTTTTTTCGAGAAAAAACTAAAAGTTTCGTGTACTACTAGAAACTGGAAAACGGTAAATGAATTGTTAAAGTTGGCAAATAATATTGAAATAAAATAACCTTATTATATTCCATAAATTGCTTTATTTGCAACAAAAAAATTTATATAACAAAACATGGCAATACCAAATATTTTTAAGCAAGAAACAATAGACTCTCTATTAAGCAGAATTGAAAAATTAACTCCACAAACACAACCACTTTGGGGAACTATGGATGTGGCAAAAATGCTAGCTCACGTAAATGTAACCTACGATTTAAACGAAGGAAGAATTGAAAGCAAAACTCCGTTTATAATGAAGCTGATTTTAAAAGCTTTTGTAAAACCGGTTGTTGTTGGCGAAAAAAGTTATCCAAAAAACTCGCGTACAGCACCTGTTTTTTTAATTACTTCGGAAAAGGATTTTGAGAATGAAAAAGCAAAGTTAATTGCAAACATAAAAGCTGTTCAAGCCAAAGGTGAAGCATATTTTGAAGGACGTGAAAGTAGCTCGTTTGGTAAATTAACAAGTAAAGAGTGGAACAATTTATTTTACAAACATTTAGACCATCATTTTAGTCAATTTGGAGTTTAACTAAACTTTCAAATTCAATCATTTTTTTGCTTATTTTACATTCTTCATCATGGAAGTTTTTGCCACATTTGTAGATGTAATTTTACCTCTATATGTTCCTAAATTATTTACTTACCGAGTTGCCGATAACGTGGTGGAACAAATAAAATTGGGCAAACGTGTATCTGTTCAGTTTGGAAAAAGCAAGGTTTACGCGGCCATTGTTGCCAAAATTCACAATACTCCGCCTAAAAATTATGAAGCAAAATATTTGCTTTCGGTGTTAGACGATGAGCCAATTATAAACATTGAACAACTTCAGTTTTGGCAGTGGATTAGTGATTATTATTTGTGTAACATGGGCGATGTAATGCAAGCAGCATTGCCTGCCATGTTAAAGTTACAAAGTGCTAGTAAAATTATAGCCAATCCTGATTTTGATAACAATACCGAACTCGATGATAGAGAATATTTAATTATGGAAGCCCTGGCTGTTCAGCACGAACTAACAGTTGAAAATATTCAGCAAATATTAAATGTAAAAAACGTTCTTCCTTTTATAAAAAGTTTGGTTATTAAGGAAGCCATTGTAATAAACGAAGAAATCCAAAATAAGTACAAAGAGAAAATGGTAAGCTGCATTAGGCTTACTCCTGCTTATGAAAATAATGAAGAAAATCTCAAAATTCTCTTTGATTTATTAGCAAAAAAGGAACTACAACTCAATGCGCTTTTGTCGTATTTGCATTTTAAACAAAACAAAACGCATGTTCTAAAAGCCGATATGGTTAAGAAGGGAAATATTAGTGTTTCTACTTTGCAAACGTTAATAAAAAATGGGGTGTTTGAAGCTTTTGAAATAGCCGTTGATAGGATTCAATTTGACGAAACAAAAATTGAAACTTTTGAACTAAATACTGAACAGGCAGAGGCATTTAAACAAATTACCGAAAGTTTTAAAACCAAAGATGTAGTGCTATTAAAAGGCGTTACTTCAAGTGGAAAAACGCATGTGTATGTTCGTTTAATTGAGCAAGCCATGGCGCAAGGAAAACAGGTTTTGTATTTGTTGCCAGAAATTGCCATCACGTCTCAAATTATTCATAGAATTCGAAAATATTTTGGTGAAAAATGTGTAGCTTTTAACTTTAAAATTGGCGACAATGAACGAGTAGAAATTTGGAATAAAGTTAAATCGGGTGATATAAAAATAGTGATAGGTGCACGCAGTGCCATATTTTTGCCGTTTGCCAATTTGGGTTTAACCATTGTAGATGAAGAGCACGAAACTACTTTTAAACAAAACGAGCCTTCGCCAAGGTACCATGCGCGCGATGCAGCCATAGTTTTAAATAGAATTTATAACTCCAAACTGATTTTAGGAAGTGCAACACCAAGTTTTGAAAGTTATTTCAATGCTAAACTAGGTAAATTTGGGTTGGTAAATTTGAATAAACGTCATGGTGAAATAGCATTGCCAGTTATAATTACTGGCAATATTGCGGAAGAAAGAAAATCGAAAGTAATTCAAGGAAATTTTACTACTGTTTTGGTCAATGAAATTAAGCAAGCATTGTACAAAAACGAGCAAATAATTTTGTTCCAAAACCGCAGAGGTTACAGCCCAGTTTATGAATGTGACAGCTGCCAATGGATTCCTAAATGCCAGAATTGTGATATTAGTTTAACTTACCATAAATTCATTGATTCGTTGAAATGTCATTACTGCGGATTTACCCAAAAACTGCCCGATAATTGTGCTGCATGTGGCAGCAATACTTTAAGTTTTAAAGGATTTGGAACCGAAAAAATAGAAGATGAATTGGCTATACTTTTTCCTACTGCCAGAGTTTCAAGGTTTGACCAAGATAGTACCAAAGGCAAAAACGGACATGAGCAAATTATAAAAGATTTTGCCGAACATAAGTTCGATATTATGGTGGGAACCCAAATGGTTACTAAAGGTTTAGATTTTGATAACGTAACTTTAGTAGGTATAATAAATGCTGACCAACTTTTATTTTTTCCGGATTTTAGAGCCAATGAACGCGCGTTTCAGCTCATGGAACAAGTGAGTGGCAGGGGAGGACGAAGGCAAAAACAAGGCAGGGTTGTAATTCAAACCAGTTCGCCCAATCATCCAGTAATTTTATCAGTAATTGACCACGATTTTGAATCACTTTATAACCGTGAAATACAAGACAGAGCGCAGTTTTTGTTTCCACCTTTTCACCGAATTATAAAAATTAGTTTGCGCCACAAAGAATACAAAATAAGTGAAGATGCCGCTAACCAATTGCATTTATTATTGTTTACCGCCTTTGGCGATAATTTATTAGGCCCAGCAAATCCGTATGTAAGCCGAATAAGGAATTATTATATCAAAGAGTTTTTAATAAAAATAGATAGAAATGATACCCGTTTAGTTTCATTGAAAAAGTTTATTAAACAACAAATTTTAAAGCTTTACGAAAACAAACTCTACAGACAGTTAATAGTTCAAATAGATGTAGATGCGCTTTGATTTTTGATTTGAGATTTAGGATTTTTGATTTACTAATCCCAACAAACGTCATGCTGTAAGCATCTTCCTTGCCTTATAAACCAACTTGAATAATTGGCAATAAGCAATAGGCAATAGGCAAAAAAACTTCAACAATCGTTATGCTGTAAGCATCTTCTTTCCTTGTAAACCAACTTGGATAATTGGCAATAGGCAAAAGGCAATTGGCAAAAAAACTTCAACAATCGTCATGCTGTAAGCATCTTCCTTGTAAATAAACCAACTTGGATAATTAGCAATAGGCAATTGGCAATTGGCAAAAAAACCCAAAACAATCGTCATGCTGTAAGCATCTTCCTTAATAATAAACTCCATTGAAATAGAAAACCAACATCATTTGCCCGCTGATATCGCAGATTTCCGCTGATTTCCCCGCACTTTGTCTGAATCAGGATTTACTGGATTTTAGGATTTGCAGAATTTAAAAAAAACACCAAAAGAACGTCAAGCTGGAATACCTCTCTAGCGGTAACATTTCATTACAATCAATTTGTTCATTCCAAAATTTGGAAAGGGCTTCCTAACAATAGTTAGCCCATTCCAAAATTTGGGAAGGGCTTCCTAACAATAGTTAGCTCATTCCAAAATTTGGAAAGGGCTTCCTAACAATAGTTAGCTCGTTCCAAAATTTGGGAAGGGTCTCCTAACAATAGTTAGCTCATTCCAAAATTTGGAAAGGGCTTCCTAACAATAGTTAGCTCGTTCCAAAATTTGGGAATGGCCTCCTAACAATAGTTAGCTCGTTCCAAAATTTGGAAAGGGCTTCCTAACAATAGTTAGCCCTTTCCAAAATTTGGAAAGACTATTATAACGTTACAAAACCTATCCGCAGTATTGCGGATATATTTATAATCAATACAAAAGGCATCCGCTGTATTACGGATATATTTATAATCAATACATAAGGCATCGGCAGTATTGCCGACATACTTTTAAACAATACAAAAGGCATCCGCAGTATTGCGGATATATTTATAATTAATACAAAAGGCATACGCAGTATTGCGGATATATTTATAATCAATACAAAAGACATACGCAGTATTGCGGATATATTTATAATTAATACAAAAGGCATCCGCAGTATTGCGGATATACTTTTAATTGATACAAAAGGCATCCGCAGTATTGCGGATATATTTATATTCAATTCAAAAGGCATCCGCAGTATTGCGGATGTATTTATAATTGTTTTATTGATTTCATTCTTGGAAAAAGTAAAAAGTTTTTAAATAAAAAACCTGCCATTAAAGTATATATTACAAAAACTTATTATTATTGAACCAACAATTGAAAAAAATGAAATTTACACTTGTGAGTATTTATGAGTTACCACACATATTAAAATACATCAATAATGAAAGGTAAGAGAGAATTCTCTGAAAATGAAGCTAACAAAATCAGAAATCTGTTAAAGCAAAAATTACTGGCTTCGAAAAACGAGCAGATAGGAATCAGAAATAAAATCAGAGACCTAAAATTTTACTTTTCTGACTTTTCTGACAAGAAAGGTTATACTGTTGTTGATTTTAACCAGTTGATAAAATCGGGTCAAATCAGAATACATGGTGAAACAACACCATCAATAAAAGAAGCAAACGAAATTATGAAGAAACCACCAGTGAAGACAATAATTGATTCGGGATTTACTGACAAAAATATTGAAAAACTACTTTTTGCTGCAGAAAACTTTAAGCAATACATTGACTTAGATTCCGACACTTTAGATAAGACTGGTTTTTATTGTTTGATACTTAAGGAAAACTCAAAACTTCCAGATA
>Ga0247839_1008690_pt1 | contig 10529 bp, 6 predicted proteins | sample LaCruzMarch2015__6_FD_192405 | JGI IMG/M metagenome (GOLD analysis project Ga0247839, IMG submission 192405) | Freshwater microbial communities from meromictic Lake La Cruz, Castile-La Mancha, Spain - LaCruzMarch2015_16m | ecosystem: Environmental > Aquatic > Freshwater > Lake | place: Spain...
AATTGTAGAGATTGTAATTTTCGAAAGTGAACCCGTCGAAGCGGAGGTGGGTTTTCCCGGTAGCGACGAAGGCGTTGTTGAGATTGCAATCTTGTCCATCAAGGACGGCCTTCTCGCCCGGCATCGCCTTGAAAGTGATAAGTGCGCCGGTGTCGCCGGTGGCCCGCAGACGGACGCGTTCCGGATAAATCCCCCCCGCCACCAAAACCGTGTCGCCCGCATTCACTTTCGCGGCCGCTTGGGCGATGGTTCTCAAAGCGTTCTGCCGGTCCAATCCGGTGTTATCGTCCTTGCCATCCGGAGCAACATAGAATGTGACCGGTGCGGCGTTCTCTTTCAAGGTGGTGAACGAAATCGTTTCAGGCGTGAACGGGACCTGGTTCACCTCGAATTCCCGTTCGAGCGCCCCTGGCAGACTAAGCGAATTCAGCCGGAAATAGTACGTCTGGCCCGGCTTGAGCCCGGTCAGGCTGTAACTGCCGACATGGTTCACATCGAAGATCGCGGTGTTCTTGCATTCCGGAGTATCTCCCCACGCCAGCGCGCAGGAGGCCGGAGCCGAGGTTTTCCAATCCACATTGGCCGTGGTGGCGCTGACCGAATGCACGGCGGGTGGCGAAGCCAGACGGGATTGCTTCAAACTCATCTCATCACGATAGGGCCCGAGAGGCTTGCCCAACGGCCCGCCTTCGGCCAACAAGGCGGAATTTTCCGGAACGGGCACGCCGTCCACCAGCGCAAACTTCGCGGTGATCTCGCGCGGAAATTGCTCCCGCATTTCCGGCGAGACCGGCTTGCCGTCCAGTTCCCAGCTTTTGGCCAGTTGCCGATACCCATTGTAGCCGGAGTAGAGCACTCCGTCGGCTTCACCCAGCTTGATGGCCGGGCCGCTGGCGTTATCAAAAAAGTTTCCGCTGAGAAACACTCCCTTTGTGCCACCGGGCCGTGCCGCCGGCGCACCCTGAAAGAACGCTATGATGGCACTCAGCGGCGACGTGTTTTCCGGGGTCGGGCGCAAGACAATCCCGGCTTCGCCAAAGCGGGTGAATTGGCAATGCGTGATCCGCAGCCCATCCACTTGGGTGGCTTCCAATCCGCATGTTGCCGCTGAAAAACCGCATTGGTCGAAACGAATGTCGCGGCTCTCATCCAACCGCACGGTGTCGGTGAAATGAATTCTTTGGAAATCCAAACAAGCGCTCTCCGTCACGTGGACGGCTCCGGAAATTTTCACGGGCTTCCGGCCACGCCCCCGGAAGGAGATGGGCTTGTCCGCCGTTCCCTTCACACGAACGTCGAGATTTCCGTCATAGTCACCACCTTCGAGATACACCGTGTCACCGGGACTCAGGTTCTTCACCGCGCGAGCCAAAGTTTTCCAAGCCTGCCGCATCGAGAGTCCATCCGCCTCGTCGTTTCCTTCGGGGCTCACATAAAACACATCGGGCGAATAGGGCTTCGGACCCCGATCTTTGCCATCCGGTGCCGAACCACGAAACTGCGAGTCGGACTGCAAGCGGAAATCGAAATTCGCGGCATCCGCGAACCCGCGGTCAAAATCGGGCGCAGTACCCCCGCGCGGCAGGAGCGAGATGTTGTCCTGCGGATACTCGGTCGGCTCTTTGCCAGTGATGGAATGGACGGAATCCAGAATATTGGAAAAGCCTCCCAGCGAGACGCAGTTTTCAACCCGCGCTCCCGGACCACCCACCTTGAGTTGGAAATCGCCGAGATTGCCCCAATTGCCCCACGACATTGTTTCGGTGATTTTTGAGGGGGCGGCCAACTGGCCGTACATTCTCGTCCCGAAGGCGTCGTTTTTATAGGCGTAGCAATTGCGGATCTCGTCGTTCGCGGGAAAATAAATACCCACCCCGGAGGATTCATAGGAAGAGACCTGCGAGTGGTTTCCATAGGCCACACAGGAGTCAACCAGGTTACCGCGCCCGTTCAATTTGGGATCGGCACCCTGGCCATTGCTGACCGCGATTCCGCCTCCATTGAAGTAGACCGTGCAATTCCGAACCACGCAGTCCTTGGCTTGAAAGAGCAAGATCCCCCAGACCACCTTCATTCCATTGTTGGCATAACGGTAGGCGGGTGCCCAGGAAGAGTGGGAGTTGTTGAACCCCGTCGCCGCCAGCCCGTCGAGGACCACGCGGGTGGGCGACTCCAGATACAGTCCATCACCCTGGATGACACTGGCAAGATAAGGATGATCCACCGCCGGATTCCAATCTGTCGCCGAGATGGAGAGGATTTTTGATTTGGTGTCGTAGTTCCAGCGCCCCGGAGCGGCGTCGAGTTCCGCCAGATTCGGCATCCGGCTCAAACCAGCCATCGTGTCGACTTCGGTGACGGCGTGGACTTCCTGCGGACACTCCGCCTGATAGACAAATTGGAAGCCTTCGGCCTTGCGAAAAGGCCCGACTTTCACATCGCCTCGCAAGAGTACCGTGCCGGGCAGCTCGGCGCGAATGAGCGTTTCCTTTTCTGCCGATCCCAAATTCTTCCGCTGAACCGATTCCGCATACTCACCGGGTCCGATGGTAAGCGTGTCGCCCGGGCTCAGGACATCGACCCCTTTTTGCACGGTCAGAAAGGCCGCTGCCCGGCTCGTCCCCTCGTAAGAATCGTTTCCCTCTTTGGTGACAAAATACTCTGCCGCGCCGAGCCATGCCGGGAACATGAGGACAAGAGAAAGGCGGACTGGGAGTGTCATGAGGATAAAGATATCTTATGCTGCAACTGCAATCCGTCAATACAACTATGTATCATTTAGGGAAATTTTTAAGAAAAATTTACCTTAAGGCCAATGCCTTTCAGCAATTCTATCTCTATGACTTTTCGCAGCGAAAAATCTTTTAGCGAGGCACCGTAATGATTCAGATCCAAAGCATACCTCGGTCGCCTCCCGGTGACACTTTCGAGTTGCTCAATGGATGGGGACGCATTCGCGCGGGTGTTGGTCTGAGGCAGTGCCTTGCTGGTGAACGGCGGAGGCCACCGTCTCACGACGGCGGCTACGAAATTGATGGCTTTAATCGCCCTGGCCCACGCCGATGTTTCCGAAGAAACCGCTTCCAGGCGAGGTGGACGAGAAGGAAAAGGAATCCACTCCGCGCTGGACCTGGGTTTCATTCGCCGGCCAGAAAAATGGAGTGTTATCCGCAACATTTTCCAGCGGATTGCCATCGAGAAAAAATCGGAAGCCCGGCGTGTCCGAAGTGAAATCCCATTCCACCCGAAAGAGGTAATTCACGCCGGTTGAGAGCTCCGTCTTGGAGGATGTTGCTACTTTATTATGCTGGATGGTTGCCAGTTGTCCCGCGACAAAATCCGCTGCCACAAATTCATCACCCGGATTAAGGAAGGCGAAAGCCTCCAACACCCGTTCCTCATAGGGAGTCGCGTTCTGGCCGACAGTGAAGGCAGCTCCTCCTTCTTCCAGCCGGAAGTGAAACTCAAAGAACCCTTTTGGCTTGCCCCCATTCAAAAAGGCGCGGCCCCAGCCACGGAAAAACGGGTCCCCTTCGATGACGTTTACGGAAATCGCCGCCGGAGAATTCGGGAAGGGATTTGCCGGCAAGGTCTCCGATGTGACCAGGCGGAGGCTGTCTGGTTTTGCTCCGCCAAGGTAGATATGCGTACCAACAAAGGCGGGAAGCGGGGCATTGGGATCGAGCGCATCCCAATCCAGAATGGGCTCAGCCGCATGAGCAGATATCCCAGCCATCGAGACCGCGAGGAGGAGAAATTGCTTGAGCGGGGAGGGCACTTGATCAGGCAGCAGCGGGAATTACCAACAAGGCTTCAGTTGCGGTCGAAGCCTGATCCCCGGCGTCTGCGGGCAAGGGTGAAGCCAATACCCAAGGCAACCATGATCCACGTGGATGGCTCAGGTATTGCAGTATAGTCCAAGCGCAGGGTGGTACCGGTGGCAGAGACCGAGAACGAACCTCCACCCAGGCTATTTGAGAATCCGGCGGTGCCATTCGCGGCTCCGACGTTCACGGTGAAATAATCGGACAAAGGACTTGAGAGCCCCGTCGTGTCAACGCTTGCGGCACTCACGAGTGTCCAAGACTGGCCAATCGAGTTGTCAAAGTTGGCCGCATTTCCGTTGACGTCAGGCCCGATCGAGGAAAGCGACCAGAGGTTGATATTGAATTTCGTCACGGTGCTCAGGGTGGTGAGATCGAGCCCACCTGTCACGGTAATGGTGTCGAATGCCGTGCCCGCAGCACCCGTTGCATTGACAACCTGCCAGTTGTAATTTCCGCCCGGTGAAAGATCGAGGCTGCTGTAGGTGGGGTTGCCGGGGCTGTTTCCCGGCGAGAGTGTTCCCCCGCTGGCGACGGTCACTGCCTTGTTGATCGTTCCAGTTCCGGAAAGCGTTCCGTGAACCGTCAGCGCACCGGCTCCGCTCAGTGTGCTGTTGACAGCAACGGCTCCTCCACTGGCCACGGTTGTTCCACCCGCGACGACGATGGTTCCTGCTGATATGGTGCTGCCGGCTCCGCTGGCGAAGTCGAGGGTGCTGTTGTAGGCACCTCCGCTGATCGTGGTGCCGGTGACCGTCACTCCGTTGTTGAAAGTGCCCCCGGTGATCGCACCGTTCGCCAGTGTTGTGGTCACGCTTCCGCCAACGGTGCCTCCGCCATTGATCGTGCCGCCGGTCTTGTTGATCGTTCCCGTGCCATTGATCGTTCCGTCCACCACGAGATTGCCCGATCCCGCCAAGGTGCCGTTGTTGGTCAGAACCCGTCCGCTGACAACTGTTGCAGTTCCGTTTACCGCAATCGTGCCGGCGGAAATCGTGCTGGCAAAACCTGAATCAACTGTATACGAACTGCCCAAGGTCAGGGTACCTGTGCTGGAAATCGTATTGCCCTGGGAGAGGATCGCCTTGTTGATCGTTCCCGTGCCGGAAATACTGCCGTCGAGAGTGACCCCACCTGCTCCACCCAGCGTTCCGTTAACCGTCAAGGTGCTGGCCGAACGAACCCAAGTCGTCCCCACGACATCCACAGCACCGGTGATGATCCCATTGATCACAGCACTATTGGATTCACCCACTCTGAGATCATTGGTGATCGAAAGAGCCCCGCTGCCTGCATTGAGGGATCCCCCCGAGGTATATTCAAGCGCCACCCCCCCGCTCCCGCCGATGGTTCCATTGCCGGTGACGGAACCGCCTTGAATGCTGAGAAGAGTTGAGCCTGTCGTGGAAAGCGTTCCATTCGTAAAATTGACCGTGCCCCCGCCGAAAACGATCATTTCCTGCGATACGTTGACGCTGCCTCCATCCGAGACCGTCAGCGATCCCGTGCCCCCCGCTACGGCACTGCCTGCACCAGTGTTAACCCCGCCACCAACAAAGAGCCTCTTCGCCGTGAGCGATGAGCCCGCATCCTCCACCTCGATCTTGCCAATGCTCCCGACAGCACGCGCGATGCTGAGGTCATCGGTGGTGACAGCCGCCTGATCAAGAACCTGCAGGGTTCCATTCCCACTCACCCCGACATAAAACAAGGTGCGGCCCAAACTGAGACCGGAAATGCCTGTCGCGGAATTGATCGCCGAACCCGCCCCTGTCACTTGAAGCAGGTTATTATGAGTGGTCGCTCCGCCGTCCCCGATGATAATCGAGGTTTGGCTGTTCCAAACTGCACCCCCCTGAACATACATTTGCCCCTCCCCGTTGCGTCCAACGATGCTGTTATTTTCGTAGGGTTGTTGCCCTGCAATGCCGAGAGTCTCAAGCACCACCGGTCCGCTGCTGCCGGTGACATGGAAACTGGACGAAACCCCCTCGTAACTGCCTCCGCCGTTTTGCCCGATGGTCAAAATGGGCATGGTCCATGTGCTGTTTCCCGAAGCGGTGTTTTTCAAGGTCAGCGAGGTGTTGCCGCCCGTGGTTTGAGCCCACATCATCAACCCCTTGTTGGCCTCCGCTCCCCCAATACCCGTGCCGGTGGAGTTCATGCTGTAGCCATTGAAATCCAAGGTAAAATTGGACGGTTTGTCGATGGTCGCGCCGTCCTGCGCCCATATCGTCTTGTTCGAAGCTGTCGCATTCAAGGTCACCGTGACGGCAACGTTCGTGGGACGCCATAGCTCGACAATATCATCCACTCCCGGCACCCCATTCGGCGTCCAGTTTGTCTCGGTCTGGTATAAACCACTGGAGTCCGTATTCCATTCAAAGGTGGCGGCATTCGCAACTTGGGAAAGAGATACGCTTCCCACAAGTATTACTGAAAAGACCACCAAGAATTTGCCCGAACATTGATAAGTATTCATAATTTTTTCACATTACCCCGAGCTTGAACCACGCCTTAGATACAAGTATGTATTTTCCGAATAGAAATGTTGACTTGCGCCACGAATGTCAAGATATTCTTTTCGTTTCCTTGAAGAAACTGCTCCCCTGCACGCCCCCCCCGCCGACGGTCACCCTTCAAAGCCATGGCATTAAAGTTGCTTGATATGATACAATCTTGTATTTTCTTGTGAAAGGAATTCATACACTGCTGTTTAGCATGAATCATGCCATTTATTGCTTCATGAGACCGGGCAGGGGTAGTTTGCGGGGCCGGGGGGGCTTCACCTTGGTGGAGGTCCTGGTGACCATTGCCATTGTAACAGCCATTGCCGCCTTGCTTTTCCCGGCGCTGAAGGGGGCTTATACAGCGGCTGGCCGGGCCAAATGCGCCGGAAACCTCAAGCAGATCGGGGCGGATGTGATGCTTTACGCAGGAGAACACAACCTGACCCTGCCTCCCGGCACGGTTTATACTTCGCCGGTAAACCCCGACGGTTCGCTTGGGACACCTCAAGTGAACAAGGGGGCGGCGTATATGGGCCAATACTCGGACTTGGGCCCGAAACCTTACAAAATTTTCACCTGCCCGACAGACAAAACCCCAGCCTCCTATAAATGGGCCAACTACAGCAGCTACGCACAAAACTATGAGCATTTTGTTGGCTACACCGACGGGATTCCCTCGCCTCGTGCGATCCACCTCTCTGAGGCAACCGCTAAAATCCTCTACGTCGATGGTATCGATCCGACGGAAGCACAATCATGGACATCTGCGGATGGCTGGCCCTTTCCCGGTGTCAATGGAGATGGCGTCGCAGGAGCCCTTCGCTCCTACTTTGCAAACAGCGTGGTCAGCAAGAGGCACAACGGCAATGTCAATGCCCTCTTCGGCGATGGCTCCGTCCGCCTGATGCCAAAAGCCGAAGCCTGCGAAGCCCGCTATTTGGACCGGGATCTTCCCTAATCCGGCGGGAGCCGGGGCAAAGGGTGGGGGTGTGGGCAAGGAGACCTGGTAAGAAACGGCCTCCTTCGCCGCCGGATTAGATAATTTTGCTTACCAAAATGGAGGGAGGTTCTGGCGTCAAATCAGCAGATCCGACGGGCAGGGGTTGTAATGCGCATGGTTAACGCCGGGAACGCGCATTCCGCCGCATTGATAAATTCCCGGTGCTTCCTCGCACTCAAACTTGAGCACTGTGCAAAGGGTATCGGGTGGGCACTCCGGCATTCCACTCACCCGCGTTCCTGATAGTCGAAAGTGAACTGATCCGGCCGGAACTGCCCGGCCAGGCAGCGGTATTCGTCCCGCGGCATTTCCTCCCGGTTCATAACCCATTCGCCCCGGCCGAGCAGGGAATAGAGGCCGAAAGGAATGAACATCCCGTACCGCAGATCAACAAATTCTTCTGAGTTCATTTTGAATTTTCAGAATTCAATGCGTCCTTGTGCGGACCTTCAAGTCTGCTCCTGTGCCTCAATACAGCATTGCGCATTATCGCGCGGGAATCCGTCGTTAGGGCATGACCAGAGGTTGGCCCGTTATGGATCTGCTTTGGGGCCTGTATCATGTTGTAAGCGGAATACACGAGCGAGGGCGGGCATGAATGGTCAATGAAACCCACAGTAAATTGAGCCGGAACCTTAGCCCTGGCGGCAAAGTTTGCCGCGGCGAAATAGCGGGAGACATTCATAATGTCCGGTTTCAGACTTCCGTCCGGCGTCAAGCTTCTCGAGACCACGAAAAACGCCCCGTCCATTCTCCCTGCAATGAAGCCTGTCGGGTCACACATTGCGGGAACTCCGGCCACGACCAAGCTGACCCGCTCATCGAGTCCCGCCGCGACGATTGCCAGCAGCCCCCCTTGGCTGGCACCATAAACGACCAAAGTTTTTCCATCCCATAGCGGGTGCGACGCCAGCGAATCGATAGAGCGGATCAGGCGAAGGTACATTCCAAGGAAATAGGAATTGTCGCGGGATGCACAGCCCTTGAAGGGATAATCCTTCAGTTCACCCTCCCTCAAGTTGGCGTAATACTCCTCCGGCATTCCATTGGGCAGGCCATGGACATTGATGTCCAAAGCGAGCATCCCTTCGTTGGCCCAGCAAATGGCTTGACCCACATCAGAATCCCTGACGCCGGCTCCAGGCAGTGTGAGTATGGCAGGGAGACTCTTTGGCCGGGCATTAACGGGGTGAGCGAGGTAGCCGAATACGGAGGATCTCAGGCAATCGGCTTGCAAATCGTAGATCTTGATGTCCGATTGCGTCGATTTGAACGGAGAAAGACGGACATTCAGCGGAATGCCAGCAAGCTGGGCCTTCTTTTCATTCCAGAAGGCATCAAAATCTTCGGGAGGAGAAGTGCGGCTGCCAAAAGCAATCGGCGTTGCCAGATGTTGCCACTCATCGATGCGTATTGGAGCGCTACCTTTGTCGTACTACTTTTTGGGGAATCCAAAATCGGAAAACGCCTCCGGGTTCAGGCCAATACCCCGCTCGATCAACTCCGGATTCGCGCTGAACAAATCCGCGAAATCCAGTTTCGGGCTTTCCCATTGATCGCGCGGCGGGTCCGCCAGAAGATCGGGTGAAAACACCGGCTCTCCCGTTTCATACTTCTCTTTCATTCCTGCCGCCCTGCGGAAACTCGGGTTGGCAAAAATGGACCCGCTTTTTTTACCCACCCGCGCCGAGTAATCCCCCAGGCTGGCCCTGCCCATGGGGTTTTCCGGCGTCTTGAAACCGCCCTGTCCTTCCTCGTTGTAAAAGGCAAACATTCTTCGCTTCTCGTCAGGCAATCTCATGAAGTAACAATTGTCGTCCTCGTCCAGTGAACGGAAATCCGGTATCTCAAGAGTCTGAACACCAACCTTGGATTCCAGGCTGTCGGTGATGATGTTTTTCCTCAAGTGAATCTTATCCGCGGCAATATTTCCGATTGTCATGGCTTGAATGAAGTTTCGCAGAAACACGTTGTTCTCCAGCCGCACCGCCGGACAGGCGTGCAGCGACAGTCCATGCATCCCGTTGGCAATCACACAATTTTGGATAAGTAAATCCCTGCAATTCTTGGCCCATACCAAGGCCGAGCGATACGCCGCTTTGCCGCGCGGACTACCGTCGCTCAGGCAGCGCGTGATGGAGATCCTGTCGCTTTGGTAAATCTCAAATATGCTCGGATTGTTGGATATCCCCAGGATTTGGGGCGAGAACAGATTGTACTTTTCAAAATAGAAACCGTCGAACCGAACGTCCTGCTTCCCCGCGATGGCAAAGGCGGTGCCCGCCCCCAAATCAAATCCATCGAACTGCACCCTCTCCCCCGGTGCGCATCGAAACGTGATCGGCTTGCCAACATCACCGGTTACCCGCAGCCGCACAATTTCCCGGTAAGTTCCGCCCACGAGGAGAACGGTGTCGCCGGGCCGCGCCCTGGCTGCGGCCTTGCTGATTGATCTCCAAGCTTTGCTGCGCTTCAAGCCAGTCTGCTGGTCGTCGCCTGTGGTGGAGATGAAATAGGTGGCGGGTTTGCGCGGCTTCTCATCGGTTTGAAAGGAAATTGTCCCGGACCGCAGACTTTTCTCCACAAGCTTTTCAAAATCGTTGCCAGTGGACAGGGCGCTGGTTTCCTGGATGCGGAAAAAGTATTTTGTGCCGGGTTTCAATCCCGCGAGGCTGAAGGTGCCGAAGCTGCCCACATCAAATTCTTTCGTGTTTTCGCAATCGCGAGTCTCGCCCCATGCCACGATGCAACGGGAGGCTCCAGACATCCACCATTCCAGATTCGCTGTCGTATCGCTCACGGAATGCACGAACGGCCCTTCCATGCGCAGAGGCCGTTTCAGATTGAGGTCATACAGCCCCATTGCCCTGCCATGCGGGCCACGACCTCCAAATGCCCAGGCATTTTCCAACAGCAAACCGTCATTTTCCTTGCGGAACTCCGGGATGATATTTTGGGAATGCGTGTCGTGGTTCTTCTGCAAGCGTGCAAAATCCCACACTCCATCCGGCAACCGCCATACCTGCCCTGTTTCCCGATAGCTGTTGTAGTCGCTGTATATCACAGCCTCAGCGTACGCCAATTTCACCGCCGCACTGTCCTTGTTGTCGAAGATGTTTCCGCTGAGGTAGACATCGGTGCAGGGCGCACCATCCGCGACGAGGTTGATCCCCGCTTCGTCGTATTGCGTGAATA